>Ga0126309_10000845_pt1 | contig 10415 bp, 9 predicted proteins | sample Plot56_FD_92541 | JGI IMG/M metagenome (GOLD analysis project Ga0126309, IMG submission 92541) | Serpentine soil microbial communities from UC McLaughlin Reserve, CA, USA - Plot56 | ecosystem: Environmental > Terrestrial > Soil > Grasslands | place: USA: UC McLaughlin Reserve, Lake County...
GGAGGTACGTGTCAAGACCACCAATCCCGAGTTTCGCATTCGCGCCCGTAAAGGGTACGACTACGGCTCCTGAGGAGCTCGTCAGACACGAGCCGGCCCGCCGCGGAGGGATGCGCCCCCACTGTGAAGGAGGAGCGGAAATGCTCAGCACATACTTTCGGACCGCTTCGCTCGCGTTCGCCACGGCTTTGTGCCTGGCGCCGGCGCTGGTGGCCCAATCGGCTCAAACGGATCAGGAACAACAGCCTCAGGGGCAGTTCGAAGAGAAGGTCGACGTCCAGGAGGTCCTGCTCGACGTCCTTGTCACGGACCGCCAGGGGAACGTCATCGTCGGCCTCGACAAGAACGACTTCCAGGTCCTGGAGGACGGGAAGCCGGTCGAGCTCACCGGCGTGACTTTCTACAGCAACCGCCGGCTCGTCCAGGCCTCCGACGAGCTCACGAAGCGCGGCGTCACCGCTGACCAGGTGCCGGAGGACCGGTACTTCGTCCTCTTCTTCGTGGACTCGCCTCTGATGAGCCAGCAGCTCGACGCCGGCCGCCGCGCCCGCGAATGGGTCCATACAGGCCTGCTGCCCAACGACTGGGTCGCCGTGGTCAGCTATGACTCGAAGCTGAAGGTCCACGAGGACTTCACCCGCGACCGCAAGGCCCTCGACCAGGGGATCGCCGATGCCGTCCAGGGGAAGGACGACGACGGCAACTGGCCCTCGCGCATCAAGGAAGGCACCGGGCCCTCCCTGCGCGCCGGGCTGCCGCGCGGCGAGGATCTGCGCGACAAGACCGTCTCGGTCTACGACGCGGTGCGTCTCGTCGCCGACGCGACGGGCAGCATCACCGGCCGCAAGAACCTGCTGCTGTTCACCGGCGGCTTCCCCGCCCGGACCAACACCTTCGGCCAGTACCTGCCGGACCAGCGCCGCTACCCCGGGATGAGCCGCGCGCTCAACGACAGCAACGTGGCCGTCTACCCGATCGATCTGAACCCGACGGGCACGGAGAACATGCTCAGCGACTTCATGAACCAGATCGCCAACGACACGGGGGGCCGGTACTTCTACAACTTCACCAACTTCACCACGCCTCTGGAGCAGATCGCGAGCGAGAACAGCGGGTATTATCTGCTGAGCTATCGCAGCGAGAAGCCGGTCGGCGCCACGGGGTTCCAGGAGGTCCGCGTCAAGACCAACAACCCCGAGTTTCGCATTCGGGCCCGCAAAGGGTACGATTACGGCTCCTGAGCCGGCTCAGCTCTCTGGAGGATTGGGATGAAGCGTACATTCCGAGCGGCGATGTCCGCCCTGCTGGCCCTTTGCGCCTCGAGCGGAGCGGCTCTCGTCGCCCAGGAGCTGCCCTTCATCCAGGAGATGGCCGCTCCCCTGCCCACCGCGGAACCGGCGGGACCGGTGGAGCGGTATTTTCTCCTCCTCTTCGACACGCCCCTCGGCGGGGTCCGGCAGATGGACGAGCTGAGTCTCGCCGTCGAGGACTGGATCGGCCACGAGCTGCGTCGCACCGACGCCGCGGCCGTCGTGAGCTATTACGGACAGGAGCTGCTTCTCGCCCAGGACTTCACGCGCGACCGCCAGGCCCTGATCGGCGCGGTGGGCGCGGCGGTCCGGGGTCAGGCGCACACGGGCAGGGCCGTCGAGGAGGGGTGCCCCTCGTTGCTGGGGCAGGATCTCTCGCGGCACGCAGGGACGTTCTACGGAGCCCTTCAGGTGCTGGCCGAGACAGTGGATTCAGTGCCCGGCCCCAAGGGTCTCCTCGTCTTCTCGAAGGGCTTCGGCCGGCCGCGGCTGTCCGGAGGCTTCTCCGAGATCCTGGCCGGACCGGAGCTGGGCATCCCGGTGCAGGCGCTGGCCGAGAATCCGGTGCTGGAGAAGTACCTCCCCGAGCAGAGTCTCTACGAGCCGACGCTGGAAGCCCTGGTGAGCCGGCAGATCCATCTCTATCCCATCGACCTGGCGACGGATTACCGCGAGACTTTTCCGCTCGCCGGCGTGATGAGCCGGCTGGCGGCCGAGACGGACGGCCGCTATGTCTATCCGGTGACCGAGTTGCCGCGCCTGCTCGAGCAGATCGCCCAGGCGGACGTGCCGGTGGCGGAGCCGCGTGACCAGTTGGTCGACCAGCAGCACGCCATGCCCTCTCTCACCGTCGGCGTGCAGGCCGTGCAGGCCGAGTAAACACCCCCCGCACCAGCCGCCTCCGCAGCCCACGGTAGGGCTGCCGGCAGGCGAGAAGGTCTCCGAGCACCTGCCGGATGCCGGGGTGGACGCGCGCCACCGGCACCATCCACTGGCCGACAGGGCCTTCGAAGAACAGCTCTCTCGCCCGCCCCGCCCGCTCCAGCTCTCTGCCCAGCTCCGCGTCCAGCTGTTCCGGATAGTGCTCGGGAGCACCGGCGAGCAGGTGCTCCGCGGCCCAGGTTCCGGAGAGGAGGCCATAGCGGATCCCCTCCCGGGTCAGCGGATCGGCCACGGCGGCCGCATCCCCGGCGAGCAGGACGCGCCGGGCGAGCCCCCGGCGGACGGCGTCCAGCGTGTGGGGGCCCCAGACGGGAATCGGATAGCGATAGCGCGGCCCCGGCAAATCCCGCCAGCCGGCCGGGAGCCGGCGGTCCAGGAAGGCGTCGAGGGCCGCGTGCGCGGCGCGGTCGGACAGCCGGCCGGGCGTGTAGGCGATCCCGACCGAGGCGCCGCCCGGCCGCGGGAAGATCCAGAGGTAGGCATCGGCGCGGCCGGGAAACGCCAGGACCAGACGATCCGTCTCCGAGCCGCGCAGGGAGGCCCCGAGCCCGAGGCTGTCGCCGCGCGGCGCCAATCCCAGCCAGCGCCGGGTCAGCCCCCGGGCGCCGTCCGCGCCCACGATCCAATCGTAGAAGCGCTCGTCCCCTCCGGCGGACACTCGCACGCCCCGAGGCGTCCCCTCCAGCCTCTCCGCCTTGGCGGCCACGCGCCGCGCGCCGGCCGCGACCGCGGCATCGGCCAGGGCTCGGTCGAAATCGGCACGACGGAAAATCCGGATCCCCTGCAGAGGAAGGCGGACGCTCCTCCCGGAGGCATTCTCCAGGACCGCTTCGGGACTGACGATCGCGGGAAGAGACGAGGGATCGAACCCCTCCAGGCGAGGCAGGACGTGCTCGGGGACCGCGCCGCCGCAGGGCTTCTCCCCCGGACGGCCCGGGAGCCAGAGATCGACCTCGGCCCCCCCGCGCGCCAGGGCCAAGGCAGCAGCCCCTCCTGCAGGACCACCACCGAGGACTGCAAACCGAGTCATTGCTGTTCTCCCCTCTCCCGCTCGCGGGAGAGGGGTCGGGGGTGAGGGCCTACTCCCCCTCCTCCTCGATCGCCAGCACCACCACCGTCACGTTGTCGATGCCGCCGCGGGCGTTCGAGTCGTTGACCAGACGCCGGCAGATCTCGTGCAGGCTGCCGTTCGCGCTCAGCCGGTCGCGGATGTCGGCGTCGGAGAGCATGCCGGTCAGCCCGTCCGAGCAGAGCAGATAGATGTCTCCCGCGCGGACCTCGATCTCGCGGACGTCCACCAGCACGTCGCTCTCGCCGCCGAGCGCCCGGGTCACCACGTTCTTGAGCGGGTGGGAGCGCGCCTGCTCCCTGGAGAGGAAGCCGGCCACGACCTGTTCGTTGACCCAGGTGTGGTCCTGGGTGAGCTGATCGAGCCGGCCGTTGCGCAGGCGGTAGGCGCGGCTGTCTCCCACATGGGCCACCGCGGCCACGTTGCCCGCCAAGAGGACGCCGACCACGGTCGTGCCCATGCCATAGAGCGAGCCGTCCTTGCTGATCGCCCGCAGCACGCTGTCATGGGCGATGCGGACCGCCATCTTGAGCAGGTTGGTGTGGCGCTCCAGGCGGTTGTCCATGCCGAACGGCCAGGTGGTGTCCTGGTCGGCCGTCTTGTGGATGAAGTCGCGGATCGAGTTCACCGCGAGCTGAGCCGCCACCTCGCCGTGGCTGTGGCCCCCCATCCCGTCCGCCACGATGTACAGCTTGTGCTCCGGATCGATCTCGAAGTAGTCCTCGTTGTGGACCCGGGTGAGCCCCACGTCGGAGAGCCCGCAAGCCTTGACGCGCACCATGGTTCAGGCCTTTCCGAACAGGCCCCCGCGTCGCGGGGCCTTGGTCAGCTCGTCCAGGGCGCGCTGGACGGCAGGGTCGTCCTCTCCCCACTCCAGCGCCCGTCGGTAATGATGGATGGCGCGATCGATCTGGCCGCTCATCTGGCAGATACGCCCCGCCTGCTTGGCATAGGTCGGATTCATCGGATCGAGCTCGCACGCGCGCTCGATGGCGGCCACGGCCCGGGGCAGCCAGCTCTTCTCCTGCGCGCAGGCGAGGGCCAGGTAGTGCCAGGCCTGGGGATTGGTGGGCTCGGCCTTGGTGGCGCGGTCGAAATTGTCGGCCGCCTCCAGCCAGCCCTTCTCCTTGTAGGCCTTGATCCCGCGCTGCAAATAGGCGCGGCAGAGCTGCCGCGGGTCCGACTCGGTCGACGGGCGCAGCAGCTCGGTGTCGTGCAACCGCCGACGCTCCGGGTCGGACAGGGTGTTGAAGGCCCGGGTGATCTCCTGGAACTCCTGCTCGGCGTTGTCCTTCTCCGCCCCTTGGAAGCGGTCCGGATGGCGCAGCCGTGCCATCTCCCGGAAGCGCTGCCGGATCTGATCCTCGGTCGCGTTGCGCGGCAAAGCGAGGACGGCGTAGAAGTCCCTGGCCATGGCTGACTGTCCTATTGCTGCTTGATTCTATACAACCGGAGGGCGATAGAACGCACTGCGTCCGCAATGTTCTTGTCCCGCGCCAGCTCCCGCAGGTCGCGCACGGACATCCGGTTGACCAGCTTGAGGGAAACCGGCAGCGGCGTCCGAGGATTCTGGACCAGAAGCTTGGCCACGCTGTAGCGGGAAACCCACTCGCGTTTCCGGGAGATCGCATCCAGGACCTCCACGCCCACGGCACGGCTGGAGGCCGCCTGCTCCACCTCCGAATCCGAGAGCGGATTGCCGAGCAGCGCCGCCAGGGCGACCTGGACGTTGCTGTCGCGCATCAGGAACGTCCGGAGCTGCCGGCTGGCGCCGCGCGCCAGCTTGAGGCGGGCGGGGATCGGCAGCATGCGGATCTGCCCTTCGGAGAGTCCCGTCTGGGTCTCCACCTCGCCCACCACCGGCGCCTGCTTGCGCACCTGCTCCACCGCCTGCGCCAGCTCCTGGTCGCTGATCTCCTCCAGAGGGGCCGCAGGACCCCCTGGAGCGGCGGGGCGGCGGGCCTGGGGCAGCAGGTGCTCGCGGTATTCGGTGATCCGCCGCTGGGTGTAGCCGGAGAGCTGGGGGTTCCGTTCGAGCGCGTCGAGGATCGCCGGCTCGTCCAGGATCGCGTCCTGGCGCAGGATCAGGATCTCCTGCAGATCGGCCGGGAGACGGCGGGCAAGGTCCATCAGGATCGGGCGCGGCACGTCGCGCCGCCGCAGGATCGTCTCGAGCAGCAGCGGGCTCGCCGTCTCGGCGGCGAAAAACGCCAGGACCTCCACTCCCGCCTGGCGCTCCAGGAAGGGCGCGACGATCCGCGCATCCACGCCCCGGAGAGTCTCGACGGCGCGCCGGGAGATCTCCGGATCGACGCCGCGGGCCAGCTCCACCTGGAGAGGGATGAGCTCCTCCGGAGGGAGAGGCAGGAGACCGGAGGCCGCCAGGACCTGGAGCTGGCGATTGTTTCCCGATCGGACGTGATCGAGCAGAGAGCCCTGGCTCTCGGCCATCGCTCAGCGGGCCTCTCGCGTCTCGCGCAACGCCCGGACGGTGTCGAGGTCGATGACGAGCTCGACGACCTTGCCGGGAGTCTTGTCGAACTCGAAGGGATACCCGTTCACCTGGATGTCCGCGGCGGCCGCGTTCCCGAGCTTCACCGCGACGCTCTGCTGGCCGCCGAACTGCAGCGATTCACCCTGCACCCTCTGCTCTTCGAGGGCGGTCTTGCCGTCGACCATCACCCGGACCCAGCAATCCGCCGAGAAGTCGAGGGTGACCTCGAGAGGCGTCTTCGGAGCCTCCCGCTCAGGGGGAGGCGGCGGCGACGACACCGGCTGAGGATTGGGCTGCGGCGCGACGACCTGCGGCGGCGGCGGCGTCGTCGTGGGCTCGTCGTCCCGCTTTTCGACCATCCAGGAGACGAACGCCACGAGCGCGAGGAGGAGCGCGCCGGCGAGCAGCAGGAAGAGCCCCCAGGTCCAGCTCCTCCCCTTCTTCCGCCGCTTCCTCTCCATCGCGATCAGCGTCGCGTCCCCCGGCTGGTCCACCTCTTCCGGCTGATGGACGGCCAGATAATGATTGACCACCTCGTCGGGAGAGAGGCCCACGTAGCGGGCGTACTCGCGGAGGAAGCCTTTGGCGAAGATGGGGGCGGGGAGAAGATCGAAGCGATCGGCTTCCATCGCTTCGAGATACCGCAGGCTGATCTTGGTCCGGTCGGCGATGTCGCGCAGGCTGATCTCGCGCATCTCGCGCTGACGGCGGAGCCATTCACCGAAGGAGCCGCCTTCCGTGGGACCGGACTTGTCCCAGGGCGGCCGTCCTGCACGCTTGCCCTCTCCGGGCGGTGGAGCTGCCTCCATGGTCACAATCGGGGCCTCCGCATCCTTGCCGCGGGTGGGAGCTCTTTGTCGTCTCGATACATCTTTCGGCACGCGGCCCATAACTTTATGCCCTGGTCCGCCCAGGGGTCAAATCGGGCGTTCCCGCTCATCCTCATGGTTCTTCTCCGAGCAAGACTCGCGCCCGCTGCCGGACCGCTTCGAGCGCGCGGACGTCGTGCGACAAGGCCTTGAGCTCCGGCTTGCGCAACAGCGGAAGCAGGCGCAAGGCCACTGCCAGAGGGGTATTCGGATTGCGCGCCAGCGCGGCCCGCAGACCGGGGCGCGCGCCCCAGCGGCGGTCCGCGGCGATGGCCGCGAGCACCGGCCCGGGCGTTGCCGCCGCATGGGCCACGGGTGCCAGGATATCCTCGGTCAGCCTCGGATTGTCGAACAGAGCGGAAATGACGCTCGGATTCGGATCGTGCCGGAGCTGGGCGAGGATGCTCCCGGAGGCCCGGCGCGCCAGGGAAATCTTTTCCCCCAGGGCGAGCACGGGCAGCCGCGCCAGCAGATACTGGTCCGCCAACCGCCGCACCCGCGGCCGGATCCGGGTGTCCAGCCCCAGCTCCATCAGGTCGCGCCACCAGAGCCCGGGAACGAACCGTAGCGCCAGCGGCTCCGGGGTCCGCGGATGGAGCGCCAGGTCGCGCCGCACCTCGTAGAACGCCGCGAGCCGCGCCTGCTCGCCGAGGATCTCGAGGATCTCGGAAGTGCAGAACGAGTTGTGCAGCACCTGGCGCACCGCGGGCGGCTCCAGCTCCGCGAGATGCGCGCGCACCAGCTCCAGGAGCTCCTCCGAGCCGGCCTCGCGCAGGCGTTCGAGGTCCGGTCCGGAGGCCGGCGCACCCGCGGGGTTGTCCATCATGGGGCGTAGCTTACAGAATCTGGTATCTTCCATGTCCTCTATGGCGATCTCTCGGAATACGCAGAACCACCTGGCCAAAGGCGACTTCGCGGCTCTCGAAGGGGAGTGGCTCGCCAACCTGGAAGAAGACCCCACCGATCTCGACTATTTCGTGGGAGTGGCCCGCGCCCTCACCGGCACCAACGAAGAGACGCGCGCCCATGACCTGCTGGAAATGCTCGACGACCAGCTCCGCGAGCAGGGCGCCTGGGCGGCGCGCCTGAAGCTGCTGAAACGGGCGGGCACCCTCTTCCTCCCCGCCGACAAGATCCATCCGACCATCATCTCGACTCTCGGCAAGCTCTATGGCGGCCGGGCCACCTACAAGGGGCTGTTCGAGGCGGTCGGCCTGCACCGTGCGCCCCAGGACATCCCGAAGACCTGGGACAAGGTGGACCGCCTGGAGACCCTCCTCTCGTTCGACGTGGGGACGGTCGTGGCGATGGAAGGCAAGGGGGTCGGCCGGGTCGTGGACGCGAACCTGGGCCTGGAGAGCTTCAAGGTCGACTTCGAGCGCAACAAAGGGCTGATGGTCGGCTTCAAGGCCGCGCCCAAGCTGCTCCAGCCGCTCAAGACCGACCACGTGCTGCGGCGCAAGCTGGAGGCGCCCGACACTCTCAAGGCGCTCTCCGCGCCCGAGCTGCTGCGCGTCGTCCTCCAGAGCTATGACCGGCCGCTCACCGCGGGCGAGATCCGCGACGTCCTCCACGGCATCGTCGGCGAGTCGCAGTGGACCTCCTGGTGGGGCGCGGCCCGCAAGCACCAGCAGGTGGTGGCGAGCGGCGGCGGCGCGCGCCAGACCTACCGCTGGGCCGACAATGACGCCGACGCCCTGGAGTCCGTCTGGAAGGCCTACCTGAAGGCCGACCCGCGCGGCAAGATGGACCGCCTGCGCCGCGAGGGTCCGCGCGACAAGGCGCTGCGCGACCGCATGGCCGAGGACATGGCCGCCGTCGCCGAGGCCTCCATCGACACCGACCCGGGCCTCGCTTTCGAGATCTGGTTCGCCCTGGAGCGCACCGGCGGCGCGCCCGAGGGCGTGGAGTGGAGCCCGGACGAGCTGCTGGCCGACCAGCCGATGCGCGTATTCACCGGAATCGAGGACCGTCTCCTGCGCGAGCGGGCCTACACCATGACCCGCGAGCGCCGCGAGGACTGGCCCAACCTCTACCGCGAGGCGATGGGCCGGGAGAACGATCCCCGCGCGCTGGAGCTCCTGGCCGACGGGCTCTCCCAGGGCGCCCCGCGCGAGCTCGATCGCCTCCTCGACAACCTGCTGGCCCAGCCCCACCGCATGCCGGCGGCCTTCGTCTGGCTCGCCGAGCGCGCCGCGGTCGACGAGGCGCTGCGGGCGCGCAACCCGTTGCGTCTCCTGCAGCAGATCCTCACCGCCATGTCGCGCGACGAGTTCGCGACCTACCGGCAGCGCCTCCTGGCGCTCGCCGAGTCCGGCAGCACGGTGCCGCGCCTGCTGGCCCATCTCACCGAGGACCAGGCGGCCCAGGCGGAAGACGCGGTCCACCGCGCTCCGACCCTGGAGCCCTACCAGCGCGAGCAGCTCACCAACGCCATCCACCTGCGCTTCCCGATGCAGCGCAAGGACACCGGCCCGGGAGCGCTCTATGCCCTGGCCGAATCGATCGACGCCAAGAGCCAGGAGCTGCACCACATCATGACGGTGGAGATCCCGGCCAACCGCAAGGCGATCGAAGAGGCGCGCGCCATGGGCGACCTGCGGGAGAACTTCGAGTACAAGTCGGCCCGGCAGCGCCACGAGTACCTGAACGCCCGCGCCTCCGCCCTGAACACCGACTTGAACCGCGCCCGCCCCATCGTCACCGATAGCATGGACGTCTCCGAAGCGCGCATCGGCGCCCGCGTCCACCTGAGCGGCATCGGCAAAAGCCGGACGATCACCATCCTGGGTCCCTGGGAGAGCAAGCCCGAGGAGGACGTCATCTCCTACGAGTCCGACCTGGCGAAAGAGATCCTCGGAAAGCCGGTGGGAGCGGCGATCGACACGGCGGGTGAGACGTGGACGATCGCGATGATCGAGCCGCACCGGTAGGCCCTCACCCCCGGCCCCTCTCCCGCAAGCGGGAGAGGGGAGCAGGTTACCCAAGAAGGTTCAGAGAGCCACGGATCAGCTAACCCTCACCCCTCTCCCGCTTGCGGGAGAGGGGCCGGGGGTGAGGGCCCCCCTACCCCTTCGACAGCTCGACCGTGGCCAGCCGGTACTGCATCACCACCCGCGAGCCATCCGTCAGGAGCAGCATCAGATCCGAGTACTTGTTGATCATGTCCTGCCCTTCCGGGCTCGCCACGACCACGCGGGAATCCGGCTGCTTCCACTCGAGGCCCTTCTGGATCCAGCGGTCGCCCGACAGGACGAACTCGCGGCCGGCCACCTCGCTGGTCGTCTCCGGCAGGCCGAGCGGCGGCTCTCCGAAGGTGGTCCTCACCGTGACGATCTGCGTCCGCGCGTCATGCGGTGGCGGCACCGGCGGCACGTTCTGCCAGGCCAGGAAGCCGAAGACCACCGCCACGGCCAGTCCCATGGCCGCGGCAGGGCGGAACGAGGACTGAACGAAGACGGCGCGAAAAAAGTCGCGGGCGCGGGTCCGCAGCGTCGGAACCTCGCCCTGGGCCGCGATCTGGGCCTTGACCTGATAGGCCAGGTCCTGCGGCGGCGTGGGCCGCTCCATCCGCCGGATCTCCACGACCAGACGCCGCATCGAGCTGAGACGGGCCTGGCAGGCCGGGCAAGAAGCCAGATGCACCTCGGCCTCACGCGTCTCGGCGTGCTCCACTTCCCCATCCATGTAGGACGACAGCTGCTCAGTCGACAGGTGACGCTTCATGTCAA
>Ga0126309_10000846_pt1 | contig 10400 bp, 6 predicted proteins | sample Plot56_FD_92541 | JGI IMG/M metagenome (GOLD analysis project Ga0126309, IMG submission 92541) | Serpentine soil microbial communities from UC McLaughlin Reserve, CA, USA - Plot56 | ecosystem: Environmental > Terrestrial > Soil > Grasslands | place: USA: UC McLaughlin Reserve, Lake County...
CCAGCCCTTCGCCGACAGCACCCGCGTGATCGCCGCCGTCAGCGTGGTCTTGCCGTGGTCGACGTGACCGATGGTGCCGACGTTGACGTGCGGCTTGGAACGCTCGAACTTCTCCTTACCCATGGCGTTTCAAATGCCTCCCGAAAATCTCAGTTGTTGTCGAAGACACAACCCGTTGACGAACAGCTATGGAGCCCACGACCGGATTTGAACCGGTGACCCCTTCCTTACCAAGGAAGTGCTCTACCCCTGAGCCACGTGGGCTTGAGACAGCGATGCTTTCGCCCGGGCGTTTGCCCGGACCCGGCGGCGAAACCGCAAGATGGTACAGCTTCACCGGCTCCGTGTAAAGCCCTTCGCTCGCTGGTTACGTCCTCTTCCAGGAATCCCACGCGAGGAGCCTCGGGAGCTGCCCCGAGGAGAAGGAGGGGGAGTATGCCAGAACACGGAGTGGATGTCCAGGGTTTCTCGCAGCCTCCTCAGCTCCCAACCATGCCGTCCTGGTAGCGGAAGCTCTCGTCCGCCAGCCGGACGCGCAGCTCGCGGTAGAGCCTCTTCTCCTCTCCCGCCCCGCGATGCAGTCCCTCGATCCCGCAATGCCCATCGGCGCCCGGCAGCCCGGAGAGGGGCGGGTCCAGCGGATCCCGCAGGACTCTCAGTGATCGCAGTCCGGGAACCCGAATGCACCGGATGGTCTCCACGCGAAGCCCGAAGGCAGCGGACTCCGCCGCAACGCCACGGATCGCCTCGGCCTGTTGAATGGTCGTACAACTGCCATCGAATACGGACAAGAGAGGAGGAGTCCGCTCCTTGTCGCGTTCACTCAGCTCGAGATGGGACACATGAAGCTTGAGAGATTCCGGCGGGAACGAGTCGTTCAGTGTCGCAAGGCGGAAGACGATCCCTTTCTCTGGCTCCTCCATGTCTCCTCGAGGGTTTTGCGCAGATAGGCCGACATCTCCGGCCCACAGGAGTTGAGCGGCACAGCCTCAGCCCCAGCCCGGTCTTGGGAATCCCGATCCATGTAGAACCAGTCATAGGTGCCATCCGTCAGCACCTCGATCTCGAAGTGGTGCCGCCCGCGGTCCCACGTCATGGAGAACCCTCCGGCCTCGGTCGCGGCGGCATGCGGCGGGGGAATCTCTCCCCAGGAGCGCTCGAGGCTCTGCCAAAGCTCCAGGACCTGCGTTGCCCGAACCGGCGATAGCGGTCCCTGCGGAGCGGCAAGGCTCCGGAGGAAGCTCTCCCAACGAACGGTCGGTGCCATGGTGACCCTCCTGACCTTTTCACCATGCACCTCCAGTGCCCTCGTTCCTCTCTTCGCCGGCTCCGCCATCGCAATCATCTCCCCAAGAGATACCAGTATACAGCGCCAGGGGTCGAGATCGCACGTACTTTTGCCCCGGCAACGTAACTCAGAACGGACAGGGAATCACTTCACCGGCGACGAAGACGACCTCATCCGTCCGGGCGGTCTGAAGATCGCCACGGTCGTCCCGGACATAGGCGACGTCGGCGTGGTTTTTCACCTCGGGGCCCGGCGGCACGTCGAGAGCGGCCACAATGGTGATCGTCGCGGGCACCGTCCCGGTCCAGCGAACGGAATTGTCGATCGGGTCGGCGATGGCCGTTCCCTGGTCGGCGCTGGCGGTCACCACCGTGACCTCCGGCGGCAGGACGTCCAGCAGCTCCGCGGGAACCGGCGCGCCGGGCGCCGCGTTGGCGAGGGTGATGGTGTAGACGACCGTGCCGCCGCCATCGGTGCAGACCTCCATGGCGGCGGTGACGCAGGCCAGCTCGTCGTCGGCGTTCTCGGCGGGGACGGAGCCCGAGAGACCTTTGTAGCGGAGGTCCGCGCTGGCCGTCCTGGCGCGGATCTCGTAGCTCTGGGTGCCGTCGCACAGCGCGTCGTCCTGGCCCGTCACCTGGACGGTCTGCTCGCTTTCCCAATTCGCGGCGGTGAAGGTCAGCCGGTCCGGAGAGACGGTCCCGGCGGTGGAATCGCTCGTGATCAGGGTGACGGTGACGTTTGCGCTCGGCGGCGGGCCGGCCAGCCGGACCTTCAGCGACGCCGAGCCTCCCGCCTCCGAGGTCCGCAGCGGACCGGCGGAGAGCACGAGACGTGGTGGCGGCGGTGGCGGCGGCGGTTCCTGATCGGTCTCTTCAAACCGGTAGGCGGCGCCCGTCCCTCCTTCTCGGAAGGCGCCGACCACCACGACCTCGCCGCGGATCGCCACCGAAAACCCGAGCTGCGCGCCGCCCGGGACGGTCTGCTCCAGGGTTTGCGCCGGTCCGTTCCTCTTCAGGAGATAGGCCGCGCCCCGCGTGCCGCCGGCATACCGTGCACCGGCGACCGCGGTCTCCTCTTCCAGCGCGACGGCGACTCCGAGCTGGTCTCCCGCGCGGCGGGGGAAATCCAGCTCCTGGGCCGGCCCCCTTCCCTTCCCTTCGAAGCGGAAGACAGCCCCGGCGTCGATCCCGCCGCGGTCGGCCAGAGGAGCCCCGACGAGAATCCGCTCGCCGTCCACGGCCACCGCGTAGCCGAAGGCCGCCTCGGGCTCCAGTCCGCCGGGGGGCGCCAGGAGGAGAAGCTCTCCGCTTTGGACGTCGTAGACCCAGGCGTCCCCCGGAGAGCCGCTCGCGCGGAAGGGCGACGGAGCGCCCATCACCAGCGTGTTGCCGCTCAGCGCCACGGACTGCCCCAGCTCGGCCCCCTGCGCCAGCCCGGGAGGCGTCGGGACCGCCGTCAGAGCGCCCTCGGGGCCGACGTACACCCGGCCGCGCCGGTCGTCCGCGCGGTCGTCCGCGCCCCGCGCGCCGATCGCCAGGGTTCCGCGATCCAGCGCGACCGAAGAGCCGACCTCGTCCCCCCGCTGGACCCCCGGCACCGCGATGGCCTTCAGACTCTCCGTTTTCAGATCGTAGAGATACACGGCACCGGTGCCGCCGGACTGCGGCGCTCCGATCAGAAGCCAATCGCCGTCGATCGCCAGGTCGAACCCGAACCACTCGCCGGCGCGGCCCCGGATCACGTCCGCCGGCCGGCAGCCATTCGCGGTAGTCCATGTGAACAGATACACCACGTCGTGGCGAAAATCCCCGACGGCGATCGTGCCGCCGTCGCCGACCGCCACGGCGGAGCCGAATTCTCCATCGCGCGGGAGACCGGTCGCGCAGAGGCGCTCGCCCACCCAATCCCCCGCCGCGGGCAGGGCGCCGGTCAGGAGCAGGACGAGGAGGGCCGCGGCGGCTGTCCAGCATCTCATGGGAGGTCTCCCGGAGCGTCGGGCAGCGCGAACACCGTCACCCGGTCGCCGCGAGCCGGGCCGGGGCTCGTCACCACAAAGAAGTCCTTCGAGAGGGCGACCGCGGCACCGAACTCATCGCCGTGCGGCGGCTGCAGAGCATCGAGGTCCGCGACGACGACCCAGACGCCGTTCCGGCGCTCGAAGACGACCGCCCGGTCCAGGTCATTGCCTTCCGGGTCCGTTCCACCCGTGCCCGGAGCGCCAACCACCAGCCGGTCTCCGAGCAGCGCGACCGACGAGCCGAAACGGCGCCGCGCGAGAGCCGAGAGCTGGATCGGTTGCCCCCAGGAGGTGCCAGCCCCCTGGAGCACGTAGACGGCGCCCAGGTCGTCATGAAAACCGGGGGCGCCGATCGCGAGGAAGCCGTCGCCGAGAGAGACCGACGCGCCGATCTCGGGCGGGTTGATTACCACGTCCCTGCCCCCGGGCTGACCCAGCAGGACCCGCGGTTCCGTCCACCCCTGGCCCTCGTGAGCCGATACGTAGGCCGCCCCCGCCCCGCCGTTCGCTCCCGGTGCTCCGATCGCCAGCACTCCGCCGTGGAGCGAGATGGCGGCGCCGAACTCCGCGGCGGGAGCGGTAAGGACGCCGGTCACGGTCCAATCCTGGTCCTCCTTCTCGAACAGGTAGACCGCGCGACGGCCGGGAGCCCCGACGGCCACGACCCCGTCCGCGATGGCGACCGAGGTCCCGAAGGCCACCGGAGTCTCGTCGAACGCCAGCTCCACGGAGATCAAGGGCGGAGGCGCGAGCGTGGCCTCGAAGACCCAGGAGGAGCCGCGGCGGACGAAGAGGTCCACGCTGCCGTCCGGGAATTCCTCGGGAGCGCCGGACACCGAAGAAAAGCGTGGCAGCGGAGCCCCGACCGCCAGGAGGGAGTCGGAGAGGAGGGAGCCGAGTGCGACGGAGGAGCCGAAGCCGTCCTCCGCATAGGGCGAGATCAGCCACGCCTCTTGCCGCCAACCGCTCCTCCCCGCCTGCCGGTACAGCGAGACCGAGCCCCCGTCCGGCTCCCCCACGACCATGAGATCCGCCGTGAGCGCCACCGAGCCCCCGAAGCGGGGTCCCGACCGGGGATTGCGGGCCACGGCCTCGGCTTCCTCGAGGCACCCCTCCTCACCGGTGCAGTCGAACGACCAGGCGGCCCCGGCCGCGCCGTCCGCCTGATCGCCGAGAGCGCCTCCCACGACCACCCGCCCGCCGTCCACCGCCACCGCGAAGCCGGCGAGGTCGCGGATCTCCGCATTGCGCGGAGCCGGAATCTCCAGAGAGTCGCCCAAGAGCAGGACGTGGACTCTGCCGGTCCCCGACCCGGGTGGCGGCGCGGGAGCCCCAACCACCAGCAGGTCTCCATCCAAGGCGAGGGACGCGCCGAGCTGATCTCCCTTGACGGCTGCGATCTCCAGCCTCTGCGAGGTCCAGCCGCCGGCCCCCGGCGTCAACTTGTACACGGCCCCGGAGTTGGTGCCCGGGAAATCAGCGGTCGGCGCACCGGCGAAGATCTGCGCCCCGTCGGTCGCCACGGCAAATCCGTACTGCTGGCCGGCGCCTCCGTCCGCGGGGACCACCTTCGCCCTTTCCCTCCAGCGGACGGGCCCTCGTTGGAAGACGTAGACCGCTCCGGCGTCCGCCCCGGGGGCGCCGACGGCCAGAGTGCCGCCAGCCAGCGACACCGCGGCCCCGAACCGCTCTCCCGCCTGCCGCAATCGCGGGTGGACCGGCGCCTGCTGATCGAGGGCCCAGGAATCGACCTTATATAGATAGACCGCGCCGTCCGTTGCGCCGTCGACCCCGACGGCGCCGACGGCGAGGCGCTCTGCGTCGAGCGCGAGAGAGCGTCCAAACGTGCCGGCGCCATGGCCGGCGCCGGTGAGCCGCCTCTCCTGGTGCCAGACGCCGTCGTCCTCCACGAAGACGTAGACCGCCCCCTCACCCGGCGCTCCGGCCGCGAGAACGCCGTTGCGCAAGGCCAGCGCGAGGCCGAGCTGCGCATTGGGCCGCGGCGGATCCGCGAACAGCTTCGCCCGCTGGTCCCAGGTCGTCCCCGACCAGTGGAACAGGTACACCGCGCCGGCGTTCTCCTTCTTGTCGTCGTCCCGCGGAGCGCTCATCGCCAGCCAGTCGCCATCGACCGCCACCGCGAAGCCGCGCTCGGTGTTGCGGCCGGGCTCGACCGGGAACAGCTCGGTCGCCGGGAGTCCGGCCAGCGGAGCGGCGCAGGCGAGGACGGCGAGAGCGGCGAGCAGAGGCTTGCGCATGGCTTATCCGGGAAGGTCGAGCCGGATGTCCCTCAGGTCAAAGTAGGGAGGATCAGGAAAGATCGTCTCTTCCGGGATCGGAAGGGGGCCGGGGCCCGGCCTCCCGTCGGCGGGGCCGAAGCGGGCTGGAGCCTCCGGCTCGCGGCCAGGCCGCACACGAGTCCCATGTCCCGCGGGGACCCGCACCGGCTCGCCTCGGTCCGCAGCCTTGACCGTCACCTCTCCCTCGATCACCCAGACGGTCAGTGTGCCGTCCCGGTCCACCTTCACGACGACGTCGGTCCCGGTCAGCTCGATCAGGTCGCCGGCCGCGGTGTAGATCAGGCATTGGCCCTCATCCGCCGGATCTTCAGGATCGCGCGGCCAGAGGGCCAGGCGGAACTGCCCGAGCTTGATGAGCCAGCTCAGCTTCTTCAGGCGCCGCGCCTCGGTCAGGGCACGCTCCTGCAGCACGATCTGGGTCTCGGGGCCGAGAATGATGACCCCTTTCCGTTTCTCCAGGTCGGTGTTGATGGCGATCCGTGCACCGGCATCGGCGAAAGTCTGGACCTCCGTGCCCACGAAAACCGGATCTCCCTTCTTCAGATCGGTCTTTGGATCGTTCCCGCGCCATCCCTTCACCACGACCTTGCGATCGATAACCTCCCCCACCCCGCCCCCCTTGGCCGAGGCGCAAGCCGCAGTCAGGCCGAGGAGAAACAGGGTCATCGCACCGCATTTCGTCAGAAGTACCATTGAACCCCCAGAGAGACGAGCGTCCTGTCGTAGTCGAGCAGCGGCACGTCGAAAAACGGGACCTCGATGTTCGAGTCGCGCCGGGCGTGGCTCGCGCGGAAGTTCCAGACGAGCCGGTCGGTCGAGCGCCAGAGGACCGTGGCGGAAGTGCGCCAGGTGGTGTCCTGCCGCGGCGGGTTCGTCTCCAGCAGGCCCGACTCCCGGTGCGTGTAGTCGTCCTCGCGGATCTCTCCTGCCAGGCCGAGCGTCCACCGGGAGGCCAGCGGCAGCATGGCCTCGGCGCTCGCCTCCCGGAGCTCCCGGTCGAAGAAACGGTCGGACTCGTAGCGGCCGGCGGCGGCGCCGAGGCGCAGCGAGCGGTCCGGGCGGCCGAAGAAGAACCACTGGTCGACGCTGCCGAGGAGCTCCTCGCCGCTCGGACGGAGCAGGGGGAACCCGTCGCCGGGGAAGTCGCGGTCGCTCCAGCCCACTCCGATCCGCGCGGTCGCGACGGACGTCTCATGGACGAACAGTGAGGCCGCGAGGTCCACAGTGGTGCGGTAAGGGTCGCCGGAGAGCCACGCCCGGGAACCTCCCCCCTGGAGCAGGAGCGCGACGCGGCCCGGTCCGACCGGCACCGGCTGCACGCCCAGCGGACCCTCCAGAGCCCCGCGAGGGTCGGCTCCCCAGCCCAGCGAGACGGCCCCGTCCACGAAGGTGAGATCGAGGGCGTCCTCTTCGCGGTATTTGGATTGATGGCCGGAGAGAGCCAAGCCAAGGTCCCAGCCCCGGAAGCCGGAGACGGGGTGGAAACCGGCCGCGACATTTAAATAGGTCGCGGAATCGGAGGGCACGTCTCTGGGGATCGTCTCGCCGGGCAGTACGAACGGCCGCTCCTCGGTCACCAGCTCGGGATTCGAATCCCAGCCGGATTCGAGGCCAATCCGCCCCTCCCAGAGAGGCAGCTCCTCAAGGCACAGCGCCTCCGATCGGTACTCGGGCGCCGTCACCGTAACCTGCGCGCCGGCCAGGGCTTCGCGAGCGCGCCGCAGGTCCGCCTTCACCCGCGCCCGCCCCGCCGCCGGGGCGCAGCGGGCCTTCAGGCTCTCCTTGAAATGCGCCACCGCTTCCACAACCCTTCCCCGGCGGAGATTAGCGAGCCCCAGCCAGTGCAGGAAGGTCCCCTGGTCCGGGTCGTTCTGGACCGCTTCGGCGAAGAGCACCTCCGCCATCTCGGGATCGCCCCTGTCGAAAGCGATCACTCCCTCGGTGAAGGCCACCTGGGCGGCCGTGCTCCCCGCCGCCGCGGGCAGCGCGCAGGCCGCCGCGATCACCGCGGCGAAAAGCAGAGGATGCAGGAAGCCCCGTCCGCCGGTTTTCATGGCCTTTGGGAGTATTATCTCACACATACAAACGTGTTCGCGACGAGCGATCCATTTCTGACAAGCCACCATGGCCTCCAAGCGCTGCTCGGTCTTCATCTCCAGCACCTATGAGGATCTGATCCCCTACCGCAAGGCGATCATCGAGACCCTGCTCAAGAACCGCTACCAGGTTCTTGCGATGGAACGCTCGCCGACGAGCCCCAAGGAGCCGCTCGTGGCCTGCCTCGACGACATTGCGGAAGCCGACGCCTTCGTGGGCATCTACGCCTGGCGCTATGGGTTTGTGCCCCAGGATTCCGCGGTTTCCATCACGGAGCAGGAGCTTCTCGAAGCCCAGAGGCTGGAAAAGAGGGTCTTCTGCTTTCTCGTGGACGAGAGCTTCGAATGGCCAGCCAGTTTCCGGGAGGAAGAAGGGGCCCGCAAGCTGGAGGCTCTCAAGCGGCGTATCAAGGACCAATACAAGCTCGACAGCGATCCCTTCACCACACCGGACTCCCTCGCGCTCAACGTTCTCTCCGCTCTCACCCTATGGCAAGACGTCCCTGATCCTCCGGTTTCGCCGGAGCGCGAGATCCTGCTGCGTCTTCTCGATGAGGTGGAGAATCGCTGGATCGACCGCATCCTGCGTCTGGCGGTGCCCTACGGCTGGCGGCTGCGCATCGAGCGGGAGGAGCGGCCCGAAGCCGTCGGCCGCTCGGTCCCCGAAGAATGGCGGCCGGAGATGACAGCCGGCAGGTCCGGCGAGCCTCTTTACGACTTCCTGCAGAGCCGCAAGCTCCTGCTTCTGGGCGAGCCCGGGAGCGGCAAGACGATCGCCCTCCTCGAGCTCGCCCGCGGCCTCGCCCGAATCGCACGCAAGGATCCCGCGGCTCCCGTGCCGGTCGTATTCAATCTCTCCTCCTGGGAAGGGGACGATCAAAGACTCGACGGCTGGATGGCTCAGGAGCTGCACAAGCGGTATGGCGCCAACGAAGAAGCGGCGAAGGGATGGATCGCGCAGAATCAGATCCTGCCGCTCCTGGACGGCCTCGACGAGATCCCATCGAAAAATGCGCGGTCGAGCTGTGTCAAGGCCATCAATGACCATCTCGAGGACAAGGGGCTCCAAAACCCCGGCATGGCGGTCACCTGCCACTGGCACGTCTATCGGGAGCTGCCCGGCCGCCTCCACCGCCTCGAGACCGCCGTTCTCCTGCGCCCCCTCACTCCTGCGCAGGTGGATCGGCACCTGGCCGGCAGCGAACCGGCTTTCTCGGGGCTCCGCACCGCCCTGGCGAGAGACGCCGGCCTGCGCGAGCTCGCCGGCACCCCGCTGATGGTCTACCTGCTCAAGAGAACCTTCCCGGGAGAAGCTCTGGAACCCCTCCCGCCCGGGCTTGCGAAGGACCAGACCGCGCCTCTCTGGGAGGCCTTTGTGACGCGGATGCTGAAGACGCAGCTTCCCTGGTCCCTGGCCGCGGACGACGAAGGTTCTCGCGGATGGCGCTTCTGGCGTATTCGGCGTTCTTGGAGCCGCTCTGGCGAGGGCCCTTCGGCTCTCCCTCCGTCCAAGGATCGGCTTTCGCCCGGGGAGAGGGAGATCCGCCGTTTTCTGGCCTGGCTGGCGCGGGGGCTGGCCCTGCACAACCGTGCGCAGCTCCAGATCGAGCGCCTCCAGCCCTCCTGGCTTTCCATTCCTGCCATTCATGGCGGGAATCCCGGCTCTCTCCCCTGCGCCGTCTACAGCCTGCTCTATCACGTGGCCGGCTGTGTGCTCCTCACCCTCCCCTTGGCGCTCGGGACCGGCCGTGCGGGCTTCGCCGCTGCCGGGCTGCTGGCGGGTCTCCTGGTGGGAGCCCTCGAGATTTCGCGTCTTCTCCGGAAGGCGCCGCGGGCTCTCGGGAAGCTGGGGGTTCCGGGGCGGGTCGTCTTCCGGACTCTGTACCTCGGCGGCCTCACAGGCCTCCTCCTCGTTCTGCTCGGAATGCTCTGGAGCCGGCTCACCGGCGCTTCCGCCGGTGGCTTGCGCAGCTCCGCGGCGCTGGTCGGCCTGCTCGTGGGCGTGGTGTTCGGCTACCGCGGCGCGGTGCGTTCCGGCAAGGGGGACATCCGAGTGGCTGAGAGCTTTCGCTGGCGCGGCTGGTCGCGGCGAGGGTCCCTGCTCGGAGCGGGCTCCGGACTGCTCGCCAGTCTGGCTTTCTGGGTCCTCTACCTGATCTCGGGCTCGCGCGGCGGCTTCGGGCCGGAATTCTGGATTCCTTTCTCAGCCGTCGTCGCGCTGCTCGGCGCAGCCCTGTTCGGTGCTTTCGGCGGATTGGGACGGGAGATCATGCCGGAGAAGAATTGGACCAATCAAGGAACGTGGCGTTCCCTGCGCAATGCCGGGTTCGTCGCTCTGTGGACGGCGCTTCTCACCATCTCGGGTCTGGAGCTTGCGAACCTCGCGGTCTACGCCGCGCAGGTGATGAAGGTCGGTAGGGAGGAGCTCACCCCGGCAGTCGATGCGCTCAACCGCGGGAACGTGCTCGCGCTGCTTATCGCGGGTGCTGCCCTGGGCTTCTGGGCCGGGCTCGCCTACAGCGGCCTCGACTTCGTGCAGCACTTCTCGCTGCGCCTCGTGATGTGGATCTGGAAGTTGGCGCCGCTCCGCCTCGTGGGCTTCCTCGACCACACGGTCGAGCGTGGCCTGCTGCAGGGCTCCAGCAGCTACAAGTTCTTCCACCCGCTGCTGCAGGAGTATTTTGCGCAGACTGCGA
>Ga0126309_10000847_pt1 | contig 10393 bp, 10 predicted proteins | sample Plot56_FD_92541 | JGI IMG/M metagenome (GOLD analysis project Ga0126309, IMG submission 92541) | Serpentine soil microbial communities from UC McLaughlin Reserve, CA, USA - Plot56 | ecosystem: Environmental > Terrestrial > Soil > Grasslands | place: USA: UC McLaughlin Reserve, Lake County...
GAGTTCCCTCGCCGAGGGCCTCTCGAACAAGGAGATCGCGGCGAAACTACACATGAGCGTGGACACCGAACGCACCCACATGATGAACATCCTGAACAAGCTCGGCGTGCACTCGCGGATTCAAGCCTTGCTCTTCGCGGCCAGGCACGGCCTGGTCGAGATCAGATAGCGCGGTTCCTGGGGGCATTCGCCCGTCGGGACGCATAGAGGAAAATCACGCAAATGAGTGATGCGCGGTGCCATCCAGATGGCTAGTATGCCAGGCATACCATCTGTTATGGGTAGCAAGGCTCAAAGAGCGGTCGTGGATAGGGCGAGCGGGCGGCACCATTCTCGCCCGCCGGTCAACCTGCCTTTGCAGGCAAGCAGCTTCGTAGGACGAGAGCGGGAGCTGGACGAACTGGAGGGGATGCTGGCCTCGAGCAGGCTGCTGACGCTCACCGGCCCGGGCGGTTGCGGCAAGACGCGGCTCGCGCTACAAGCGGCCGCCGACCTGGCTGAAGAGTTTGAGAGTGGTGTCGGCTTTGTCGAGCTTGCCTCCCTCTCCGCCACCGAACTTGTAGCCGAGGGCGTGGCGCGGGCTCTGGGCGTACACTGGGGCGCCGGTCTCTCGCCGGCCGAGGCGCTGCTTGACCATCTGGGACCCAGAGAGATGCTCCTGCTACTGGACAACTGTGAGCACCTTATCGAAGGGTGCGCCGGGCTGGCAGACGCCCTGCTCTCCTCGTGCCCAGGCCTGAAGATACTCGCGACGAGCCGGGAGGCTCTCCGCGTGCCAGGCGAGAGGGCCTGGCTCGTTCCCTCCCTCTCGCTGCCTGACACGCGGGAAAACGTATCCCCGGGGCAACTGGCCCGCCACGAGTCTGTCCGCCTGTTCGTGGAGCGGGCTGAGGCCGCGGCGCCAGGCTTTACGCTAAACGATGAGAACGCCTCCGCCGTGGCCCGCGTCTGCCAGAGGCTCGACGGGATACCGCTCGCCATCGAGCTTGCGGCCGCCAGGGCCGGGGTGCTCTCCGCGTCCCAGATCGCCTCCCGCCTCGACGACCGTTTCCTTCTGCTCACGGGCGGCAGCCGGGTCGCCCTGCCCCGCCAGAGAACCCTCCTGGCGACGATGGACTGGGGCCACGAGTTGCTCTCAGGCAAGGAAAGGGCATCGTTCCGCAGGCTCTCGGTGTTCGCGGGGGGCTTCACCCTGGAGGCCGCCGAAGATATCTGCACGGGAGACGGCATCGAGCGCGAGGAGGTCCTTGACCTTCTCGGCAGGCTGGTGGACAAGTCGCTGGTGCTCGTGGGACTTCACGGCGATGTTGCGCGCTACAGGATGCTCGAGACGGTGGGGCAGTATGCCTCGGAGAAGCTCGGGGAGTCGGGCGAACGAGAGTCCGTCGGTAGCAGGCACGCGGACTTCTTCCTGCACCTGGCGGAGCGGGTCGAACCTGAGCTCTCCGGTCCCGATCAGACGGAATGGATGGACCGGCTCGATGCGGAGGTTGGAAACCTGCGGGCGTCGATGGCGTATTTTTTGGAGGCCGGGGAGCCGGAGGCGGATCTACGTCTGGCGAGCGCGTTGTGGGCGTTCTGCCACGCGCGCGGCTACTACGAGATGGGGCAGGCGTGGCTCGAAGGCGCGCTCTCGAAGAGCGGAGATCCCACCCCGCTGCGGGCCAGAGCGCTAAGCGGGGCTGGGGTCCTCGCTTTCCTGCAGTGCGACTACGGAAGGGCCACCGAGCGTCTACAGCAAAGCCTCTCGCTCTATACAGACCTGGCCGACCGGCACGGGGTTGCGGAAGTGACCGACGTTCTCGGCGGAATTGCGCGCGAGAGAGGAAACTACACGCGGGCCAGGACGCTGCACGAAGCAAGCCTCGCCCTATGGCGCGAGCTCGGAGACGAGCACGGCATCGCCGAGTCTTTGTACTATCTCGGCCTCGTCGCCTGGCTGAAAGGGGAGAACGAACGGGCCTGGGAGTTGAGCGAGAGAGCGCTTGACATGAGCCGTGCCTCCGGCGACACGGTAGGAGTCTTGTCTTCGCTTATCAACCTGGGATCCGTCGCGCTCTACACAGAAGATTATGAGCGGGCGGAAGCCATGCTCCACGAGAGCCTCGCCAGCTCCAGGGAGGGCGGCTACAGGGAGGGTATAGGCTGGTCGCTCAACCAGTTGGGGGTGGTGGCTTACAGAAGGGGGGATCTCGAACGTTCGGAGCTGTTGCTCAGGGAGAGCCTCGCCGTCCACAAGGACCTCGGCGACATGGGTCGCGCGGCCAGCGTGCTCGAAGCCCTGGCAGAGACCGCAGGCGCGCGGGAGAACTTCGGGCTTTCGGCCAGGCTGTTCGGCGCGGCGGAGGTCCTCAGGGAGACCATCGGTGCTCCCGTGCCACCCTGCGAGCGCGCCGAGTATGACCGCGTCACAGCCTCAATCCGGCCCCGTGTGGGCGATGAGGAGTTCTCGCGGACGCGTGCCGAAGGAAGGGCGATGACGCTCGAAAAAGCATTGTCCCAGGCACTCGAACCAGACATCCCCCCCGCAACGACCCAGGACGTGCTGAGCGCCCGCGAGGTCGAAGTCCTCGGGCTCGTGGCCGAGGGGCTCACCGACCAGGAAGCAGCGCAGAGGCTCTACCTCAGCCCCCGGACCGTCGGGCAGCACCTCAGTAGCGTCTACCGCAAGCTCGGCGTCAGGTCCCGCACAGCGGCCACCCGCGCGGCCACCGAGCGCGGCCTGATCTAGAGCGGCCCGCAGGGGTATTAGGGCGGTTCGCGAACCGCCCTAATACCTCCGTACTACGTAGTTCTACTCATCTTCCAGGGCCCTACCCGATTGCGTAATTCTCACGATGTAGGTAGTCCCTCTCCGGCGCATGATGTTACTCGACGGTAAGCATCCGGCCTCGAGAGTGAGGCCGAAGGAGGTGAACGGCAATGCAGGAGGCCTGCTACTGCGGTCGGACGGGCGAGATCGAGGACAGGGAACCCGTCATCGACGGCGACGGACGAGCGGCACTCGAGTGTCCCCAGTGCGGACACCTCGACCATCTCTCCTGGCTTCCAAACCAGGAGACCGTGTTCGAGGAGGCAAGGCGCCGCTCCCGCGAGCGTCACGTGTCCGCGGCTTAGAGAGGCTTCGGGACGGAGCTCCCAAAGCCGCATCGGGAGGAGCATGGAGAACGAATCGACGTTGCTCCTCCCGTCCAGATCCAAACGCGAGGAGATCACATGCCTGAAGCAGAGAAGGCCAACACCAGCGGGTGCCACGCCATCGTCATCGGGGGCAGCATGGCCGGGCTGCTGGCCGCGCGCGTGCTCTCGGACCGCTTCGAGCGGGTGACGATAGTCGAGCGGGACCGATTCCCCGAAGGCACCGAGAACCGCAAGGGCGTCCCGCAGGCCCGCCACGCGCACGCCCTGCTGCCGCGCGGCTTCATGATCATGGCGCGACTGTTCCCTGGTCTGGCCGGGGAGTTGGTCTCGGGCGGGGCCATTGCCTCCGACGTTCCCGCTGAGAGCCTGCGGTACCAGAGCGGCGGCTACCGGGTGCGCTTCGCCATCGGGAGGAAGAGCCTGCTGATGAGCCGGCCCTTCCTCGAAGGGCACATCCGCCGCCGGGTGCGCGCCCTGACGAACGTCACCGTGCTGGAGGAGTATGACGTTGCCGGCCTTCTCTCCGGCGAGCAAGGAAAGCACGTTGGCGGCGTCACCATAAAGCGGCGCGTCGCGGATGCACCCGAGCGGAGGCTCGATGCGGACCTGGTCGTGGACGCGAGCGGGCGCGGTTCGCGGGCTCCCGCGTGGCTAGAGGAGATGGGCTACGAGCGTCCTGTGGAGGAGCGGATCGAGATCGGGGTCGGCTACACCACGCGCGTCTACCGCAGCCGTCCCGACGACCTCTCAGGCGTGAAGTTCGTGATGATAGAGCCAACCCCAGGCCGCGAGCGGTCGATCGGCGCGATGTTCCGCATGGAGGACGGGCGGTGGATCGTTACGCTCGGCGGCTGGCTCGGAGAACGCGCCCCAACAAACGAGGCGGGCTTCGTCGAGTTCGCAAGAAATTTGCCAGCCCCCGACATCCATGAGGTCATCAAGGACGCCGAGCCACTTGGCGAGGCCGGGAAGTACAACTTCCCGGCCAACCTCAGAAGGCACTACGAGCGTCTTGGCCAGCTCCCCGAAGGCTTTCTCGTCACAGGCGACGCCCTGTGCAGCTTCAACCCCATCTACGGCCAGGGCATGTCGGTCGCTGCGCTCGAAGCCGAGACCCTCGAAGAGTGCCTGAACGACGGACAGGCGGATCTGCCAAGCCGCTTCTACCGGCGCGTCTCGAAGGTCGTAGACACCCCGTGGAAGCTCGCCGCCGGAGCGGACTTCACCCATCCTGGCGTTACCGGCAGCAGGACGCTTACAACAGGCATCGTCAACTGGTACCTCGGCCACGTTCGAAAAGCGATCACGCGTGACGAAGAGGTGTGCCGCGTTTTCACCATGGTGACCGGCCTGCTCGCGCCGCCGAGCATGCTTTTCCATCCGAAGATCGCGCTACGGGTATTCCGCCAGACGCTTGCCTGGCTTACGAAGTCCATCGCTCCTCCGGCGGCAGGTGCGGAACAGCCCGCGGAGGCGGCGTAACCAACGTTCTCGAAGAGACCCTTCGAGACAAGAGACGGCCAACGAGAAACGAGCGAGCAGACGATGAGTACGGAAAGGAACGAGAACAGATGATGAAGATGACGAAGATGACAAAGACGATCTTCTCCAGGATCTGGTGGCTGGGTAAGGGCACGGCCGCGACGATAGGCGTTGTGGTGATACTCGCCCTCATCGTAGGGCTGGCCTCCACCGCCCTGGCCGCGGTGCCGGGAGATCCCTTCAAGCTTGGCAGAACCAACACCATAGACCAGATGAGCACGTTGGTAGGTAGTGCCTCAGGCGCCTTGCTCAGGGTCAACAACGAAGGTAGCGGCCCGGCCCTGGATCTGCGGGTCGAGACGGGCGAAGCACCCTTGAACGTCAACTCCAACACCCGAGTCAACGGTTTGAACGCGGACCAGCTCGACGGCCTGGGCGCAAACGACTTCGTCTCGGAGGACAAGACCTACACGACTTCCGCTTTCGAAGTCGGAAACGGAGGAGGCTTCGATGTAGAGGTAGTCGCTGACTGCGATTCTGGAGACAGAATCCTGGGTGGCGGCGGTGGCAGCCCCGGCGTCTCCCCTGATCTTCTGCGGGTGAGCGAACCGTTCGCCGGCGACGGTTGGAGGGTGATCACGCAGGACAACGGTAGTGGCAACGGTGTCTTTGCGAGAGCCATCTGCGCCGACTTCCCGCCGCTGAGACCGTAGTTGATCCCGGCTGGTGATCTGTGGGGATGGTGCCCACGGGGGCCTCCGAGCATCACACGGAGGTCGCCACACAACCCCCCACGGATCGCCTGACGCCCCGCACATCAGACACGATGCAAGGACCAGCGACGAGAGGAGAACGCGGATGAGGAAGACAACGCAAATCAACCAAATGGCCGATGACCTTTCCGCCGGCGTGGCCACACACGAAGGCACACCAGGCTCGGGCGTCTCGTTGATCGGAAGCCTGCTCCGGCTTGCCCGGCTCCGGTCGCGCAAAGCCATTGCCGAAAAAGGTCCCGAAGACACCATCTCGCCGCGTCGGAACTGGGATCCCAGTTTCGATGCGGCGCGGGTCTCGATGGAGGCGGGCCTTACCAGGGGAGCATCGCTTTTGTTCGGCAGCCGAAGATGACGTTACCGACGGGAGACGCGTTAGGGATGCGTGCTGCTATCGAGCGGTGCGTCTAACAAGATCGCACCGAGAGAGGTGGTGAGAAAGATGACGCACTGAGGCGCAGGCACCCAAGTAAACGCAAAGAACGTAGAATTAGGAGGTAAGACGATGCAACTGAGTATCAGGCGCTGGATTTCGGGGTCGCTGGCGGCGGTAGCGGCGAGCGTGCTGCTGGCGACCGTAGGCACAGGGGTGGCCTGGGCCATCAACGTGGACTGCACGGTCAACTTCGCTGCCCTCTGCGTGGGCGCAAACACTGCCGACTTCCTCCAGGGCGAGGACGTGAACGACGGTGTCCAGGGCCGCAGGGATGTCATCAAAGGCCTGGCGGGCAGCGACGGCGCCGAAGGGAACCGCGGCGACGACAAGATCTACGGCGGCAACGGCCCGGACGGCGACCTCGCCGGAACCGGGGGCTTGAACGGTGGCGACGGCGACGACTACGTGTTTGGTGGCGACGGCGCCGACGAGCGGCTCGACGGCGAGTCCGGCAATGACAAAGTCAGCGGCGGTCAGGGCGACGATGGCATCGGACCGACCAACGACGGCGACCTCGAAGGCGGCGACGGCAACAACACGGTGTACGGCGGTGGCGGCGCCGACGAGATAGACGCCAACGATAGCCTCCAGGGAGAGGTAGAGCACATCTTCGGCGGACCTAACGCCGACACGATCGAGGCGGTCGACGGAGAGGTGGACCACATAGACTGCGGCACCGGCAACGATACGGTCTTCTTCGACGCCGGCATAGACGTGGTCGACATCAACTGCTAGGTCCAACTCCCAGGGTAGGCGCGATCCGAGGAAGATCCGCGACTACGCATCACGGAGTTCCCGACCGGCCGGGGCCATCGCGCCCCGGCCATAGGGGAACTCTTCACGTCGGTGACACCATCCTCCGCCCAGGCCACAAAGGGTACAATCGGAATGGGAAGGAGGCCAGCTGACCCCGATAAACGAAACGGGGAAAACCGCAGAATACGCGTACCGTCCTGACGGACCGGAACGCCCATCGGAGAAAGGGGATCACATGCAATCGACATCAAGACGCACACGACTCATTCTCGGAGCAACGTTTGCTCTTGGGATCATCCTCGCAGCGACCGCGGTGGCCCAGGCCAAGGGCAATTCTTTCAGAGTAGTGCGGCCCGTGGCGGCTCCGAGCGGATGCCTCGAAGAGGCGCGCGGTAACGTGGAGATCCGTACCCTCGGGCCGGTAGAGCTGATGACGGTGAGCGTGAAGGGGTTACCCCCGAACACGAAGTTCGACCTGTTTGTCCTCCAACTACCCAAAGAACCCTTCGGCATCGCCTGGTACGAGGGCGACATCGAGACGAACGCGAAGGGCCATGGCAAGGGACGCTTTATAGGGCGCTTTAGCAAGGAGACTTTCGCGATAGCGCCTGACAAAGGCTCCGCGCCGGTCATCCACGGTGGCAAGGACGCCTCGTCCAATCCAACCTTCGCCCCCATCCACACCTACCATCTGGGGCTGTTCTTCGACTCGCCTGGCGCCGCCAGGCGGGGCGGTTGCCCTGGTACGGTGACGCCGTTCAACGGGGAGCACAGGGCAGGGATCAAAGCCCTCTCCACCCGCAAATTCCCCGACGATCGAGGCCCGTTGCGCAAGGTAGCACCATAACGTTTCGACCACGAGAGTAGGCCTTTAGCTACCAGGGACGGCGCCTATCCGAGTTACAGGCGCCGTCCTTTGACTTCTGAACCGCGCTGTCAGCACTCAGCCGTCGGCTTTTTGATCCGCAGTTGTAGCTCCCCTTCGCAGACGTACTCGGCAGGACCCTTCATGTACACGGGCTCGCCTTCACCTGCCCACCCTATCTCTACGATGCCACCGTCCATGCGTACGTAAACCGGGCTCTCGGCGAGGTTCTGCGCCACGGCCGCGACGGCGACGGCGCACGAGCCTGAGCCCGAGGCGAGGGTCTCGCCCGCGCCGCGCTCCCAGATCCTCATCCTGACCTCCCGCCCGCCCCTGGCGAACCCGAACTCCACGTTCGTCTTTTCGGGGAATGTGGGATCTCTCTCTACGGGCGGCCCGACCTCGCCGAGGTCAAGCGCCTCCACCGCAGCCTCGCTCTGTAGGAACGCCACCGCGTGGGGGTTGCCCATCGAGACGCGCAAGAATTGGAAACCGCCGACCTCGACCCCGGTATCGAAGCCCGCTGCTCCCATGTCGACCCGCGAGGAGCCGTCCTCGAAGAGAAGGATCTTCTTGATGCCAGCGCCTGTGGCGAGGGTCAGGGCTTCGCCATCGACCATACCGCGGTCCCTGGCGTAGCGTGCGAGGCAGCGCAGGCCGTTGCCGCACATCTCGGAGGATGAGCCGTCCGAGTTCAGGTACACCATCTCCAGGTCGGCGACCGCGGAGGGAGCGGGAATGAGGATCCCGTCCCCCCCGACCCCGAAGTGCCTGTCGCAGGCCTCTCTGGCGAGTCGCGCCAGGTCTACTCCCTCGACCTCGTTGGGGTCGAAGACGAGGAAGTCGTTGCCGCAGCCCTGCATCTTCGTGAAATGCATACGGAGGATTCTACCGGACAGGCGGCTTGCGTTGGCGGCAAAAATACCGTTGGGAACCGGTGGGGCCTCCCGTATATTTCTCCCGTGAGATCGGAGCGCGCAAAATATCGTCGTCGCAGGATAGGGGCCCTGTTGGTAGCAGGCGTCCTCGGCGCCGCCGTGTATACGGGCGGCGGGGTCGGGGCTGAGCCGCAGCCCGTTAGCTATACCGTCGCGCCAGGGGATACGCTCTGGGGGATAGCCATCGAGCACACCGCCGTATGGGAGGACCCGAGGCCGAAGGTCGAGGCCATCCGCGAGGCGAACCACCTTTCTGGGTATGAGATCTACCCGGGAATGAGCCTGGAGCTTCCCCCGAACGCCTGAACGGCCCGCGGCGATCTCCAACGTGCGCATCACTCTGTCGCGTGGCATTATGAGCCCATGAACCTGGAAGTAATCCCGCTCGCCATCTCGATGTTGGTTGGGCCTGGGATCGTGGCTGACGTGGTCTTGATCACCGCCCCAAAGCCAGTAAAGGTCTCGGCCATCTGCTAGGCTCGGAGGAGATGAAGATTCGTGAGTAGGGGAAACAGTTTGGAGGAGCGCGGCGAAGTCTGTCTGGCCGAGGAGGTCGAACGTCTGAGAAGGCTCGGCCTCCCCGACGAGGAGATCGCGAGCAGGATGGGCGTCGACGCGAGCTGGGTGGCGACCCTGATCTCACCGGGGGAAGACGAGCACAACCCGGAATCGGAAGGTTGAGTCATTCCAAGGCCTGACGCCTGATGCCTTGAGGGCAGTTCACGAACCGCCCCTACCTATTCTTCTGCGCGGCCGCCGAGGTGCTTTGCAAGGAATCGTTCGGCGGCTGCGTAGAACTCGAGGCGGTTTTCGGGGCGGGCGAAGCCGTGGCCTTCGTCCTCGAAGAGCAGGTACTCGTAGTCGATGCCTTTGTCTTTCATGGCGGCGACGAACTGCTCTGATTCGGCCTGCTTGACCCGCGGGTCGTTGGCGCCCTGGGCGATCAGCATCGGTATCCTCACGCGGTCTACGGAGAACAGCGGCGAGCGGCTCTTGAGGAACTCCTCCTCTGTTTCGGGGTTGCCGACCCGTTCGTGGAAGGTGGCGAGGAGCGGCTTCCAGTAAGGCGGGATGCTGTTTATCAGGGTGATCAAACTAGACGGACCCACGATGTCCACGGCGCATCGAAACAGGTCAGGGGTGAACGTGGCCCCGACGAGCGCGGCGTAACCGCCGTAGGAACCACCGAAGATGGCTACCCGCTCAGGGTCGGCAAAGCCCTCATCTACGGCCCACCCGACCGCATCGACGAGGTCGTCGTGCATTCTGCCGCCCCACTCCTTGTCACCGGCGTTGAGGAAAGACTTGCCGTACCCGGTCGAGCCCCTATAGTTGACCTGCAGACAGGCGTAACCTCGGTTGGCGAACCACTGCGCCTCAGGGTCGTAGCCCCACCCGTCCCTTACCCACGGTCCCCCGTGTACGTTGAGCACCATCGGCAATGGCCCGCTAGACGTTCCTGGAGGCAGCGTCAGGTAGCCCTCTATGGTCAGGCCGTCGCGGGAGGTGAAGGAGACGGGCTCCATCCTGGCGAGGTCGTACCCGGCGAGGTCGGGGCTGGCGTCGAAGAGGTGCTCGCCGCTCTTGTTCTCGCGGTCGTAGGAGTAGAAGGAGGCGCCGCCTTTGTCGGCGGTGAAGGCGACGAGCCAGTTCTCGTCCGCCCGGTCGCGGCTCGTCACGGCGAAGTCCCCGCGGTCCAGGCTCCCTATAGTCTCGAAGTCTTCCCTGATGGCGTCGTCTAGCACGACCCACTCCGTCCTGGCACGCTCGACGGCGGCCGCCTGTACCTCGTGGGTCTCGGGATCGGTCACGACCCGTCCAACGTCATAGCGCGAATCTTCGATCAGCGTCTCTGTATCGCCGCTTTCGAGGTCGAGCAAGACCAGGCTTGAGGCGTTGGCCCCGCGCGAGTCCAGGAGGTACATGTGTGTACCGCTCTCTGTAAAGCCGACCGGGGCGGTGGAGAGCGCGTCCTCCTTATCCCAACTTAGGATCTTGCGCC
>Ga0126309_10000848_pt1 | contig 10392 bp, 9 predicted proteins | sample Plot56_FD_92541 | JGI IMG/M metagenome (GOLD analysis project Ga0126309, IMG submission 92541) | Serpentine soil microbial communities from UC McLaughlin Reserve, CA, USA - Plot56 | ecosystem: Environmental > Terrestrial > Soil > Grasslands | place: USA: UC McLaughlin Reserve, Lake County...
CCTGCCGGCCGCCCGCCCGGCTAACGGGGTCCTCTCCGCTCTGGGAAGCTTCGAACTCCGTCCCTGGCCTGTGGCCCTCGCCGACTACCTTGAGCGGGAGGCCGTAACCCAGGCCGCGCGCGGCTGAGGTACGGAGGGCTTTTGGGCATGAACGGTCGGAGGTCACCCAGGATTTTGCGCAGGGCGAAAGCGCTCGCGCTCGCGGCGGTAGGCGCCATGAAATCCAGGGCGGGCCGGTTCGAGACGCGAAGCACGGCCGCAAAGAACGCGGAGATCTCCGCCCTGAAGAGAGAACTCGCTCGCGCCCGGGGCCGCGAGGCCGCCCAGACGCCGGTCTTCTTTATCGTAGGCCAGCAGAAATCCGGCACCACGTGGCTCATGCGCATGCTTGATGCGCACCCGGAGATCCTTTGCCGGGGGGAGGGCCGCTTCTTCGGCGCCGACTGGAAGCAGAAGAGCGTCAGGCGGATAGATCCCCGCCGCCCCCCAAGCTCGCTCTACAATGCCGTGCTCGACGCGAAGTACCTGAGGTTCTGGGTCGAACGGTCGGTCTGGAGCAGGAACGGCGACGCCGACGAGCACCTGACGGACCTCACCCGCGTCTTAATCGACTACTTTCTGCTGAGCGAGCTCGCGAGGAGCGGGAAGAGGCTGGTGGGGGACAAGTCGCCGCTGCTCTCCCCGGAAACAATACGGGAGATCTCCGCCATCTACCCGGAAGCTAGGGTCGTGCACATCATCCGCGACGGTCGCGATGCGGCCATCTCCGCGCTCCATCACTCCTGGAACTTCGGCAAGAAAGGCAAGAACGACGAGGTGTCGACCAAGCGTGAGGCCTACCGAGAGGATCCCGGCCGGATGCTGGAGACCGGGGAGAGCGTGTTCGCCGGCAACTCCCTGGCGAGGATGGCCGCCGAGTGGGCCGCCAGGGTGGGCAGGACCGTGGAGGACGGCCCGGCCCTTCTCGGGGGAAACTACGCCGAGGTGCGCTACGAAGACCTTCTCGCACGACCGCGACAAGAGACCCGACGCCTGCTCGAGTTTATCGGCGCCGCCGCGGACGAGGAGACCGTGGGTCGTTGCGTGAACTCGGCCAGCTTCGAGAAGCTCTCGAGGGGCAGGGAGAGGGGCGAGGAGGACGCAACTTCGTTCTTCAGGAAGGGTGTTGCGGGCGACTGGAGGAACGTCTTCACCGAGAGAGACAGGAGCATCTTCAAGGAAGAGGCGGGGGAATTGCTCGTGAAACTCGGCTACGAAGAGGACGACGGCTGGTAGGTTCCCGCACCCGCCCTCGAAGGTTCGCGCCACGCGCCCGGAAACAGGCTAGAATACGCAGAATCGTATGAGGGGGCCTTCGGTCTACCATGGCGAGGTCGCATCCCCGGAGAGGAACCCGGTATGTCCGTACGCGCCGTAGGCGTTTCTGCCGTCGCAGCCATAGCTCTTCTGGCGGTTTTCTCCGCGTCCTTCGGGGCGGAGCCCGCGTTGGCGCCCGTCCCCAACGAGTTCGACGACAGGCTCGTGGCCGATGTACCCGGGCCGACCGCGCTTGCTTTCACGCCCGACGGGCGCATGCTGGTCACGAGCAAGTCTGGCAAAGTGTGGGTCGTGAACGGGGACGGGCAGAAGACGGAGGCGTTCGACTTCCAGGACCCCAACGGGGACGGGAACGATAATGACGGCAGGTTGTGCTTCAATGAGGCGCGGGGCCTGCTCGGCATCGCCGTGGACCCGCAGTTCGGGACGGCCGGCAACAACTTCGTCTACCTCTTCCACAACTACAAGAAGTTCGGCAACTGCAGCCTCAACCAGAACGATAGCCCGGTCAACCGGGTCTCGCGGTTCGTCATGGAGGGCGACACGCTCGTCTATGAGGATGCCCTCGATCAGGACGTTCTCATAGACAACATCCCCAACCCAAACGGCCAGCACGACGGCGGGGACGTGAAGTTTGGCAAGGACGGCAAGCTCTACGTGAGCGTTGGCGACGGCAGTTGCAACTACCAGCAGCCGAGCAAGTGCGGGGCGCAGAACGGCGCGGCCCGCGACAAGAACATCCTCCTCGGCAAGATCCTGCGCGTCAACCGCGACGGTTCCATCCCCACGGACAACCCGTTCATGGGTTCTTCGAGCGACCCCTGCGGCGCGGACGGCAGGATCAACGAGAACGGTCGCACGAAGCCAGGGCGCGCTTGCCAGGAGACCTACGCGTCGGGCTTCAGGAACCCCTTCCGAATGGCCTTCGACCCCAACACCCAGGAGGCTGACACGAGGTTCTACGTCAACGACGTCGGCCAGGGCTCCAGGGAAGAGGTCAGCCTTGCCCGGCCCGGCAGGGACTACGGCTGGAACTGTCTCGAGGGGTCGCAGGTAAACCCCGCCAGGGGGAGCAACTGCGATCCGTTGCCCAAGGGCCTGGTCAAACCGATTCACGAGTACAGCCACGCTACAGGGTGCAAGTCCGTGACCGGCGGAGCCTTCGTGCCGGACGGCGCGGACTGGCCCGACGCCTACGACGGTGCCTACCTCTTCGGCGACTACGTGTGCAACAAGATCTTCTCCCTGACCCCGAAGGACGGCGGCGGCTTCGGCAAGCAGGTGTTCGCGGGAGGCCTGACGGGGGGCGGACCGGTCTCGATAGCCTTCGGCCCCCACGCGACCGGCGAGGCGCTCTACTACACGACCTTCGCCGGGGGCGGGCAGGTGCCTGGGCAGGTGCGCCGCATCGCGCCATCCGCCAACTAGCCATCAATCCGGGCCGGTTCTCCTACCCACGGAGGCCGGCCATCCCGGTTCGACTGCCGTCTCTCGCGCCCGTGGCGATGGTTCCTGCAGGACCCGCGTCGTTCGTCGTTGGGGTAAATTTTGTATAGTGCCCGACGAGACCACGCACAAGAGGACGTAGTTTTTGAGCGAGCAGTTGATCATCGCCGGCTTCCACCGCAGCGGGACCTCCGCCACGGCCCAGCTCTTGCAGCGGGCCGGGCTGTTCCTGGGCTACGAGCTGCTCGACGCGCTGCCGTCCAACCCGTACGGCCACTTCGAGGACCGGGAGATGGTCACCTTCCACAGCCAATTGCTCGCCGACAACGAGCAGACCTGGATGGTCGGGGAGCCGCTCCTGCCGGTGATAGGCCCCCGCCGGTGGCAGAGGATGCGCGCCATGATAGAGCGCCGCAACTCCGAGCACGGGCTCTGGGGGTTCAAGGACCCGCGGGCTTGCCTGTTCCTCCCGGCCTGGAAGTACCTGCTGCCTGACGCGAGGGTGCTCATCGTCTACCGGCACTTCTCGGCCTCGACGCGCTCGCTGGGGCGGCGCCACTCCGGCGACCTGTTCGAGGGGAGGGGGAGCGAGCTCGTGCACCGGCGCTTCTGGGCTGAGCCCGACCTCGCACTCAAGATGTGGCTCGTGCACAACGAGGCGCTGCTCGCGTTCGCCCGCGCCTACCCGGAGGACGTCCTCACCGTCTCGGTGGACATGATCCGGGACGGCTTTCCGCTCGCCTGGATGCTCAACACGCGCTGGCGCCTGGGCCTCGCGGACGTACCGACGGCCGAGGTCTTCGACCCTAGTGTGACCGCCGGTCGCTCCGCGAGGCAGGCCGTCTCCGACCGGCGCCTGATCGGCCGGGTCGAGGCGACGTGGCGGGCGCTTGAGGCGCTCGGCCACAGGACGGAGAGGATTCTGGAGAAGGAGGTATCTCTTGCCGGATAGCGACTTCTACACGCCGACCGACGCCGACCTCTTGAGGATGGAAAACGAGCTCCTTTCCTTCGAGGTCCGCTTCCTGAAAGCCCGCCTGGCCGAGTCGGGGGGAGGGGGCGGTTCCGCGGTGGCCGGCTCGACTTCCATGAGCCGGCTCGTGCACCTGGAGGAGGCGGAGAACGATCTCGTGCTTCTGGTGCGGCGCCTGGGCTCCAGCCCGCTCGGCCCGATCCTCCGCCGCAGCGCCAACTTCCGGACCCTGGAGGACCGCTACGTGCGCCCGCCGGCTGACCGCGTCATGTCGCCGCCGGAGCGCGCGGCGTACCTGGAAGGCGCGGAGAGGGACCTCGTCCTCCTGCTCAGGCGCCTCGGGAGGCCGCCGCTCGGGATGCTGTTCCGGCGCCGGCCGAGCTTTAGGACCCTGGAACAACGCTACCTGTAGGCGCGGTGGAACGAGGATGGATCTGATCTCCAAAAACACCAATGCCACGTCCGCAGCCCGCCCGGTCTTCTACGCCGGCCGGTTCTCCGACCATCTCGCGGGTGCGGACCTGGACGTCCTCGGCGACTGGAACGTGCTGTCGACGCGTCTGGATAGCGTCTTTGAGAGGGCGTCCAACCTGGTGGTGTTGGACCTGTTCTCGTTCCCGTTCGAGGCTCTTGAGGGTCCCCGGCGCGACGTGCCGGTGGTCCTGGTTCTCCCCCCGGGGTTCGACGCGGAGTTCCTGATCGACGTGTTCGGTGTCGTGGCCTTCGAGCGCCTCGGCTTCTTCGACCGCGTCGTCACCGCCGACGACGCGCTGTGGGGAAAGCTGCGCCGGAGGTACGGCTGGGCCGGGGGCCAGCGGCTCGAGATCGGGGCCTCAGATCCGGAAGAGACGGCCGGTGAAGTGGCTGACCTCCTGGAGGCCGAGGAGGAACGTTCTGACGGGGAAGGGCCGATCCGGCGCCGGACGAGGTTCGGCAAGACGACGCACCGGGCGCAGGGCGCAGCACTCCGGCCGCAGTTCGCCGCGGCGCGCGGCAACCGGGCCGACAGCGTACCTTTCGCCGTTTTGGAGGTCGGGTCTGGGATCGGCCGCTGGGCGGCGAGCTTCGACCTGGCCAGGACCCGCTTCGTCGGGGCGGACGCTGATGGGGACGCCGTCGAGGTCGCCCGCGGGGAGTTCCCCGAGATCCGCTTCGACGTCCTCGACGGCGACCTGACCCTCCCCTACGACGACGAAAGCTTCGACATGATCTTCAGCGTTGACGTGATGCACCGCAACCCGACGCCTGCCAAGCGCGCCCTGCTCTCCGAGATGTGGCGCGTGACCCGGCCCGGGGGGCGTATGATCTTTCTGGACGAGTTCGTGTCGAGCCGGCGTCCAGGCGTCTATCCGATGCCGGTGCGCAAGTTCGTCGGGCTGCTGCTGGAGGCGACGAGCGGCCAGGTAGTCCTCGAGCACGCGGAGTCGCTGCGCTACCCCTACGACGACCTCGTGAGGGGCGGCTTGCTCTCCCTCTCCAGGCTGGGGGTGCCGAAGAAGTGGTGAGCGGCGCGGGCAAGAAGGTCTTTATCATCTCCAACGACATCGTCCCTAGCCTCGGGATGCCGGTGGCAGCCCCTGGGCTTCGGGTGTTCGGGCTCGCGGAGGGGCTGCGGGCTAACGGCGCGCGGGTCAAGACGCTCGTCGTCAAGGGGTTCGTCGAGCGCCAGTGGGCGCGGTTTGGCAGGTCCGTGCCGCACCCAACAGCCCCCGACACCGAGGTCATCGGCGCGGGGAGGCTGAACCGCTACCTCCAGACCAACGCCCCGGCAACGGTGATCATCGTCAACAGCAACCAGGTGGACAACCTCAAACCTATCCCCGGCATACAGTACGTGATGGACTTTTTCGCCCCGAAGATGCTCGAGATGCTCTACCACCACAGCGGCGAGTACCCCGGGGAGGAGATAAAGGCGCTCAGGCAGCGCAAGATCCGGGCTATAAAACTGGCCGACGCCTTTATCGTGAACGGGGCGAAGAAGCTCCCGTACTTTCTCGCCTGGATGCTCCAGGCCGACCGCGACGTACGGAGCCTGCCCGTTGAGGTCGTCAATATGTGCGCCCCGCTTGCGTTCTCCGGGGACGTCCGCGCCTCCGAGGAGGGCGCAGTGAGGTTCGCGGTCGCCGGCTACCTCCACTCGTGGAGCACGCTGGGCAGCTGGGTGGGGGTGCTGGAGCGCCACCTTGAGAGGCCAGGGGTGAGCCTCGACCTCATGGTCCCGTGGCACTGGAGCAGCAGGGAGTACGAGCACGAGTCAAGGGGCGACCTCGACCGGCTCGGGGCAAGCGAGTCCGTCACGACGCACGGGCCTATGGCGTTCTCCGAGTTCCAGAAGTTTCTCTCTGGGGTGGACGTGGCGATAGACCTCTTCGAGCACAACCTGGAGAGGGAGTACGCGATGGTCACGCGCTCCATAATCGCGCTTGCCTGCGGGGTGCCCGTGCTACATCCTCCCTTCACCGAGGTCTCGCCAATGATCGCCGAGTACGACGCCGGCTGGCTCGTCGACCCGGCGGACACGGAGGCCCTGGAGGCCGTGATCTCAAACATCGTAGAAGACTCGGAGGGCCTCGCCAGGAAAAAACAGAACGCCAGGGCGCTCGCCTCGTCCCTCATAGACCCGGCCGTGGCGGTCAAGCCGCTCGTGCGGATCATGGGGTCCTCCTAGCGTGGCGGGCAACTGGGGCCGGATGTACTTTATGACGCCGACCTGGCGGCCTGTTGGTGGCGTGATCAAGATCTTCGACTACGTCAACCACGCCCGCTCCCTCGGCTACAGGCCGATAATCGCCTGCCCGGAGCCGTACAAACCGGGGCTGGACCTCTTCGAGATACCACGCTTCTCGGACATCTCGCCGGAGAATGGGGTGCGCTTCATCTCCCTGGAGAAGGTCTCCGTCGGGCCAAACGACCTCGCCTTTCTCTCCTGGCCGACGCACTACGAGATCGTCGAGCCCCGCATGAGCCGGTGGACCCGCCACGAGCAGGTCATCTTTATCGTGCAGAACGTCCGCTGGGCGAACCCGAAGTGGATCGGGGGCTACGGCCCGCGCCTGCTCTCGCGCCCGATGGCCCGCATAATGACAAACGACGTAGTCCTGGAGGCGGTCGAGCCCTACCTGAACCCCTCCTCTATGACCGAGGTCATCATGCTCGGCAACGACCACGGCTTCTTCTCGAAGAAACGCTCCGGGGGCCTCGGACGGCCCATAAAGGTTGGCCACACGACGTGGAAGTCCGGCGTCGGCGACGAGGTGGCATCCCTGCTGAAAGGCTCCCCCGACTTCGAGTTCAGGGCCATCCGAAACCCCGCGGGCTGGGACGAGTTGCGCACGCTCTACCACTGGTCAGATGTCTTTCTCGCAACCCCCCTGGCCGAGGAGGGCTTCTACATGCCGGGGCTCGAGGCCATGGCCGCGGGGGCCGTCGTGATCTCCCCGGACGCCGGCGGCAACATGGCCTACTGCGCGTTCGGGACGAACTGCCTGGAGGTCGGCCTCGACGACGCGGCCGGCTACGTCGAGGTCCTGGAGAACCTCAGGTCCGGAAGGGCCGAAGAAGTGGAGCGGCTGAGGCAGGGCGGCTACGAGACGGTCGGGCGGCACACTTTAGAGCACGAGAAGGAGCGCTTCGGGGAGTTCATGGGCAGGCTGACGAGCCGCCTGGACGGCCTCGGCCCCGGCGAGAAACCGGCGCGCGAGGCTTCGCGTCGTTAGGGGAACGGCCGCGGATGGCCATCTTGACATGTCGGGCCTCCGCCCCGATGATATTCCGCGTCGATCCGGCCCGGTGCCGGCTTGGATAAGCTAGGAGCTTTACGATGTATCCACACTTTCTCATAATAGGGGCGCAGAAAGCAGGCACAACCTGGCTCCACCACAATCTTCAGATACACCCCCGAATCTGGATGCCGGAGTTCGAGGTCCACTACTTCGACCGCAAGATTGAAGAAGCGGGCTCATTCGACGACGAATGGTATGCTTCGCTTTTCGAGCCAGAGGGAGAGGAGGTGGTCGGAGAGTGCACGCCTTCCTACTCCGTGGTCGACAGGGATATGGTCGCCCACGTCCACGAACTCATACCGAACGCGAAGCTGATCTTCTCGTTGCGCAACCCGATAGAACGCGTCTGGTCCCAAACTAGCATGATGCTTGTCAAGAGAGATGGTGGGGTGCAGAGCGTAAACGAAGAGAAGTTGCGTGAACGTTTCGCCCACGAAAAGCTGCAGCTACGCACAGACTATCTGAGGACGCTTGAGAACTGGGGGGCGTACTATCCCCCGGAGCGGATCTTTATCAGTTTTCTGGAGGATATCCATTTTCATCCCGAAGGCCTGTTGGCTGGTGTGTGCGACTTTTTGGGCGTCGATTATTACAAACGCAGGAAAGCGAAAAAATCCTTCCTCCGGCCCCAGAAAATGAAAAAAAGGATCAACTCCAGGTCTGCAGACGAAATGCCCACTTGGGTGGCCTCTTACCTGGCCAGAGCTTACGAAGAGAGTAGCCGACAACTCGAGCAGCGCTTCGGGGGGTATACCTCATTCTGGCGTTACTGCACCGAGAGGTTGATCGAAGACCCACCTCCCGGAGAGTCCTTAACCTACCCCTTATGGAACTCTTCGCTACGCGAAGACTGGTCGGAAAGCTCGGAAGGAGAGCCGGAGATATTCCGGGAAGACCACCTGCAAAGCGGTCCGCTGTCCTCTCTTCAGACCCCGAGGTGACGGGGGATTTGGCGTACCCGGACTTCCTCATAATAGGGGCCCAGAAGGCCGGCACGACCTGGCTGCACCGCAACCTCCAGGCGCATCCTGGGATCTGGATGCCCAAGGAGAAAGAGCTCCACTACTTCGACGAGAAGACGAAGAACAAATCCTCGCTCTCTGACAGGCTGCGGGGCGAGCGGGCGATGGACGAGCGCTGGCGGCGCCAGGCGAAGCGCCAAGTCGGCAGGTACCGCCAGAACTTCAAGCCGCGCAACGTAGCGTGGGATCTCAACTACTTCCTGAGGCCCTACAACGACAAATGGTACGCGTCCCTGTTCAGGCAGGGAGGCGGCAGGATCACGGGGGAGGCGACGCCCGACTACTCTATCGTTGGCCGGGACGCCGTGGCCCACGTGCGTGAGATCATGCCCGAGGTGAAGATAATCTTCATGATGCGCAACCCTATAGAGCGCGCCTGGTCCCAGGCCTTGATGGACCTGAGGGACGAACAGAACGCGGACGCCATGCCCGAGGAGGAGCTCCGCCGCCGCTTCGCCAACAAGCGCTCCCGCCTGCTGACGGACTACCAGAGGACCTTGGAGAACTGGGGATCATTCTTCCCGGAGGAGCAGATCTTCGTGGGCTTTCTGGAGGACATCCACTTCTACCCAAACCGTCTCCTCAAGCGTCTCTACAGTTTCTTGAAAGTGGAGACGGGCGGCGACTACAAGGTAATAAAGCGCAAGATACACTCCAGGGACGTGGAGACGATGCCAACCAGGGCTGCTGCCCACCTGGCCGGCATCTACCTGGAGGACGCGAGAGGGCTAGAGGAGCGTTTCGGCGGGTACACCTCGTTCTGGCGCTACTCAGCCGAGCGGCTCGTCGAGGACCCGCCGAAGGAAGAGAAGATACCCTACCCCCTGTACAACTCGTCGCTGTGGGAGGAGTGGGCCGGGGAGCTCGGGGAGGGGCCTGGGCCGGGGACGCCCGAGGGCGAGGCCCGCAGCGGCCGGCTGTCTTCCATGCGGGCCGCGAGTTAGCGGGTTCCAAAACCCTAGAAGGAGCTTAGATGTACCCTGACTTCATCGGCATAGGGGCGCAGAAGGCGGGGACGACCTGGCTGTACCACAACCTCCGCAACCACCCGGGAATCTGGATCCCCAGAAAAGAAGTCCACTACTTCGACCAGAAGATAAAAGAGACCTCCTCGTTCAGCCTCCGCTCCAAGGTTTTCGGCAAGGGCGAGGCTGACAAGAAGTGGCGCACCCAGGTCAAACACTGGACAGGGGTACACCTGAGAAACCGCTCCCTGCCGGGGCTGTTGTGGGTCTACAAGTTCTACATGAGGGCGCCTGGGGACGACTGGTACGCCTCCATCTTCGAGCCGAGGAAGGGGCGGATAGCAGGCGAGATCACACCAAACTACTCCATCCTGGACAGGGCCATGATCTCCCACGTCCACGAGCTCATGCCCGAGGCCAAGATCATCCTGATGACCCGCAACCCCATAGAACGCGCCTGGTCCCAGGCCGTCATGTACTTCGACAAGATAGAGAAGCAGCCCGTCGAAACCGTCTCGGTCAAGCAGTTCCGGAAGTTCCGCAAGAACCAGTCCTCGTTGCTGACGGACTACCAGAGGACCTTGGAGAACTGGGGATCATTCTTCCCGGAGGAGCAGATCTTCGTGGGCTTTTTAGAGGACATCCACTTCTACCCAAACCGTCTCCTCAAGCGCCTCTACAAGTTCCTCGGCGCAAGCTCGTCCCCAGAGGACTACAAGGTCATAAAGCGCAAGGTCCACTCTAGGGACGTGGAGACGATGCCGACCGCGGTCGCCTCGCGCCTGGCCCAGACCTACCTGGAGGACGCGCGGCGCCTCGACGAGAACTTCGGCGGGTACGCTTCGTTCTGGAGGTACTCTGCCGAGCGGCTCGTCGAGGACCCGCCG
>Ga0126309_10000849_pt1 | contig 10390 bp, 7 predicted proteins | sample Plot56_FD_92541 | JGI IMG/M metagenome (GOLD analysis project Ga0126309, IMG submission 92541) | Serpentine soil microbial communities from UC McLaughlin Reserve, CA, USA - Plot56 | ecosystem: Environmental > Terrestrial > Soil > Grasslands | place: USA: UC McLaughlin Reserve, Lake County...
AAAAAGACCCGGCGGCGGATGGTTCGGGACGCGCCGCCGGGCCTCGTTGGCCGCTTAGAAGCGGACCTTCATGAACGCCTTGAGGCGCTGCTGGCGGAAGTCCCGCTCCTCGAGGCTGTTCCAGCCGCCGAAGCGGCCGCGGAAGCCCAGGGAGCCGACCGGCACGCCGAAGTCCGCGGCGGTCTGGACGTCGGCCGCCGTCGGCACGAAGCCGCTGCCGAAGTCGGGGTCGAAGGTGCCCCAGTTGTACTCGTAGTTGAAGCCAAATTCGGCGCCGCCCAGCGTGTAGCGGGCGAACAGGATCGCCTTGTTCTTCGTGTGGTCGCCCGAGGCCATGCTGTGAAGCTGGTAGGCCTGGAACGCGGTGTTGCCGTCCTGCAGGTCGACGTCATAGACCTCGAAGGTCAGCGAGCTGTACAGGTTGTCGCTGAGCTGGTAGCCGGCGCCGAGCTGGAGGAGCTGGTAGCTCATGTCGCGGTCGTCGTCGCTCAGGCTGTCGAACGGCTTCCACTGGTAGCCGACGGCGCCGTTGGCCCCCGGGATCACCGGCGGGTTGCCGTAGATCGACGACGTGGAGTTGCCCGGCGAGTAGAAGCGCTGGTTGTTGGCGCAGGCCGCGCCGCCGCCCGGGCAGTCGCCCGGCAGGTACGGGAGGAAGCTCGCGTCGGTCATGCGGTCGTCGGTCTCGTCGATCCACTTGATTTTGCCGAACACGTCGACGCCCTTGCCCACGTCCAGCAGGTACTTGGCGCGCAGGACGATGATGTCCGTCTCGCGGTCCTGGAACGGCGCGTAGGCGTTGCGGAAGGAGCGGAAGCCGGCGTCCGAATCCATGTTCGGATAGATCGTGCTGTTGACCGGCTGGCTCGCATCGCCCCAGGCCTGCCAGTTGGTGTTGTAGTCGACCTTGGTGTACTCGCCCGAGAGGTCGAGGTTGCCGATCGTCCAGGTCGGGGCGACGGTGATGCCCTTCCAGCCGATGACGGTCTCGGCTAGCGGCTCGTCGAAGTCGGTGAACTCGTTGTCCACGTTGATCGTCGCGACCTGCTGCGCCGGGCCCTGCCAGCCGCCGAAGCCGATGCGGGTGGGGTTGCCGGCGAAGACGCCGAAGGCCGAGTTGTCCGGGCCGGGGAAGGCGAATGCGCCGTCGCGCCCCTCGGTCAGCAGGACGTCCGCCTCGCGGCGGGCGGCCAGCATGGAGACGTACTGGGCGCCGATGTCGAAGTACTCGAGGTTGAACGAGAGGCCGATGCCGAACGGATCGTTGATGTCGACGTTGCCTTTGTAGGACTCGTCGTCGAGCTCGCCCGCCGGGACCGGCGAGAAGCCGGAGATCGAGAAGAAGCTGCCCGGCGCGCGCGCGATCGGCTCGGACTTGGCGTCGGAGAAGTACGCCGCGGCCCGGACGTCGAACATGCTGCTCGGGTGGATGCCGACCTTCAGGCCGTAGACGTCGTTTTCGAAGCGGGTGCGCACGTCGCGGCCGTCGTCATAGTCCTGGTCGCGGCTGTCGACCTCGATGTCGCGGACGCGCTCGACGATGCCGACGAGGTCGAACATCTGGGCCGGCGCGAGCTTGAGCTGGAGTCCGTAGGCGCCGTCGGCGGCGGTGTAGTCGCCGGTCTCGAAGTTGGGGCCGGCCCACAAGCGGGGCAGCGAGACGCGGATCAGGTCGTAGCCGAGCTTGCGGTCGGCCACGGAGCCCTGGAAGAGGACGGCCTTGGCGTTGTCGCGGTCGATGTAGCGGATCTTGCCGATGGTGAACGGATCGAACATGCCGAGGTCGGACGAGCCGATGGTCACCGAATCGACCCATTTGTAGCCCGGAGTGAAGCGGGCGGTCAGGCCGCGCATCTTGATGTACTCGTTGGAGCGCGGGTCGAACTCGCCGCAGTCGCCGCCGGTGCAGGAGCCGGCTGGCGGCTCTTCGAGCGCCGGGTTGCGGCCGCCGAAGCCGCCGAAGTTGGTCCACTGGTTCTGGCTGAAACGTGATTGGATGCGGGCCGTCACCTCGATGTACTTGGAGGGACGGGAGGCGACGAGGAAGTTGATCTCCGTGCCCTGCCCGTTGTCGCCGTAGCCTTCGCCCGGCACGGTGGTGAAGTTGTAGAGGCTGCCGTCGGTGCGCTGGGTGCCCCAGAGCCACTTCGTGTAGTCCTCACCGGTGATGATCATGGTCTGGCCGTCCGCGGCGAACGCCGCCATCGGCGCCAATGCCGCCGCGGCGGCCAGCAGGCCCATCGCGAACCCCCTGAAAAATCTCATTTGAATTCCCTCTCCTTTAAGTGGCCGGAGGTCGCGGTTACGACTTCCGGACCATCTTCAGGACGGCGCCGGTCTTGGCGCTGCCGTCCGGGTTGCACTCGTACTTGAGCATGTCGTGCTGCGCCTGCACCTCGCTCGCATCCCCGGTGCCGCTGCCGGCCAGGATGTCGATCGCGTGCGGGTCGCAATCGGTGTCGGTGCCGCCGCCGAAGCGGTGCTGCCCTTCATATTCGTTGACCTTGCGGGTGAGCAGGTCCTTGTCCGCCGGGAAGCCTTCATTGGACTGGACGACCACCTGGTAGCCCCACTGGGACGGATCGCCCGCGAGGTCGACCGTGCCCGAGATGGTGCGGCCGGCACCCTTGACCCGGGTCGGGACGAGGATGGCGCCCTGGCGGTCGGCGGCGGCCTTCGACGAGACCTCGTCCTTGACGCGGCCCGGGGGTTGCGGCGAGAGGATCACCAGCTTGTCCCAGGCGTTCGCCTCGTCGAACTTGACGTTCAGGCCGGGCACGGTGTCGGTGAAGCCGCCCGCGCCGGTGTCGATGAAGATGAAGATCATCTGCGTGGCGAAGCCGACTTTCATCCCCCAGGGATCGTCCAGCGGGGAGTTGAGCGTCACGTCGAAGGTGGTCTTCCCACCCTTGGATTCGACGTCGAAGCCGGTCAGGTCGAACGAGCCCCGCTTGTAGACCGCGTCGGTCGGGTAGGTGTAGGTGCCCGGGCCGTTGTCGTCGCCGGTCGGGTCCTTGAACGAGACCTTCTGGGCGGTGGCCATCGAGGCCAGCAGCAGGCCGGCCGCGACCGCCAGGGCTCCGGTCTTCCAGAACGTGGTACGCATGAGCAAACCTCCTTCGTTGAAAAGCTTCAGCCTTTGACGGCGCCTGCCGTCAGGCCGGAGACCAGGTACTTTTGCAGAAACAGGAACAGGATCATGATGGGGATCGCGGCCACGATCGAGCCGGCCGCGAAATAACCCCACTGTTGCGAGAAGCCGCCAACGAAGAACCGCAGCCCCACCGGCATCGTGTACATCTCCTCCTTGTTCATGAAGGTGGCGGCCTGGATGAACTCGTTCCAGGCGGTCATGAAGGAGAAGAGCGCGGTGACCGCGACGGCGGGCTTGGCGAGCGGCAAGACGATGCGGAAGAAGATCGTCGCCTGCGAGGCGCCGTCGATCAGCGCCGATTCTTCGAGCTCCCGCGGGATCGTATCGAAATACCCCTTCATCATCCAGACGCAGAAGGGGATCGCCGTCACCGTGTAGACCAGCACCAGGCCGACGTAGGAGGAGCCCAGGCCGAGCCACTGCACGATGATGATGTAGAGCGGGATCATCATCAGGACGCCCGGAAACATCTGCGACACCAGGAACGACATCAGCCCCGCGCGGCGGCCGGGGAAGCGGAAGCGGGAGAAGGCGTAGGCGGCGGTGCTCGCCAGGAACACGCCCATGAACGTGGTCGCCGCGGAGATGATGACGCTGTTGAGCATCCACCGCGCGAACGGCTGGTCGGCGAACAGCGACCGGAAGTTGGAAACCGAGAAGTGCTTCGGCCAGGGCGTGATGGCGCGCAGCCGGTCGCCGAGAGCGGCGTCGGGGGGCAGGTCGGAGATGGAGAGGCTCTGGCCGCCGGAAAACGCGATCGTCAGCACCCAGAACAGGGGGTAGAGCGTGATCACCACCATGAGGAGCAGGAACAGGTGGAGGGGCCAGTGCGGCAGCTCGCCGCTGCGTGTCCGGTTCATTCTCCGATCGCCTCCGTGGCCTGGGTCGCCCGGTTCTGGAAGATGCCATAGGCCATCAGGATCAGGAAGATCACCATCGAGTAGGCCGCCGCATAGCCGTACCGGTACTGCTCGAAAGCCAGTCGGTATGCTTTGGTGATCAGGATCTCGGTCGCTCCGGCCGGCTCGCCGGCGGAGACCAGGAAGATGACGTTGAACTGGTTGAACGTCCAGATGACCGACAGGATGATCGCCGGGATCAGAGCGGGGCGCAGCGACGGCAGGGTGATCGCCAGGAACTGCTGCCAGCGCGTGGCGCCGTCCACCTTGGCGGCTTCGTAGAGATCGGACGGAATCGACTGCAGGGCGCCCAGCGAGACGACCATCATGAACGAGAACGAGAGCCAGCCGTTGGTCGTCAGCACCGCGGCGAACGAGGTCAGAGGTCCGTCGAACCAGGCGACGGGCTCGAGCCCGACGATCTGGCGGATCTGATTGATCACGCCGAACTGCTGGTGGAACATGCCCTTGAAGATCAGGGACGTGATGTAGTTGGGCACCGCCCACGGCAGGATCAGGAGGACGCGATAGATCGGCCGCAAGGCGAGCCCGCGGGTGTTCAGGATGAGGGCCAGGATCAGACCCAGAGTGACGCCGATCACGACGTTCGCGATCGTCCAGACGACGTTGAACCCGAGCGTCCAATAGAAATTGTTGTAGTTGATGACCAGGCCGTCGGCCGTCGAACGGGCGATCGAGAAATCGCTCAGGATGGAGATGAAGTTGTCGAGCCCCACCCAGAGGTCGGTGATCGGTTTGTTCGAATTGTAGATGTTCGCGTTGGTGAACGACAGCGCGATCCCGTAGAAGAACGGGAAAAAGGACAGGAGGGTCATGGCGAGGATCGCCGGCAGGGTGTACGCGTAGGCGGCCCGGTACCGGACCAGACTGCGGCCTGTCGCGGCGGCGCCGCCGAAGCCGATGAAGGTGAGCAGAACCAGGGCGAGGACGGCGAGGACGGCCACCGAGCGGGTGAGGCGCCCGGCGTCGAGACGGATCTGCTCGCCGAGCCGTCCTTCGTCGAGCGTCCCTTCCGCCGTCACCAGCTCACGGGGTACGCGGTAGAGGTCCACGTCCCAGCGCAACGGATCGAGCGGAGCCGCGCCTGTGGAGTCGATTTCAGTGAGGAGTTGGCCGGCGATCTCGCGCTGCTCGTTGACATGCGCCGCGAGCTGCCGCGCCGTCTCGCGCCGCTCCGCCTCCAGGACGCCCAGGACCCAGCGGGAGAATCCGAAGAGGCCGGCGGCGAGGAGGACGAGGGCCGCCGCGGCGAGCACCGTCCGCCGCTCGCCGATCGCGAGCCCCAGAAGGGCGAGAAGGGCGACCGGCGCGAGCCAGGCGAGGAGCGCCGGCAGCCAGGCGGGAGCGGGCGGGCGCACGGCCGGGTTCGGCGCGGTGCGGATCTGCACCATGCCGACGGTCGCGCCGCCGCTCTCCACCGGGCCGGCGATCGAGAGGCCGCCGTCCGCGAGCTCCTGGACGGCGATCTCCGGGTTGATCGGCGAGCCTCCGCCGGCGACCGCCTCGCGGTTCTCGTCGATCGCGGCGCGCAAGCGCTGCCCCTGGTCGTAGACGTCCTTCTCCTCCCGCTCGAGGCGCCGCGGCGCGGCCCGCGCGCCGGTGTCGGCCGGGTCGGTCGAGGCCTCGAGGCGGATGCCTTCGAAGGTGACGACCCGGACGGAGCGCAGCTCCGGATGCGCCGCGGCGAAGCGGGCCGCGGCGCGGCGGACCGCTTCGCCGGGCTCGTCCGGCGCCGGCTCTTCCGCCGGTTCTTCCGCAGGGGTGTCGAGGCCGGCGAGCTCGTCGGCGAATCCCCCCTCCTCGGCTGGAGGCGGCGCCTCCGCCCGTTCGATGAGGCCGGTCAGGGCGCGCAGCGTCACCACCGCCTCGCGCGAGGCGAGCTGGTGGCGCTCCGCCGTCCGCGCGGCGGTGAGCAGCGCCAGGCTCACGCCCACTCCGAGGAGGAGGGCGCAGGCCAGGCCGATCACGAACCGGCGGCGGTGCGACGGAGGGCGGAGCGGGGCGCGCATGACCGGCGTCTCTCAGCCCCTCAGCTTGGAGATCCGCTCCACCACGTCCTTCTGCGCCTCGTCGAGCGCCTGCTTGGGCGTGGCGGACTTCTTGGCGACCTTGTTCATCGCCGTGGTCGCCGGCGACCAGACCATGGTCATCTCGGGCAGGTTGGGCATCGGGACGCCCGTCTCGACCTGCTGCCGGAACGCCTTGAGGACCGGGTCCTTGGCCACCTGCGGATCGCTGTAGATGCCTTTGTTGGCCGGGCTCTGCCGCCCCTCCAGGGCGAGGACCTTGGCCGCCGGAACGTCGGTCACGTACTTGGCGAATTCGTAGGCCGCGTCTTTGTTCTTCGACGGCGCCGCGATGTAGACGCCCTCGACGGTGATCCAGGGGCGGATCGGCTTGCCGCCCGCCTCGGAGAGCGCCGGCAGGGGCGCCAGGCCGTAGTCGATGCCGTCCTTGATCTCGCCGAGGAACCAGGGGCCGGAGAAGACCATGGCCGCCTTGCCCTCGTTGAACAGCGAGGTGATCAGGGCCACGGAGGGCTCGGCGGGCATGAAGCCCTGGCCCGTCCACTTCATCAGCGTCTCGAAGGACTTCACGTTTTCCGGCCGGTTGAGCGTCGGCTTGCGGCCGTCGAAGACGCCGCCGCCGAAGCCGTTCATCAGGGCGGCGTGGTAGTAGAAGTCGGTGTAGGCGTAGGCGAGGCCGAACTTCCCCGAGGCGGCGTTGGTCAGCTTCTTGCCGGTCGTGATCATCTCCGCCGTGGTCTTCGGCGGCGCCGGCAAAAGCTTTTTGTTGTAGATCATGGTGATGACCTTGAAGTTCAGGGGGAGGCCGTAGACGTTCCCCTGATAGGTCATCGCCTGCATCGTGGTGCCCAGGAAACGGTTTTTGATCGGCGCGTCGAGGAAGAAGTCGAGCGGCTCGACCGTGTTGCCGGCGGCGATCCAGCCGCCGAGGCGGTCCTGCGCGTAGATGAAGATGTCCGGCCCCTTGCCGCGGGGGACTGCCGCGGTGATCTTGTCGGCGAAAGCGTCGTAGGGAACGGCGAGGGACGAGACCTTGATGTTCGGGTGCGACTGGTTGAACTGGCCGACGACCTTCTCGAAGGCCGTCTTCTCGTCGCCGCGGTAGGCGTGCCAGACCACGATCTCCTTCTGGGCCAGGACGAGCGCCGGCGCGAAGAGGGAGATCGCGAGGAAGAGGATGGGGAGGAGCTTGGCTTTCATGAGATCTCCTAGGAAGCGGTGAGCCTCTGCTCGGTCGCGGCGTCGAACAGGTGGATCGCGTCGGCCTCGATGACGAGCGGGAAGTCCATACCCATCTCGGGGCTGCGGTGCGGATCGGTCTTGGCCACCAGCAGGTCGTCGCCGACCCGCCCGTGGACGATGACCTCGTGGCCGAGCGGCTCGACGAACTCGACCCGCGCGGTGACCGGCACCGCCGATCCGCCACGGGACGCTTCGCGGATGTTCTCCGGCCGGATGCCGAGGACGACTTTCTGACCGTCGCGGCTGGCTGTCGCGGCGCGCCAGACTTCCGGCACGGGAAGGCGGAAGCCGGAAGCGACCACGGTGGCGCCGCCATCTGCCCCCCTCGAAACGACGGCCGGGACGAAGTTCATCGGCGGCGTGCCGATGAAGCCGGCGACGAACAGGTTGGCCGGCTGCTCGTAGACCTCCAGCGGCGTGCCGACCTGTTGCAGCTTGCCGAGCCGCATGATCGCGATGCGATGCCCCATGGTCATCGCCTCGATCTGGTCGTGCGTCACGTAGACCGTGGTCGTCTGGAGCGCCTTCTGGATCTTCGTGATCTCGGCGCGCATCTGCACGCGCAGCTTGGCGTCGAGGTTCGACAGCGGCTCGTCGAACAGGAAGACGGAGGGCTTGCGCACGATGGCGCGGCCGACCGCGACGCGCTGCCGTTGGCCGCCCGAGAGCTGCTTGGGCTTGCGCTCCAGGAACTCGGCGATGCCGAGGATCTCAGCCGCCTCCTGCACCCGGCGGTTCATCTCGTCCTTCGGCGTCTTGCGGATCTTCAGGCCGAACTCCAGGTTCTCCCGCACGGTCATGTGCGGATAGAGCGCGTAGCTCTGGAACACCATCGCGATGTCGCGGTCCTTGGGGGGAACGTCGTTGACGATCCGGCCGCCGATCGAGATGGTGCCGCCCGTGATCTCCTCCAGACCCGCGATCATGCGCAGCGCCGTCGACTTGCCGCAGCCGGACGGGCCGACGAGGACCATGAACTCCTGGTCCCGGATCGCGAGATCGAAGCTCTCGATGACGACGTTCGTGCCGTAGGCTTTGCGGATCTTGTCGAGGATCACCTCGGCCATCACATTCTCCCTTGATTCGTCGTGCCCGCCGTTTCGAGCCGGGTGGACAGGATCCGCGCCCCGTGCGGTGCGACCGTGGTCTCGATCCGGCCGCCGCTCCGCGGGATCGCCTCCCCGCTCCACTCGTCCCGGACCGGGGCGTCCTTCCAGTCGGCGGGAGCCTCGAAGCTCGCCGCCGCCGGCTGGGTCCCCCGGTTGACCGCCACCACCACCGCGTCGCCGCTCGCCTCGTCCCGGCGCAGGAAGACGAGGAGGTCGCCGTCGCTCGACAGGCCCGTGTGGACCCCGCGCGACAGCGCCTTGTGGGCGCGGCGGACGGCGATCAGCTTCTTGTAGTCGGCGCGCAGCGCCTCGTCGCGCGTCTCGCCGGCGCCGGGCTGGATCTTGCGGTCCCCCCAGGGCATGTCGCTCCGGTTGTCCGGCCAGTCGCCGCCCGGCCGGCCCACCTCCTCGCCGTAATAGATCATCGGCAGCCCCTGCGCGGTGAGCTCGAGGATCGCCGCCAGCCGGAACAGCTCGCGGTCGCCGCCGAGCTGGAACAGGGCGCCGGGCACGTCGTGCGACGAGAGATAGGGGGACAGGAGGAAGCCCGGCCGCACCTTCTCGCGCGACTTCAGATAGCGGTCGAACGCCACGGTCCTGCCGCGCCCCTGGACCCAGCCGAGGACGTTCCCCTGGAAGGAAAAGTCGAACCCGGCGTCCATCTCGTCCCCGGCGAACCAGGGATCGAGCGACTGCGCATCGCCGCCCCAGACCTCGCCGATCAGGAAGAAGTCCTCGCCGAGCTCCGCGTTGACGCGGCGCCGGTGCTCCTGCCAGAAGTCGTGCGTCACGTGCTTCACCGTATCGAGGCGGAAGCCGTCGAGGCCGGCCCGCTTGGCCCGGTCGATCTGGGCCTTGAGAAGAAAATCGCCCACCTCCGGAAGCTCGGTCTTGAAATCGGGGAGGCCGGAGACGCAGGAGGTGACGTCGTCCTGGCCGCACGTCCCCAGCCCCTCGGTGCGCATCCAGCCCTTGTATCGCGCGTCCTTGGTGTACTGCGAGTCGTAGCCCGCGTGGTTGTAGACCACGTCCAGGAGCACCTTGATGCCGCGGGCGTGGGCGTCGTCGACCAGCGCCTTGAGCTCCTCTTCACTCCCGAAGCGCCGGTCCACGGCGTAGAAGTCGTCCGCCCAGTAGCCGTGGTACCCCCAGTCCGGGAAGCCGGCGCCGGTGACGAAGCCCGGGATGTTCTCGACGACCGGAGTGATCCAGAGGGCGGTCACCCCCAGGTCGGCGATCTCGTCGAGCTGCTGCCGCAAGCCGGCCAAGTCGCCGCCGTGGAAAGTCCCCTTGGCGGCGCGGTCCACGCCGTTGTTGTTGCCCTTGTCCCCGTCGGCGAAGCGATCGACGACCACGAAGTAGAGGATGGCGTCGTCCCAGCGCTCATGCGGCTGGATTTTGATGGGAGCCGCCGCGGCCGGCCCGCCCGGAGCGCTCCGGGGAGCCGTCGTGCCGGCGCATCCAGCAAGGAGAAGGAAGCCTGCGAGAGCGAGCGGGAGGTGCGCGCGGCGGCGCCTGCCCTGCCTGGGCGAGAGAGACCTCAGAGAAACCTCCTCTCGGGCATCGATGTAAACGTTCCCTTCCAGAAGGACCGATTCTAGGAATGCTGTCACGACCGTGTCAATTCGTCACGACCGGATCGAAATCGTCGTCACGGGAAGATTCCGGGCCTTTGTGCACGTGTGGCGCGAGGATCTGGACGGTCCGTCGCGATTCCCGGCCTGTTTGCGAGAAGAGAGGCTTGGATCTGGCGGTGTGGCAGGAAATCGTGGCCACCGCGGCAGGGGCGGAGTTGGACAAAGGCGAAGCCGGCTCCGCCGGGACCCTCACCCCCTGGCCCCCTCTCCCACACGCACTTCCATGAGAAGGCCTGTGTAAGTCAAGTCCGTGGGGCCGCGCAGCGGCCCCGGTCTCGCTGGGTAGGGCGGGGGGGAGATT
>Ga0126309_10000850_pt1 | contig 10387 bp, 10 predicted proteins | sample Plot56_FD_92541 | JGI IMG/M metagenome (GOLD analysis project Ga0126309, IMG submission 92541) | Serpentine soil microbial communities from UC McLaughlin Reserve, CA, USA - Plot56 | ecosystem: Environmental > Terrestrial > Soil > Grasslands | place: USA: UC McLaughlin Reserve, Lake County...
CCGGCGCGGCGCCGGCGTCACCCGCGCGCCCTCCCGATAGAAGTCGGCGTCGAGCAAGGAATGGAGCGAGATCACCCGCTCGTTGTGCGTCGCGCCCTTTGGGACGAAGTCGACGACGATCCCCGCCTCCTTGCGTCCGTGCATCCGCATGATCCGGCCGATGCGCTGCTGGTACACGCGCCTCGAGGCCGTCGGCGCGAGGTGCATGCACACGGTCGCGCGCGGGGAGTTCCACCCTTCCGCGAGCAGCATCGCGTTGATCAGAACGTTGATCTCGCCTCGCTCGTACGCGGCCAGAGTCTCCGCGAGACGCACCGGCGGCGTGCGACCCGACACCGCCTCGGCCTTGATCCCGACGGCTCGGAACTCCTGCGCGAGGTGGTAGGCGTGCTCGACGCCGGCGGCGTAGACGATCCCCGGCGTGTTGTCGAAGCGATCGCGGTAGAGCGACGCCGCAGCGAGGTTGAGCGCCTGGTGGTCGAGCGCTTTCGCCAACTCCTCCTGGTCGAAGTCGCCGCCGACGATCGGGACGGCGTTGATCGCAGCGACCGGCGGAACGCGCAGCGACCGCAGCGGCGCGATCAGTCCGCGCCGCGCCGCCTCGGCGAGCGGCAGGTCGTCGACCGAGGTCGGGAAGACGTCCGAGACCTGCTTCGCGAGCAGGTGCTCGGTGGCGGTCATTCCGATGTACATCGGCTCGGGGAACGAACGGATCGCGTGGGAGGTCTTCTCGCCGAGCGCCGTGTGCGCCTCGTCGCAGATCACGAGGTGGTACGCGTCTCGCGAAAGCTCCTCGTAGTGCCGTGCGAACCACGCGTACGTCTGGATCGTGATCGGGTTCTCGTGCTTCGGCGTCTCACGGCGTGGAATCGCCGCCTCGAACCGGTCGCCGTAGCCTTCGTCCGTGAGGTCGCGGTTGAACTGCTGGACGAGCAGCCGGCGGTGCGTGAGGATCAGGACACCGAGCGTGCGCGCCGCCTCGACGAAGCCCGCTGCGGCGATCGTCTTTCCGGAAGCCGTCGGGTGCCGGAACCGGAAGCGGCGCGCGGCGCCTGGATCCGGGCCTGCGAAGACCTCGTCGTCGGCCTCGTCGTCGGGCTCGGCGGCGAGCAGGCCCAGCTCGTCCTCGGGCTCCTCCTCGGCCTCCGCGGTCTGCTCGTCGGCGGGAGCCTGGCCGTTGCCGTTCGCGAGCTCGCGCTGGTTCGCGGTGATCAGTTCCGTCAACATCCCCGCGAGCGCGTCGACCTGGTGCCGCCGCAGCTCCGTCTTCGCGGACGCGAGCTTCGGCCGCTCCTCGGAGAGGACGCGCTCGAGGCCGAGCATCAGCCCGTAGCGGACCTTCCACGGCGCGCTCGGCCTCGCGTTCCCGGCGGCGATCTCGGCGAGCGCGTCGTCGAGCGCGCGCCGCCGCGCGGTCCCCGGTGCGAGCGCCTCCTGCGGGTTCTCGCCGGCGTGCAGGAACGCCTCGCCGGCCCACTCGTGGGCGCGTCGCGCGTCCTCGACGAGCGGCTCGCTCGCGAGGGGCGAATCGGTCAGGTGATCGGTCGTCGTTGCCAAGAAACGCAGCGCCGATTGCGCTGCCTGCTTCCGTCGAGAGTCGCGCGCCCGGATGAGACCCCGACTCGGGCGGCGCGGCTCCAAGCATACCCCATCCTGGCGTCGTCGTGATACTCCGGCGCGTGGACTGGAAGGCGATCGCCGAGCGCCAGGAGTCGCGGGCCGACGGCGCCCGTGGCGCGGTCCTCCGCGGCAACGCCGCGTACGGCGCGGGTCTCGCGTACCTGATGCTCGCGCGGACGGACGATGCTCGCACCTGGCTCGGGCGCGCCGTCGACGCCTATCGCGAGAGCTGGGCCGACGCGCCGCCCGACGCCTGGGGCCGGCCGATCGCGTCGATCAAGGCGCGCCTGCTCGTAGCTGACGACCCCACGGCCGAAGCGCACTGGGCCCTCGACGCAGGAGCGGCCGAAGCCGAATCGCCGATCGCCCGTTACGCGGCAGCGCTCGCGCACCTCGTGCTCGGCGACGACGCGGAGGCACGGAGCCACGCCGATGCGATCCGCGTCCGCGACGATTTCCCGCAGGACGTCGGCGACGCGCTCGCCGCGATCGCGGCGGGAACCGACGCCGTCGGCTACGTCGAGGCGGTCGAGTCCGTCCTCGAATCCTTCGAGACGCGAAGCGAGTACCTGGAGGACGTTCCCGTCGCGGACACGGTGCTCGTGCTGCAGGCGCTCGCGGGCAAGCGCGGCCTCCACGCCGACCTCTCGTCGCCCCTCCTGCCAGACACGATGTCGGGCTAGTGCGGGCGCGAAGCGCCCGCCTTCAGGGGTCTACGCGCGTCGCAGGTTCGTGGGACGCGGACCTGCGAGCGTGCAGAAGAATCAGTTCGCGGTATGTGGGTGGAACACCATCGTGATCACGAGGGGTTCCTGTGAAGCGTCCTCGAGCTCGTCGACCTTCGCCGACACGAGCTCCCAGATCTCGCGCACGCCCTCGGGCGCGATCCGCACGGTGACCTGCGCGCTGCGGAAGCGTCCTTGCGGACCGTATTTCGCCCAGCCGGTATTCACCTCGTCGAGGATCGCCTCGTGGACGTCGGCGGTCGCGCCGGGCGAGGTGAGGAGCTCGGGCGCGACGCGAATCGTGTGCGCGACCGCGCGATAGGGCTTCTCCCTCCCGCCTGCCGCCTCGGCGCGCTCGATCAGCCCTGCCTTGAGCAGGGTCCGGACGTGGAAGTGCAGGTGGCCGGGATCGACGTCCAGCCGGTGCGCGAGCTCGCGGTTCGTGAGCTGCTCGTCGTTCTCGCCCAGGAGCTCGAGCACGCGCAGCCGCAGCGGGTGGCCGAGCGCCTTCAGCTGCTCGGCCTTGTCGATCATCAGGACGCCGGGCTGCTCCCCCTCCGGTGAGGCGGCCATCCCCGATACATATAGAAAACGGCCGCGGAGGTCTAGACGGCCAGTCGCTGAGCCGCTTCTCGATCGAGAAACGCGACGGTGCGGCCGCTCTTCGACCGTACGAGGCTGGCGGGCGTGGCCCGCGCCGGCGGGCGGCCGAACGCGCGCTCGACGGCATCGGCCTTGTCTGCGCCGGCGACGAGGAAGGCGACGAGCGGCGCCGACACGAGCACGGGGATCGTCAGCGTGACCCGCTCGACGAACGGCTCCAGCTTCGCGTCCGCGGCGATCGCCCGACGGTCGCCGACGTCCAGCGACGGCTGGTCCGGGTACAGCGACGCAACGTGACCGTCCGGCCCGATGCCGAGCAGCACGACGTCGAGCGCGACTCCCTCCAGCTCGCGGTCGTACTCGTCGGCGGCGCGGGCCGCGCCCTCCTCGCCGCGGATCCGGTGGACGGCGGCGGGACCGCGTTCGACTCGTGCGAGCAGCGAGCGCTGTGCGAGCCCGTAGTTCGAGCGTTCGTCTTCCGGCGGAACGCACCGTTCGTCGCCCCACCAGAGCTCGACGTCGCTCCAGTCGGCCCGAAGCTCCGCGGCAAGCTCGTACGCGCGCTTCGGCGTCGAGCCGCCGGTGAGCACGACGTGACCGTGCGAGTCCGCCAGCAGTTGCGCACACGCACGCGCGGGATCGTCGCCGACCCGCACGTCGACGTCGCTCACTGCCCGCCTGCCGCCAGCTCCTGCGAACGCTCCATCGCCGCCTGGATCGCGTTCAGGAACGCGGCCCGCACGCCCTCCTGCTCGAGAACGCGGATCGCGCGGATCGTCGTCCCGCCCGGCGACGTCACGGCCTCGCGCAGGTCGACCGGGTGCATCTTCTCGTCGCGCAGGAGCTTCGCCGTCCCGAGCATCGTCTGGACGACGAGCTGTGTGGACACCTCGCGCGACAGTCCGAGCAGGATCCCCGCCTCGATCATCGCCTCTGCGAGGAGCGCGAAGTACGCGGGCCCCGAGCCGGATACGGCGGTCACGGCGTCCATCGCCGACTCCGGAAGCCGAACGACGCGGCCGAGCGCCGTGAGCACCTCCTCCGCAAGCGCGAGGTGCTCGTCCGAGGCGTGCGCGCCGGCGCAGATGCCCGCGATTCCCTCGTGGACCGTCGAGGGCGCGTTCGGCATTGCCCGGACGACGGGGATGTTCGACGGCAGATGAGCCTCGATCGCGCGCGTCGGGATCGCCGCCGCGACACTGAGCACCGTTTGCTGCTCGGACAACAGCGGCGCGATCTCGCCCAGCAGCGCGTCGAGGTCCTGGGGCTTCACGGCGACCACCACGACCGCCGCGCCCGCGACGGCCTCTGCGTTCGAGGTCGTCGCCTCGACGGCGAACCGCTCGCGGAGCTCAGCGACGCGCTCCTCTCGGCGCGACGTCGCGACGACGTCCGTCCACCCCGACGAGATGAGGCCGGCGATGAGCGACTCGCCGATCTTGCCCGCGCCGAGGATCGCCAGCCGCGTCACGCGGCGGAGTCTAGGCGGCGCGCGAGGAGATTCGGTGCGGCGGCTTCCGGATTCGCGCGCCGTCCGGAACGGGGACGAGCCCACGCGCGAACCCGGACATCAGGTACACGCTAGCCAGCCCGGCCCACTCGCCGTACGGCTCGAGCAGCTCCGCTGTCTCGTGCGCCTCGACCCAGCGGCCCCGCAACGCGATCGCGAGCTTCACCAGCCCGAGGTCGCCGACGAGCCCGTACTCGTGCCGCCCGAGCCCCTCGAGGCAGACGACGCCGACGGACCACGGGCCGAGGCCGCGCTCGCGCTCGAGCCGCTGCGCGACCACGTGCGACGGTTGTTCGTGGAGGCGCTCGAGGTCGAGCGAGCGGCAGAGACGGACGAGCGTCGCGCCGCGGCGCGCGTGCAGCCCCAGCGCGCGGAGCTCGGCCGGCGCGCGAGCGGCGAGCACGGCGTGGTCCGGGGACTTGTGCAGGTCACCGACGCTCCGGCAGCACGAACGGATGATCCGCCGCTCGAGCGCCCGTGCCCGCCACGATTCGATCAGCTGTCCGCACAACGCCCGCAGCAGTGCCTGCGACACGCTGCCGACGCGGAGGACGCGCATTCCGCGGAGCTGCGCGATCGGGCCGCGGAGCATGCGGTCGTGCTTGAAGCGCCGCAGGAACTCCGAATGGTCGTCGTCGACCGCGAGGAGCCACCGCAGCCGCTCCACCGCGTCCTCGCTGCCCCGGAGCACGATCGACCCGTCGCTCGCCTGTGCAGCGGACGCCTGCTCGTCGCCGACGACCGCGCGCAGGACGCCGTCGCGGTAGACGCGCGTCGCGTCGGTCGCACCTCGCGCCGTCAGCGCGAGCGAGTAGGGGCCGGCGGGACGGATCCGCGCCGTGACCGTCAATGCTCGAGCGGCGTGTGGGCGGTCGGTTGGCTACGAACTGCGTAGTCCGTCGCGCGCTCGAGCGCGTCGAGCGCGTCGGCGTCACGGCCGGCGTCGCGCAGCACCTTCGCCCAGCGGCGGCAGCACTGTGCGGCCTCACGCCAGCGCTTCGCTTCGTCGAGCCTCGAGACCGCACGCGCGAACGCGTCGGTCGCGCCGGCGACGTCGTCCTGGAGCACGAGCCCTTCGCCGACGGCCCACCACGCGCTCCCCTGCTCCGCGACGTGGTCGACTCCGAGAAGCTCCAGCGCCTCACGCCCGTACCGGACGGCGTCGTCGCCACGCTCCCGCTTGAACGCGATGCGAGCTTGCTCGACGCGCAGCATCGCGAGGTCGGTCTGGTCGGGGTTCGGCCCGAGCAGCGCCTCCGCGCGCTCGAGATGCGGCTCGGCCTCGGCCGCTCGGTCGTCGATGCCCATGATCCAGGCGCAGAGCAGGTGCGCCCGCGCCAGGTGCATCGTGTCCTCGGTCGCCTCGAGCAGGGCGATCGCCTTCCGGACGTACTCGAGCGCGCGGGTCGCTCGCCCTTCGTACTCGGCGAGTCGGGCGATCGACCAGTAGAGGCGGATGCGTGTGTACGCGTCGGCCGCGCCCTCCGCACGCGCGAGCGCGTTCGTCAGCACCGCCTCCGCGCGCCCGAGCTCGCCGCGGTCGGACAACTCGGAGCTGAGGTAGCCGGCAAAGCGGATGTACGCCGAGACGTTCTCCGAGTCGTGCTCGTCGATGTGGTCGAGGCAGGATTGCAGCAGCTCGATCGCCCGTTCGTGCGCGCCGGCCGCCGCGTACGAATGGCCGAGCGTCGCAAAGACGTCCGGCCGGTCGAGTGGTGAGAGCGTGCCGAGGTCGACTGCCTCCTGGAGGACGTGCGACGCCGTCACGTAGTCGCCGAGCTTCGCCGCCGAGAGCCCGAGGCCGATCTGAGCGCGTACCGACGACGGGATGTCGCCGGCGTCGAGCGCTTCATCGAGCAGCGCCGCGAACTGCGCGCGCGCCGGGTCCGGCTCGCCGCCGATCCGCAGGCGGAGCTCGGCGTCTGCGAGCTTCAGCTCGCGCTCGTCGACGTCGCGGAGCTCGGAGCCAGTCTCGAGGTACTCGGGCGAGACGCCGAGCTTGCGGGCGAGCATCCTCAACGCCTTCACCGAGGGTCTGCGCGTGCCGGCCTCGATCCGCGAGATGTACGCGTACGACACACCCTGGGACGCCAGCTCTCGCTGTGACAGACCGCGGTCGAGGCGCAAACGGCGCAGGCGGACCCCGATCGGCTCCCGGATGGGTTCCGATTCACGCACGTGCTCCGGCGCATCTTGCTCGAAGCCCCGGACGCCGTCAACACGTCCATTTGCCGCATCACTACAAAAGTGCACGCCGATGCGGTATCGGTTCGTGACCCCCACGTACGACGCCCCCGAACAGGTGAAAGGAGGTGGACACATGTCCGTGCGTGCTCTCACGTGGCTCGCCGCGGTCGCGGCGCTCGTGCTCGCGGCGATCAACGGCGGCGGCCCCTGGCCTCCGATGTGATCCTCGGCGCGGTCCGTGGGGGGCGCGCCGTAGGCCCCCCGCCGGCCGCGCTAGCCTCAGCGCGTGGCGGCCGCGCTCCTCCTCTATGGCGCCGGCCTGCTCGCCGCGTCCGTGCTCGTATGGCGCCGGCCCACGCTCGCGGTCTACGCGTTCGTCGTCGGCCTCGCGGCGCACAACGCCGTGATGGCCGGGCTGTACTGGCTGGGCGTGCGCGGCAGCGCGCTGACGCTGGTCCAGGCGTGGAAGGAAGTGCTGCTCGCCGTCGCGCTCGCGCGCGTCGTCCGCGACGCCGTCGTCGCCCGCCGCTTGCCGTTCGAGCCGCATGCGGTCGACGGCTTCGCCGCGGCGTTCGGCGTCCTCGTCGTCCTGTACGCGCTCGTGCCGCAGAGCTGGCTCGGCGGCGACGCCGACGCGAAGACGGTGCTCTACGGAGCGCGCCACGACGGCACCTGCGTCGCCGCGTACGCGCTCGGCCGCTCGGTCGTGCTCCCGCCACTCCGGACGCTCGTACTGTGGGTCGCGGGCGCCGTCGCCGCCCTCGGGATCGTGGAGGTCTACGCAGTCCCGATCGAGTGGTGGCGGGACGCCGACGTTCCGCAGTACTTCGGCCGGCAGCTCGGGTTCGACTTCCACGGGCCCGCTCGCCTCCCCGAGAACTTCGTCTTCAACACCGGTGACGAGGACGAGCTCCTGCGCCGGATGGTCTCGACGTTCCTCAGCCCGCTTGCGAGCGCGTACATGCTCGTCGTCGCGCTGTGCCTGTGGGCGGCGCGCCCCCGCGCGCGCGCGCCGCTCGCTGCGGCCGCGTTCGTCGGGCTCCTGTTCACGTTCACACGCGCTGCGCTGCTGGTGCTCGCCTGCGCGCTGCTCGTGTTTGCGGCGGTGCGGCGCGTGCGCTGGCCGTTGGCCGGCGCGGCGGTCGTGGTCGTGGTCGCGATCGCGTGGACGCAGCTGTATCCCAGCGTCGCCCCCGAGACGCACTGGTTCCCGGCCGACCTCGCGTACCAGCACGAGCAGGCGAAGCGACGCGGCATCCCGCCCGGCGAAACGGTCAGCCTCGACGAGCCGTCGATCAGCAGCCACCTGAGCGCGCTGCGCGACGGCGCCGAGACCGTCGTGGAGCACCCGCAGGGCTACGGACCCGGCAACGCCGGCGAGACCGCGCTGCGACGCGGGATCGCGCCGAAGGCCGGCGAGTCGACGTACACCGAGCTCGGCGTCGACCTCGGACTGCTCGGAGCCGCGGCCTTCGTCGCGTGGAGCATCGCGCTCCTCGCCGCGCTCGTGCGCGCGCGCGCGGCCGCCGTGGCCGCCGCGTTCGCGGCCGTTCTCGCAATCGCCGTTCAGACGGACGTCCTCGGAGTGCCGTGGCTCGCGTACGTCGTCTGGGTCGTCGCGGCCGGCTCGCTTCAACCGAGCGACTCGTCGAGCGTCTTGCGCTCGTCCGGCAGCCCGCGCAGCACGTCCGCGACGTAGGCGCGCACGGCGTCGTCGAGCCCGACGTCCTTGCCGGCGGCCTCCGACAGGAACCACCGATGCTCCAGAAGCTCGTGGAACAGCTCGGCGGGCTCGCGCTTGCCGCGGAGCTCGACCGGCACCGCCGCGATCGTCGGCTCGAAGACCTCGTTCAGCCAGCGGCCGGCGGCCGCGGCCTCCGAGACGACGGGCTCGCCGCGCGCCTCGAGCGCCTTCCGGTACGCGGCGACGTCGGCGAGCAGGCGGCGGGCCTGGTTCTCCTGTGCGACGAGCCCCGTCAGGCCGAGCAGCCGGCGCCGGTGGTGCCCCGGCTCGACGACCGGCGAGTGCACCCGCAGTTTGTAGCCGCCGTCGGTGGAAGCGAGCTCCACCTCCTCGACGTCGTACCCGAGCTCGTTCACCCGCTGCAGCCGTTCCTGAACGCGACCGGGCTCGTCCGCGGCGAGCTCCTCCTCGGCGGTGAGCTCCTGCCAGAGCTGCTCGTACCGCGCACGCACCTCGGCCGCGAACGCCCACGGGTCGCGCGACGTCCGCTCGAGCTCCTCCTCGACGTCGGCGAGCTCGTGCGCCAGGTTCTCCTCGGCGATGTCGAGGTCGTAGCTCCGCTGGCCCTCGGAGAGCTGCGGGTGCAGCTCACCCGTCTCGGTGTCGACGAGGTACGCGGCGAGCGCGCCGGCGTCGCGGCGGAAGAGGGTGTTCGAGAGCGAGCAGTCACCCCACCAGAACCCCGCGAGGTGGATGCGCACGAGGAGGTCGGCGACCCCGTCGAGCAGCGCGTTCGCGAAATCCGCCATCAGGCGGCGCCGCACGAGCAGCCGGAACGGCAGCGAGAACTCCAGGTAGCGCGTGATCAGGACGCCGGTGTCGTCGCCGCGGTCGACGACGACACCCGCCGGCTGCACCGTCGGGAGCGACTCCTCCTGGAGGCGGCGGAGCAGGCGGTATTCCTTCTCCGCGATCGGCTGCGGGAGCTCCTTGAGCGCGAAGAACTTGCCGTCGTAGTCGACGAAGCGGACGACGTGGCGGCCGACGCCGCGTGCCACCTCGACCAGCCGCGGATGCTCCCACTCCTCGAGCGGCTGCTCCCAAGGCAGGTCGAGGAAGGTGGGCTGGGCGGGGTTCGGGACGAGTTGGATGCGCACAGTGCGAGACTGCCAAGAGTGACTGAGCCGATCGATCCTCGCGCCGATATCGGCCACGTCCACCTGAAGGTCGCCGACCTCGAGCGGTCGCTCGCCTTCTACCGCGATGTGCTCGGGTTCGAGGTCCAGCAGCAGCAGGAAGACGCGGCGTTCGTCTCCGCGGGCGGGTACCACCACCACATCGCGCTCAACACCTGGGAGTCGAAAGGCGGCTCGCCCCCGCCGCCCGACGCGACGGGGCTGTTCCACGTGGCGATTCGCTTCCCCGATCGCGCTGCGCTCGCGCGGGCGCTGAGCCGCCTCGTCGCAGCGGACTGGCCGCTGACGGGTGCTTCGGACCACGGCGTCTCCGAGGCGCTGTATCTGCGCGACCCCGACGGCAACGGCGTGGAGCTAGCCGTGGACCGCCCGGAGGACCAGTGGCCCCGCACCGAGAACGGCAAGCTCGCGATGGTTACCCGGCCGCTCGACGTGGAGGGCCTGCTCGCCGAGCTCGATAGCTGAGGGAGCTTTAGCCTCGGCGCCCGCTGTGGCTCCGGGTTCTCGGCCAGCACATAATTCGCGTATGAGCGAGCCGGCGGTTCAACGAAGCCCTCGAAAAGGAGCCTGGTTCGGGGCCACGGCGATCCTCGCCTACCTCGCCCTTTTCAAGCTCCTGCTGCACCTGCTCACCAACGGCAACTACGGTTACTTCAGGGACGAGCTCTACTACATGGCCGCGGGCGAGCGCCTCGACCTTGGCTACGTGGACTTCCCTCCCTTCGTGGCCCTCATCACAGCCTTCACCCGCCTCCTGCTCGGCGATTCGCCTGTTGCCCTCCGTTTCTTTCCCGCCCTGGCCGGCGCGCTCGTGGTGGTCATCGCAGGGTTGATGGCCAGGGAGCTCGGCGGGGGTCGCTTC
>Ga0126309_10000851_pt1 | contig 10386 bp, 6 predicted proteins | sample Plot56_FD_92541 | JGI IMG/M metagenome (GOLD analysis project Ga0126309, IMG submission 92541) | Serpentine soil microbial communities from UC McLaughlin Reserve, CA, USA - Plot56 | ecosystem: Environmental > Terrestrial > Soil > Grasslands | place: USA: UC McLaughlin Reserve, Lake County...
GCCATCTGCAGCTACAACGGCCGCATCCGCGTGGGCGTGGGCACCGACGCCGGCCTGGTGCCCGACCCGGAGAGGATCGTGGAGGAGTTCCACGCGGAGATCGACGAGATGCGGCGGCGGGCGGGGGGGTAGGGAGAGCCCTGCGGTCTCAAGTCTTCTTGGTGCCGATCACGACGACCGATGCCTCTGGCGAGTCGAAGGCAGGAGAGGTACCCATGTACTGTTGCCACCGAAGCTCGTACTGGAGTCGGTCCATCAGATAGACGTCGTCCGTCTCGCCCGCACTCCCTTCGTCGAGGCCGTGGGAGAAGGTCAGCCCTCCCAGATCAGTAAGGATATAGCGATTGTGAAGGGTTTCCCCTCCGGTCCGCTGCGTCCAGCGGCGGAACGTGACACGTAGACCGGCCGGGATGCAGGAGGCGAACTGGCCTTCACAGCCGTTCCTGAAAAAATCGGCGGTCGATTTGACTTCGGCATGGACTTCGATCTTCAGGGAGCCCACGTCTGCGCGGCCGCTGGCCAAAGCCGCGAGAAAGGCCTCCAGAGAGCGGCGATAGCCAGGTTTTCCCGGGCCAAAGTAGGGGTCAATGAAGATGGCCTCTCCACAGCAGCGGAGCAGCGGAAGGAGAAGATCCGCCATTGGCCGGGCTTTCCGGACCACGGTGGCTCCTCGTGCGACAGCCCACCGCGCACTGCTCCGTTCATCGAGATCCTGGTCGATCAGGACCTCCTCTCGGCCTCTTGGATTGGTGCTGGCCAGGATGGCCCGGAAAGGCTTCCTGTCATGCTCTTTCTCGGCGTTCTCGAGCCATGAACGACCCGGATCCCAAGCGGATTCGCCACGGCGCACCATGTGCTCGCTCAGTCGCTGGATAAGCTCCTCGATGACTTTGCGCTGCTTTTCGCTACAGTCGGGGTGTGTCTTCTGGAAGGAGTCCCAGGCAAGAGCTTTCCAACGCTTGGGGTAGCGCGACACGAGCCGGGGCTGGCCCAGCCCGAATTTCTCGGCAAAGTACCGTGCTGCGCTCCGCTCGGTCAGGCCGGCGACCAGCTCGGGTTCCAGAGCGTACTCGTGAATCACGGGATCAGAACAGCTCCCGGGAGCGTTCCGGGAAGAATCCTTCCGGCCAGGGGTGTGCGAAGTCGCCGTCCTCGGTGACCGGGATGTGAATCACCTCGGCGCCGTCTTTCGTCGGTTGGACATAGAGCACGGCGACCTGATCGGGAGTAACGGGTTGTGTTCCTTCCGGAAGCTCGCCGTCCGTGGTCTCCCGGATGCGGCGCAGAATTCGCAGGATCAAGTGCTCGCTATGGGTCTCGAGCAGGAACCGGTTGCGCTGCTCTCCGAGCGCGGAGGCGAGAAACACGTCGCCAAGCTCGGCTTGCAAGGCGGGATGAAGATGAATCTCGGGCTGCTCGATGGCGATCCAGCGGTCCCGGGCCGCATAGGCATGGGCCAGGACTGGTAGCACCTGGCTTACGCCAATACCGACGTCCCGGTGGCTGAGCGGCGTGAGCGTCCGTTTGTCGATCAGGATCAGGTCCTGGATCGGGTCGGCGCGCCGCTCCAGAATCTCCCGCGTCCATTCCTCGGTGAGAGTATCGGCGTCCGTCAAGGAAGAGAGGAATCCCTCCACGTCGGGGAGAAGGATGGATGGATCGTCTGCCCGAAGCCGGTCGAATTCCTGGGTGAGCTCGCCCGCGAGACGGATCAGCTCTTCCGCCTGATCTCCCGATTCGGAGACCTTCCGGAGCAGTCCGGCGGTCAGGTCGTGCAGGGCACGGTTGAGGCGCGGGCCGATCTCGTTCGAGAGCTCGGGCCCCGGGATCAGATTCCGGACGACGAGCTCGTACGGCGTCTTGAGGCGCTCGGGGGAGCCGAGCCAGGCGTTGACCCGGTCCCGGACGTCGCGGCGCTGCCGGACCACGTCCCAGGCGAAGCCTCCCCCCGCAAACCAGTTGAGGTTCTGCGGCTCGGAGAACGCCAGGTGCCGCGGCGGATAGGAACGGAGGGGCCCCAAATAATCGAGCTTCCGGAGAGCCTTCGCGGACTGCCCCGTGATGTGATCGACGAGGTCGCGCAGAGCTTTGGGAAAGAAGAGCCGCACGGCGCGTTCAAGGTCCTCAGTCCGGTGCCCGCGGCTGACGGCGATGAATCCCTCCCGGCCCTCATCGCTCGTTTCGAGGTCCTCGGAGAGTTGTGGGAGGAGGCCCGTGACCTCTCCCCGGATGTCGGGAACCACTCGGTCGATCACTTCGGCCAGCCGTGCGAAGTCCTCCGGCTCAAGGGTTTGTGCCGTGGTCGAGATCGCGAGGATCGCGGTGAGTGCTTGCCGGAGGATGGGGTGCTCGTGGTCGAGTCGGTCGAGGCGGAGCCGGCCATCGGGGCGGAGGCTCATCTTGAGGAAAGAGTTGCCGTCCGCCGTCAGTGTGAACGTGTCCACCCGCACGCCGAGCTCCCGGGCCTGGCCGCGCGGAGCCTCTCCTTCGAGCCGGCCCCCGATCGTCAGCTCCAAGGAGATCCGCTGCGCTGCCCGCAGGAATTGGGCGGAGGAGCCGGTCATGTACGCCGTGTCGAGCTCCAGCGCCCATTCCACGCGCCGGGAAAGCTCGCGCCGGTATACGTATTGCCGAAATCCGCCCAGGTCGATGGATTCGCCGCCGACTCGGGGGTACCGAACGTCGAGCTCTCCGGCTTCAAGAGCGTGATGAGCCAGGGCCAGTCCGTGGATCACGCTCGATTTGCCCGCGCTGTTGGCTCCAAAAAGAAGAGTGAGCGGACGGATTGGGATCGTCTGGGTTCCGGCGAACGCCTTGAAGTTTCCGAGTCGGAACGCGGTGATCATCGGCCGGCTCCGAGGCTCGCAAGGGCCTTCTCCTGGTGCTCCATTTCCTGGAGAAGCTCTTTCATGTGGGCCTCGCGCCAGGAAGCGGTGAGATCTCCGGTGAAGGCGCGGTGGAGCAGACGGTCGAAAAGGCGGTCGATGAGATTCTTCGCCTTCACGCGCGCCGCAGCGATGTCACTCAAAGCCTTCTTGAGCTGGGCATACTCTTGTTGGAGCGGAAGAGGGGGCCGCCTGATGACGAGCTTCCTCAAGCTCGCAGATGTGATTCCCGCAACGATCTGTCCTGTCACCGAAGCCCCCAGCGCTGCTCTCACCTCCGGTGCAAACCGAAAGGAGTCACAGAGATAGTCAGGGTGCAGCTTCTGGCGATCCACCTGGATTCTATAGACGTGCTTGCTACATATCGCCGGACCAGCCTTCTCGGGAAAAACGCAAGTTCGGCCGATCGATCCCATGATGGTCACGAGGACATCCCCCGGCTTCAGCGTGAACTTGCGTAGCTCGGAGTACTTCTCCGCGGTAATACGCCGATTTCGGCCGAGATCGAAGCCCGAGTCCTGGACGTTGTCGATGCCCACCACCAAAACCTGCCCTGCTTCCACAAAGTCCGAGTTGTGCAGGTGCGTTCCGAACGGTCCGCTTTGGAGGGCGCCCTTGTCCTTCGAGAGCAGTTGCCCAAGCGGCTCCGCAGTGCAGGCGTGGCAATCCCGGAGGATTCGTCCAAAAATAGAGCGAAGAGCTGCATCTCCTTTGGTGTCAGCCTCGGCGCGAAGTTTTTGGAGGCGATCGGCCTGATCGAGGATCTCGACGATCCGGCGTTGTTCTGGAAGAGCCGGGAGGTGCAACTTCGCGGCCCGGACATCTGAATCTGCTACGGCTGGATAGTTGGCGCCGCGAACCCTGGATGTGAGACTTTCGATGAATGGCTCCGAGCGAGAAAAGAAGAAGAGAAACCGTGGGAGGATGGCCTTACGATTTGCTCGCAGCACACAAAAACCTGTCGAGGCGATGGCGCCATCGAGCTCCTCTGGAACAAGGGCCACGGCATTCAGGTTGGGCCTGACCGTAGAAACGAGAACGTCTTCTGCGGCGACTTCCTTTCGCGCGCGGCTTGGGGCGTCGACTCCCAAAATCTTCTGTGTCGACGAGATCGCCTTCCTCTCGCGGTCTACTCCTGAGATATCGATGTACTCGAAGACTGAAGCCGGTTCAAGACGAGGGTTGCGAAAGGGTGTTGGAAGGCATACTCCTCCCACGGTTTCTGGAAGCCAACTCATCGGGTGGATTCAACCTGTTCGAGGAGGGCCTGGAGAGATGAAGCGATCTCGGCCTCAATGTGCAGCACTTCCCGGAGCAGCTTTGCAGGATCCTCCTCCACGACCTTCTCGGCGACCGACGGCCTGTGCTGGCTGGCCGTCAGGTTGAAGCCGCCGACCTGGATCCTCTCGAAATCTGCCCACCAACACCGAGGCACCTCACTCCCCGGTGGAAGCACCTTGCCCGCCTCGACTCCGGGAGTTTCCTTGAACCGGCCCTTCTTGTATCGCCTCCAGGCTTCGAGGAGACCATGAATGTCGTTCAGGTCAGGAGTCTCGAACCGTCCCCCGCCCTGGACCTTGTCAGGATCGTAGCCGTCGTTCTTGACCTCATAGAACCAGACGCGCTGCGTCGCGGACTTACCCTTCTTCGGCACGTCTTTTGGTTTGCGGAAGACCAGGACCGACGTCTTGACACCAGAGTAGGGTTTAAAGACGCCCGCCGGCAAGGACACCACGGCCAGGAGCTCGTTTTCACGGAGGAGCTTCTCCCGCAGGTCGACGTGAGCTCCCGTAGACCCAAAGAGAGCGCCTTCAGGCACTACGACGGCACAGCGGCCTCCAGGGGCCAGACACTCCAACATCAGCGCGAGGAAGAGAAGCTCGCTCTTCTTGGAGGACGTAGGGAGGTCCTGCCGGATCGAATCCTGCGGAAGGACTCCGGCGAAGGGTGGATTCGAGAGGATCACCTGGTATTTGCGGTGGAGATCCTCGTCTGTCAGCCCGCCCATCTCGGAGAGGACGTTCGCCCGCTTGAGCCGCGCCTTGCGGATTCCGTGTAAGACCAGGTTCATCATGGAGATCCGCAGCATCTGGCGCGAGACGTCCGTCCCGTAGATCGAGGCTTCGAGGAGATCCCATTTCGGGATGCGCTCGCCGATTCCCTTGCGGTAAAGCTGAAGATTGGGGATCTGCTGCCGGGCCTCGGCGAGAGTCTGGCCGCGCTTCTCCAGCCATTCCTCTCCGTATATCGGAACTTCCTGGGGAGTCTCGCTATATTTAGCCCGGAGGTAATCGACGACGTCAATCAGAAACCCGGCCGTTCCACAGGCGGGGTCGTAGATGGTATCCCCGAGGTCCGGGTCGACCATCTCGACCATGAAGGTGCGGATCTGGCGCGGCGTCCGGAACTGGCCGTTCAGCGCGGACTGGCCCAGGTGCGTCAAGAGATACTCGAAGATGTCCCCTTTCACGTCGGGACCGAGCTTGCGGAAGTCGATCCCGTCGAGCTCGTCGACAACCTGTTTGAGGACGTTCGGATCGTGAACTTCGAGCACGGCGTCGCGGAAGTATTCGGCTACCTGCGGCTCGTCCTTTACCAGCGAGGACATGTATGGGAAGACCTCGTCGCGGACGAAATCGCGTAGCGGCGCCCCGCTCTTGAACTTCCACTTCGACCAGCGGAAGCGCTCAGCCTGGCCGGGGAAGAGCCGGCGTCCGTCGCCGGCCTTGAGTCGCCGCTGGAGCTCGCGGTTGTTCTCCTCTTCGTCCAGGAGCTTCAGATAGATCAGATACGAGATCTGGTCGATATAGGTCACCGGGTTGGTGACTCCACCACCCCAGAGGATGTCCGTGATGCGGTCGAGCTTCTTCCGGATGGCCTGGTTCATGGAGCTGGGTCAACCCCGATACGTTTGGAAGACGCTGGTGTCGAGATCCTCAATGATCTCCTGGAAGCGGGCCTCGCCGAAGAGCTGGACCCCCATGGCCGCCATGTCGAGGGCGGCGAGCGGGGGCTCGAAAAGGTCTTCAATGCGCACGCGGCCGGTGGCGATGCCGCGGTTTTTGAGCAGGATCAGATAGTCGGCCTGGCGGGGGCTGAGGTTCTGCAGGACAAGCCAGCCGCGGAACGCCTCGTCGAGCTTCTCCTCCCGGCTCTTCAGCTTCAAGCCGCCCAGAGCCGCCCGGATGAAATCGACCAGCGTGCCGCCGGGGTTGCGATAGGCGCGGCGGAGGTTGTCCTCGTTGAAGTAGTACTCTGGCGAGTTCAGGCGGGCGGCGAGCTCGGCCTCTTCGTCCGAGGTGAGCGCCTGGTCCTCTTTGACCCTCTGCAGGAGACGATCTTCCAGCGTCCGGGTCCGGATGGTCTTCTCCCACTGGCTGAGATAGTCCGCCTTCTCGAAGCGTTCGCCGAGAGGGCCGACTTCCACATAGCTCACCGCCTCGAGCCACTCGTCTTCCAGATCCAGCTCCATCGGGGGGACGAACGGCTTCCGTGCGCCGTTCTCGTCGGCCGCTGCCGACCGGTCCGGGCCCTCGGCCAGAAAACCCCGCTCCTGGAAGTATTGGCGGTTGCGGAAAAAGTCGTAGACCACGAACCGCCGCTTGCCGATGTGCGGCGCGGTGCGGGTGCCGCGGCCGAGCATCTGCTGGTAGAGGATGGGGCTGCGCACCCGCCGGCAGAGCGCGAGATGCAGGATCTCGCGGCAGTTGAACCCGGTGTCCAGCATACCGACGCTGACCGCCACCATTGGGTACGGATCGCGCTGGAACTTGCGGATGAGGGCATCGGCGTCCGGCACGTCCGAGGTAATGGCCGCCGCGTAGTTTCCCTTGAGCGCGGGATGAAGCTCATTCAGATATTGGGCAAGGCGGGCCGCGTGATGCTTGGTGATGGCGAAGACGATGGTCTTCCCGGGGCCCTCTTTCTGTCCGGGCGCGGACTCCTGGTAATTTTCCCAGGCCAGGCGGTCGAGCTCCTCCACCATCAGGCGGTTGGTCGCCTCGTTCGTCCACTCCTTCTCGAAGGCCATCGGATCATAGTGCTCATCCTCGACGTCAGCCCCCTCGGACAGGATTTCGGTGATCCCGGTGGCGAAGCGGGGAGACACGAGAAACTCCTGTTCCACAGCCTTGTCGAAAGGATAGGAGAAATCAGGTAGACCCGGCTTGCACTGATAGAACCGGTACGTGTTGCGCTCGATAAAATTGGCGGGCGTGGCGGTCAGGCCGATGTGCAGCGCCTCGAAGCGGACGAGGGCGGATTGCCAGGCACCATAGATGGAGCGGTGGCTCTCGTCGGCAACGACGACATCGAAATCTCCCGCTGTGTACTCCGACACGCGGCTGATCATGGTTTGAAGGAGGCAGACCGTGACCTGCTTCTCCTGCCGGTCCATGCCGGGCTTGAGCCAGTAGCTGCTGTATTCACCCAAGATGTCTTGAATCGCCTCGAGCGCTTGTTTGGCAAGCTGCTCACGGTCGACCAGGAAGAGGGCGCGTTCCGCCCAGCCGGCCTGGAGGAGCCGTTTGAGATAGAGACAGATCAGATCGGTTTTGCCGGTCCCCGTGGGGAGCTCGATCAGGAACCGCCGTTTGCCGAGCTCGAAGGCCTGGTCCATGGCCCGCATGGTGTCGCGCTGATAGGGCCGGACCTGCCAGGTCTCTCCTTTGCGCACGAAGAATTCCGGGATCTCCTGCGTAGCGAGCGGCCGGCGGTTTTCCCGCATCTCCAGCAGGCGTTCGAGGTCGCGCCGCGAAAAGAGGGACGCGACCGGCCGGGCATCGTCGTTCTGGTAGTCCCAGAAGTAGATCAGGTCGCCGTTGGTCAGGAAGATGAACGGTGCGCCGAGGCTTTGGGCATAGGGGAGCGCCTGTTGCTTGGCCACGTAGGGATGGATGGCATTGCGCTTCGCCTCGATCACAGCCAGCGGACGGCCATTCCTGCCATACAAGACGTAATCGGCCCGTCCGGGAGGAGTGGGCTCCGCGCCGGCAGGAGCGTCGATGACGCTGACCAGCTCCCCGAGGACCCTCAGATGCCCCTCGGCACCATCCCCGAAGACGAGGTCCCGAAAGGCGGGATCCGGATTGAGCGGCTTCAGGCGGATTTCCTGGTGCACCCAGTCTCCCTCGGCCGAAGCGACCTTGCGGCTCTCATACTTCTTGACGGAGAACTCTCCTCCGAGGGCCGGATCGACGGAGCCCCGCTGCCAGACCAGAACGAGCTTGCCCTGGCGGCTGCCGCCCCGGTCGGCCCGGAAGAGGCAGTACGAGCCGTCCGGGATGCGTGGCTCCATGGATTTCCCTTGGATCCGGACGATGAAGTGATCCTGCGTGAGCCGGATGGAGTCGGGGACCGGAAGCCAGCCGAGCTCATCGAGGCGTGTTCCGACCTCGCGGTTCGGCCCAAAGGCTCCTGCGGCGGCCGTGAGGTCGTACACCGGGGCGTGCTTTTCGTAGGGGTGAGCCTCGAAGCGGCCGAGGAGAGCTTTGCTGCGGCCTTCCCTCGGTACAGGAACTTCGGTCCCCACGTCGAGCCGGTCGGTCGGATCCCAACCAGCCTGCCGGAGGAGCTCATCAATGACCAGTCGGGCGCCAGCTTCGGTGTCGTGAAGAGCCATGATCTGAGGGCGGGCAAATCATACCATTGAAGCCAGCAGCCGCCCTTGGGAGGGACTTGGTCTCTCACGTTCTTGCGCCCGCTCGCGTCCCGACTTTCCGCTCTTCGGTTCTCCTCAGGAGAGGCATTCTACCCGAAGTGGGGCCCGCAAGGTACGGGCTCCGGTGTCCACAGAGAAGGAATTGCGGCCCGCGTTTCGCTACGGGAGGTCCACCGGGCCATAATTCCCCATGACCAAAGACCACCTCTCCCGGCTCGTCCGTGCCGGCCTGCTGACCGGCATCGCCGACGGGCTCTTCTCGAGCGTCCTGAGCGTCTTCTTCTACGGCTCGACGGTGACGCGGCTCTTCCAAGGCGTTGCGTCGGTGCTCCTCGGCAAGGAGGCTCTCGAGGGCGGAACCACGACGGCTCTGATCGGCTTTCTGATGCACTTCGGGGTCGCCTTCGGATGGTCCGCCGTTTTTCTGCTGCTCGTGACACGCTCGGCCTGGTTGCGCCGCATGCTTGAGTCTCGGTTCGGAGCCCTCAAGGTCGCCTCGTTGTACGGACCCTTCGTCTGGCTGGTGATGTCTCTGGTCGTCATCCCTCTGCTCCTGCATCGCCCGCCCACGATCAACGCTCGCTGGTTGGTTCAGTTGATCGGACACATTCCGTTTGTCGGGCTGCCGATCGCCGCGTCGTTCCGTTCGTTTCGGCTAGACTACCCTGCGTGAGCCCTGACAATTCCGGCAGCATCGAGGTGAGGACCGTGGGTCCGTACCGCCTGGAAAGCCCGATCGGCCGGGGTGGGATGGGGACTGTGTGGAAGGCGTGGGACGAGCGCCTCGGGCGCCACGTCGCCGTCAAGCAGGTCCTCTCCGACGCCCACGGGTCCGGCAGGGAGCGGCTGCGCCGTGAGGCGCGGGCCGCGGCGCGCCTCAACCACCCGGCCATCGTCCACGTCTACGACCTTTTCGAGGAGGACGAGGGCGACTGGATCGTCATGGAGCTCGTCCAGGGGCGGACCCTCCGCGAGCAGCTCGACCAGGACGGTCCGCTGCCTGTCGCCTCCGTGGTGCAGCTCGGCATCGAGATCGCCGAGGGGCTCACCGAAGCCCACGCCCAGGGGGTGCTCCACCGCGACCTCAAGACCTCCAACATCATGGTCACGCCGGCCGGGCGCGCCAAGATCCTCGACTTCGGTCTGGCCAAGGAGATCCTGGAGGCCGAGGCGGGGGCCACGGTCGATCTGTCGCTCACCGCGCCCGGCTCCATCATCGGGACCTCCTATGCCATGTCGCCCGAGCAGGTCATGGGGCTCGCGCTGGACGCGCGGTCCGACCTCTTCTCTCTCGGCGCGCTGCTGTATGAGGCCCTGACGGGCTCACCGCCCTTCCGCGGCGAGCAGGCGCGGGAGTCGATGGCGCGGGTCTTGAGCCTGCACCAGCCTCCGGTCCGCGGTCTCCGGCCCGAGGCGCCGCGGGAGCTGTCCGACCTGCTCGACCGCCTGCTGGAGAAAGACCCCGGCAAGCGTCCGGGCCGCTCCGAGGACGTGGCCCGCCGTCTCGCCCAGATCTCGCGCATCCCTGCGGCGGCTTCCCCCGATTCGGCACTGGCGCGCAAGTGGCCGCTCTCGCGCGGTGACGTCTCCGCCTCGGCGAGCAGCCGGCATTCGCAGTCCCGGGAGCGCCGCCGCCTGGTCGTGGTCTCCTGCGGCCTCGTCCAGGCCGGTTCCGGGTCGGGCGAGAGGTTTCTCGACGTCGAGACGCTGGCGGAAGCCATGGCCGAGCTGGAGGAGGTGGCGCGGGACGCCGCCGAGCCGCTCGGCGGCCAGGGGGGGGCGGCTCGGGGCCATGCGTGCTGGGTCTACTTAGGCTACCCCCAGGCGCAGGAGGAGGATGCC
>Ga0126309_10000852_pt1 | contig 10374 bp, 7 predicted proteins | sample Plot56_FD_92541 | JGI IMG/M metagenome (GOLD analysis project Ga0126309, IMG submission 92541) | Serpentine soil microbial communities from UC McLaughlin Reserve, CA, USA - Plot56 | ecosystem: Environmental > Terrestrial > Soil > Grasslands | place: USA: UC McLaughlin Reserve, Lake County...
AAGGTGCAGGAGCTGGTGACGGACAAGCTGCTGGTTGACGGCCTGAGCAGCGTCCTCCAGTTCGCGGGCATGCTGGTGGTCATGCTCGTCATAGACTGGAGGCTCGGGCTCATAGCCGTGGCCTGGGCGCCCCTGATGGTCCTGACCTCGGGCTACTTCCGCCGCAAGATAAGGGAGCAGGAGACGGAGGTCCGCCAGACCGAGGGGGACGTCACCTCCCTGGCCCAGGAGACGATCTCCTCGATCCGGGTTGTCAAGGCCTTCGGCCGCGAGGACCACACCTCCAGGCGCTTCGAGGAGCAGACGGGCCAGATGACGGAGGTCAGCGTGAAGGTGGCCCGCCTGGAGGCCACGTACTCCTGGATCACCACCGTCCTCACCGCCCTCGGGCTCGCCATCCTCTGCGGCTACGGCGCCTACCAGGTGCTGGCCGGGGCTCTCTCGGCCGGCACGCTCGTCGTCTTTATCCAGTACATGCGCGACCTCCAGAGCCCCCTCAACACCCTCTCCAGGTTGTGGACCAAGCTCGCCAAGGTGATGGTGCGGGCCGAGCGCATCGTCGAGGTGCTCGCCGAGCGTCCCACCGTCGAGGACCGCCCCGGCGCGAAGCGCGCCCCGCGTTTCCGGGGCGAGGTCCGCTTCGATAACGTCTCCTTCGGCTACTCCGGGGACGCCCCCGTGCTGCGCGACGTCAGCCTGCGGATAGAGCCGGGCGAGGCGGCGGCCATCGTCGGCACCACGGGGGCGGGCAAGAGCACGCTCGCGAGCCTGCTCTTGCGCCTCTACGATCCGGACGAGGGCGCCGTCCTCATAGACGGCCGGGACGTGCGCGAGTACAAGAGCGACTCGGTGGTCGACCAGATCGGGGTAGTCCTCCAGGAGTCACTACTCTTCCAGACGACCGTAAGGGAGAACATAGCCTACGGCAGGCCCGGGGCCTCGACGGAGGAGATCCGGGAGGCCGCCCGCGCCGCCAACTGCCTTGGGTTCATAGAGAGGCTTCCAAACGGCTTCGAGACGGTGGTCGGCGAGCGCGGCGGCACGCTATCCGGCGGCCAGCGCCAGAGGATCGCCATCGCCCGCGCCATCGTCAGGGACGCGCCGATCTTGATCCTGGACGAGCCGACGACGGGCCTCGACGCAGGAAGCGAGGAGAACGTCATGAGGGCGCTCGAGGTTCTCATGGAGGGCCGGACGACGCTCATGATCGCCCACAAGCTCTCGACGGTGCGGCGGGCGGGCAGGATCTACGTCCTGGAGGATGGCGAGATCGCCGAGCAGGGCACACACGAAGAGCTGATGGACAGGGGCGGGCGCTACGCCCGGGCCGTAGAGTTGCAGAGGGTCTAAGAGCGTGGGGAGGCCGCAGTGACGAACGTGGTATTGGTGGTAATAGACGCTCTGAGGGCCGACCGACTCGGCGCCTACGCGGGCCGGGACACCGGGACCCCAAACCTGGACGCGCTGGCAGGGCGGGGGGTCGTGTTCGAGAACGCGATCAGCCAGGCGTCCTGGACGCGTCCGTCTGTCGGCTCGATCATGACGGGCCTCTACCCGAGCCAGCACGGGCTCGCCGACCGGTGGCGGACGGTGGACGGCAGGCTTACCGTTGCCGCCCTCGACACTTCGATCCCCACGCTCGCCGAGAGGCTCCCGGACCGCCCGACTGTTGCTTTCGTCGGTTGCAACGCCAACCTCAAGCCCATGTTCGGCATGACCCGCGGCTTCGACCTGTTCCGCTGGCACCCGGACAACGACGGGACAGTCCTCGTCGAGGACCTGGAGGCGTGGCTTCGGGAGGAACCCCCCGATGGGGCCTTCTGCTACATGCACTTCATGGACGTCCACAACCCACTGCCGGCAGAGATTCTGCCCTCCCGCCTCGCCGGCGGTACGGACCTCGACGCCGGGCGCCGAAGCATCGAGGAGCTCGCGGAGCACTACGACGCCGCGGTCCGGCGGGCCGACGCCCACGTCGGGCGCGTGATCTCCGCGCTTGAAGAGGCCACCGCCATGGAGGACGCCTGGGTCATCGTCACGGCAGACCACGGCGAGGAGCTGATGGACCACGGCAAGATGCTCTCGCACGGGCGCACCCTCTACCGGGAGCTCGTGCGCGTCCCGCTGATAGTCAAGCCGCCTGAGGGCACGTTCGAGCCGGGCGCCAGGGTCGCCGGACCTGTCGAGCTCATCGACCTCGCCCCCACGGTCCTGGACCACTTCGCCGTCCCGGCCCCGGAGTTACCGGGGCGTGACCTGCTCCCCCGCATCCGGGGCGAAGAACCGGGGGAGACGCCGGCCGGCTTCAGCGAGCTGCTGCGGCGGGACCGCTACGGGCAGTCAATCACCACGAAGGGCTACCGCTTCGTGCAGACGTACCTCTTCGAGGAGGCGGCCGAGGTCTCCCCGGCCGATCTGCGCGAGGGAGACGACGTCGTTATCAAGGGCCAGGCCGTCGGCGACGGCACGCTGCTGGCGACCAGGATAGCGCTTAAGCCGGGCGTCACCCCGAAGGTCCGCGGCAACATCGAGCGGTCGGAGGACGGGGAGCTGTGGGTGATGGGTATCTCCTTCCGATTTGGCGGCGAGACGGGGGTGATCGACCAGCACAGGGAGCCGGTCGAGGCCGGAGACCTCGCCGTCGGCGAGAAGGTGGCCGTCAGCTTCGTGGAGCGGGACGGGGAGAGGGTCGCGACCAGCGTCCAGCGCAGGAACCTCGGGGGGAAGAACAAGATCTGGGGTCCCATCGAGCGGGTGCGGGAGATGGAACCTGGCCTGATCTCGCTAACAGTCCTCGGCGTCGAGATCACCGTGGACGTGAGCATGGCCGTCAGCCCGCCCCGCGAAAAGAAAGGCCGCGAGCAGAGGCCGGACGCGCTCGCCCGGGTGCTTACCGGCGAATTCGTCGACTCGCGGCGCGAACTCTACGACACGGCGGCCGACCCGGCGGAGACGACGAACGTCGTGGACGAGAGGCCTGACATCGCGGCCGGGCTTGAAGAGCGGCTGATGCTCTGGACTGACTGGCTGGCCTCGGGGGGCGACCCCGCCTCCGGCAGCGTCGACGTGGACCCGGAGACGATGGAACAGCTCCGGCGCATGGGCTACGTGGAGTAGCGGGCTTCCTGTGTCGCGGCGCGTCGTCCTGATCGGGCTGGACTCGGCCTCGCCGGAGATGATCTTTGGACGCCTCCTGGAGCACATGCCGAACCTGAAGACGATGGTCGCGTCCGGCCTCCACGGCCCGTTGCGCAGCTGCGACCCGCCCATAACAGTCCCGGCCTGGCAGGTGATGTCCACGAGCGCGAGCCCAGGCACACTCGGGCTCTACGGTTTCCGGCACCGCAAGGGCCACTCGTACACCGAAGGGTGGACCCCGAACTCCCTCTCTGTGCGACAACCCAGGATCTGGGACGTCCTCGCGGCTATCGGCAAGAAGAGCTGCCTCGTTGGCGTCCCCCCCGCCTACCCGCCGAGGCCCATGAACGGCTGGACAGTTTCCTGCTTCCTGACCCCACCGGACGCGAAGCGCTATACCTACCCGCCGGACCTGCGACGGGAGATAGAGGATCTCGTCGGGACCTACCTCTTCGACGTGCCCTTCCGGGTCGAGGACCGGGAGACCCTGCGTCAGGGACTCTTCGAGATGACGGAGAAGCGCTTCGACGTGGTGCGCCACCTGGCGACGACGAAACCGTGGGACTTTTTGATGGTGGTTGAGATCGGGGTCGACCGACTCGGCCACGCTTTCTGGAAGTTCTTCGACCCCGGGCACCCCCGCCACGTCCCCGAGAGTCCCTACCGCCACATCGACGAGGAGTATTACGCCCTCGTGGACCGGCGCCTCGGCGAGCTCCGGGAACTTCTGCCCGACGCCGTCTTCCTCGTCGTCTCCGACCACGGCTCCAAGGCCATGACCGGCGCCTTCTGCATAAACGAGTGGCTTATGGAGCGCGGCCACCTGACCCTTCACGAGCGTCCGGACAGGGTCATCCCCCTGGACCGGGCATCCGTGGACTGGTCCGGTACGACGGCCTGGGGTTGGGGCGGGTACTACGCCAGGATCTTCCTGAACGTCGAAGGTCGCGAGCCGCAGGGGACCGTTCCGAGGCATGGCTACGAAGAGGTCCGCGACGGGCTCATCGAGGAGATTTCCGGGATAGAGAGCCCAGACGGGACCCCGATGAACGCCCGCGCCCTCCGCCCCGAGGAACTCTACCCCGAGACCCTTGGCGATAGCCCGGACCTCATGGTCTACTTCGACGACCTCGCGTGGCGATCCGCGGGGACCGTCGGCCACGGCGGCCTCTACCTCTCCGAGAACGACACTGGCCCCGACGACTCCGTCCACGCGATGGACGGCATCTTCGTGCTCCACGACCCGGCACACACCCGCGGCGGGACCGTCGAGGACTTGAGCCTCCTCGACATCGCCCCGACCGTACTGCGCCTTATGGACGTGCCCGTGCCCGCGGGGATGGAGGGCCGTCCCGTCCCGGGACTCTACGGTCCACCGTAGCGACGGCATGCGGCTTGCCGGCCGGTGCTTCTCGACCGGGTCAGGAGGGAATACCGGTCTCTCCGTAAGCTAGACGACCCCTTCCTCCGATCGGCCTGAGCGGGCACAGAAGCGGGCAACGGACAAGCCCGCGCTCGCTAATTTCGCACCGCGGTCATCACTGCCGCGCTTCCGCGACCGCTCAAGCCGAAGACCAAGCGACCACTCAAAGTCGAGTGCGCCTTCTGCGAACGTTTCACTAGGCTCGGGGCGCACGAAGCCAACCACACCTAGTAGTTCACCATCGCGAAGCCGTTCGGGTCCGAGTCTTGGCTGACCAGGGTGCCGTCCTCGTAGACCTGGATCGTGGTCTGCGCGCGGTACGCCTGCGTCGAGGCGCTCACGGATAGCCCGGAGTTCTCGCGGATGTCCCGCTCGTAGGTCTTGGTCCCGACTATCTCCTCGTTCACGAACCAGTTGAGGCTGTCGTCGTTGATGGACACGTCGGCGGACTTATTGGAGCTAATGACCACCTTGACGTGCTTGGTATCCGCGCCGGCGTTGTCCCCGGGGCCGGCGCTGGCAGACGCGGTCGCGGGAGCGCTCGCGGAGTCGGCGGTGGCCCCGGCGAAGAGCTCGTACTCTTCCGGGGTAAGCTCGTGCTTCCAGCTTCCGTTCTCCAGAACGAACCGGGTGAACCGCTCCGAGCTTGTGCCGTCCGCCGAGGTGATGGTCAGCCGAACCTCCGCTATAGAATCGTCCACCATCTCGACCGAATCGATGCTGTAGGTCCCCGCGTCGCTGCCTAGGGTGGTGTTGTCGGTAACCCACTCGTCCTCCGTAAACTGGCCCCGGGAGACCGCGCTCAGGTTGCTGTAGGTGTAGCCGTAGTTCCCACCGGCCGCCGCCGCGTAGTAGTCTTCGGCCGCTGCGCGGGCGGCGTCCCCTGCCTCCTGCGCCGGCTCCGCGCTGTCGGCCTCTTGGGTGGGCTGGTCGGCGGGCTCCTGGTTTGCCTCTTCCTCGAGGGCGTCTATGCGGTCGTTGAGGTCTTCTTCCTCTTCCTTGCTCATGCCCTCGTTCACCACGACCGTCTTGGGCTTCTGGCTCTCCCCCTGGTCCCCCTTCGGGGCTTCGTTCTCCTCCCCGCCCGTAGCCACTTCGCCCGAACACCCGGCCGCCAGAATCGCCGCCAGCACCAGCATCGCCGCCACGACCTTCTTCATCTTCCCTCTTTCGGTCGGTTGCCTGACTCGACGCCGGGCCCGTGCGCCGCCCTTTGAACCTTACATCCTTGCTACGCTCCACGGGTACGAGACGCCCAATCCCGGCCGATCCGTATAACACCCGAGCCGTCATGCGAAACCCCGCCTATCGACGGGCTCGCGCGGTAGCGGGTCCGCGTGCAGCGTTTTCCAACTCGCAGATCAGCAATCGGGCGGCGGGCGAAACACCTCTCGGAGCGCACGGGCGCCAGCCTCTACTCGATGTGCCTGGCCATGTTAGTCACGTAGCAGGTTGCGGGTCAAGGGTGGGAGGGGACACCCGGCGCCTTCCCTCGACGGCGCTAGTGGTTGAAGTGCCTGCGCCCGGTGAAGACCATGGCCAGGCCGCGTTCGTTCGCCGCCCCGACGACCTCGTCGTCCCGGACGGATCCCCCCGGCTGTATGACGGCCTCGACGCCGGCCCCAGCCAGCGCCTCCACGCCGTCGGCGAAGGGGAAGAAGGCGTCGCTCGCGGCTACCGCGCCCCTCACCCTCTCCCCCGCCTTCTTTACCGCTATCTCGGAGGAGTCAACCCGGCTCATCTGGCCCGCCCCGACGCCCACCGTCGCCCCGTCCCTTACGAGGACTATGGCGTTGCTCTTGACGGTGCGGGCGACCCGCCAGGCGAAGAGCAGGTCCTCCATCTGCTCAGGCGTGGGGCGCTTCTCCGTGACTACCCTGTACCCGGAGGGGTCTTCGAGGGCGTCGGACTGCTGCAGGAGGATGCCGCCCGTTACGGTCTTGGCGGAGAGTGCCGGCCTGGCGATGGGCCCGGCGCGCAGCACCCTCGTGTTGGGTTTGGCGGCGAGGGCCTCCTGCGCCCCGGGAGTGTAGCCGGGGGCAACCAGGACCTCGGTGAAGACGTTGGAGATCTCCGCCGCAAGATCGTCGTCCACCTCGCCGCCCAGGGCCACTATGCCGCCGAAAGCGGAGAGCGGGTCGGAGGCGAGCGCCTTGCGGTAGGCGTCGGCCACGGAACCGCCGACGGCCGCGCCGCAAGGGTTGGCGTGCTTGACGATCACGGCGGCGGCCGGCGCTTCGAGGTTCGTAAGGTCAGCAAGCAACCTCCTGGCGGCGTCGAGGTCGTAGAGGTTGTTGAAGGAGATTTCCTTTCCCTGCAACTTCTCGACGCCGGAGAGCAGGTGCCCCTCTCCCTCTTCCGCGTAGTACGCCGCCTCCTGGTGCGGGTTCTCGCCGTAACGCAGGGAAGATACCTTCTCGTAACGGACGGTTCTCCGCTCCGGGAGTGCTTCTTCGGGGCCGCCGAGCCAGGCCGAGATGGCGGCGTCGTACTCGGCGGTCCTGCGAAACGCCGCGAGGGCGAGGCGGCGGCGGGTGGGCTCTGAGACCTGTCCCTCGTTCTCGATCTCCGAGATGACCTCGTTGTAGAACTCTGCCGACGGGACCACGGTAACGCTCTTGAAGTTCTTGGCCGCCGCCCGGAGCATCGCGGGTCCGCCTACGTCTATCTGCTCTATTGCCTCCTTTTCGGAGGGGTCGCCCGCTACGGTCTCCTCGAACGGGTAGAGGTTTATGCAGACCAGGTCAATGGGGCCTATGTCGTTGTCCACGAGTTGCATGACGTGATCGGGGTTTTCGAGGTCGGCTAGGATGCCGCCGTGGATCTTGGGGTGGAGGGTCTTTACCCTGCCGTCGAGCATCTCGGGGGCGCCTGTTACTTCCGAGACCTGGACGACCGGCACACGCGATTCCTCGAGCGCCCTCGCGGTGCCGCCGGTCGAGATGATCTCGAACCCCATCCCCGAGAGCTTGCGCGCGAACGCGGCGACGCCGCGCTTGTCCGAGACCGACACCAGCGCCCTACGTTTCATACAGCCACCTTTCCCCAGAAAAAGTCCGCGACCGCCCGCACGAGGAGCCTGTGCTCGACCGGGTGCAGCCGCCCTAGCAGGCTCTCCTTCGTCTCCCCCGGCAGCACCGGCACCGTCTCCTGCGCCACGATGGGCCCCGCGTCTACCTCCTCGACCATGAAATGGACCGTTACCCCGGTCTCCTCCACACCGGCCTCGAGCGCGCGGTCCACGGCGCGGAGCCCCCGGAACTCGGGCAGCAGCGAGGGGTGGACGTTGAGCACGGCCGGAAACCTCTCCAGGAACGCCGGCGAAAGCACACGCATGTACCCGGCGCCCACGACCAGCTCCACGCCGTGGGCCGCCACGCGCCCGGCAAGCTCCCGGTCGAAGTCCTCCCGGCTCGCGAAGCCCGCCGGATCCACGTGTTCCGTCGGAACCCCGGCCAGCCGCGCCCGCTCGAAGGCGAAGGCGCCCCGCCTGTCCCCGGCCACCACGGCGACGTTCTCGGGGTAGGCGTCGAGCAGGGCCTGGAGGTTCGTCCCCGAGCCCGAGGCGAGCACCGCGAAGCGCGAGCCCCGAGGCAACCCCTCAGGCAAACCGGACGCCCGGTACTTCTGAGACGGTCCCTATCCTCCACGCCTCGCAGCCGGACGACCGGAGCATATCGACAGCCCGTTCGGCTTCCTCCGGCGGGACCACGACGCAGAAGCCGACGCCGAGGTTGAAGACGCGGCGCATCTCGGCCTCGGGGACGTCTCCGAGGGTTCGGATCAGGCGGAATACATCGGGCTCCGTCCAGGAGCCCGGATCGAGCTCCGCGCCGAGCCCGCCGAGAGCGCGGGGCAGGTTCCCGGCGAGCCCGCCGCCCGTGACGTGCGCCATCCCCCGAACGGTCACGTCCTCGCGAAGGGCCCGTATCTCGCGCACGTAGGCCCGGTGCGGCACGAGGTAGGTCTCGCCGACGGTGCGATCCAGCGGCTCTGGCGTATCGTCGTAGGAGAGGCCCGCGTCCTCCACGACCTTGCGGGCGAGGGTGTAGCCGTTGGTGTGGAGGCCGCTGCTGGCGAGCCCGATCACGGCGTCCCCGGGACGCGCGTCCTCCCCGGCGATCACATCCCCCCGCTCGCAAGCGCCCGTGCAGACGCCGACCACGTCGAAGTCCCCCTCGCCGTAGAGGCCAGGCATCTCGGCCGTCTCTCCCCCGATGACCGCGATGCCGAGCTCCCGGCACGCCCCGGCCGCCCCGCGCACCAGCGCGGCGACGGCCTCTGGGTCGAGCCTGCCAGTCCCCACGTAGTCGAGGAAAAAGAGTGGCCTGGCGCCCGTGGCGAGCACGTCGTTGGCGCAGTGGTTGACGATATCAGCGCCCAAAGAGTCGTAGCGCCCCATCTCGCGGGCGACGAGGACCTTCGTGCCTATGCCGTCGATCGTGGAGGCGAGGACGGGGTCCCGCATGCCGGCCAGCGCATACAGGCCGGCGAAGCCTCCCGGGGCCCCTATTACCTCGGGGCCGTGCGTCCGCTCTACGGCGGAGCGCATGAGGTCGACGGCGCGCCCGCCGCGCTCGATGGAGACCCCCGCGGACTCGTAGGAACCCCTCTCCTCAGGCACCGCTCTTCCTCTCGTAGTAGAGGCACTCGAACGGCCCAACCGTTCCCCTGCCGGTCTCCCTGTAGCCGTTCCTCTCGTAGAGGCGCCGCGCGGCGGTCTGCCCGACCGTGGTGTCCAGGTGGAGGGTTTCGTAGCCTAGCTCGGCGGCGCGGCGGTGGAGCGCATCGAGGAGCGTCTGTCCGATGCCCCGGCCCTGGAGGCGTGGGGCTACCCTCATGCGCGTGATCCAGGCCAGACCATCCGCATCCCGCCGCAGCGCCCCCATCGCTACTACCCGGTCTTCCATCACCCCCACCAGGAACTCGCCGCCGTTCCGAAGGTAGACGGCCTCGATGGCGTCGAGGTCAGCGTCCCACGGGCCGTCTCCGAGGTGGGCTCCGGCGTCGTGCAGCGCCTCGTCGTGCAGCCTCCGGACTGCCTCGCGGTCGGTGTGCCCGTAGCGGCGGATAGAGACGGCCTGGGCAGGGGCTTTCGTTGGCGTCACCGGCTCTCGACGGGCGCGTGGTGGGTACGGTTCTCGAGGGCGAACTTCCCGGAGGTGCCGCGGGTCGGGTACTCGCCGTCGAAGCAGGCGCGGCAGAGGCGGTCCTTGGGCTGCTCGGTTGCGGCGACCATCGCGTCTGTTGAGAGGTAGGCGAGGGTGGTCGCCCCGATCTGCTCGCGTATCTCCTCGACGGTGAAGTTCGCGCCGACGAGCTGGTCTGGGCTGTCCATGTCTATGCCGTAGTAGCACGGCCCGGTTATGGGGGGCGAGGAGACCCTGAAGTGGACCTCCCTGGCCCCCGCCTCGAAGAGGAGCTCGACGAGCTTGCGGCTCGTGTTGCCGCGCACTATGGAGTCGTCCACCACGACGACCCTCCTGCCCTCGATCACGCTCGGCAGCGGGTTCAGCTTTAGCCTGATGCCGAGCTGGCGCATCCCATCCGAAGGCTGGATGAACGTCCTGCCGACGTAGCGGTTCTTTATGAGGCCCTCGGCATAAGGGATGCCGCTTGCCTGCGAGTACCCGACCGCCGCCATCATCCCAGAGTCAGGGACCGGGATGACGACGTCCGCCTCCACCGGGGCCACTTCGGCGAGCTTCTCGCCCATCCGATGGCGGCTGCCGGCGACCTCGCGGCCGTCGAAGCGGGAGTCCGGGCGGGCGAAGTACACGTACTCGAAGACGCACAGGGCCCTGCGCGGGCTC
>Ga0126309_10000853_pt1 | contig 10369 bp, 10 predicted proteins | sample Plot56_FD_92541 | JGI IMG/M metagenome (GOLD analysis project Ga0126309, IMG submission 92541) | Serpentine soil microbial communities from UC McLaughlin Reserve, CA, USA - Plot56 | ecosystem: Environmental > Terrestrial > Soil > Grasslands | place: USA: UC McLaughlin Reserve, Lake County...
ACGGCGACTATCTTCTCGTCCTCGACGAGCACGTCGGCCCGGTAGCTGCCTTCTGCGGTTACGACCGTTCCCCCACTAAAGAGTAACTCTCCCACAGCTCCTACTCCTTTCTAGAAACCTGCGTGCACCCGAGCTCCACGGTCGTTTCACCCTCGACACCATGGAGGACCGTACCCGGCTTCGCTTTAGACGAGGGTGGCAAGATCCCACGCACACGAGGACGGTGGTTTGTCCACGGGGAGCACCGCCCTGTAGGCGGCGAGATCCCTGCTGTGCGAAAGCCATCCCTGCGTACTCGCCTCCCTTTCCTGAAGAGTCAGTATAGGACCAGGCGAGACGGGTTGTAAACAACTACGTTCGTGTCGCCTGGAAGCGATCCGGACGAAACGGCGCGATGAGCGGGTCTACTTCGCCGGTCAGTATCTCACGCGCCAGCAGCCGCCCGAAGAGCGGCCCGAGCGTAACGCCACTGTGCGTCACGGCCTCGTAGTAACCGGGAACCCCGGAAAGCGCACCAACACAAGAATGCCCGTCAGCAGGAACTGGGCGCATACCGAACCTCGCCTCCACGACTTCTCCCTCCGCGAGAGCCGGAAGTAAGCGCCTCCCACGCTCCAGAAGCTCAGCGCAAAGCGGGTCTTCCCTACTGGCGAAGTCGTCCGTAAGCTTCTCGTCTACCGAATCGTGGTGAAGCAAGACGTGTCCGGGACCGTCAGGACGAACGTTGACGCGAGGCGTGTGCATGAGGCGTCCCAGGGGCTCGCCTGGGACGGTGACCCGGACGAGAAGACCCCTGAACACGTCGAGCGGCAGCTTCCTCCCGACCATCTCCGCGATCGACGCAGCCTTCGCACCGGTAGCGTTGACCACGGCGTCGGCGTCAATAACGTCACCGTTCTCCAGTCGCAGCGTCACCCCTTCGTCCTCCGCCTCGATCCCGCACACCGCAGTCCCGAAGAGTCGACGTGCGCCGTTGCGGCTAGCAGCTTCGACGAGCGTTCTCGTGAGGTCCGGGGCGTCGACCCAGGACTCTTCGGGGAAGTGCGCGATTCGAGTTTTCGGGAGTACGGCTCCCGGTTCGAGCTTCTCGTTGACCGTCGAAGCCGGGAGCAACTCGGCTGCGTAGGACCAGGAGCGAAGGCGCTCGACGCGGCGTTCGAGGTTCTCCTGTTCTTCGTCCGTGGTCTGGATCAGGTTTCCCGTAGGGTGAAGCCACCCGCCCCCGATCTCCTCGTGGAGCCGCTCGTGCTCGCGCATCCCGGCGACGTTCAACTCGAAGTACTCGCGGGGGAGCTTGTTGTTCGCGTTGACCCAGGCGAAGCTGGTCGAGGTCGTGCCCGAGCCTGGTTCAGCACCGTCGATCAGGACTATCTCAGCCCCGCCTTCGGAGAGACGGTAGGCAACTGAGGCACCGACGATCCCGGCTCCTACGACCACGACCTTCAACGTTTCGCCCCGGTCGCGCACGGGTAGTGGACCTCGTATCCGAGGGCTTCGACTCTGGGCAGAATCGTCTCTCTCAGGATTCCTTCGGGTGCGGCGTCCAATGTTCTCCCCTTCGTTTCCGGTTCGTCGAAGAAGTCACGAATATTGTTCGAGAAGCGGGCCTCCCGGACGGCGCGCTCGAGCACGGTTTCGTCCGAAACTCCAGGCGACTCCAGCACCACGACCACGATGTCATGGCGGGCTGCGGAGAGGATGCGAACACTCGTCAGCGGAAAATTCTCGTCGGCGAGGAACTTCACGTGGAGAAGAGCCTAACGATGTAACTCGAAGGTGCGCTCGTCGCGTGCAGACTCGGCCGCGAAGGCAAACACCGCCCTCAGAGACTCCCTGGTGAGGTTGGGGTAGCCTTCGAGAACCTGCTCCTCGCTCCTGCCGTTTGCAAACAACCCCAGCAGGACCTCCACTGAAAGCCGCGTCCCTTTCACGACTGGTTTGCTGGACAGGATCTCAGGGTCAGAACGTATGTGGTCTCGCCAGTCCATAATCCCCTGCATTATATCCGCCGCGAAGCTTACTCCCGAGACCACCGGAGCTTGGGGATGACGCGTTCGCCGTAGGCCCTAATGAAATCCTCTTGATTGCGGCCGACATTGTGGATGTAGACTTCGTCGAAGCCGAGATCCACGTAGTGCTGAATGTGCTCGAGGTGCTCGTCGAGGTCTGCTGACATCAGGACGCGGTTCTTGAAGTTCTCGACGGTGACCTGCTTGGCCATCGCCGCGAAGTCTTCGGGGTTCCTTATGTCGGCCTTGGGGAAGGGCATCCCGCCGTTGGGCCACTCCCTGACGGCCTGCTGCTCTGCCTCTTCCTGGTTCTCGGCCCACGAGACGTGGAGCTGTATCATGCGCGGCATTGCGGAGGGGTCCTTGTCGCCCCTGCGCGCGCCTTCCTCGAACTTCTCCATCAGGTTCTGGATCTTCTCGTCGGCGGCGCCAACGGTGATGATGCCGTCGCAGAACTCGCCCGTCCTGCGGCTCTGTATGGGACCGGCCGTTGCTACGTAGATCGGGGGCTGAGTATCAGGCATGGTGTACAACTTCGCGCTCTCGAGCGTGATGTGCTCGCCGCTGTACTTGACGACCTTCCCGGAGAACAGCCTGCGGATGACCTCGATAGCCTCCATGAGTATGCGCAGGCGAGTCGGCGCCTCGGGCCAGTAGTCGCCCACGATGTGCTCGTTGAGGGCCTCGCCAGCACCAAGCCCCAGCCAGAAGCGCCCAGGGTACATTGCTTCCAGCGTGGCGGCGGCCTGGGCGATGATCGCCGGATGGTAGCGGAAACCGGGCGGGGTAACTCCTGTGCCGAAGCGAAGGTTCGTCGTTGCACCCAAAGCGCCCATCCAGGACCAGACGAAGGCGCTCTGCCCCTGATCCGGGGTCCACGGATGAAAATGGTCAGAGGCCATAACCGAACCGAACCCCGACTGCTCGGCGACCTTGCACCACCCAAGCAGCTCCGTAGGATGGAACTGCTCGAACATCGCCGCGTAGCCTACGGTGTCCGTTGGTTTCATGGCGCCTCCTCTTTGTAGATTTCAGGCATCAGGCTTCAGCCATCAGCTATTCCTCGAATAGCGAGTCGTCCATCCGCTTGAGCACAGTTTACAACCGCAGTGCGCGAGCCAGTTCTAGATCGATTGGCGAGAGGCCATACAAGCAAACCTGACGCCTGAAACCTGTAGCCTGGTGCCTGTTCAAAAATGATCCGGCGCCGCGAGCCACGGGTCGCCTAAAGGGAACAGCGTCTCGAGCAACTTGAGGGCCTCGGGCGAACTGGCCTCTACGAGACCGTGCCTGGCGAGATCCCGAACCGGAAGGTAGCCGGCGTAGAGCTGGGCGAGCCTGCGCACATCGAGCGAGACGCTCTCCGCAGCCTCAGTCCCACGGACGACTTTGCCGTCTCCGATAGTGTACTCGCCGGCGTTCTCCGGTATCACATCGTCTGAAACGTCCAGTACGAGCGGCGCCTCGGGCGCGCGCTCAAGGTACCCCAGGGCGCCTTCGACGTCGACGATGCGAAGCATCTGGTCAGGTTCGATCGTGGCTCTTACGTACGAGCTTCTCAGGTAAGGATGAAGGGGCTGTCCGCGTGATGTGAATAGCTCTATTCCGTAGACCATCGGGTCGAGAGAGGCCATAAAGGAGAAGAGCGCCTCCCTCGCCCGCGTCGTGGTGGCGACGAGCTCGTCTACCTTGAGAGTACGCCGCGGCTCCTGCTCTTGCCACCCGGATAGTTTGTAGAGGATGTAGCCCTCCACCTCTCCGTCCCGCTCGTAGACGGCGATGTCTCTGTCCTTCCTGACCTCGTTCGACTTCCAGTGCTCCTCGCTCCTGCGCACGCTAAGAGCATGCCCCTTCGCCTCCGCTTCGTAGAGCGCCATCAACGAGGAGAGGTCCTCCTCCACGTAGTCCCGAAGATAACTCTGCTCGGGGCTGGTCGAGAGGTCTGAGGGCTTGAGCCTGTACTCTATGGCCTCGCTGGCGAGCTCGTAGCCGAACACCCTGTAGAAGGCGTGGGCGAAGGGCGAGAGCAGCGAAAGGGCAACGTCCCTCCCGCACATGTCGCGCAGTACGGCAAGCATCAACTCCCCCGCGTAGCCCCGCCGCCTGTAGGCAGGATGAACCATGACGGCGGAGATGCCGCCCACGGGACGAGGTTCTCCGTCAACGAAGGACTCGAGCGGCAACACCGTGGCGCTCGCCCTGACCTCCCCATCCTCTTCGATGACGTGGACCTGCTCGGGGTCGAGGCGCACGTTTCGGTCCGGGTCGAAGAACTCCTCCCAGTGGGAGGCGCCGGCACCGAAAGCGGCCAACCCGACACGCGCAAGCGCACCTTTGTCTCCCTCCCTGTACCTTCGAAGCTCCAAAATCCTCCCTTCTGTACAGAAGGAGATTCTAACCGCTCTGCCGCTCCTCCAGCTCCGCAGTCATCCAGCGGCACCACGCGGCGGAGTCGCGCTCGAAGCCGATGCCCCGGCGCAGCGCAGCGTAGCTGGCGAAGTGGTGGAAGTCCATCTGTCCGGCCTCGCCGCCCCACTTCCCCCTCATCCAACCCTCGATCTCCTCATACTGCCGGAGCTGATCCTCGTGCCGGCGTTCCTGCTCCCTGAAGAGCGCGGCCGCCGCCCCAGGCTCCGCCAGCCACACGGAGTAGGCCTTGAGCACCAGTTCCTCCCGAGCCGGTCGCTCGACCGGGGGCTCGGTGATCCAGGTCCTCAAAGCCTCCCTTCCAGACTCCGTGATCTCATAGACCTTCTTGTCAGGCCGCTCCCGCTGCTCGACGACGCGGTGAGCTACGTACCCTTCCTCCTCCAGCTTCGCCAGCTCAGGGTAGATCTGGCTGTGCCTCGCACTCCAGAAATACCCCAGCGGACGCTCCATCCACCGCTTCAGATCGTACCCCGAGAGATCCTCCCTCGACAACAAACTCAACACCGCATACCCAAGCGTCCTCATATGTACCTCCACAATTTACCGATGTTTAACTATGTCACTCTTGACATACTAACCGATCCCGCTTACGATGGCTATGTCAATGTTTACATATTGAAGAGAGGGTTCGTTTTTGGTGGGAAGCACGGAGAAGTGGGGCGATGGAGTCATGGCAACGCGAGGTTTTGGAGGATAGGCATGTTCGAGTTGCTCACCAACCTGGCCCACCGGAGGGCCTGGATCGTCGTTGTTCTGGCCTTCCTATTCGCAGGTTTCGCCGGGTACTATGGCGGCCCCGTGGCGGGGCTTCTGACCGACGACGACAGCAACTTCGAGGATCCCGCCTCCGAGAGCGTCGCCGCTGAGGAGAGGCTCGCCGAAGCCGCCGACGCCAATCCTGGGGCGGACATAGTAGCTCTAATTGAGGCTGGCGAGGGTGTCAGGTCATCCGCCGGACAGGAGAAGGTTCAGGACGTAGCCGGCACCATCGCCGACGACGAGGCCGTGGCGCAGGTGAGTACGTATTTTCGGACGAGGGATGAGGCCTGGATCTCCAGAGACGGTGACTCGACCTATGTGGTCGCCAGCTTCCACCCAGACGCCGACGGCGATGCGGCGGCGCAGCGCCTCCAGAGGGAATTCGCCGGCGACGAGAGCGTCACCGTAGGCGGCGGGGCTGTGGTCGGACCCCGAGTCGGGGAGCTCGTGGGCGAGGACCTGGCGCGGGCCGAGATGCTTGCCTTCCCGATCCTGTTCGTGCTCTTGCTCTGGATCTTCCGTGGCCTCGTCGCCGCTGTATTGCCCCTGCTGGTAGGCGGCCTCGCCGTCGTAGGCACTTTCGTAGGGCTACGCATCGTCGCCACCGAGGTGACACCGCTCTCCGTCTACGCGCTCAACCTCGTGACGGGTTTGGGCCTTGGTCTCGCCATCGATTACAGCCTGTTCATCGTCTCGCGCTACCGCGAGGAGATAGCGCGCTCGGGACCAGGACGTGAGGCCCTCTACCGCACGCTCTCCACCGCCGGACGCACGGTGCTCTTCAGCTCGCTCACGGTGGCGTCGGCGCTCGCGGCACTGCTCGTCTTCCCCTTGAGGTTCCTCTACTCGATGGGCGTCGGCGGCATTATCGTATCGCTCGTAGCAGCGGCGGTGGCCCTCATCGTGCTGCCGGCCATCCTGGGCCTGCTCGGGGAGCGCGTCAATGCTCTCTCCTTTGGACGCTGGCGCCGTGCCGCCGACGAGGAAGCCCGGTCGGTCGCCGCCTCGCCGTGGTACCGGCTCGCGGGCGCCGTAATGCGCCGCCCCGCCACGGTCGCGATCGCCACCACGGCGCTCCTGATCACGCTCAGTTCTCCCTTTCTTGGCATAAGGTTCACCGCGGTGGACGCCGACGTCCTCCCGAAGGAGGCCCCGGCCCGCCAGGTGGCCGACGTCCTCGAAGACGAGTTCCCCGAGAACGGGGCCTCCCCGATACAAATCGCCGTCAGGGCCCCCGACGACGACCCGCGCGAATCCCTCGGCGACCTCGAAGGCTACGTCGCCGATCTCAAGGACCTGCCGAACGTCGACTCCGTCCCGCCCCCGCAACCGGTCGGCGATGACACCTGGCGTATAGACGTCGTACCCGAAAAGGACGCTTACGCCGAGGCGACCCTGGACCTGGTCCGGGACACGCGGGCGCTCGACGCCCCGTATCCGGTCGAGGTCGGTGGCGAGTCGGCAGGGTTCGTGGACCAGCAGGCGAGTCTGGCGCAGAACATCCCCTACGCCCTGGCCATAGTCTTCGCCTCCACGCTTGTGCTCCTGTTCCTGTTCACCGGGTCGGTTGTGTTGCCTGTCAAGACGTTTCTGACGAACGTTCTCACCGTTGGTGCCACGTTCGGGATACTGGTCTGGATCTTCCAGGGTGGACGGCTGGAGGGCTTGCTCGGCTACGAGAGCCAGGGGGCACTCGAGTCTACGCAGCCGATTCTGATCCTCATCATCGCTTTCGCCCTCTCCACAGACTACGGTGTGTTCCTGCTCTCCCGTATCAAGGAGGCCCGCGAGAGCGGCATGAACGACACCGAAGCCGTCGCTGTCGGTGTCGGGAGGACAGGCAGGATCATCACCGCCGCGGCCCTTCTGTTCTGCATCGCCATAGGAGCCTTCGCCACCTCCCAGATAGTCTTCATAAAGGAGCTTGGCATCGGCGCCGCGCTCGCCGTAATCATCGACGCAACCGTAGTCCGTGCCCTGCTGGTTCCCTCGCTGATGAAGCTCCTCGGAAGCCGCAACTGGTGGTCGCCCAGGCCGCTGAAGTGGCTCTACGGACGCATCGGCCTGAGTGAGGGCGCCCCACCCGCCCCGGACCAGGCGTAACTCTACGAGAGGAGCAGCTTCGCGATGGCCGGCACGGCAAGAAAGAGCAACCACCCAGAGGAGGATCGATGATGTGTAGATCGTTCGGCAAGGCGGGGCTCGGACCCCGACACCACTGGCACGCCCGCCCCGGCGGACACCTCTCCGGGCTCGACACCGAGAGTATGAGCCCAGGAGCGAGGATCTCGACGGCGCTCTCGATACTCTTACCGGTCGGACTCTCCGGCGTATTTCTGGTCGCTTTCGTGCCCGGTTTGTGGTGGATCTTCACGACCTATTTCTGGGTCGCCTTCCCTGCGCTCGGGCTGCTCACGAGCGGCATCTCGGGTCTTGGGGAGGGGCGTCCGGCGCCGGTCTCCGGGGAGGGACGGGAGCGGGAGTTGCTCGAGGCCATACGGGAAAGCGGTGAGATCTCGGCCGCATCAGCGGCGGCGAGGACGTCCCTTACGGTGGCCGAGGCCGACACGAGGCTAAGGGAGCTGGCCGAGAACGGCCATCTCGAGGTCAGGGTAAGGGGCGGCGCCATCTTCTACGCGCTGTGGGGGGCCGGTGACGGCGGGGCGAGTCCATGAGCCGTGAGTCGCGGCTCACGGCGGGCGTGCTCCTGATCCTGCTGCCGGCCGTCGTCTACGGCGGGACCAGCATCCTCTCGCTGTTGATAGGCGACCCCGACTACGCGCAGAACCAGTTGCGCCAGGACCTCTGGCGGGCGGGGCACGCGCACGCCGGCGTGCTGCTCATCCTCTCGCTGGTCACGCTGCGCTACGTGGACGAAGCCAACCTTCCCGGGTGGCTCAAGAGCGTGGCCAGGCACTCCATTCCGGCAGCGGCGGTGCTGTTGCCGGCGGCGTTCTTTTTGTCCGTACTCTCGCCCGAGGCAACGGAGCCGAACGCCTTGATCTACCTCGCGTACGTCGGCGCCGTCTCCCTGGCCTTCGGTGTCCTGGTCTTGGGTATAGGTCTCATCCGGAGACCGGGCAACAAACAGGAGGTCTGATGGTTGTCTTGTTCCTGGCCTCAGGCACGCTCGCTGGGGACCGGCGATGATGGCGCGTGGGCAGGAGTTCGATGGATTCGGTCTTTTCAAGTCTGAAGGGAGGGTGGCATGGCGCAGGTAGTCAAAGGCAGGTTCACCGCAAAGATGGACGAACCCTTCGTCGTCTTCATTATAGGAATGCGGATCAACAATCTCTTCGCCATCAGGCAGTGGCTCCCGACGGCCCGCGCCATGGGACCGATGCTCAGGGAGCTGTACAAGCACCCCGAGAAGGGGTTTCTGGGTGGTGAGTTCTTCTTCTACGGCAGGGGACCTGCGCTCGTCCAGTACTGGCGCTCGTTCGAGGACCTGGAGAGGTTCGCCAGAGATCCTGACGACCCGCACATGCCGGCGTGGCAGCGCTTCAACAGGGAGGCCAGGAGCAGCGGGGCCGTCGGCATCTGGCACGAGACCTACATCGTGGGGCGTGGAAATTACGAGGCGATCTACGCCAACATGCCCGAGTTCGGGCTCGCCAAAGCCACGGAGAGGGTACCCGCTATAGGTGGCAGGGAGACCGCGCGTCGCCGCCTCATGAGGGAAGTTAACGAATCCGCCCCTACGCCAGAGTAACTACTGCCCGTTCTCCGCTGCCTGGCAAGTGGCTGCGGCACACCGCTCTAGCGTTTCCAGGCGCGAAGCCGGGCCGGACGGCGGATCGAGGGTGTTATACCTGTCGAAACGTTCGTAGGGGTCAGGGTCCAATTGGTAGAACTCCTTCGCGCCGCCCGCATACTCGACGTACTTGCGCTTGGGGATGCGGTTGGTGCTGATCGTGCGGATACCTTCGTAGGCCGGCGAGTAGTTGGCCGCGGCCTCGAGCAGGACAGCGCTCCTCCAGGTGCTCACGCTACCATGGAGCACGGGCTCCAGCGAGCGCCCGTCGGGGACATAGCTCCACTTCCGGGTGTCGCAAGGACTCGATGAACACGCAAGGTCAGTAAAGGTGGGCAAGTAGTCGGTGTTGAGGGCCAGCTTGTAGGTAGTGGAGCCCGCGGCCACACCAGGACCGCGCACCACGAGCGGCATGCGAATGTCTTCCTCGTAGGGACGCCACTTTTGTTCCTTTATGCGGTGCTCACCATCATGGAAGCCGTTGTCTGAGGTGAAGAAGATGTAGGTGTTGCTCATCGCATTGGCGTTCCTTAGCGTGCTCACCACGCCCCCCACCAGGTCGTCCACAGCCTGCAAGGACTCGACTCGCTTCTCGTGACGGATGTCTATTGCGGCGACCTGGTCTGCTGTGATCCTGGGCAGCTTCCTTATCCAGGCGGGTTTGTCCGAGACGTCCCTTTCGTTAAAAGAGGGCAAGCGCGGACCGTTCACGCCGTCGTAGGTTTGCGCGTCGCGTGGGGCTGGGGTAGCCGGAGCGTGGGGAGCGATGGGCGCCACGTAGGCGAAGAACGGTACACCTTGCGAGGCGCTGTTGCCGATGAACGAGTTGGTCTTCCTGCTTAGCACGTCGGTTATGTAGTCGCTGTCTCTGGTGCCGAAGTGCCTTATGGTACCGTCGTCGTTTACATCGTAGTTGAAGTATCGGGGATCTCCTAGATTTGAAGTGGCGAACCATCTGTCCCACCCCAGGGGGATAGCGGTGGTGTTCCCGTAGCGGTTCATGTACTTGCCGAAGAGCCCGGTCCTGTAACCAGCCCCTTGCAAGCGCGTGGCCACGTTGTCCGCCTCATCCCCGTTTTGCTTGTAGGCTTGCCAGCCGCCTATGGTAGTGGTAGGGCTGTCGGTCGAAGAGTTCGACCACACTCCGTTCTCGTGAGAGTACTGGCCGCGCATGATGGAAGCCCTGGAAGGGGCGCACAGGGCGTTGGAGACAAAAGCGTTCTCGAAGCTCATGCCCCTGCCTTTGAGCAGCGAACGGGTCTTCGGCATGTACTTGAGGTCATCTTTTCGCATGTCGTCGGTGAGGATGAAGACGAAGTTGGGCCGTGCGGTGGCGGTCTGGGCTTTCGCCTTGCGCATGGCGTTGGTGGTGCCAATGTAGGAACCAACAAACAGCAGTCCCACGGCCAGGACCACC
>Ga0126309_10000854_pt1 | contig 10368 bp, 12 predicted proteins | sample Plot56_FD_92541 | JGI IMG/M metagenome (GOLD analysis project Ga0126309, IMG submission 92541) | Serpentine soil microbial communities from UC McLaughlin Reserve, CA, USA - Plot56 | ecosystem: Environmental > Terrestrial > Soil > Grasslands | place: USA: UC McLaughlin Reserve, Lake County...
ACGCCGCTCCCCGAACGCGACTACTGCCCGTCCCATCAGCATCTCGAGCGTTCGAAGGTCGCCGCGTAAGTCGCGCGTCATTCACCGCGTGATTTCGCGCGCGTAGGCGTTCGCGAAGCCGGCGTCGCGCGCATCGGCGACCGCATTCTGCGCCGCTTCGAGGCTCGGGTAGACACCCGCGAAGACGACGAAGAAGCCGGGGTGGAGGCTGGCGTAATCGTCCGAGTCGAGCACGCCGACTTCGTCGAGCCCGCCCCGAATCCCCCGCCGGGCGGTCTGGACCGCGAGGTCGCGGCCGCCTGAGGCAGGGAGGGAGGAGAGCACGACGGTGAACGCGTCCTCGTCGGCAGGCCACTCGACCGGGTTGCCCGGCCCGGCGCCGTCGGGCGGTGCCGTGGTCGTCGCCTCGGTCGGCACGCTGGCCACGGGCGCCGTCTCGGTCGTCTCGGTCGCGGTTTCGGTGGTCGTGGCGTCCGGAGGCGCGATCGCGACAAGAGTGCGGCCGGGCGCGGCTTCGTCCTCCTCGCCGCGCGCGTAGACGGCTGCGGCGGTCGCGAGCGCGGCCACGACGAGCAAGGCGAGCACGACCGGAAGCCAGTCGCCGGGATACCAGCGCAGGCGCCGGCGCCAGGCGCGACCGATGCCGGCGACGACGCCGCCGCCCGACGGCAGGCGCGCGCCGCATTCCAGGCAATACTCCTGGCCGGGCTCGGTCGGCGCGCCGCAGGTGGGACAGTCGGGCACGGCGGCTAGGCCTCTGCAGGCCTCGTGTCCGTCTCGACCACGTGGCCGCAGTTGGCGCAGAAGCGCGCATCCGCGGGGATGGCGGCACCGCAGCCCGAGCAGCTGACGACCGGGGTGGCGCCTGTCGGGCGGCCGCAGTTGGCGCAGAAGTGGGTCCCCCACTGAATCGGCGCTCCGCAGCTGCATCGCGGCGCCGTGCGAGGGCTCCGCAGCTCGGCGACCGCCTTCAGGAGCCCGTCGACCTCACTGAGCCGGTCCTCGATCGCGATCACCTCCAGGCAGCGCTCCTGGACGAGGTCCTCGCGGAACCGATCGCGCCGGTACATCTCGAGCATCAGGCCGCCGAGGTCGCGGATCCGCTCCTCGCGCGTGCGGAGCAGAGCGCGGCGCTCGCGGCGGAGTGCCCCGGGGTGCGGCCGGGGATCACTGTCGCGGGGGGCGGCGACGGCGCCGTCTCCCTCGCGCGGGCCTAGCAGGCGTCCGAGCAGGCGAGCCATCGGCGCCGCGAGTGTAGCGGCAGACCTAAGTGTCGCTCTGCGTCTCGCGTGCCGCGGTGCGACCCCAGCCGGCGAGGAAGACGACGAGCAGCACCAAACCGACCGCTGCCGGGACGAACCCGAAGGGCGGCACGAAGAACCCGAGGACGATGCCGATGACGATGAGTGCGATGAGTGCGGCGACCATGGGCCGGTCGTTCCCGGCCGGCTGCGGCCGAAACTAGCGGTCGATGACGACGAGCCTCTCCTCGGTCAGCTCGCGGATCGTGTAGGCCGGGCCCTCGCGGGTGTTGCCCGAGTCCTTGACGCCGCCGTACGGCATCTGGTCGGCGCGGAAGGTGGGCGCCTCGTTGACCGTGACGCCGCCGAACTCGAGCTCTTCGGCGGCCCGCAGAGCGGTGTCCAGCCGGCTCGTGAAGATCCCCGCCTGCAGGCCGAACTGCGTCCCGTTCGCGAGCTCGATCGCTTCCTCGAGGTCGTCGTACGCGGTCACCGTGCAGACGGGACCGAAGACCTCCTCGCACGAGACCTTGAGGTCGGGAGCGGCGTCCGCGATCACGGTCGGGCGGATCAGCTCGCCGTCGAGCTCGCCGCCGGTGAGGATCCGGGCGCCGCCGTCGCGCGCGTCGGCGATCCACTCCAGAATCCGTTCGCGCGCGTCGGCGTCGATCACGGGCCCGACGTCGGTCTCCTCGTCGGCGGGGTCGCCGACGTTCAGCGCCTCGACCCTCGGCACGAACGCGTCGACGAAGGCGTCGTACACGGGCCGGGCGACATAGATGCGCTGCACGGAGATGCAGCTCTGGCCGGCGAACGAGAACGCATTGGCCGCCAGCTTTGCGGCCGTTTCATCGACCTCCGCGTCCGCCTCGACGATGACCGGCGTCGCGTTGCCGAGCTCGAGCGTGACGCGTTTCTTGGGCGCCCGCTCGCGGATGCTCCAGCCGACCGGGACGGAACCGGTGAACGAGATCACCTTCACCCGGTCGTCCCCGACCATGACATCCCCGATCTCCGAGCTCGGCCCGACCAGCACGTTGAGCCAGCCGGGCGGAAGGCCGGCTTCCTCCTCGAGCTCGGCCAGCAGCAGAGCGGACAGCGGCGTCTGCGCCGCAGGCTTCAGGACGACGGCGCAGCCGGCGGCGAGCGCCGGCGCGATCTTGTGAGCGGCGAGGTTGAGCGGGAAGTTGAACGGGCTGATCGCTCCCACCACGCCGACCGGCCGGCGCAGGGTGAAGGCGAGCTTTCCCTCACCGGCCTGTGAGGCGTCCATCGGCACCATCTCGCCGGCCAGCTTGCGCGCCTCGACAGCCGCGAACGTGTAGGTCGACATCGCGCGCTGGGCCTCGACGCGCGCGGCCTTCATCGGCTTGCCGGCCTCGTCTGAGATCGTGCGCGCGACCTCGTCGTGACGGCGCCCGAGGAAGCCGGCGACCTTGACGAGGATCTCGGCCCGCTTGTGCGCGGGAAGCGGCTCCGCCATCGCGCTCTCCGCTGCGTCGATCGCCCGACGGGCGTCGTCCGCGCCGGCCTTCGCGACGCGGCCGACGACGTCACCGGAGTAGGGCGAGCGCACCTCGATCCAGTCGCCCGTCTCGACCCATTCGCCGTCGATGAAGAGCCGGCGCTCGGTTGCCGTCGCGGCCACCGTGCAAGTCTATGTCCGTGCCTGCGCGGACGGTCGTACGGATCTCGGTCACCCCGGTCAAGGGTTTCGCTTTGATCCATCCGGACGAGGTCGAGCTGACGCTGGACGGCGTCGTCGGCGACCGGCGGTTCCTGCTCGTCGACGCCGACGGAAAGCGGCTACGGAGCTCGTTGACGGCCTGGCCGATCGTCGTCTCGGGCGAGTACGACGCTGCGGCGGAGCGGCTTCGGCTTCGTTTCCCCGACGGTGCGGCCGTCGAGGAGAGCGCGCTCGGGGCCGGGCCGGTCCGCACCTGGGATCTCCATGGCGGAGACGTCGCTCGTGGCCGCGTCGTCGAGGGCGATTGGAACGACCGCCTCTCGGCCCTCGCGGGCCACGACGTCCGGCTCGTGCGTCCCGAGACGACGCACGGCCTGCGCGACGCGCCGGTCACTGTCGTCTCCCGGGCGTCGGTCGAACGGCTCGAACGCCAGGCCGGCGGCCCGGTCGACGCCCGCCGCTTCCGCATGCTCTTCGATCTCGAGGGTGCACCGAGCACGAGGAGGACACCTGGGACGGCCGCCGCGTGCGCTTCGGTGACGCCGTGCTGCGTGTCGGTGGGCCGGTGCCGCGGTGTGCGGCGACGACGCGCGACCCGGATTCGGGGCACCGCGACCTCGACACGCTGCGGCTGATCAAGGAGTACCGCGGCGTGCGCGACCGGGTCGCGATCGACTTCGGCGTCTACGCGAGCGTCGAGCAGCCTGGCCGCGTGCGGGTGGGCGATTCGGTCGAGCCGCTATAACGTTTCCGCCGTGGCCTCCCAGGCGCTGATCGTCGACGCCGTCCGCAGCCCGATCGGGCGAAAGAACGGCGCGCTGTCGAAGCTCCGCGGCGACGAGCTGGCGGGTCAGGTGATGAACGGGCTCGTGGAGCGCGTCGGTCTCGATCCCGGTGAGGTCGAGGATGTTCAGATGGGCTGCGTCACGCAAATCGGCGAGCAGGGCTGGAACATCGCCCGGATGGCCGCGCTCGTCGCCGGCTGGCCCGACACCGTCTGCGGAACCACGATCGACCGTCAGTGCGGCTCGTCGATGCAGGCGAACTTCAACGCGGCGGCCGCGGTGTGGTCCGGGCAGCTCGACGTCGTGGTCTCGGCGGGCGTCGAGACGATGTCCCGCGTCCCGATGGGCTCGAACGGCGGCGACCTCTCGGACCGGCTGCTGGAGCGCTACGAGATCGTCCCACAGGGGATCTCCGCGGAAGTGATCGCGGAGGAGTGGGGCTTGTCGCGCGAGGAGCTCGACGCCTACTCGCTCGAGTCGCACCGGCGCGCGCTCGCGGCGATCGACGAGGGGCGCTTCGAGCGGGAGATCGTGCCAGTGGAAGTGACGAATCCGCATGTCGGCGCACTCGTGGGCGTCGACGAGACGCCGCGTCGAGACACGTCCGCCGAGGCGCTGGCCGCCCTCGCGCCTGCGTTCATCCCGGAAGGTCGCGTGACGGCGGGGAACTCGAGCCAGATCTGCGACGGCGCCGCGGCCGTGCTGCTCGCGAGCGACTCGGCTTGTGAGCGGCTCGGCCTGGAGCCGCGCGCCCGCTTCGTCTCGTTCGGGCTCGCAGGCGTCGACCCGCATCGGATGCTGCACGGGAACCCGGCCGCGTGCGCGAAGGCGCTGGCGCGCGCGGGCCTGAGGTGGGACGACATCGGCGTGATCGAGGTCAACGAGGCCTTCGCGTGCGTGCCGCTGCAATTTGCGCACGATGCCGGGCTCGAGGATCGCTGGGGGGACATCAACCCCAACGGCGGCGGGATCTCGCTCGGGCACCCGCTGGGCGCCACCGGGGCGCGGATCACCGCCACGCTCCTCGGCGAGCTCGACCGGCGCGGCGAGCGCTACGGGATCGGCTGCATGTGCATCGGCTTCGGCCAGGCGATCGCCGGCGTGGTCGAGCGCCTCTGAGCACGCGACTCTTTCGGCACGAAGTCGTCACGGTCCCGCGCAGCCGGGCCGTCTAGCGTTCCTTTCAGGGAACCTGGGGTACCCCCGGGGAGCGCCTGCCCGCGGTTCGTACGATCGGGGCATGGCCGGAATCGGTAGTGATCGGTCCGCCTGGTTGCTTGTTCGCGGGCGCGGGGAGCGGCGGCTCGCACCCGACGTGGCTGCCGGTGAGATCCGCGCGCATTCGTCGTCGCGCCGGCCGTCGATCCAGCTCGGCGACCGGGCCGTCCTCTACGCGGCCGGCTGGCAGGTGGTGTTCGCACTGGCCGACGTCGTCTCGGAGCCGGAGAACGTGCCGGGCCGCGCTCGCTGGGCCTGGCGCTTTGCGCTCCGGCCGACCTTCGCTCTCAGCGACCTGCGCGAGGCGCCCCCGGTCGAGGCGGCCGGGGTCTTCCCGCGCAGCCTCGGTCGCCACTCGTACATCCGCCTGACGGACGAGCAGTTCGAGCTCGCGCGCGCGGCGATCGCAGCGGCCGCGGAGTAGGCGGTGCGCGATGACGTCAAGAAGCTGATCGAGGACGGCTACGACGCAATGGCCGACCGCTTCGCCGAGTGGCAGAAGCGCATCGAGGGATCGACGCGGATCGAGCGCGTCGAGGACCTCCTCGAGCTGCTGCCAGACCACCCCGACGTGCTCGAGCTCGGCGTCGGCGCCGGCGTGAGCTCGACGCGGCTCCTCGCAGACCGTGGTCGTCTCGTCGGCGTCGACCTCTCCGCCGAGCAGCTGCGTCGAGCTGGCAGGCGCATCCCCGACGCGACCTTCATCCACGGCGACTTCACGGAGCTCGAGCTCGAGCCCGAGTCGTTCGACGCCGTCGTCGCGGCGTACGTCCTCAACCACGTGCCGCGGGAGGAGCTCGGCCCGCTTGCAAGGCAGATCGGGCGGTGGCTTCGCGGCGGCGGCTACTTCCTCGGCACGTTCGGGACGACCGACATCGACGGCTGGTCGGGCGAGTGGCTGGGCGTGGAGATCTTCTTCGCAAGCTTCCCGCCCGAGGAGAACCATCGGCTCGTCGAAGACGCAGGGCTCGAGATTCTCCGTGACGAGATCGAGGTTTCGCTCGAGCCGGAAGGCGAGGCGCGGTTCCAATGGATTCTCGCGCGCAAGCCCGAGTAGAGTCGCGCGTCCGTGGCCAGGGAGATTCGCAGCGTCGGCATCGTCGGGCTCGGCACGATGGGCGCCGGGATCGCACAGCTCGCGATCGAGTCCGGCTTCGAGACCGTCGGGCGCGAGGTGTCGATGGACCTGGCGGAAAAGGCGCGCGACCGGATCGCGCACTTCCTCACCCGCAAGGTCGAGAAGGGACAGCTCGACCAGGCCGCGCGCGACGCCGCCGTCGGCCGCCTCTCGCTCACGACCGAGGTCGCCGACCTGGCGGATTGCGATCTGATCGTCGAGGCGATCGTCGAGGAGCTCGAGCCGAAGCGCGACCTCTTCGCGGAGCTCGATCGCATCACCGCCGACGACGCGATCCTCGCGACCAACACCTCGGCCCTCTCGGTCACGGAGATCGCGGCGGCGACCGCCCGGCCGGAGCGCGTCCTCGGCATGCACTTCTTCAACCCGGCGCCGCTGCTGCCGCTGGTCGAGGTGATCCGGACGGAGCTCACGGCCGACGAGCCCTACGAGGCGGCGTTCGTGTTCGCCGAGAAGCTCGGGAAGACGCCGATCCGCTGCAACGACACGCCCGGCTTCGTCGTCAACCGTGTCCTGATCCCGCTGCTGAACGACTGCGTGCGCGTCCTCGACGAGGCGCGCGTCACCCCGGAGGATCTCGACACCGGCATGAAGAAAGGGACCGGGTGGCCGATGGGGCCCTGTGAGCTGCTCGACTTGGTCGGAATCGACGTCCACGTGCACGCCTCGGAGGCGCTCTACGAAGCGCTGCGCGAGCCGCGAATGGCCGCTCCGCCGCGCCTCGTGCGGATGGCGCAGGCCGGGCTGCTCGGCCGCAAGGCGAGCCGAGGCTTCTACACGTACGACTAGCCGGCGAGCCAGTCGAGCACGGCGCGGCGCGCGAAGCGCCACTCGCGCCCGAGCTTGCGGCCCGGAAGCTCGCCGCGCGCGGCCAGCGAGCGCACGGTCCTCCCGTCGACCTGGAGGAGGTCGGCGAGCTGCTCTACCGTCAGGACCTCGGGTGTCGCGTCGTGCCGCCCGAAGCCGAAGCCGATAGAGGGGACATCCAGGGCGCGCAGCGCCTCGGCGACGAGATCCTGCTTCGGCCGACCGAGCTCGACCGACGCGCGCGTGAGCTTCTCGGCCTCCGCGGCCGGGAGCCTGACGAACAGCGGCTGTCGCGATATCTCGATATCGAGATGATATCTTGGGCCGGCGATGGCGCGTCGAGCGTTTCTCCTCGGCGGCACCGGCAAGACGGGTCGCGTGCTGGCAAAGCGCCTGCTCGAGACGGGCTGGGACGTCCTCGTCGCGAGCCGAGGCGAGCGACCGGTCGAGAGCGACGCCCGACACGTCACGCTGGACCGGGCCGACGAGGCCGCCGTTCGCGCGGCCCTGGGGGAAGGCGTCGACGCCCTCGTCGACTTCGTCGCGTTCGAGGCCGGGCACGCGGAGCAGCTCGTCGGCCTGAAGGGCCTGGCGCGGTCGCTGGTCGTCATCTCGAGTGCCTCGGTCTACGCCGACGCCGCAGGGCGCTCCCTCGACGAGATCAACGACGGTGAGGATGTGAGCTTCCGCGTCCCGCTGACCGAGCGCGAGCCGACCGTCGCGGCCGGGAACGCGACCTACTCGGCGAGAAAGCGGGCGATCGAGCAGATCCTCCTCGGCCAGGACGGGCTACCGGCCACCGTCGTTCGCGCCGGCGCCATCTACGGCCCATGGGATCTCAACTCGCGCGAGTGGTACTTCGTCAAGCGCGCCCTCGACGGCCGCCGGGTCGTCGTGCTCGCATACGGCGGACAGAGCCGTTTTCAGCCCACGTCGGTGCACAACCTGGCCGAGCTGATCCGGCTCGCTGCGGAACGGCCGGGCCGCAGGCTGCTGAACGGCGCCGATCCGGGTGCTCCGACCGTGACCGAGATCGCGCGTCACATCGGAGCGGCCATGGAGCACGAGTGGTCCGAGGTGCTGGTCCCGGGCGCTCCCAAGGACGGCGTCGGCGACAACCCGTGGGGCGTTCCCCGGCCGTTCGTCCTCGACATGGCCGAGGCCGAGTTCGAGGTCGGCTACCGGCCGGTGACCACGTACGCCAAGGCCGTCCGCGAGACCTGCGAGTGGCTCACTTCGGCCACGGACGGGCGGGACTGGCGGGAGGTGCTGTCCGGCGCAGCGAAGCTCTACGAGGCGCAGTTCGACTACGGGGCCGAGGACGCATTCCTCCGAGGCCTCAGCGCGGGCTGAACCGCGGTCACACGCGTGGCGGCCCGGCGCCCTCGAAGATCCGGCGGACGCCGCGGGCGTCCCTCGACTCGGCCGCGACCACGACCTCGTCGCCCGCCTTCAGCACGGAGGAGCCGCCCGGACGAACGACTTCGCCGTCGCGCACGATCGTCACGATCCAGCCGTACTCGCCCAGAGGCAGGTCCTTGATCTTGCGGCCGGCCGCGTGCGACCCCGCCCGCACGCTGTGGCGGTGCAGGTCGCCCGGCTCCTTCGGGAGGTCGATCGAGAGCCGCCACGGCTCGGGCCGGCGGGCGCGCATGCGCACTCCCAACCGCCGGGCGGCCCAGGGGATCGTCGAGCCCTGTACGAGCACCGAGAACGCGACGACGACGAAGATCAGCTCGTAGATGTGGCGCGCGTCGGCGACGCTCTCGAGCACGGCCAGGGCCGCGAGCAGAATCGGTACGGCTCCCTTCAGCCCGCCCCACATGACGAAGAGGCGCTCGCCGCCGCGGAGGCGCTGGCGGCCGAGGAGCGGGGCGACGCCGAGCGGCCGCGCGACGAACGCGAGCGCGAGGGCGAGCGCGATTCCTTCCCACAGCGTCGAGCTCGTGACGATGTCCGTCAGGTCCAGCGTGATCCCGAGCGCGACGAAGACCGCGATCTCGGCCAGGCTCGCCAGTGAGCCGTGGAAGCGCTCGATCTCCGCCTTGAAGGGCGCCCTGGCGTCGCCGATCAGAATTCCGGCGACGAACACGGCGAGGAAGCCAGAACCGTGGGCGATCGAGGCGACGCCGTAGATCAGCCCTGCGGCGGCGAGCGTGCGGAGCGGGTAGAGGCCCTCGCTCGGGAGCGAATAGCGGCGGATCACCTGCTCGAGCAGCAGTCCGCCGGCGATCCCGACCGCCAGCCCGACCGACATCTCGACCGCGAACTCCTGGACGACGACCCAGAAGGTCGCGTCGGCGTCGTGCGCGAGCTCGACGATCCCGATTACGAGGGCGATCCCGACCGGGTCGTTCATGCCCGACTCGCCCTCGAGGATCGTCCCGGTCCGCCCGACGACCTCCCGCTGGCCGAGCACCGAGAACGTCACCGCCGGGTCGGTGGGAGCGAGTGCGGCGCCGATCAGGCCCGCGGTCGTCCAGTCGACGTCGAGCAGAAGCCGCGCCGCGACCGTCATCACGCCGGCGGTTGCGAACGTGCCGAGGGTGCCGAGCAAGACGATCGGCGTCGCGGCGCCGCGGAAGCGTCGTAGGCCGATATGCATCCCGCCGTGGAAGAGGATCACGATCAGCGCCACGACCGCGATCCGCTCGACGGTGCGGATCGGGACGTCCTCCTGCAGGTCGGGGAACAGGTCGGACACGACCGCGGCGCCGATCAGGAAGAGCGCCGGAGCCGGAACCGGTAGCCAGTCGGTGACGCGGATCGTCATCAGGGCCAGCGAGAATCCGCCGGCGAGGATCAGCAGGATCAGCCCGAAGTCCGAGATCTCGCTCACGGCCGGGAAACTCTATGTCCCTAACGGTTTCTTTACGTTTCACTCAACCTGGCTAAACCGCGATAGGCAACACTTCGAGGGCGACATGCGACGCTTGCTGGTCCCACTCCTACTCCTGACCACCGCTGTTCCGGCAGCGGCCTTCGCCGAACGGGCCGGGCCGCCGACCGACGGGACCCTCGCCGTGCGCGACGGGCGCGGGAAGGTCCAGATGACGGTCAAGGGGTCGCTCATAGGGCGGCTCGCGAACGGCTCGATCACGATCGAGGAGCTCGCGCCGGACGACGACACCGAGCCCGTCGTCCGCGGGTACAAAACGTTCAAGTGGGGCAAGAGCGGCAACGTCCGCACCTACACGGGCAAGAACGTGCGCTTCCGCCTGATCGGCGGCCGGTACCGCGTCGTCTTCAATGGCAAAGGGCTCTTCTTCAGCCTCGTCGGGAAGGGCCGTGTCACGCTGGATGGGAACGGCTCCGTCGAGGACGGAATCTTCTACGACGGCTTCTACTCGCTGAACGGGGGCGAGGAGCAGTCGCTCCCGGACGACCCGCAGTCGTTCAACCTGACGCCGACTCCACCGCCTCCGCCGCCGCCGCCGCCGAAGCCGACTCCTTCGAGCTAGCAGCAGCGTCTGGCATCCTGAGAGCACCGTG
>Ga0126309_10000855_pt1 | contig 10363 bp, 12 predicted proteins | sample Plot56_FD_92541 | JGI IMG/M metagenome (GOLD analysis project Ga0126309, IMG submission 92541) | Serpentine soil microbial communities from UC McLaughlin Reserve, CA, USA - Plot56 | ecosystem: Environmental > Terrestrial > Soil > Grasslands | place: USA: UC McLaughlin Reserve, Lake County...
GATCATGGGAGCCAGGGCCAGGGCGGTGTCGGTGATGCGGCCGCAGAGCACGATGTGGGCCCCCTGGCGCAGCGCCTCGACCACCGGCCGCGCACCCAGATAGGCGTTGGCGCTCATCATGCGGTCGACCACGGGCGCCAGCGGCTCGCCGGTGTCCATGTTGCGCATCTCGTGGCCGGCGGCGATCAGGTCGCGCAGCCGGGAGAAGATGTCGTCCCCCTCGACCACGCCGACGCGCAGGCCGGAGACCCCCAGCTCGCGAGCCACCTCGAAAATCCGCTCGCGGCAGGCCCGCGGATTGAGGCCGCCCGCGTTGGCCAGGATGCGCACGTTGCGCTCCTTGATTTCCGGGAGCACCCGCCGGACGAAGCCGATGAAGTCGGTGGCATAGCCCTGGCGCGGGTCCTTGAGCTTCTGCCGCATCATGATCGACAGCGTCACCTCGGCCAGGTAGTCCATCCCGATGTAGTCGATCGGGCCGCCGCGCAGCAGCTCGACCGGCGCATCCACGTTGTCGCCCCAGAAGCCCTGGCCGTTGCCGATTCGAATCGTTCGCATCAGGGCCGGAAGCCTAGCACGGGTGTAAGCTGAGGTCGGAGTCTTGCATGGGCTCCACGCGAAAGGAGGTTTCATGGCCACGAAGACGATGGACGAGAGGGATGTGGACGTCGGCGGGGTCACCCAGGAGGAGCTCCTGAAAGGCCTGAACGTCGATCTGGCGAACGAATACGCAGCCGTCATCCTGTACCGGACCTACGCCAGCCAGGTCCAGGGGCAGTGGCGGATGGAGCTGCGGGCGTTCTTCGAGCAGGAGATCCCGGACGAGCTCGGTCACGCCCAGATCCTGGCCGACAAGATCGTCGCGCTCGGCGGCACTCTCACGACCGCCCCGGCGCCGGTCAAGCCGGCCAAGGACGCCAAGGAGATGCTGCGCAACGCTCTGGAGGCCGAGATCGAGACGATCGGCCGCTACGTCCTGCGCCGCAAGCAGGCCGAGGCCCTGGGCCACTACGGTCTGGCGGTGGAGTTCGACGACCTGATCCGCGACGAGAGCACGCACCGCGACGAGATCCAGATGGTTCTCAAGCGGTGGGACACCGGGTAGGGCTTCCTAAGGACCTGAAGGACTCACAGGATGCAACGGACTTCTGTCCTTGTCGTCCTTGGGTTCTTGCTGTCCTTTGGGTCTCGGGTAACCCTTGACCTGGGGATTAGCTCTCCACATAGAATATCCACATGAAGGCTATTCAGGTGATGCTCGATGAAGATCTTCTCGGCCGGCTCGATGCAAGCGAGGAGGTCCAGCGGGATGGCCGGTCAGCGGTTCTGCGACGTGCGGCAGCTGAGTACTTGGAGCGCCGTCGGCGGGAGACCATCGCCGCTCAATACCGAGCGGCCTACTCGGACGGTGCGGGACTGGGAGAGGAGTTCGACGGCTGGGAGGACCAGGGCGCATGGCCGGGCGAGTGAACCGGGGCGAGATCTGGCTTTTCACCTTCAAGCCGCCGGACAAGCGCCGGCCCGTTTTGGTCCTTACTCGTCAGGAAGTCATTGACCTTCTTTCCACGGTACTTGTGGCGCCGATCACTTCGACGATCCGCGGAGCGCCCAGCGAGGTGCCGGTCGGGATCGCGGAGGGTCTCAAAGCCCCGTCGGCCGTCAACCTCGACCATGTCCAGACAGTGGAACGGCACCAACTCGTCCACTATGTGGGAAGCCTTGGTCGAGAGAAGATGGCCGCCGTCTGCAAGGCCCTGGCGATCGCCACTGGCTGCGCCAGCTGAGGGCCGGCCCTACGTCTGCAACACCCCCGTCCGGAACTCCGGCACCTGCGGGTTCATCTCCGCGCAGGCCAGCGAGCGGGCGAGGACCTCGCGGGTCTCGGCGGGGTCGATGATCGCGTCGACCCAGAGGCGGGCGGCGGCGTAGCGGGGGTTCATGGCGGCGGCGTAGCGGGCCTGAATTTCGGCGAGGCGCGCCTGCTTCTCCTCTTCGCTCACGCCTTCCCCCCGGTTCTTGAGCTGGATGGACAGGAGTGTCTTGCTCGCCTGCTCGCCCCCCATCACCGCGATCGAGGCCGACGGCCAGGCGTAGAGGAAGCGCGCGCCGTACGCCTTGCCGCACATGGCGTAGTTGCCGGCTCCGTAGGAGTTGCCGACGAACAGGGTGATCTTGGGCACCGTGGTGTTCGCCACCGCGTTGACCAGCTTGGCGCCGTCCTTGATGATGCCGCCCCGCTCGGCGCGGCTCCCGACCATGAAGCCGGTCACGTCCTGCAGGAACAGGAGCGGGATCTTCTTCTGGTTGCACAGCTCGACGAAGCGCGCCGCCTTGTCCGCCGAGTCGGAGTAGATGACGCCGCCGATCTGCAGCTCCTGGTCGCGCGGGCCCGTGCCCGTCTTGCGCGGCACGATCGACCGCTGGTTGGACACGACGCCCACCGCGTGACCGCCGATCCAGCCGGTGCCGCAGATCAATGAGCGGCCGTAGGTGGCCTTGTACTCGTCGAGCTCGCTGCCGTCCAGGAGGCGCGCCAGGATCTCATAGGTGTCGTAGGGACGCGAGCGGTCGATCGGGACGAGGCCGTAGAGATCCCGCGGATCGTAGAGGGGCTCGCGCGGCTCGCGGCGGGCGAAGGGGGCTCGTTCCCCGGATGCGAGCTGCTCGAGCTGGCTGCGGATCTTCGCCAGGCACGAGGCGTCGTCCGGATGGCGGTGGTCGACGACTCCGGAGATGTCGCACTGGACCAGGGCGCCGCCCAGCTCCTCGTTGTCGATCTGCTCGCCGATGGCCGCCCGCACCAAATGGGAGCCGGCGAGGAAGATGGAGCCGGTCCCTTCCACGATGTGCGACTCGTCGCTCATGATCGGCAGGTAGGCGCCGCCGGCCACGCAGGAGCCCATGATCGCCGCCATCTGGAACACCCCCTCGGCCGAGAGGCGGGCGTTGTTGTAGAAGGCGCGGCCGAAATGCTCCCGGTCCGGGAAGATCTCGTCCTGGAGCGGAAGGAAGACGCCGGCCGAGTCGACCAGGTAGACGATCGGAAGCCGGTTCTCCAGCGCGATCTCCTGCGCCCGCAAGACCTTCTTGCAGGTCAGCGGGAACCAGGCGCCCGCCTTGACCGTGGCGTCGTTCGAGACCACGACGACGTCCCGTCCGTGGATCTGGCCGATCCCGACCACCACGCCGGCCGCGGGAGCGCCGCCGTACTCCTCGTAGAAGCCGTAGGCCACCCAGAGCCCGAGCTCCAGGAAAGGGGCTCCCGGGTCGCACAGGGCCTCCACGCGCTCGCGCGCGGTCATCTTGCCCTGGGCCCGCTGCTTGTCCTGGGCCTTCTCGCCGCCGCCCAGGCGGAGCCGGTCCTCCTCCCCGCGCAGCCGATCGACCTCGTTCCGCCAGTGCTCCGCCTGCCGCTCGAACGCCTCGTTCCGGTTGACCTTGCTCTCCAGGATCGCCACTCTGCCCTCCTTGCGCGCCGGGATTATATGGGGAGGCGGGCGAAGATCTTGCAAATGTTGTCCGGTGTCAGTTGACGGGCGCTTGGAAAGGCCCTCAAAACGAAAGGAGACCCTCATGGCTTTAGACGACGTTTTCGAGGGGCGCTGGAAGCAGGTCAAGGGAGATGCCAAACGGTTCTGGGGCAATCTCACCGATGACGATCTGGACCGTTCGGAAGGCAACCGCGACAAGCTGGTCGGTGCTCTCCAGGAGCGCTACGGATGGGAGAAGACCCGGGCCGAGTCCGACTTCGACCGCTTCGTGGACTCCGTGCGGACCCCCACCGGCACGCGGACCGACCGCTGAGAGCCCTCACCCCCGGCCCCTCTCCCGCAAGCGGGAGAGGGGTGCGGGTTACTCTGATATACCATCTCTCCCCATGAACATCCGCCTGCTCGCCTTCGCCAGCGCCGGGGATGCGCTGGGCGCGACCGAGCTGGATCTGGAGATGCCGGAGGGGAGCCGCGTCGCCGATCTGCGCGAGCGGCTCGACCGGGACCATCCGCGGCTCGCCCCCCTCTGGCCGCGGCTCGCCGTGGCGGTCGACGGCCGCGTGGTCTCCGCGGACGCGCCGCTCACGAATGGGGCCGAGGTCGCGCTCCTGCCGCCGGTCTCAGGCGGCAGTGAGGATCTCCGGGCCGGCCTCGTGGATGGCCCGATCGACGTGGACCGGGTGGCCGCGAGCGTCGCCGGTCCGTCCCGCGGCGCGGTCGTCCTCTTCCTCGGCACGGTCCGCGACCACCATGCGGGGCGGGCGGTCGACAAGCTCACCTACAGCGCCTACCGCAGCATGGCTCTCGAGAGCCTGCGTCGCATCGTGGACGACCTGGAGGCGGCGGCGCCCGGGCTGCGGGCGGCGATCGTCCATCGCCTGGGCGAGGTTCCGGTGGGAGAGGCGAGCGTGATCATTGCGGTCGGCTCGCCGCACCGCGCCGCCGCCTATGACGCCAGCCGCACCGCCCTCGAGCGGCTCAAGACCGAGATCCCCATCTGGAAGCGGGAACACTACACCGAGGGGCCTCCTCTGTGGCGCGAGGAGGAGCCCCTCACGCCCGGGATCTAGTTCAGACCCCGGGCGCGCACCATCGAGATCAGCTCCACTCGATGATGTAGGTGCAGGAGTCGGCCCCTTCGGTGCGGGTGGGCTTGCTCTTGTCCAGCCGCACTTCCGAGCTCGGCTTGAAGCGCCGGCACAGCGTCGTGATGATGCCGCGATCGAACTCTGAAGGGTACGGGTTGTCGCAGACCATCTCGGCGGAATTGGGACCTTTGAGACCCGTGAACCGGTAGTGGCCGATCCCCTCGGTCATCTGGCCGGTCTCGGGATTGAACAGCGGCTCTCCATTGATCCGGTGATGCAGGTGGTAGTTGAGGTCCAACGCTCCCAACGCCTTGTCGATCGTGTCCATCCAGGGCGGCCACTCCACCTGCTCCGGGATCTTCTTCCCGATCGCGAACAGGGTCAGCGGGCCGATCTTTTCGGCGATCGTCTTGAAGGCGTCGAGCCAGTTTTGCTGGGGGTACCACTGGTCCGGCTGCGGCTTTTTGATCCCGTGCTGCGCCAGGATCTTCAGCGCCGTGCTGGTGAAGTCCCCCATTCCATCGACGACTGAGAGGACAACGGCTCCATAGACTTCGACATCAGGTCGAAACGCAACGAATTGGGTCATGGTGTCCAGAGTATGGCACAACGCCTCGACCAGTGGAAGCTACCACATAGAACTTAATTCTTCACCGTAGCGGCCCGGCCTCAATACCGCGGCACGCTCGGATCCACCTCCAGGCTCCACTCCTCGATCCCGCCCGCCAGATTGATCGACCGCTCGTAGCCCATGCTGCGGAGGAAGGCGACCGCGTTGGCTGAGCGGCCGCCGTGGTGGCAGTGGGCCACGATCGTCGCCGCCGGGTCGAGCTCGCCGATCCGCTCCTCCAGCTCGTGGAGCGGGATCAGCACGGAGCCCGGGATGCGGGCGATCTCGTATTCCTGCGGGTTGCGCACGTCCAGGATGGTCAGGGGCTCGCCGGCGTCCAGCCGCTCTTTGAGCTCGCTCACGGTCATCTCGAAATCCATCTCGGAAGTCTCCGGCTTGGGGCCGATGCCACAAAACTGCTCGTAGTCGATGAGCTCCCGCTGCGTCGGGCTCGCCGAGCAGATCGGGCACGCGGGATCCTTCTTCAGCGTGAGCTCGCGGAAACGCATCTTGAGGGCGTCGAAGAGCACCAGGCGGCCGATCAGCGGATCGCCCGCCCCCACGATCAGCTTGATCACCTCGTTCGCCTGGAGCGAGCCGATGATCCCGGGGAGCACGCCCAGCACTCCGCCTTCGGCGCAGGACGGGACGAGCCCGGGCGGCGGCGGCTCCGGAAAGAGGCAGCGGTAGCACGGCCCCCGCTCGCCCCAGAAGACCGACACCTGCCCCTCGAAGCGGAAGATCGAGCCGTAGACGTTCGGCTTGCCCGAGAGCACGCAGGCGTCGTTGACCAGATAGCGGGTCGGGAAGTTGTCCGTGCCGTCGACGACGACGTCGTAGTCCCGGAACAGCTCCAGGGCGTTGTGGGAGTCGAGCCGCGTCTCGTGGGGGACGAGCCGGATGTGCGGGTTCACGTCCCCCAGCCGCTCGACCGCGGCCTGGATCTTGGGCCGCCCCACCGAGGAGCGGCCATAGAGAACCTGGCGGTGGAGGTTCGATTCGTCGACCACGTCGAAGTCGACGATCCCGAGGGTGCCGACCCCGGCGGCGGCCAGGTACAGGCCGAGCGGCGAGCCGAGGCCGCCGGCGCCGATGATCAGGACCCGAGCCGCTTTGAGCTTGCGCTGCCCGGCGGTCCCCACCTCCGGCATGATCAGATGCCGGCTGTAGTGGCGGATCTCGGCAGGCGTCAGCTCCGGCAGCTCATCCTTGATCAAACGGCCTCCTTGTGCACCCCCGGCGTTCCGGTCACCGGATACGAGCCGATGGCGGCCTGATCGATGACCTCTTCCTCGAAACCCTCTTGATCGTTGCTCAGGCGCCAGCTCCGGGTGTCGACCACCTTGCGCTGCGCCACGGAGACGATCAGGTACGACACCTCCGCCCAGGCGTTCTCGCGGTCGAAGTCGCTCGGCCGGGCGGGATGGTCCGGGTGGGAATGATAGTAGCCGATGACGTCCAGACCCAGAGCCCGCGCCTCCTTGTGGGCCGCCAGCACGGTCTCCGGGCTGATCAGATAGCGATTGTGGCGGCTGTCGTCTCTCTCATTGCCGACAGAGAGGACCCGCTCGACGAACGTCGCGCCGGATTGGCACCTGCCGATGAGGACACCGCAGCACTCCTCCGGATAGCTGATGGCGGCATGCCGCTCGATGGTCTGCAGGTGGCGAGGCGTGATGAACAGGCGGCTCATACGTGCGATTTCCTCCCAGAAGGGTCCGGACAAATTTCTGCCCACGCGCCGATCTGCAATTCGGAGGCCATCCGAAGGACTGGCGCCACATGGCACCGCGGAGACGCCCCACTGCCCTAAGAGTGCCGCTGGTGCCCAATTCAGTGACGAAACAGCTAAAGCCTCTCGAGCAGCGACGGAGGCAGCGGCACCACCAGCGAAGCCACGATCGCCGCGACCGTGGCGGCCAGGCAGACAAGCGCCAACGCCACATGCACCGGCCGCTCGGGCTTGCGCGGATCGAGGAGCTGCGCCGCGATGTATCCGCCGGCGAAGCCGCCGAGGTGGGCCCAGTTGTCCACCATGGGAAAGATGAAACCGAAGATGATGCCTCCGATGGTCCAGCTCCACACCTGTTTGCTCAGCATGCGGCTGCCCGTGGCGCGGCCGTACCAGATCAGGGCGCCGAGGAGCCCGAAGATGGCGGCCGACGCACCGACGACTGTGGAGTGCGCTCCGAACGGGAGGAACTGCCCGAACGTGCTGGTCAGCAGGAAGGCGAACGCCGAGGAAAAGGTATAGAGGACCACCATCCGCGATGGGCCGTACAGCTCCGCGACTCCGGGCGCGAGGACGCGCAGCCAGGAAAGATTGAAGTAGATGTGGAGCAGGTTGGCGTGCAGCCAGCCGGCCGACAGCACGGTCCACCAGCGGCCGAGCTGCCAGAGGGGCAGCGCGCCGGTCGCCCCGAACCGGAGAGAGCTCTCGCGGCTCGGCGGAAGCAGATTGAGGAAATTGAACCGGCGGCCCACCCCCTCGGGGTCCACCACCAGCATGCAGAGATAGAGGAAGACCGAGCCGCCGATCACCACCTGGTCGAACGGCACGGCACGGCCGGCGGTCCCCAGGATGGAGGTCAGCCCCCACATCCCCGGGTTGCGCCGCCCACAGTTGGCGCACTGCTCGTCCGCCACTCCCGTGAGCCGGCCGCAGGAAGGGCAGAGGATCGACCCCGTCCGCTTGCGCTGGAACATGGAGGAAACTCTACCGCAGAAAAGGGGAGGCCTCTTCACACCTCCTGCGCCGGCCCGCCGCCCGGATCGCGCCACGCGGGCTCGCCGGGCGAGGGATCGCGGCGCTCCGGCTCGTCGCCCGTCGGTGGAGCCGGCGGCACGTCGACCGGCTCGTCCGGGAGCCGGCTCTCGGGGTCCTCGACCGGAGGCAGCTGGTCCGGCTCGCTCGGATCGCGGTCGATCCGCGGGTCGACTTCGTCCTGGGCCCGGAAGGTCATCGGAATCTCCTCACCGCGACGGCTCGCCGTCGTCTCCGCGGCCCAGCCGCTTGCCGCGCAGCACGTCGAAGGGATTGAGCGGATCTCCCTTCCACCACTTCTTCTCGGGCGTCAGGCGGAAGATCGCGAAGTGCAGGTGGGGGCCTTCGGGGTTGGCGTTGCCGGTGACACCCACGTAGCCGATCACCTGCCCCTTGCGCACCGTCTGCCCCTCCTTCAGCCCGCTGGCGTATCGATCCAGATGGGCGTAGTAGTAGGCGTAGGTCTCGCTCGGGTCGAACTGATAGATCGTCAGCCCGCCCTGCCGGCTGGTGAAGAGCTTCGTGATCTTCCCTTCCTCCACGGCCAGCACCGGCGTATTGCGCGGCGCCATGATGTCGAGCGCCTCATGGGTGCGCGAGCCGCCGCCGCGAGCATCACCATAGGTGTTGTGGAGCTGCTCGCGGCCGATCCCCTGGACCGGCACCAGCAGCCCCCGGCTCTCGCCGGGCGTCCCCTCCGTCGGAGGCGCGGTCTCCGCGACCGGCGGAGCCGGCGTCTCTGGCGCGGTTGAAGGCGTCACCGGCGCTTCCCCCTCCGGAGCCGCGACGACCGGCGGAGCCTCCGCGACCTCGCCGGTCTGATCGAGCTCGCCGCCACCGCTGAAATCGCGGGCGGCCGGTGTGCGATAGAGCCAGAGGATGAACAGGACCGTGGCGGCTCCCAGGAGGAAACCTCCCAGGCCCGCCAGGATCATCGGGTTCCCAGCCCGCTTCTCCCTCGCGGTTCTTTCGTGTCGCATGGCGTCACTCCCGGAACAGGACCGGCGTCCCCGGCTCGACCAGCGCCGCCAGGGTCAGCGCGTCCCAGTTGGTCAGACGCACGCAGCCATGGGAGAGCGAGCGGCCGATCATCCGAGGCTCCGGCGTGCCATGGATTCCGTAATGCTCTTTCGACAGATCGACCCAGACCAGGCCGACCGGATTGTTCGGTCCCGCCGGGATCTTGGCCTTGGTCTCGTCGGCATCCGCATCCCAGAAGAGGTCGGGGTTGTAGTTGAAGGACGGATTGCGCGACACGGCATTGACCTTCCAGTCGCCGATCGGCAGCGGATCGTGCTCGCTCCCGGCGCTGACCGGAGCATAGAACAGGACCCTGTCCCCTTGCTGCACCGTCAGGGCCGACATCCCCTTGGAGACCACGACCTGGAGCCCCTCGGGCGCCTTCGCCGGCTCGGTCGAGACCCGGCGGACCGCCGGGACGCGGATCGTCTCACCCGCCGTGAAGCGGGCCTTGCGATTGAGCTTGCGCAGGAAGTCCGGCGAGGAGTGGAACCGCTCGCCGAGCATCTCCAGGATGGACGTGTAGCCGAGGGTCTCGAGGGTCGCCTTCTCGGCCATGTCCTCGGGAATGTGCTTCACAAATGGTCCCTGGACGTCCTCCGGAGTGATGCGGTACGCGGCGAGAGCTGTCGGTCCCTCCGCAGCCGCGACCAGGGCTTGCCACGTGGCCTGGTCGACCCGGCCGGTCGCCGGGAGCCCGCGCGCCGCCTGGAACGCTGCCAGGGCCTTGCGCGTGTTGCTCCCGCCAACGCCGTCGATCTGCCCCGGCGAGAATCCGGCGCGATCGAGCAGGATCTGGATGTCGGCCGCAGCCGGCTTCCCCTTCATCGGAGGAGCCGGAGCCGCCGGGGCGGAAGCCTGCGGAGCCGGAGCCGGCTGCGGAGCCGGAGCGGGCTGCGCCGGAGCCGGCTGCTGTGCCGGGGCCGGGGCGGGCCGCTGCGCGGGTTGCGCAGGCTGCGCCGGAGCGGGCCGGGCCGCCGGGGGTTGCGCCTGAGCGCTTTGCTCGTTCGGGAACGGCGGCCGCGCCGCCGCGGGATCCGTCGCCACCATCGAGCCGGTCAGAACCGACGCCAGAGCCAGCGCCGGGAGAATTCGGGATCTCATCATCAGGGTCCTCCTCGTTCCACCCTCTCACCAAAGTCTGTCTGCAACGGCCGGGCCACCTGGCGGAAATGGGCTCGCGGCGCCCGCCAGGGGTTGAAACCCCCTGGCTAACGAGGAAAAACCGACCCCTAAAGGGGGCGGAGTGGGGGCGTCGTCCCCTCGGGGACGATTTTTCAGAGGTAGATCCTATGCAGGGGGGTACGTAAAGCGGGTCGCCGGTTGTATGTTTCGGGTAACTGACTCTAGAAAGGAGAACCCCGATGAACCGGACGACCCGCAAAGAAGA
>Ga0126309_10000856_pt1 | contig 10349 bp, 6 predicted proteins | sample Plot56_FD_92541 | JGI IMG/M metagenome (GOLD analysis project Ga0126309, IMG submission 92541) | Serpentine soil microbial communities from UC McLaughlin Reserve, CA, USA - Plot56 | ecosystem: Environmental > Terrestrial > Soil > Grasslands | place: USA: UC McLaughlin Reserve, Lake County...
CGGTGGTGCTGGCGCGCGGCGACTCCGGCGAGGCGCGCCTGGTGGCCTACGTGGTCTTCGCGCCGGGCCGGTCCGCCACGGCGGGCGAGCTGCGCGACTTCGCCGGCCGGAGCCTGCCGGAGCACATGGTGCCGTCGGCGTTCGTGGCGCTCCCGGCCCTGCCGCTGACGCCCAACGGCAAGGTGGACCGCAAGGCCCTGCCCGAGCCCGCGGAGGACCGTTTGGCGGCGGGCGGGCGGTACATCGCGCCGCGCAACGAGCTGGAGCTCGCGCTGGTGGGGATCTGGGAGGATCTGCTCGGCATCCGTCCCATCGGCGTGCTCGACGACTTCTTCGCGCTCGGAGGACACTCGATCCTGGCGATCCGCCTGGTGACCCGCATCCGGGCCCGTCTCGGCCGCGATCTGTCTCCTGTCGACCTCTTCCAGGCTCCCACCGTCGAGAGGCTCGCGGCCCACTTGCGCCGCCAGGCGCCTGCCGGCCGCGGCGTTCTGGTCGGGATTCAACCGGCGGGGCGGCGGCGGCCGCTGTTCTGCGTCCACCCGGCGGGCGGCGACGTCCTGTGCTTCGCCGCCCTCGCCCACGGCCTCGGTCCGGACCAGCCGTTCTACGCGCTCCAGGCCATCGACCCGGAGCTGAGCCGGATCGAGGACATGGCCGCGTGCTACCTCGACGCCCTGCGCGAGGTCCAGCCCGAGGGGCCTTACCGGCTGGCCGGATGGTCCCTGGGCGGCCTGGTCGCCTTCGAGATGGCGCGGGCGCTCCGCGCAGAGGGCGAGAGCGTCGATCTGCTGGCCCTGTTCGACGTCTCCGCCCCGCTGACGCCGCTCGACCAGGAGATCGACGCCCACGAGCAGGCGGCCAGCCTGGCGTACAACATCTGGAGCACCGCCGGGCAGGAGACGCCGCTGACGGCGGACGATCTGCGGGGCTGGAGCATCGAGGAGGCGATGCGGCGGATCTATGAGCGGGCCGCAGAAGACCGCGTGATCCCGCCGGACATCGACTTCTCCGACCTGCTCGGCTTCTTCCAGATGTTCACCGCCCATCTGGAGGCCCGCCGGCACTACGTCGCCAGGCCCTACGCGGGGCGCGTGACCCTGATCCGCGCCGCGGAGCAGCCGGCTCCGGTCGACGACGAGACTCTGGGCTGGCGGGAGGTCGCGGCGGGCGGCGTGGCGGTGCACGAGAGTCCCGGACAGCACTACAACATGGTCCGGCCGCCCCATGCCGGAGGGCTGGCGCAGCGGCTGCGGCAGCTCCTGGAGGCGGTGGAGGAGGGCGCGGCCGGCGCGGAGGAAGCGCGAGAGGTCTTGCCATGTACGACGACCTTCGTATAGGATTCTCTTGAGGTGAAGATACGACGATGAACGACCAAAAGCTTCCCGAACCCACCGATGCCGAGCTGGAGATCCTCCAGGTGCTCTGGGGCCGCGGGCCGAGCACCGTGCGCGACGCCTTCGAGGTCCTGAGCCAGAAGAGGTCCGTCGGCTACACCACCGTTCTCAAGCTGCTCCAGATCATGCTTCAGAAGGGGCTGGTGCAGCGGGACAGCAGCGAGAAGAGCCACGTCTATTCCGCCGCCCTGAGCGAAGAGGAGACGCAGAAGCGCCTCGTGGGAGAGCTGCTCCAGCGGGCGTTCGGCGGCTCGGCGGTCCGCCTGGTCATGCAAGCTTTGTCCGCCAAGAAAGCCACCCTGGAGGAGCTCGCGGGAGTCCGCCAGTTCCTCGATCAGGTGGAAGGGAGGAGCGAATGAGCTGGTCACAGATGTTCGCGGCGTATCCGGTCCTGCCCGGGATCGGCGAGGCCCTGCTCCACTTCGTCTGGCAGGGAGCCCTGGTGGCTCTGCTGCTGGCCTGCGCGCAGCCGTTCCTGCGCCGGCAGAGCGCGAACGCCCGCTACCTGGCCGCTTGCGGCGCGTTGCTGCTGATGATGGCCCTGCCCGTGCTGACTCTGTGGCAGTCGGCGGGCGGCTCCGCCGCCGCCGGCGCGCCCGAGGCGCTCGCGCGGGACAGGGCCGCGGCGGGCGCCGGCGAGGAGCTGCTGATCGTGGTCCGTCCGCTGGCGTCGCAGGCGCTGTCGGCGCCGGTCGTGCGGGAGAGCGTCCTCCCCTGGCTCGTCCTGTTCTGGCTGGCCGGGATCCTCGTGCTCTCGCTGCGCTTCTGCGGCGGCTGGCTCCTGGTCCATCGCTTCCGGCGGACCGGGGTCCGGGCGGTGGCTCCTCTCTGGCGGTCTACGGTGGCCCGCATGGCGCGGGAGGTGGGCATCCGCCGTCCCGTCCGGATTCTCGAATCGTCGCTCGCCCAGGTGCCCATGGTCATCGGCTGGCTCCGCCCCGTGATCCTGCTGCCGGCCGCGGCGCTGACCGGGTTGACGCCGCAGCAGCTCGAGGCGATCCTCGCCCATGAGCTGGCGCACGTCCGGCGCAACGACTACTGGATGAACCTCGTCCAGGCCGCCGCCGAGATCCTGCTCTTCTATCACCCGGCGGTCTGGTGGGTCTCCAACCGGATCCGTATCGAGCGGGAGCACTGCTGTGACGACATGGGCGTCGCGGCGTGCGGCGACCGCCTGACCTACGCCCGCGCCCTCGTGTTGATGGAAGAGCTGCGCTCCCTGCCGGGCGCGCCGTCCCTGTCCCTCGCGCTGGACGGCAGCCCCCTGCTCCAGCGGGTGCGGCGGCTCTTCGAGGCTCCGCCTCCCGGCCCTGGCGGCTCCGCCCGCTGGGCCGCGGGCCTGCTTCTGGCCGCGGGCGCGCTGACCATCGCCCTCGGCGCCGGTGTCGCCTGGGCGGGGGCTCCGCAGCCTCCGGCACCGCCCGCACCCCCGGCGGCGCCGGCCGCTCCCGCCGCCAAGGACCGCGTCGCCGAAATGTCGGAGGAGCGGATCGCGTTGTTGATCCGGCGCGGCCTCGACCGCGGGCTCGTCGAGCAGCTCCGCCAGGCCGGAGACCGCGAGGTCTCCCTCGACGAGATCCGCGGCTGGCAGTCGCAGGGCATGAATCCGCGGCTGGCCGACGAGCTCGGGGCTCTCGGGCACAGGTCGCTGACCGTGGACCAGCTCCTGAGCCTCGTCGGATTCGGCGTCGACGACCGGTTCATCCGCGAGCTGCGCGGGATCGGCTACCAGAAGCTGTCGGTCGACGAGCTCATCAGGATGGGCCGCTACGGCGTCGACGCCGGCTTCGTCTCCGCCTGGAGCAAGGCCGGCTACCCCGGCCTCTCCGTCGACGACCTCACGTTGCTCGGGCGGTATGAAGTGGACGCCGCCTTCGCCCAGTCTCTCCAGGCCGCCGGCTATCGCAATCTCTCGGCGGAGGACCTGGCGAGCCTGAAGAGATATGAGGTCGATGCCGGGTACGTCGAAGAAATCAACGCGGCGGGCTACCGGGACCTCCCGGTGGACGACCTCCTGGCGCTGCGCCGCTACAACGTGGATGGCGAGCTCCTGCGCAAGATCGTGGCGTCCGGCACGTCCAAGCCGACGATCTCCCAGGTGCTCGAGGCAGCCCGCTACGGCAGGCGCGACTGAACAACAACCGGCAGCGTCCCCGCACGGCGGGTTCTCTGAGATCACGACTCCACGAGGAAGAACACCATGGGTACCTTGTCCGACATCCGACTCGCTCTCCGGAGCCTCCGCAGGCAGCCTGGCTTCACTCTGGTCGCCGTCTTGACGCTGGCTCTCGGCATCGGCGCCAACACCGCGATCTTCAGCGTCATCAACCATGCCCTGTTCCGGAAGCCGCCGTACAAGGATCCCGAGCGGATCGCGATGCTGCGCCTCTACCAGCCGGACGAGGCCCAGGAGGGATCGGCCGGCTCTCTCGACTGGTCGTACCCGTATTTCGAGGATTTGCGGGCCCGCCGGCTGCCGTCGCTGGAGCAGGAGGCGGCCCTGTGGCCCTGGCACTGCAACCTGACCGGCATCGAGATCCCGGAGCGCCTCGCGGTGGAGATGGTCTCGGCGCCCTATTTCCCCATCCTGGGCGCGCAGGCCGCCCGGGGGCGCACCTTCCTGTCGGAGGAGGACGCGGCGCCGGGCCAGCCGGTCGCCGTGATCAGCGACTCCCTCTGGCACCGCCATTTCGGCGGTGATCCCGGCCTCGTCGGCAAGACCATCCGCCTGGAAGACAAGCCGCTGACCGTCGTCGGCGTGATGCCTCCCGGCTTCCGGGGCCTCTCCGGCAAGGCGGACGCCTGGGTCCCCATCTCCATGGCGCCCACGCTCACCTTCGCGAAGCGTCTCGAACGGCGGTTCTCGCACTTCCACCAGGTCGTAGCGCGCATCCGGCCGGGCGCCACGCCGGAGCAGGCCAGCTCCGAGCTCTCCGGCTTTCTCTCCCAGCTCCACCGGGAGCAGCCTCCCCCGGAGGGCTATGAGAAGCTGACGGTCCGCGCCGTGCCCCTCCAGCAGGACCGGGTCGATCCGTCGTTCAGCCGGGCGCTCTACATCCTGTTCGCGGCGGTGGGGCTCGTCTTCCTGATCGCCTGCGTCAACGTGGTCAACCTGCTGCTGGTGCGGGCCGCCTCGCGCCAGCGCGAGACGGCGGTGCGCGTGGCCATGGGGGCGAGCCGCGGCCGGCTGATGCAGGTCTTCTTCGCCGAGAGCCTCGTGCTCGGCGTGCTGGGCGGGCTGCTCGGCCTCTTCGTGGCCCAGCTCGGCATCCGCCTGATCGGAGCCTACCTCCCCGTCGAGGTCCTCGACACGATCCGCTTCGATACCTTCCACCTCGGCTGGAGCGTCCTCGGCCTGAACCTGCTCCTGGCGCTGCTCACCGGCATCCTGCTCGGCCTCCTGCCGGCGATCCAGTCCTCGCGCGGCAACATCAACGCCTGGCTCAAGCAGGGCGCGACCGGGTTCACCGGCTCGCTCCGCACCCTGGGACGGCTCAGCCCGATGAGCCTGCTGGTCATCTCGGAGATCGCGCTCTCGCTCGTCCTGCTGATCGCCGCCGGGCTGATGCTGCGCAGCTTCGCCCAGCTCTGGTCGACCCGCCTCGGTTTCGATCCCGACAACGTGGTCACGGTCAGCATCTCCCACACCTTCCAGGAGCCGTTCGGCCCTGAGCGGATGACGTTTTACGAGCAGCTCCTGGCCCGGGTCGAGGCCCTGCCGGGCGTCGAATCCGCCAGCGTGACCAACCTCCTGCCGGTCTCGCTCGAAGGAGGGGAGATGGCCTCCCTGGACGTCGACGGCAAGGCCTACGCGGACGCCTTCGATACCACCGTCGGGGTCCACATGGTGGGGCCGCGCTACTTCCAGACCCTGAAGATCCCGGTCGTCCAGGGGCGGGAGCTCACCCCGCGCGACCGCCAGGGAAGCGGGCGCGTGGCGATCTTGAACCATGCGGCCGCAGAGCACTTCTTCCCGGGCGAGAACCCGCTGGGCAAGCGAATCCGCCCGAGCATCGGCTGGGAGGACGGCGAGTACGCCGAGGTGGTGGGCCTGGTCGGCGACGTGAAGTACGGCAAGGTCGAGGAAGCGGCGAAGCCCGAAATCTACGTGCCGTTCCTCCAGAACCCCTACCCGGGCGTCCATCTGCTGGCGCGGACCTCCCTCTCGGAGGACGCCTTCCTGCCGACGCTCCGCAAGACGGTCCTGGAGATGGACCCGAACATCCCCCTCTACGAGGCCCAGACCTTGAAGTCCCATCTCGGCGATGCCTTGTCGAGGGTCCGGTTCAGCGCCCTGCTGCTGACCGTGTTCGCGGCGCTCGCCTGCCTGCTCGCCGCCATCGGGCTCTACGGGGTGATGGCGTACAGCATCTCCAAGCGCATCCCCGAGATCGGCATCCGGATCGCGATCGGCGCACGACCGGGCACAGTCTTCAAGATGATCCTGCGGGATGCCCTCTTCCTGGCGGTGGTGGGCGTCGCGATCGGCCTGGGCCTCGCCTTCGCCGTCACGCGGCTCCTCGCGAGCTCTCTCTACCAACTCAGCAGCACCGATCCCGCGACCTTCGTGGGCGTGACGCTCCTCCTCCTGGTGGTCAGCGCGCTGGCCGCCTATTTCCCGGCGCGCCACGCCCTCAAGGTCGATCCCAAAGTCGCATTGCGCTATGAGTAATCGAGGCGCCGTGCAGTTCCGCAGGAGACGGCGATGAAGCCGAGCAGCAGACCGATTATCGTCCTGGGTGTCGATCGCAGTGGGACCTCCCTGATGGGAGACCTGATTCACCGCTGGGGTGCGTACGGCGGAGATCCGGACGAGCTCACCCGAGGCAATTCCGCCAACCCACGGGGCTACTTCGAGAACCGCGAGATGCAGCGGTTTCTGGTCGAGCACCTCGGCCGGGACTTCTGGGCTCCGGGCTACACGGAACGCCTGCGGGAGAAGGCCCGGGACCCGCAGGTCCGCGAGATCGCTCTCGGCCTGCTCCGCGGGATGGACGCGAAGGCGGACGTGTGGTTCTGGAAGGAGCCGCTGCTGAGCGTCATGCTCCCTTTCTGGCAGGAGGTCTGGGAGGAGCCCGTGTATCTGATCACGGTGCGCAATCCCTACGAGTGCGCCGTCTCCTTCCAGCAATTCTCGCTCTCCGCGGCAGCCCGCGAGCGGGTGAACGTCATCGCCGCCAATCTCCTGCGCTGGCAGTACTTCATGCTGTCGATCCTGGAGAACACCGAGCGGAGCCGGAGCCGGAAGCTCATCCTGTATGAGAGCCTCGTGCAGTCGCCCGCAGAGCAGTGCCGCGAGCTGTGCCGCTTTCTCGACGAGCACTGCGGCGCCGCGGGGCACCCCGACCGCCTGGAGCGGATGATCGCAGCGGTCGACGGAAGCCTGCACCGCAACCGGTGCGAAGTCCCGTTCTCCGAGGTGCCGGAGGCGACTCCCGAGCAGAAGCGGCTGTTCGAGCTTCTGCTCAGGAAGACGGAGGGTCCGCAGGCGGAGTACGACCCGAGCGACTATCAGATGTACGGCGGATGGCGGGAATACCTCGCGAACCTCACCGTGTTCTGGCAATTCTACGCCCAGGCGTCCTCGATCCTGGGAGCCCGCCCGGTCCAACTGGTGATCGGTGCCTCCCGCTGGATGGACGCCCTGCGCTGGAAGCTTCGCACTCTGGGTCAGACGCTCCGTCTGCCGGGGAGCTCGCGGCCCGAAACTCCGATTCCGTAGCGCTGCATCAACAGATGTAACTGCTGTCCTTGAAGCCTTCGAAAGGAGAAGTCATATGCGTCTGGTGTTGGAAAATGAAGAGATCGGCCAGGTCCAGTCCCTGGTCAAGGAGCTGGCCGATCGCTACGGATCATCGGAGGATCCGAAGTTTCTCGAGAAAGTCACCGTCTATGCCCACGAGTTGCCGCGGCGCCTGCGGCAACATTTGAATAGCTTCCGTCTCCATGAGCCGTCGTCGGCGATCTGCCTGGTTTCGGGATATCCGATCGATGAAGAGAAGATCGGCGCCACCCCCAAGCATTGGAAGCTCCGCGAGGGGCGCTCGCGCGTGGCGGAAGAGGAGATGGCTCTCGTGCTGATGGGCTCCCTCCTGGGCGACTGCATCAGCTGGGCGACCCAGCAGGATGGGTACATGGTCCACGACATCCTGCCGATCCCGGGCATGGAGAAGGAGCAGTTGGGCAGCAGCAGCGACGAGCTGCTCTGGTGGCATACCGAGGACGCTTTTCACGAGGGGCGGGGCGACTATCTCGGCATGATGTGCCTGCGCAACATCGACAAGGTGCCGACCACCTTCCTGCCGATGAGCGAGATCGAGATCGATCCGAAGCTGATGGAGAAGCTCTTCGAGCCCCACTACACGATCCGGCCCGACGAGTCGCACCTCAAGAAGAACAAGTCGGACGTGACCGCGATCGACGGCACGCTCGAGAGCGCGTACCAGAACATCGAGAACATGCTGTCGAACCCGAACAGGATCCCCGTCCTGTTCGGCGATCCGAAGTCGCCCTACATCCGGATCGATCCGTACTTCATGGACCCGGTGGAGGACTCCGACGCGCAGGAGGCGCTGAACACCCTGGTCCGCGAGATCGATCAGAAGATCGCCGACGTGGTTCTCGAAGGCGGGGACTTCTGCTTCATCGACAACTTCCAGGGCGTGCACGGCCGCAAGCCCTTCCGGGCCCGCTACGACGGCCGGGACCGCTGGCTGAAGCGGATCAACATCGCCCGCGACCTCCGGCGCTCCCGCTCGATGCGCGCCGCCGCCAGCGACCGGGTCATCATGTAGCTTCGAGCCTCGGGGCAGGCCTTGATGGGGGAGAGCTCTCGCCGTAAGCTTTCCCCCGTCGTGGTCTCCTCAGAGAATGCCCGCCATCCCATCGTCCTCTTCGACGGCGTCTGCAACCTCTGCAGCGGCTCCGTCCAATTCGTCCTGAAGCGGGACCTGGAGGGGCGGTTCCGTTTCGCCTCGCTCCAGTCCGAGGCCGGGCGGAGCCTGATGCTGGAGCACGGGCTCGATCCGGACGCCCTGAGCAGCGTCGTGCTCGTCGAGGACGGGCGCGCGTACCAGGAGAGCTCGGCCGCGCTGCGCATCGCCCGGCACCTGCCGGGGGCCTGGAAGCTGCTGCGGGTCTTCGCGGTCGTCCCGCGGCCGCTCCGCGACGCGGTCTACCGGCTGATCGCCCGCCACCGCTACCGCTGGTTCGGCAAGACCGAGGCCTGCTGGCTGCCGACGCCGGAGCTGCGGGCGCGGTTCCTTTGACCCGAAGGTCGAAAAAAGAAGCGGGGCACCACCGTAAGGTGGCGCCCCGTGGAAAGTCAAGCCTCGATCGGATCTAGTTGCAGAGGAACGACTCCGGGATCGTCCCGCCGAAGCAGTACGGCAGCGGCGGGTTCTGGCTCCAGAAACCGTTGTCCTCGCACTGGAAGCCCATGCCGCTGTTGTAGTTGTAGGCGCAGAGGTAGTCGCACACCTGGGCGACCTCCTGGCAGCGCGGCGACGGACGGCGCGGGAACCACTCGTGCCCGCCGTTGTGCTTCACGCAGCCGTAGATGTCGCCATCGTGGTAGACCTCGTTGTCACCATCGAAGTCGTTGCCGGGGCCGCAGGCGGGGAGCGACGACGTGCACGCCCCGTTGTAGCCCGTGTTCGGGTCGAAATACTGCTGACCGTCGCAGACGGTGTTCCCGGGCGCGCCGCAGCAGACCGGCGAGCCGCAATCCGTGCAGACGCACTGGCCGCCCTGGCAGGTGTGGTGACCGTCTCCGCCACAGGAGGTTCCGTCCGGACCGCAGCTGTTGACGTTGACCGTCGCCGTGCTGCTGTTGTCCGTGCCGCAGTCGTTCGAGACCTGCACCCAGTAGCTGGTCGTGGACGACGGAGACACCAGCAGGGTATCGCCGGTCCCGCCAGGCACCGGGTTGGAGGTGTCGAAGGCCATGCCCTCGTACCACTGGTAGGAAAGAGAGGTGCCGCTCGCCCCGACCGAGAGGAGCGTGAAGCCGCCCTGGAAGATGTTCGCCGACTGCGGCTGCGCCTCGACGTTCGGCGGAACGCAGATGTCCTCCTCCTCCACCGTGACGGTGGCGCCGGCGCTATTGCGGGTGCCGCAGGCGTTGGAGATCCGGACCCAGTAGCTGGTGGTTGTGGAAGGTGTGACCAGGACGGACGCACCGGTGCCGTTCGGGACGGGGTTGGACGTGTCGCCCACCGGCCCCCTGTACCACTGGTAGGAGAACGGCGAGGTCCCGGAGGCGCCGGCGCTGAGCGTCGCCGACTGCCCGGCCGGGATGGTGACGGATTGCGGCTGGGTGGTGATGGAGACCGGCACGCAGATGGGGCTCACCGTCACCGTGGCGGTCTGGCTGTCGTCCGAGCCGCAGGCGTTGAACGCCTGCACCCAGTAGCTCGTCGTGGTGGACGGCGTCACGACGATGGAGTCGCCGATGCCGGCCTGCAGGAGGTTGGACGTGTCGCCGCTGGTGCCGCGGTACCACCGGAACGAGGGAGAGGTGCCGCTCGCCGCCGTCGAGAGGGTGGCGGACTGCCCCGCCTGGATGGTGGCCGATTGTGGCTGCGTGAGGACCTGCGGAGCCACGCAGACAGGCGGGAGCTCGCACGACCAGCCGTCCGGAATCGTCCCGTCGTAGCAATCCGGGAGAGGCGGGCTCTGGTTCCAGACACCGTTCTGGTCGCACATGAAACCGCTGCCATTGTTGTAATGCGTGCTGCAGAGGAACCCGCAGACCGTGCTGACCTCCTGGCAGCGCGGCGAGGGCCGGCGCGGATACCACTGATGGGTTCCGTTGGCCTTCACACACCCCAGGACGTCCCCGTCGTGGTACACCGTGTTGGTGCCGTCGAAGTCGTTGGCGGCGGTGCAGGCCGGCAGGGTCGACGTGCAGACGCCGGTGTAGCCGGTATTCGGATCGAGATAGGTCTGGCC
>Ga0126309_10000857_pt1 | contig 10346 bp, 10 predicted proteins | sample Plot56_FD_92541 | JGI IMG/M metagenome (GOLD analysis project Ga0126309, IMG submission 92541) | Serpentine soil microbial communities from UC McLaughlin Reserve, CA, USA - Plot56 | ecosystem: Environmental > Terrestrial > Soil > Grasslands | place: USA: UC McLaughlin Reserve, Lake County...
CAGCTCATCGAGATCGGGGGCGGATTCCGCATCCCGGAAGTGCTCGCCCTCTCTGGCGCGCGACTCAGAGAGGTCGGAACCACCAACCGTACCAGACTCTCGGATTACGCGAACGCCAGGAGCGAGAACACCGGCGCGGTCCTCTGGGTCCACCCCAGTAACTTCGAGACGGTCGGGTTTACGGAGTCGGTAGGGGTCCAGGATCTCACATCCCTAGGCCTCCCGATAATCGCTGACGTGGGCAGCGGGGCACTACTGTCCGTGGGTGAGGAACCAAGGGTGCAGGAGACGCTCAGAGATGGTGCTGACCTCACCGTCTTCTCGGGTGACAAGCTGCTCGGCGGGCCGCAGGCGGGGATCGCGGTAGGTGCTTCGCGTTGGATCTCCGCCATGCGACACCATCCGCTCGCCCGCGCACTGCGCGCCGACAAGCTCTGCCTCGCCGCCCTGGAAGCGACCCTGAACTCCTACCTGGAAGGCACCGAAAGAGATGATCTCCCCACCCTCAGGATGATACGGGCTACAGTTCCCGAGATGGAAGTCAGGGCCACCCACCTCACCGAGAACCTGAGGCGCGACGTGCCCGGCCTCAAGGTGGACGTGGTCCCCTCGGTGGCCCGCAGCGGCGGGGGCACGCTGCCGACGTACGAGATCCCTTCCTTCGCCGTACGGCTGGGTGGGATCGACCCGGAAGCCCTGGCCGAGGAGCTACGCTCCGCTGACCCACCGGTAGTAGGACGTGTGCGCGAAGGGAGGTTGTGGCTGGACGTGCGGACGCTCCTGCCAGGTGACGAGGAGGCTGTGATCGGGGCACTCAGAGAAGCGCATGAGTGAGGCCGGCGGGCACAGGATCTCCCTCACCATAGGGACGGCGGGGCACGTAGACCACGGCAAGACCACGCTCGTCCAGTACATGACGGGCACGGATACCGACCGCCTCGAAGAGGAACACCGCAGGGGCATCTCCATCGTGGCCGGGTACGCGGAGCTTGACCTTCCTAGCGGAAGACAGGCCAGCCTGGTCGACGTGCCTGGCCACGAGCGCTTCGTCAAGAATATGGTCTCGGGGGCCACAGGGGTCGACGCGTTCCTGCTCGTCGTCGCCGCCGACGACGGGGTCATGCCCCAGACCCGTGAGCACCTCGATATCCTGCGAATCCTCGGCGTCGAGCAGGGGGTCGTCGCGCTCTCGAAGGTCGATACCGTAGACGAGGAGACCGTGGAGCTGGCGGCCCTGGAGGTCGAGGATCTGCTGGAGTCGAGGGACATCAGTGCTCCTGTAATCCAGGTAAGCGGCGCGACCGGCGAGGGCGTCGAGGATCTGCTGCTGGCGCTGGACGCGTTGGCCGGGGATACGCTCGACAGGCGCAGGGATGACCTGGCACGCCTGCCCGTGGACCGCGCTTTCGTGCTCAAGGGCATAGGCGTGGTGGTGACGGGGACGTTGTGGAGTGGGGAGATTCGCCCGGGCGACGTTCTGCACACCCCGACAGGCCTGCACCCGCGCGTGCGTGGCGTGCAAAACCACGGTCACCCCGCCGAAGTCGCCTACGCCGGGGCGCGCACGGCCCTCGACCTCACTGGTGTCGAGGCCTCGCAGGTCGAAGCGGGCGACGTCCTGCTCTCGTCCCCCGTCCCCGCGAGCCGTGACCTCGACGTCCGCGTGCGCTTGCTAGAGAGCGCGAAGCCCCTGGCCCACGGCATCCGGGTGCGGCTGCACCACGGGACGCGCTCCACGAACGCCCGCATACGCCTGGTGGATAGCGAAGAGCTCCAGCCCGGAGCCAGTGCCCTCGCCCGCCTGAGGCTCGACGAGCCGTTGGTAACACTGAGAGGCGACCGCTTTGTGTTGCGCTCGATGGACGGGGTCACAATCGGCGGCGGTACCGTGCTCGACCCGACAGCGACAGGCAGGCGCCCCGATCCATCATGGCTCGAGGCCCTCGAAAGCGGCGATGCGACCAAGGCAGTACCGCTCGCGTTAGCCCGCAGACCCGCTCAGGGCATGACCACCGAAGAGCTCTCACTCGTCCTCGGGTTCTCACCGGACAATATCCTCCGCGCCGTTGAGACCAGCGCCGGAGTGGAGACCCTCGGAGAGATCCACGCCGCGGCAGTCGAGGTCGCCGCGGCGAGAGACCGGCTCCTGGAGGCCCTCGAGCGTCGGGTCGCCGAACGTCCCGAGAGCCCCGAGCTCACCGTAGCCGAGGCCCGCACCGCCACCGGTCTTTTCGCCCGTCTAGCCGACGCCCTGCTCGCAGATCAGACACTCCAAGCGGTCAGGGTTACCGATACAGGCGTCAGCCTACCGTACGGAGGAGTGCCTCCCGAGCTCGAACGCGAAGCCGGGCAGTTACTCGAAGCCTTGCAAGCCGCCGGTCCCCAACCTCCTTCGGTGGAGCCAACACCGGCGATGCGTCTGCTCGTCAAGCGCAAAGACGCCGTGGAGCTAGGAGGTTCGCTCTTCGCCGCGCGCGGGGCGGCCGAGTCGGTCCTGGAGCGGATAAAGACCATCTGCACCGAGGAAGGCGAGATCTCCCTGGCCGAACTCCGCGACAGCCTCGGTACCAGCCGCAAGTACGCCCAGGCCTGGCTCGAGTACTCCGACGCCGCGGGCGTCACCAGCCGCACGGGCGACGTAAGGGTACTCACCCGGCGCCACAGGCAGACGATGTAATAAACTCTACCCGCCAGATTAGGAATGCGTGGGCCTGGTGGCCCGGCCGGTCTTCAAAACCGGTTTGCGGCTGTAATACGGCCGCGGCGGTTCGATTCCCCCGCATTCCGCGAAGGGAGGCATCAGGCTTCAGGAAGGATAGGGCAGCGAACCTCATTTCGCGGAACCGTTACAGGGCAGCGTTGTAGCCAGATGAGCCACATCCCAAGACCTGAAACCTGATGCCTGAAACCTACAAACCGGAGATTTCTCATGAACTTTTCTCATCTCGATAGCGAGGGCGCGGCGCGAATGGTCGACGTGGGGGAGAAGGCCGTGGTGCGGCGTACTGCCGTCGCAGGGGGGTTCGTGCGCATGTCTCCCGAGACGATAGGGCTGTTGCGGGAGGCGGCGTTGCCCAAGGGCGACACGTTGAACACGGCCAGGATCGCTGGTGTGATGGCGGCCAAGAAGACGCCAGAGCTCATACCCCTCTGTCACGGCTTGAACCTGACCTCCGTTGACGTGGAGTTCGAGGTTGGTCATGATCGCGTGACGATCACCGCCATAGCCCGGGCGAGCGACCGTACGGGCGTCGAGATGGAAGCCCTCACCGCGGTAAGCGTGGCCGCGTTGACCGTCTACGATATGTGCAAGGCCGTCGATAAGGGCATGGTGATCGGGGAGGTCAGGCTGCTGGAGAAGACCAAGGAACCGGCCGGTCCGTGAAGGCTTATACGGAGCCTTATAGTAGTGCATGCAACACTTTGTCGAACAACGATACCGGGTTGGTGGTTGTGCTAGACTTTCAGGCTAATCCCCGGGCTATTCGCTAGGTCAGGAGCTGAGATCGAGGGCGAAAACACCGTTCTTTACCCCATATTCTTGAACCTCTCCGGCAGGCGTTGCGTGGTAGTCGGGGGTGGTGCGGTGGCGAGAAGGAAGGTCGGCAAGTTGTTGCGAGCCGGGGCCGAAGTCATCGTAATCTCCCCCGAAGTGAGTCCGGAGCTTGCACAGATGGACGCCGCTATCCACCGTCGTCCCTACGAGTACGGCGACCTCGAGGGCGCGTACCTGGCGTTTACGGCGACGAACTCGCGGGGGATCAACGCGGCGGTAGCAGGGGAGGCCAAGGAACGCGGGGTCCCTATCAACGTCGCCGACCGTCCCTCTGAGGGAGATTTCGCCGTGCCTTCGACGCTGCAGAGGGGTGGGCTCCAGGTCGCGGTCTCGACCGGCGGGGCGTCACCCACGCTGGCGCGGCGCATCAGGGGCGAACTGGAGGAGGCTTTCGGGCCGGAGTGGGCCGGTGTAGTCGAGGAGTTCGACACGGCTCGTCGCGGCGGAGGGAGACCGGGCGCGAGCCTCGAAGAGGAGGTGAGCCGGTGCTTGTCGCGGTTGCGGGGATGAGCCACCGCTCGGCGCCGGTCGAGGTGCGCGAGCGCGTCGCGTTCCCGCCGTGCGCAGGCCGGGCCTTTCTCAGGCGCCTCAAAGACGACGGCGTCGTCTCCGAAGCCGTGCTGCTCTCGACCTGCAACCGGACCGAGGTCTACGCCGCCGTCGAGGACGAGGGCGCGCGGGGGCGGGTGCTCGACCTGCTCGCAGAGGACAGGGGCGTCGAGCGGGCGTCGCTGGATCAGGACACGTACTGGCTAACCGATGCCGACGCCGTGCGTCACCTGTACAGGGTCGCCTCTTCGCTCGATTCGATGGTCGTGGGGGAGGGTCAGATCCTCGGCCAGGTCCGCGAGGCTTACCGGGCGGCGACCGAAGAGCATTGCGCTGGTCAGATCCTCAACCGGCTCTTCCACACGTCGCTGAGGGTCGGCAAGAAGGTGCGCTCCGAGACCGGGATAGGCGACAGCTCTCTCTCCGTGCCGCGCGTTGCCGTGAAGCTGGCCGAGGAGGTCTTCGGGACGCTCGCCGGAAGGCGGGCCCTGGTCCTCGGCGCAGGTGACATGAGCGAACTGTTGGTCAAACACCTCAAGGACAGGGGCGTCGCCGACCTCCTCATCGCCAACCGTACGCCCGAGCGGGCCAGATTGCTCGCACAGAGGGTGGGGGGCAGGGCCGTCCCGTTCGACGCCTTCGCGACCGAGCTGCCGGAGGTTGACGTCGTCGTGAGCTCCACGGGGTCCGGCGAGTGGGTCGTTCAGAGCGAGACCATCGAAGGGGCGCTTGCGTCGAGGAGTGAGCCACTTTTCTTTATCGACATTGCGGTGCCCAGAGACGTAGACCCTGTGGTCCAGACCCTGGGAAGCGTCTACCTCTACGACATTGACGATCTCCAGGCCGTCGTCGAGCGTAACGCGGAGGGTCGCCAGGATGCGGCGGAGGAGGGGGAAGCCATGATCTCCCCCGCGGTTCTGGAGTTCACGGGCTGGCTCTCGACGCTGCACGTCGTCCCGCTCATACAGGAGCTTCGCGACGGGGCAGAACAGATCCGCCGTCACGAGCTCGCCCTCGCCCTCGAAAGGATGGTGCTCTCGCCCGAAGAGGCGGCCTCCGTCGAGCGTATGAGCTATTCGCTCGTCAACAAGCTTCTCCACGGTCCGATCCAGGAGATAAAGGCCCGTGCCGAGGCCGGCTCCCCGATCGAAAGCTCCGAGGTCAGGCGACGCCTGATGGCCCTGGATGGCCTGGACGTAGAGCTGCACCGCCCGCGCCGCAAGTCCTCGTGACCCCGAGACACTCCGCCATCCTCGGTACCCGCGGCTCCAGGCTCGCCCTCGTGCAGGCGGAACAATGCGCCGCAAGCCTGCGCTCCGCAGGTATCGAGGTCGAGGTCCGCATCATCAAGACGACCAGCGAGCAGCACCCCGACATGCCGCTCGCCGTCATAGACCAGCGCGACGTCTTCACCCGCCAGCTCGACGAAGCCCTCCTCTCGGGCGAGATAGACCTCGCCGTGCACTCGCTCAAAGACGTGCCCACGGGGGTGCCGGAAGGGATCTCTCTCGCGGCCGTTACCCGCCGCCATGACCCGGCGGACGTGCTCGTCTCCGACGAACGATACACCCTAAACGGGCTGCCGCGGGGGTCCGTCGTGGCCACCTCCAGCCTGCGGCGGAGGGCGCAGCTGTTGCACCACAGGCCGGACCTGGAAGTCGTCGAAATCAGGGGCAACGTGGATACGCGCGTGCGCAAGATGCGCGAGGGCGCGGCCGACGCGGTCGTGCTGGCCCGCGCCGGCCTCGAACGCCTCGGCCTCGGCGTCCCGCACTCCGTCATCCCTACCGACGTAGTGCTTCCCGCCGTCGGGCAGGGCGCCCTGGCCGCGGCGGCGCTGCACGATCATCCCCTTCGCGGCCACATAAGAGAAGCCCTCAACCATGGGCCGACCGAGAAGGCCGCGCTGGCCGAGCGGGCTATGCTGCGTGCGCTCGAAGGTGGCTGCCGGGTCCCCGTCGGGGCGAGTAGCGCTGTGGAAGGCAGCGTGGTGCGGCTCAGGGGCATCGTCATCTCCCCGGACGGGGCGCTGGTGTACCGTGGCGAGGCCGTGGGCGAGAAGCCCGACGAAGTAGGAGAGAGGCTAGCTCTGGACTTGCTGGGGCAGGGGGCTGGTGTGGTGCTCGGGGAGATCAGGGAGGTTAGGAGGTAAGTGATCTACCTGGTTGGGAGCGGGCCCGGGGATCCGGGACTCTTTACCCTCAAGGGCGTGCGGTGCATGGAGAAGGCCGACATCGTCGTCTACGACAGGCTCGCGCCCGAAGCGCTACTGGGGTACGCAAGGCCGGAAGCAGAAAAGCTCTACGTCGGCAAGAGACCGGGCGATCCGACGATGTCTCAGGAGGAGATAAACGCGCTCCTCGTAGAGCTCGGCCGCGCCGGGAAGACGGTCGTGCGCCTGAAGGGCGGTGATCCTTACATCTTCGGCCGCGGTGGGGAGGAGGCCCTCGCCCTGATCGATGCTGGACTGCCCTTCGAGGTCGTCCCCGGGGTGACGAGCGGCGTCGCGGTCCCCGCCTACGCAGGGATACCGGTCACGCATCGGAACGTCTCGACCAGCGTCGCGTTCGTCACGGGGCACGAGGACCCGACAAAGGGCCATTCGGACGTCGACTGGAGCAAACTCGCGGGCGGCGCCGACACGCTCGTGCTGTACATGGGCGTCGGCCGGTTACAGGAGATCTCCGCAGGCCTCATCGCGGCAGGCAGAGAGCCGGATACGCCCGTGGCCTGCGTCCGGTGGGGCACCGTCCCGGAACAGCGTACCGTCGCGGGAACACTCGAAGACATCGCGGAACGGGTCGCCGAAGCCGGCTTGAAGCCACCGGCGATCATCGTCATCGGAGACGTCGTCGCCCTTCGCGAGGCCGGCCTCGACTGGTACGAGCGGCGTCCCCTCTTCGGGCGCCGGGTGGTCGTGACCCGGGCAAGGGCGCAGGCGGGCGGGCTGTCGTCCGAGCTGGAGAGGCTCGGGGCCGAGGTCTACGAGTTCCCGACCATCGAGATAAGGCCCCCCGAGGAGTTCGGACCGCTCGACGCGGCGATCCATGACCTCGACTCGTTCGGTCTTATCGTCTTTACCAGCGTGAACGGCGTCGATGCGTTCCTGGAGCGCCTGCGGCACCACGGGTTCGACCTTCGGGCCGTGCCGCGGGACGCGAAGGTGGCCGCGATCGGCCCGGCGACCGCAGAGCGGATAAGGGGTGCCGGGTTGCGGGTCGACGTGGTACCCGAAGAGTACAGGGCGGAGGCCCTGATCGAGGCTATCGGGACAGACTCGCTGGCGGGAGAACGCATCCTCATCCCGCGGGCGAAGGTGGCGCGCGAGGTTCTGCCGGAGAAGCTCCGGGAGGCGGGCGCCGAGGTCGTCGTCCCGCCAGCCTACGAGTCGGTCCCTTCGTCCGAAGGCAAAGAGGAGTTGTCCCTGCGCCTGCAAACGGGCGAGATAGACTGCGTGACCTTCACGGCCAGCTCCACGGTAGAGAACTTCGTCGCGGCGTTCGGCGCCGAGGAGGCGACGCGGCTCCTGGAGGAGAGTAGGGTCACGTGCATCGGCCCGATCACGGCCGACACCGCCCGCAAACGTGGCCTCAGGGTCGACGCCGAAGCCAGGGAGTACACTATCGACGGACTTATCGAGGTGGTCACAGGCCTCCTCGCCGCGGACCCGGCAAAGAGGAGTGAGTAGCATGGCTTTCCCGCAGCAGAGACTGAGAAGAACGAGGCGCACGGCGGGCCTGCGCGGGCTGGTGCGCGAGACGCGGCTCTCCCCGCAAGAGCTTGTCTACCCGATCTTCGTGACCGTGGGGGAGGATGTCAGGAACCCTGTGGCCTCGATGCCGGGGATCTTCCAGCTCTCCATAAACCACGCGGTCGCCGAGGCAGGGCGGGCGCACGAACTCGGCATCCCGGCCGTCCTCCTTTTCGGCATCCCGGATCAGAAAGACGAGGCGGCTACCGGCGCCTACGACCCGGAAGGGATCGTCCAACTCGCCACCCGCGCCATAAAGGAGGCCGTGCCTGACTTGCTCGTGATCACGGACGTGTGCCTGTGCGAGTACACGAGCCACGGACACTGCGGGGTCGTCGAGAAGGAGACCGGCGAAGTGCTCAACGACGTGAGCCTCGAGCTTTTGGCCCGCACCGCCGCCTCCCAGGCCGAGGCGGGGGCCGACATAGTCGCCCCCTCGGACATGATGGACGGGCGCGTCGCGGCGATACGGTCCGAGCTCGACAACGAGGGTTTCGCGAACACGCCCATAATGGCTTACGCGGCCAAGTACGCCTCGGCCTTCTACGGCCCTTTCCGCGAGGCCGCCGACAGCGCGCCGCAGTTCGGGGACCGCCGCAGCTACCAGATGGACCCGGCCAACGCCCGCGAGGCACTGGTAGAGACGGACCTCGACATAGAAGAGGGCGCTGACATCGTAATGGTCAAGCCCGCCCTGCCTTACCTGGACGTTCTGCGGCGCGTCCGCGAGACGACAGACCTTCCCGTCGCCGCCTACAACGTGAGCGGGGAATACGCGATGGTCAAGGCCGCCGCCCAGAACGGCTGGCTCGACGAGCAGCGGGCCGTCCTCGAAGCTCTGACCGGCATCAAACGCGCCGGCGCCGACATCATCATCACCTACCACGCCCGCGACGTGGCCCGATGGTTGTCCGGGTGACGTGTCACACGGCGCACCCTCTGCCCATCCACCCGACCTGGACGGGCTTGCCTTCCTCGAAGATGACGGGGACCGTCCTGTTACCGCCGGTAAGCTCCAGCATACGCCCGCGGGCTTCCTGGTCCTCCTCGACGTCGTACTCGACGAAGTCCACCCCGCGCCACTCCAGGTCCTCACGCGCCGCCTCACTGTAGGGACAGCCTGCCGTGGTGAATAGTTCTATCGGCGTCATCGGTCCTCCTCGCTCCACCTACGCCCTCTGATTCTATCTCCCGAAGGGACATCTGGTGATTGTTCCCACGATAGTTATGGGCTACGATGGAGGGATCGGGAAGACAGCCTCTATGCGCCTTGAGGAGTGGGTGCTTGCACGAACTCTCTATAGCAGAGTCGGTGGTCAGGATCGCCAGCCGCCAGGCCGATGGGCGGCGGGTTACGAAGGTGCAGATGAAGGTTGGCTATCTGCGCCAGGTCGTGCCTTCGGCCCTGACCTTCGGTTTCGGGCTCCTGGCCGAAGGTACGTCGGTCGAGGGCGCCGAGCTGGAGATGGAGCAGATACCTGCAGAAGGAAGGTGCCGCGGGTGCGGGGTGGAGAGCCGGCTCGGTAACTTCCCTCTGCAGTGCGAGGAATGCGGAGGCTTCGACCTGGAGATCCTCCGGGGGGAAGAGCTGATGGTCGAGTCGCTCGAATTGGAGGAGGCGTAGGTATGCACCGCACGGCGGTCAAGAAAGTAGTCCTCGAGAACGTCCTGGACGCCAACGACACGCTAGCCAGGGCCAACAGGGATGCGTTCGACAGGGCAGAGACGTATGCGATCAACATGATGAGCTCGCCCGGTGCCGGCAAGACGGCGCTGCTAGAGCGTACGCTCGAGCGGTTGCGCAATCAACTTCGGCTCGGCGTTCTAGAGGGCGACGTACAGACCACCCTGGACGCCGACCGGCTGGCCCGTTTCCACATTCCCCTGGTGCAGGTGAATACCGACCCTGGTTTCGGCGGCGAGTGCCATCTGGACGCCAACATGGTCCGCTCCGGCCTCGGCGAGCTCCCGCTCGACGATATAGACGTCCTCATCATCGAGAACGTGGGGAACCTGGTGTGTCCCGCGGAGTTCAGGGTGGGGGAGGACGCCAGGGTCATGGTCTACTCCGTCACGGAAGGAGAGGAGAAACCGCTGAAGTACCCGCTTATGTTCCGCTCGGCCGACCTGGTACTGGTCAACAAAGTGGACCTGCTGCAGCATCTGGACTTCGATCTGGAGCAGTTCCTCGGGAACCTCGATGCGGTCAACCCAGAGGTCAAGACCGTCCTCACCAGCGCGCGGACTGGACGGGGTATCGACGAGTGGTGCGACTGGCTCGGGCAGCGCGCAGAAAATATCTGAGACGTAGGGTCGTATCCACGTTTACAACGGATCAGAGGGCTGCTATCCTGCCCCCGCTACTCTGTAGTGGGTAGATGGGCAACGCGGCGAGCCCGGGATTCAGGGAGCTAGTAGCAGCGTGAATAACTGGCCATTCCTTCAGGGGTGAGGGTGCCGCAAGAGCGCTCGACAGAGGGGAAGCTCTTA
>Ga0126309_10000858_pt1 | contig 10340 bp, 8 predicted proteins | sample Plot56_FD_92541 | JGI IMG/M metagenome (GOLD analysis project Ga0126309, IMG submission 92541) | Serpentine soil microbial communities from UC McLaughlin Reserve, CA, USA - Plot56 | ecosystem: Environmental > Terrestrial > Soil > Grasslands | place: USA: UC McLaughlin Reserve, Lake County...
GAGCTGGACGCTGACGAGCGCGTGATCCTCTTCGGCGAGGACGTCGCCGTCGCCGGCGGCGTGTTCGCGACGACGACGGGCCTGTACGACAAGTACGGGCCGGAGCGGGTCTTCGACACGCCCATCTCCGAGTTGGCCCTGGCCGGCGCTGCGTTCGGGTCGGCGGTGACCGGGCTGCGACCCGTCATCGAGATCATGTTCGGCGACTTTCTCGCGCTCGCGATGGACAGCCTGGTGAACCAGTCGACTAAGTACTGGTTCCTGACGCAGGAGCAGGTGAGCGTGCCGCTCGTGGTGCGCTCCGTGGTCGGAGCCGGAGGTCGCTTCGGCGCGATCCACTCGCAGATGCCCGTGTCGTGGTTCATGGGCGTTCCGGGCCTGAAGATCGCGTGCCCGTCGACGCCTGCAGATGCGAAGGCGCTGTTGAAGGCCGCGATCCGCGACGACAACCCGGTGCTCTTCTTCGAGCACAAGCGGTTGTACGCGCTCGAGGGAGAGGTGAACGGCGCCACTGGTCGGCTCGGTGAGGCGGCGGTGATTCGCGAGGGCAGCGACATTACGCTCGTGACCGCGATGAAGAGCGTCCACGACAGCCTCGAGGCAGCGGACGCGCTTGAGCAGGATCGCATCTCGATCGAAGTGATCGACCTTCGCACGCTACGCCCGTTCGACGTCGAAACCGTCCTCGCATCGGTTCAGAAGACGAACCGGATCGCGGTCGTCGAGGAAGGGCCACTGACGGGTGGCTGGGCAGGCGAGGTGCTCGCCTGCGTAACGGAGCGAGCACTCGGTTATCTCGACGACGCCTGGCGGATCGCCACTCCGAATACGCCGATTCCATACAGCCCGCCGCTCGAGGATGCGTTCCTGCCGGGGCCGGAGCGGATCGCTACCGAAATCCGGCGTCGTCTCCGATAGAGCCGTGCGGGCGACCCACGATACGGTCTCTCGATGAGCGATCTTGCGCGGAACTCCGGGGCTCCCGATCGCCTCCAGGCATCGCGGGTCGGCAATCGGCTTCGCACCGAACGGGAGCGTCTCGGGATCAGCCTCCGCGAGCTTGCACGTCGCGTCGGCGTTTCGCCGAGCCTCGTCTCGCAGATCGAGCTCGAGCGTGCGAACCCTTCGGTCAGCACCCTCTATGGCCTCGTGACGGAGCTCGGCATGACGATGAGCGACGTATTCGGTGACTCACAATCCGAGGAACGAGTTGTCCGCCAACTGCGCAACGGCGACGGCTTGGCGGAGCGACCCGAGACCCGACGGGTGATCAACCTTGCGTCTGGCGTGCGCTGGGAGCAACTCACGTCTCACGGCGATCGCGAGGTCGAGTTTCTCTATGTGGTCTACCCCGTGGGGGCCGCATCGTGTCCTGAGGACGCGCTGACGACACATGGTGGCAAGGAATACGGCTACGTCAGCAGCGGGACGCTCGGCGTGCGCGTTGGCTTCGAGGAATACGAGCTCGAGCCCGGCGGCTCGATCGCCTTCGACTCCTCGTCGCCTCACCGCCTGTGGGCGGTCGGCAACGAGCCGGTCCACGCAATCTGGGTGGTCATCGGCAGGGAGGCCGACCCGCGCGCGGCGACGCTCGCTGCCGAATAGATCGGCTCAGGCCGGCGCTTCGCCCTGACGCGTGCGAAGCCGACCCACGGTCTGCCGGCCCGAGCGGAAACGCGCTATGAGCTCGGGAGCCTGGTAGAGCACAAGCGCCAGCAGGATCAGCGCGCCGATCGTCATTTGCCCGTACTCGGTCGGCTGCTGGAAGAGCGGCAGGATGTTGCTGATCAACGAGAGGAAGAGCGCCGCCAGCAGCGTCCCGATGAAGGATCCTCTCCCACCCGCGAGGCTCGCGCCGCCGAGGACGGCCGCCGCGATGCTTGTGAGGGCGTAGTCGCCGATGATCGGGGAACCGATCTGGACCTGGGCGGCGGAATAGAAGCCGGCGATCGACGCAACGACCGCGCAGAGGACGAAGGCGAGGAACACAATTAGCCCGGTCGGCATCCCGAGCCGGCGCGACGAAATCTCGTCCAGACCGACTGCCCGCACCGCGGTGCCCACGCGCGTCCGGTACAGCCAAACATCCGCGAGCACGGCGAGCACGACGACGCCGATGAACGCGACCGGCATTACGCCGATGCTCGTGTTCAACGCGTCGATGACGTCGCTGTTGATCGTGCCTTCGGGATGGTCCCGCAGCAGAAGCGACGCTCCCTCGAGGATGCTGAAGGTGCCGAGCGTTGCGATGATCGACGGGAGACGGAGGACGCGGATGAGGGTCGCGTTGAAGAGGCCGGTCGCCAGGCCGACGCCCACGATCGCGAGCGAGCCGAGGAACAGCCCGAAGGTCGTCTCGTCGGGCTTGAGCGTGAAGGAGGCCGTGACGACACACATCGTGATCAGCGCGGCGACGGAGATGTCGAAGCCCCCGACGAGCAAAGCGTTCGTCTGGCCGATCGCAACGAGCGCGAGGGGCATCGTCGAGAGCAGGAGGTTGTTGATGTTGTACTCGGTCAGGAACGCGTCCTGACGCACCGCCGTGAACGCGCCGACCGCGAGGATCAGCACCGTCAGCAACACAAGCGGAATCCAGCCGCGGAACCTCATGCACTTGCCTTCGTGACGCGGCCGCCGACGATCGCTTCGACGATGCGGCGTTCGCCGAGCTCGTCCCCTTGGATCTCGTCGACGATCCGACCGCGTGACATCACGACCACACGGTCGCACAGCCCGGCGAGCTCGAGCGGATCGCTCGACTTGACGATCAGCGCCGCGCCCTCGTCTGCCTTTGCCCGCAACGCCTCGTAGATGTCGAAGCGCGCGCCGACGTCGACGCCCTGCGTCGGCTCCTCGGCCAGAATCACCTTCACGTCCCCGCGGAGGAAGGGACGCGTGAGTGAGACCTTCTGCTGGTTGCCGCCGGAAAGAGACTGAACCGGTTGCTCGATTGACGCCAGGCGGATGCCCAGCCGGCGCACCATGTCGTTGACGGTGTGCCGTTCACGCCGGCGGCGCAGGAAGCCCAGGCGGCCGAGTGACCTCAGTACCTGAATCGTGGTGTTCGCGCGTACGCTCAGGACCGGGAACAGCGACTCCTGGGTTCGATTGCCACTCAGGAGGACGACCCCTGCGCGGAGGGCCGACAGCGGCGATTTCGCATTGAATTCGTCGCCGTCGCAGAACGCTCTTCCATCGGACCGCTCGACACCGGCCAGCGCGCGCAGGAACTGGACCTGGCCGTTGCCCTCGGCGCCGGCGATACCGAGGATTTCGCCCTTCTCGACCTTGAGGTCGATGGGGCCGAAGCGGTCGCCTCGTAGGGCCGAGGCCTCGAGGAGCACCTCCGGCACGCGTGCGCGCCCGTCGCGCTCGGGGAAGGCGAGCTGAAGGGGCCGTCCGATCATGAGCGCGACAAGCGCTTCTTCTGTCATCCCGGCGGCATCGAACGTTCCCTGACTCACCCCGTCGCGAAGGACGCTGATGCGATCGGCGATCCCGAGCACCTCGGGCAGCCGGTGGCTGACGTAGACGATGCCGACGCCGGCCCTGCTTCGCTCGCGCACGAGCGCGTGGAGCTGCTCGACCTCCTGTGGTCCGAGCGCTGTGGTCGGCTCGTCGAGGAGAAGCACCTTGGGTCTCGCGAGCAGCGACTTGACGACCTCGAGGAGCTGCCGCTGCACGAGCGACAGCGTCCCGACCTCTGCTCTCACCGAGACGTCGAGTCCGAACTCCTCGAGCGTGGACGCCGCCCACTTCTCCATTCGCCCGTACGCCGGTCGTTCGGTTCCGGGCACGGCGAGATAGAGATTCTCAGCCACCGAGAGGTCGAGGACATGCGAGTAGGTCTGGTAGGCGATGCCGAGTCCGGATCGCCGGGCCTCGGCCGGAGAGCCCCGTCTTCGAGGGCGTCCGCCGATCTCGACGAACCCCTTGTCCGGGGCTAGGAAGCCACTGGCGATCCCGAGCAACGTCGACTTCCCGGACCCGTTCTCCCCGACGAGGGCGTGCACCTCGCCTTCGCGACAGTCGAAACTGACGTCTCGAAGCGCTTGCACGGCTCCGAACGTTTTCGACACGTCGGTAAGCGAGAGCACGACGGGGCTCTCGGGCCCGGGAGTCGACATTCCTTGGCTCGGGATGTACTGCTTGACGCCGTCTTCCTCCTAACCGGGATACATCCGATGCAGCAGCTTCAGCGGCACCAGCGAGGTGGCCGAAGCTTCCTGCGGGTAGCCCTTGACACATTCGGTGCGCTTGGCCTCACTCTGCAGCTGGATCGGGAACACGATCTTCGGCGGGATCTTCGCGCCCTTGAGCTTCATCATCCCCGCTGTCAGGGCGACGCGGATCTGTGAGTTCCCGGCGGTGTAGTAGAAGACCTTCAGCTTCGAGTTATGCAGCCTCTTCGCGGCACAGCCCATGCCGACGTCGTCCGTTCGAAGCGTCAGCACCGCGTTGAAGGGCTTGCCCGCGGCCTTGTAGGCCGAGAACGCGCCCTGCGCCATGCCGAGCCCGTACTCGTAGCTCCAGCCTTTGATGTTGGGATGCGCCGCGAGGATTCCGGACACGACCTGCTGGACTTTCGAGGCGTCCCAGTTGGTCGGCTCGTTGGCCACGACGTGGATGCTCTTGTTGAGCGCCGGCTTCTCGCACTTCTGCCAGCCCAGAGACAGAGGGTTGCCCGGGAAGCCGCCGAGGAAGGCGATGTCGCCGGACTTGACGTACTTGTTCATGATCCTCGCGTACGCCCGGCCGAGCTTGCAGACGTTCTCGCCCACGACCGCGGTGTAGTTCGTGCCGGGTCCGCTCACGTAGCCCCAGGCGTAGGTCACGACCGGGATGTGCTTTCTCGTCGCTTCCCTGAACACCGGAATGGCCGCGTCGCCGAAGTCCGGATACGCGACGATCACATCGGCGCCCTGAGCGATCACCGCGCGGAAGTCGGTCAGAGCCTGGCTCGGATTCGAGTGCGCGCTCCTGTACATGATCCTTCCGATCGACTTGTACGTGAGCGCCTGGAGAATGAACTCCATCTTCGAGATATGGCGATAGACGTTCTCGCCGAATGGCTCGACGTAGGCGACGGTGAGCTTGCCGCCCGTGCCTGTCTTGCAGCCGTCCTTCTTCCAGCACCTGAGCGCGAGATTCATGTTGACCTTGTTGTCGGCACGCCCGTACGCCGCCAGCGCGATGTTCCTCGCCATCCCCGGCGGCGGCAGGAGCTTGGCGTTGAACAGCGTCTTTCTGAGGATCGCTGTGCTTGCCTTGTACGTCTCGCCGAAGCCTCCGGCATTGGATTTCGCCTGCGTTGCATGACCGGCCGGCTTGTGGCTGGTGCCGCCGACGGCGGCTGCCACGATCACGAGCGTCGCCCCTACCAGAACGACCCCCAGGCCGAGCAGTAGACGCCTCCCTTTCCACCCCGTTCTTCCGTGCATCGTGCCCTCCTTCCGTTTCTCAGTTCGTGGTTTCATGCACCCCGTGGGCGATGCGCGCCGGGATGTCCTTCGGCCGCATCAGGCGGCCCAGAAGCGACGCGACGCGGTCGCCGGAGATGAGCATCCCAACGATGATCGCCCCGCCGAAGACGATGAACTGCCACCCCGTCGAGAGGCCGAGGATCAGCAGCATCTGGTTAAGCAGCGTCAGTGCGAGCGCCGCGACCCAGGTCGAGGTTGCGCTTGCCAGTCCTCCCGAGAGCGACGCGCCGGCGATGACGACCGCTGCGATCGGCGCGAGCAGATAGGCGGCGCCGAAACTCGGGTCGACGCTGATTCGCACGCCCGCGAGGAGCACCGCCGCGATCGCGTAGAGCGTGGCCGCGGCCGTGTAGGCGATCACCACGTGGGCCCGGACCCGCACGCCTGCCATCCACGCGGCTTTGGGGTTTGCCCCCACCGCCTGAAAGCGTCGGCCGGGCACCGTGTAACGGAGCAACAGCGCCACGGCGAGTGTGATGCTCGCGCCGACCCAGAAGACGAGGCTGATGATCCCGATGGGCCTGTTCTGCGCGAACGACGACAGCCGCGAGGGCACATCAGTCTCCGCCAGCCCGTTGGAGTAGTGGAGGCCCTCCGCGAAGACGATCTGTCCAACCGCGAGCGTGACGATCAAGGGGTTCAGCTGCAGGATCCCGACGAGAATCCCGTTCACCAGGCCCACGACCACCCCGAGGCCCAGGCAAGCGAGGATCGCGACCGCCAGGCGATTGTTGGAGCCATGGCCGACGCCCACGATGAGGTAGCCGCCGAGGAACATCACGCCCGGGGTCGAGAGGTCGATGCCCGCGTGCATGACCACCAGCATCTGGCCGAGCCCGGCGACGGCGAGAACCGTCATGTAGGGGAGGACGAAGGCCCAGGACGTGCTCTGCAACGCGGCGGGCGCGATGATCGCCGCGACCAGCATGAGCACGCCGGTGGCTATCCACACGGGCACGAAGCGCGCTCCGAGGAGCACCTCGGCGAGCAGGGGCGTCAATCGTCGCCCCTCGTGCAGCGCAACGCCCTCGGTGCCATCGCGCGCGTTCACCCGCTCCTTTGACCCGACCAGACATCCATTCTCAACACGTGCACTGAAGAGTGTCAACCATCACCGAACGCAAACTGCATCAGTCGCCTGGGCGTTCACCCCTGCTTAACGAACGGCTCCAATCAGTGGTCGCGTTGACTGGTCGGTCGGCATCCGTTTATGCTCGCTGCACAATGCGCCGGCGCAAGACCGCGCATTCCGTGTTGGCCAAGTCAAGGAGAACAGGGGCATGAGCTCGCAACGCCTTTTGATCCGCAACGGCTTCGTCGTATCGATGGATCCCGAGGTCGGCGACATCCCGAGCGGCGATGTCCTGGTCGAGGATGGCGCGATCGTCGAAGTCGGACGAGGCCTCGAAGTGTCCGGGGCCGAAGAGATCGACGCGACGGGCATGATCATCATGCCGGGGTTCGTCGACACACACCGGCACACGTGGCAAACGCCAGTCCGCGGCGTCCTCCCGAGCTGCACGCTCGACCACTACTTCGCCGTCATGCTCGGCAGCGTCGGCGGGCACTACCGCCCGGAGGACGTGTACGTCGGCGACTACGCCGGCGCGCTCGAGGCGCTGAACGGCGGCGTCACGACGCTGCTCGACTGGTCGCACATCAGCAATACGCCGGATCACTCGGACGCGGCGATCCAGGGCCTAAAGGATGCCGGTATCCGTGCTGTCTATGCCCACGGCATGCCGACGGGCGGCGAGTGGTGGATGATGAGCGAGCTGAACCACCCCGAGGACATCCGGCGAATCCGCGAGACATACTTCTCGTCGGACGACGGCCTCATCACCCTTGCCATGGCCGCTCGTCAGCCCGGCAACGTGAACGCCGACGTAGCGAAGCACGACTGGGCGCTCGCGCGCGAGCTCGGGATCCTGATCAGCGTGCACGTCGGCATGCGGCTCCACAACCTGCACTACACGCCGGTGAAGGAGATGCACGACCTCGGGCTCATGGGTCCCGACGTCTGCTACATCCACATGACCGACCTGACGGACGAAGAGCTCGACTGGATCGCGGAGACCGGCGGCAAGGCTTCGATCGCGCCCTACGTCGAGATGCTGATGGGGCACGGCCCGCCGCCGACGGGGAAGATGCTTGCGCGTGGGGTCCGCCCATCGCTCAGCGTCGACGTCGTCTCGAGCGTCCCCGGCGAGATGTTTACGCAGATGCGGACGGCGCTTGCCTACGACCGGATCCTCGAGTTCACCGACACGCCGGACATCGCCTTCGCGCCGACGCTCACGCACAAGGACGTGCTCGAGTTCGCGACGATCGACGGCGCACGGTCGATCGGACTCGAGGACAGGGTCGGCTCGCTCACGCCGGGCAAGCAGGCGGACATCGTCCTTTTGAAGACCAATGCCATCAATACCGCGCCGATGGTCGACCCGATCGGGACGATCGTCGTCTTCGCCGACACGTCCAACGTCGACTCAGTGTTCGTCGCCGGGCGAGCGGTCAAGCGGAACGGACAGCTCGTCGGCGCCGACCTCGACAATGTCTTCAAGAAGCTCGACGAGTCGAGGAATCACATCCTGTCGCGAGGCGAGTTGCTGCCCGACTGGGCAGCCGAGCCGATGGCAGCCGTCTAAGCCGCACTTCTCGGGCTCGGTCCGCAATGCGTGCGGGCCGGGCCTTTTCTTCGGCGCGAAAGGAGAGAGCGAATGGCCACAGGCAGCGTCGTCATCGTCGGCGGCACGCAAGGACAAGGCCGCGAGCTCGCGCAATCCTACGCAGACGACGGCCGCGACGTGGTCGTCACGGGCCGAGATCAGGCTCGCGCGCAGGCAGCGGCGGACGAGATAGGCGGCAGCACCCGCGGCATCGGCTTCGATCTCGCCGAGCCGCATGCGATCGCGGATCACCTTGCCGAGGTGGGCGACGTCGACCATCTCGTACTTGCTGCGATCGAGCGTGACGTGAACAACGTGCACGAGTACGACATCGATGCGGCGTTGCGGCTGGTCACCCTCAAGCTCGTCGGCTACACGGAGGCGATCCACGCACTCACGCCGAGGCTTGGCGATGAATCCTCCATCCTCATTTTCGGGGGCCTTGCGCGCGACCGGCCCTATCCCGGGTCGACAACCGTCACGACCGTCAACGGCGGCGTGACAAGCCTTGTGAACACCCTCGTGACCGAGCTGGCGCCGACACGCATCAACGCGGTGCACCCGGCCATCGTCGGGGACAGCCCTCAATGGGTCGACATGCCTGCTGAGCGCCGGCAGGCGCTTGTGGAGCGAACTCCGACCGGGCGCCTCGTGACCATGGCCGAGGTCGTGAATGCCTCACGCTTCCTGCTCGAGAACGGGGCGATGAACGGCATCAACCTGAGAGTCGACGGGGGTTGGATGCTCTGGTGACGGGGTCGCCTCGCGCTCGATAGCAGCGACCGGCGCCGGGGTCGCGCTCGGCCTGGCCGTGGGCTACAACATCGCAAACGTCGGTCCCGCGGCCGACGTGCTCGCGCAGACATACGGCGTCCGCCTCGGGACGATCGGCTTCCTGGCGACGGCGCTGTTCCTCACGCACCTCGTGATGCAGATCCCCGGCGGGAGGCTCGTCGACCGGCGCGGTGCGCGGACTCTCGGGATGTGTGCGCTCGCGCTCGTGATGGCCGGGAACCTCGTCGCGCTTGCCGTCGCGTCCTTCGCAGTCGGCGTGCTCGGAAGGCTCATCGCGGGCCTCGGTACCGGCATCGGATTCATCGCCGGAAGCGACTACATCCGCGCCACAGTCGGAACCGCCAGCGCGCAGGGCCTCTACGGCGCGGCCGGTGTCGGCGGGGGCGGCCTCGCAATCGCGATCGTTCCGCTCGCCACGCCCGCGCTCGATTGGCGGGCTCCGTACCTGAGCGCGCTCATCTTCGCGTTCGCCGTCCTCGTGTGTCTCCCACTGGCCCCACGCGCTCGCCCGGCGCGCAAGGGTCGTCGTGGCTCGGCGCAGGTAGCGACAGTCGACATCGTCCGTGACCGACGACTGCACCCCCTCGCGGTTGCTCACACCGCATCTTTCGGGCTCAGCGTCATCATCGGGAACTGGGCGGTGTCGCTTCTCCAGCACGACGGTTACGGTCGGCGACTTGCGGGCGCGGTGGCGGCGTTGACTCTCCTCGGGGGCCTCGTAACCCGACCGATCGGCGGTCGTGTCTTTCAGCGTCGGCCGGAGAGCGCTGCGCGGCTCCTTGCCGTCAGCATGGTTGCAGGAGCGATCGGCACCTTGCTCCTCCTCTGGGACATACCGCTTTTGGCGCGAATTGTAGGTGCGGCCCTGCTTGGCCTCGCCGCCGGGATTCCTTTTGCCGTCGCCTTCACCGGAGCACAGGTGATTCGCCCCGATGCCCCCGGAGCTGCGATCGGCTTCATCAACAGCTGCGCGACCTTGCTCATTGTGGTCGGTACGCCGTTGATCGGGTTCACATTCGCACTGCCAGGGCACGGCCGCGCCGGTTTTGTGGCCATCGCGGTGTTATGGGCACTGGCCTTTTTCGCAGTGCGACCGTCGAGAGCAGGCGAGCTAGTCGCTGTCAAACAGGGGGATTCATGGTGGCGGCGTCTGTGACAGTTTCTGAACTCGCGCTGGGCATGGGTCGCAAAGGGGTCGACAGACGCAAGGATCTGGCGAAACTGAGAGGAGTGATGGACGATCGTCGGGTGCGGTCCCGACACCTGCGGCAGGGCAAGAGGCTGAGCAACGGCACGGTCGTCGTGGCGGAATACGACGATTCCGGTCGGCTCCTTCGTGAGACGCATTACACCCCGGACAGGGCCTGGGTGACGAAGATCGTCGACAGAGGCA
>Ga0126309_10000859_pt1 | contig 10337 bp, 9 predicted proteins | sample Plot56_FD_92541 | JGI IMG/M metagenome (GOLD analysis project Ga0126309, IMG submission 92541) | Serpentine soil microbial communities from UC McLaughlin Reserve, CA, USA - Plot56 | ecosystem: Environmental > Terrestrial > Soil > Grasslands | place: USA: UC McLaughlin Reserve, Lake County...
ACCTCGCTCTCGAAGCCCGCGATCCTCTTCGGCGGAAAGTTGACCACAGCGACGACCTGTTTTCCGACAAGCCCCTCCGGCTCATAATGGGATGTGAGCTGGGCGCTGGTCTTCCTGGTCCCGCCCTCCGGTCCGAAGTCAACCTTGAGTTTTATCGAGGGTTTGCGTGCCTCCGGGAACGGCTCAGCCTCGACGACCGTGCCGACCCGTACATCCACCTTCTCGAAATCCTCCCAGCTTATCTCAGGCAATTCATCCTCCTATTGTCGGGAAGCTACAGGTTACAGACTCAAGGCACAAGCAACGCGTTTCGAGAACCGGCAAAGTCTATATCTGAAACCTATGGCCTGAAACCTGATGCCTTCTAAGGAAGGTTCCTGACCTCGAAGAGCTCCCTCACGACGTGGAGGTTGAGCTTCCCCGGCAGGAAGGTATCGCGCGACCACTGCGCGGGACGCCCGTCTGTCAGGTACATGGTCTGGGTAAGCGAGAACGCAGCGGAATGGTCCTTCAGGCCGAGTCTTTCACCGAGGTGGTCTCCCGGACCGATCATGACGGCCTCGATGGACATCTGGCTGTAGCCAACGGGCACACCTTCGGAGACCAGGAGATCCAGCAGCATAGCGTCAGGGCGGAAACGCTCCCTGACGTCGTCCACCCCGATAATACTCTCGACCACAACGTCCTCCATCCACGCGGCAGGCGTACCTTCGATGAGCAGGACGCGCGAGACCCTGGCGAGCGGCGTATCTTCAGCGACCTCCAATGTCGCAGCCTCATCCTGCGTGGCACCGACGGCCTCTATGGTCAGGTCCCAGCTACCGAGCTCCAACCCCAGCCTTGCAGCGTGAACCGTGTAAGTCTCCAGCCGCTCCAGGCCGGCCGAGAGCCGCGCTCCCTCAGGCGGCCGCACCAGGAACGTCCCGCTACCCTGGCGGCGCTCCAGCAACCCCCGCTCTACGAGTCGCGCCAGCCCAGCCCGCACAGTTACCCGCGAGACGCCCAGAGCGTCGACGAGATCCACCTCGGGTGGGATCCGATCCCCCGCCTTGTGAAGGCCCCGCAACAAGAGATCCTCTATACGCTGCTCGACCTGGAGGTAGAGGGGATCCCCCTTCCTCGGTCCCGCATTCAATGGACTCAGCCCGATCTTCTACCCCCTCTCTCAACCGCAAGCGCTAAACACACTACGGAATGTTACCCGAGAGACCGTCGTCTGTAAGCAACTTCATGCGTTCGCCCTCTTGTATGACAAATTGGTATTAACTATGATGTGATTGTAGCCTGGGCCTGGTGCCACGGGGAATTCGGGGAAGGGAGGCATAGGTGAGTGAATCCGAGAGGCGGACGACGCAGGGGGTCGAGTACGAGAATGTAGGGGAAGAATACCTGGAGTATCGCCAGTTGCAGAAAGGTGCAGCGGGCTGGGTGCTCTTGGCGGGACTCGGGGTGGCATACGTCATTTCCGGGCAGATTGGGGGCTGGCAATTTGGACTCGCCGAGGGCGGGTGGGGTGGCCTGCTCATCGCCACGATCCTCACGGCCATCATGTACACTGCCATGGTCTACTCCCTGGCTGAACTCTCGGCCGCCATCCCGGTTGCCGGGGCCGGCTACGGTTTCGCCCGGCGGGCCATGGGGGTGTGGGGAGGGTTCCTCACGGGCACAGCGATCGTGATCGAGGTGGCGATAGCCCCGGCTGCCATCGCCACCTTTATCGGGGCCTACGTAGAGTCGCTGATCGGTTTTGGCGGGCCGTTAATCTATCTTATATTCTACGCGATCTTCGTAGGGATGTTGCTGTATGGCACCGGCGAGGCTCTGAGGATAATGTTCGTAATCACCGCGGTGGCCGTAGTGGCGATCGCCGTGTTCGTGGTCGGGATGATCCCGAACTTCGACCCGGCCAACCTGTTCAACATCGCCCCCAAGGACGCCGCCGGGGCGAGTTCTTTCCTCCCGTTCGGGTATCTGGGCATCTGGGCCGCGTTTCCGTACGCGATCTGGTTCTTCCTGGGCATTGAGGGCTTGCCGCTCGCAGCCGAGGAGACCCGCGACCCCGCACGGGATATGCCCAGAGGATTGATCGTCGCCATGTTTGCCCTGTTGGTCTTGACGGCTCTCGTCCTCGTCTTTGCTCCTGGTGGCGGGGGCTCGGCGGAGATCCAGGATTCTGGCGCCCCGCTTACCGACGCGATCGCCTCGCCTAACGCCTACGGCGGCAAGAACGCTCTGTTTGCTTTCGTCAACGTCGTTGGCATCGCGGGTCTGATCGCGAGCTTCTACTCGCTCATCTACGCCTACTCGCGCCAGATCTTCGCGCTCTCGCGGGCGGGGTACATTCCGAGGTGGCTCTCGGTAACCAGCCGCCGACACGTGCCGTGGGTAGCACTGGTCGTGCCCGGCGTCATCGGCTTTGTGCTCGCCTGGAGCGGCGACGGCGACCTGCTCGTCCTGATATCCGTCTTCGGAGCGACGATCTCGTACGTCTTGATGATGCTCTCACACATCATCTTGCGCTACACAGAGCCGGAACTCGAGCGTCCCTATAAGACGCCCGGCGGCATCCTCACCTCGGGCGTGGCCTTGGTGCTCGGCGTCGCTTCAGTGATCGCCGGTTTCCTCGTTGACCCCCGGGTGCTGATCGGGACGGCGATCGTCTACGCTATCATGATCGCCTACTTCGCAATTCACAGCCGTCACCACCTCGTTGCCCAGGCGCCGGAGGAGGAGTTCGAGGCTATCGAAAGGGCCGAAGCCGAGTTGGAGTAATAGGCGGGCAAGTAGAAGATCGAAAGAAAGGAGCCAGATCGTGGACTCGACGCAAGTCCAGGGGCGCCTCGACCTAGACACCCTGCGCTCGGAGGTCGAGGCCGGGAGGATAGACACCGTCCTCCTCGCGATGACGGACATGCAGGGCCGACTCCAGGGCAAGCGCCTCACGGCGACCCACTTCCTCGACGAGGTGGTCGAGCACGACGCTGAAGGCTGCAACTATTTGCTAGCGGTGGACGTGGAGATGAATACCGTAGAGGGTTACGCGATGTCCTCCTGGGAGCGCGGCTACGGCGACTTCGTCTTCAAGCCTGACATGGATACCTTGAGATACGTCCCCTGGCAGGAGGGGACGGCGCTCGTGACGTGCGACCTCGTCTGGGAAGACGGCTCTCCGGTAGTAGCCTCGCCGAGGCAGGTTCTCAAGCGTCAGCTCGAACGAATCTCCGAGCGCGGCCTCGAAGCCTTCGTAGGGACGGAACTCGAGTTCATAGTCTTCATGGACTCCTACGAGGAAGCGTGGCGTAAAGGGTACAGAGATCTGGAGCCCGCCAACTACTACAACGTGGACTACTCGCTGCTAGGAACGGCGCGCGTCGAGCCGCTGCTCCGGCGTATCCGCAACTCTATGGCGGGGGCGGGGCTCGCGGTCGAGGACGCGAAGGGCGAGTGCAACTTCGGGCAGCACGAGATCAACTTCAGGTTCGGCCGCGCTCTGGCGACCGCAGACGGGCACGCGATCTACAAGAACGGCGCCAAGGAGATCGCCGCCCAGGAGGGCTGCTCGATCTCCTTTATGCCCAAGTTCGACGAACGCGAGGGCAACTCCTGCCACATCCACCTGAGCCTGCGCGGCGAGGACGGGGGTACCGTCTTCGTCGACGGCCACGGTTTTTCCCCGATGTTCGAGAACTTTTTGGCGGGCCAGCTCGCCTGCCTGCGCGAGCTCACGCTCTTCTTCGCCCCCAACATAAACTCCTACAAGCGCTACGCCAAAGGCTCCTTCGCCCCGACGGCGGTGGCGTGGGGCAAAGACAACCGCACCTGTAGCATGCGCGTCGTCGGCCACGGTGGTTCGCTCAGGGTCGAGAACCGGCTGCCCGGCGGGGACGTCAACCCTTACCTGGCTATTGCGGCCATGATCGCCGCCGGACTGCACGGCATCGAGAACGAGCTCTCCCTCGAAGACGAGTTCGTCGGCAACGCCTACGAGGCGGACAAGCCACACGTCCCGACGAACCTGCGCGAGGCGCAGGGACTGTTCGCGGAGAGCGAGGCGGCCCGTAGTGCGTTCGGCGTGGAGGTCGTCGAACACTACCTGAACATGGCGCGCGTCGAGATCGACGCCTTCGAGGCCGCCGTCACGGACTGGGAACGCTACCGGAACTTCGAGCGCCTGTGAGCGGGAGATCCAGGCCGAACATCGGCGTGACGGCGGCGACCGAGAGGGTGAGCTACGGTGTCTGGGAGGAGGTGCCGGCGATCATCAGCCCGGCCCGCTACGTCCAGGCCGTGCAGCGCGCCGGTGGGCGTCCCGTCCTCCTACCCCCCGACCTGGAGGATTCGGAGGACCCCGGCGGGGTGCTCGACTTTATCGACGCGCTCGTCGTCACCGGAGGGGCAGGGGATCTCGACCCCAGCCTCTACGGAGACGAACGGCACCCCGAGACCGGACCCGTACAGGAGGAGCGCGACGCCTACGAGCTCGCGCTGGTACGCGGAGCTTTAGAGCGCGAGATGCCCATCCTCGGCATCTGCCGCGGGATGCAGATCCTCAACGTCACCTACGGGGGCACCATCGAACAACACCTCCCCGACGTGCTCGGCCACGAAGAGCACCGCCACACGCCGGGCGTCTTCGCCGACCACGAGGTGCGTCTCGATCCCGACTCTCTCGCCGCCCGTGCCGCCGGCTCGGATAGGACGCCGGTCAAATCGCACCACCACCAGGGAATAAAGGATGTGGGGGACGGCCTCGTGGTCACCGGCTGGGCGGTCGAAGACGACGCGGTCGAAGCCCTCGAGGACCCGTCCTGCCCGTTCGTTCTCGGCGTGCTCTGGCACCCCGAAGAAGACGAGAAGAGCCAACCCATAAAGGCCCTAGTTTCGGAGGTCTCCTAGATGCTCGAAATACTGAACCCGGCCACCGAAGAGGTGGTAGAGAGGCTCGAACCAGCCACCGAAGGCGACGCCGACGCGGCCGTAGCCCGCGCCAGGGAGGCCTTCCCGGCGTGGAGGGACGTACAACCCGACGACCGCTCGCGCCTCCTCAGGCGCCTCGCCGACGCCCTGGACGCAGAACACGAGAACCTCTCGCAACTGGAGTCGAAGAACACGGGCAAGCCCATCGGCGACTCCCGCGCCGAGATGGCGATGGTGGCGGAGACCTTCCACTACTACGCGGGGATGCCGGAGAGATTGCTCGGCGACACCATTCCGGTCTCGGGGGGCGTCGACGTTACGTTCCGCGAGCCGCTGGGCGTCGTCGGGCTCATCGTCCCGTGGAACTTCCCGCTCACCATTGCGAGCTGGAAGATGGCCCCGGCCCTCGCGGCGGGCAACACCCTCGTCCTCAAGCCGGCCGAGCTCACGCCGCTTACCGCCATGGAGTTCGGGCGCATAGTGCTCGAGGCGGGCATCCCCGAGGGCGTCGTAAACGTCGTCGTCGGGCCGGGGAGCAAGGTCGGGAAGCGGCTCGTCGAGCACCCTGATGTCGCGAAGGTCGCCTTCACGGGTTCCACGGAGGTCGGCAAGGGCATCATGGCCGGTGCCGCCGATAGAATAAAGCGCGTCACCCTGGAGCTGGGGGGCAAGTCCGCGAACGTGGTCTTCGCCGATGCCGACCTGGAGAAGGCCGCCGCTTCGGCGCCCATCGCCGTCTTCGGCAACGCCGGGCAGGATTGCTGCGCCCGTTCGCGCATCCTGGTCGAGAAGGGCGTCTTCGACGAGTTCCTCTCGCTCATGGAGCCGGCCGTCACGGGGATGCGCGTCGGGGACCCGTTCGACGAGGAGACGGAGATGGGGCCCCTGATCTCCGCCGACCACCGCGAGAAGGTCGCCGCCTACGTCCCGGAAGACGCGCCCGTGGCACTGCGCGGCGAGGCGCCGGAAGGTTCCGGGTTCTGGTACCCGCCCACCGTTCTGGCCCCCCTCTCCAACGACGATAAGGCGGCCAGGGAGGAGATCTTCGGCCCTGTGGTAGCGGTGATCCCGTTCGAGGACGAAGTGGACGCTATTCGTCAGGCCAACGACACCGTCTACGGCCTCTCGGGTTCGATCTGGACCGAAAACGGCGCCCGCGCCCTGCGCGTGGCGAGGCGTATGGAGACGGGCGTGATCTCCGTAAACTCCAACACTTCCGTACGGGTTGGCACACCCTTCGGCGGCTTCAAGCAGTCCGGCGTCGGGCGCGAGCTCGGCCCGCACGCCCTCGACTACTATACGGAGGTAAAGAACGTCTACATCTCCACGGAGGGCGAGGAGCGCCCTGCCGAGCCGTGGGCGCAAGGCGCGGAGGAGGACTGAAATGCCGGGACGCCTGGAAGGGAAGGCCGCTGTTATAACCGGCGCCGCCAGCGGCATCGGCCGCGAGACCGCCCGCCGTTTCGCCGAGGAAGGCGCCCGCGTGTGCGTCGCTGACCTGGCAGACGAGCCGGGGCATGAGACGGCCTCCGAGATAGACGGCCTCTACGTCCACGCCGACGTCACCGACCCCGACGACGTGCAACGGATGTACCGCGAGACGGCGGAGCGCTTCGGGGGCATAGACGTGCTCTTCAACAACGCCGGCATCTCGCCGCCCGACGACGACTCCATCCTGGATACCGACCTCGACGCCTGGCAGCGCGTGCAGGACGTCAACCTCAAGAGCGTCTACCTGTGCTGCAAGTTTGGGATACCTTACCTGCTGGAGCGGGGCGGAGGGTCGATCATCAACACCGCCTCCTTCGTGGCCACGATGGGGGCGGCGACCTCCCAGATCTCCTACACAGCATCGAAAGGCGGTGTGCTGGCCTTAAGCCGCGAGCTCGGGGTGGAGTTCGCCGGCCGGGGAATCCGGGTCAACGCCCTGTGTCCCGGTCCTGTCAACACGCCGCTCTTGCAGGAGCTCTTCGCCAAGGACCCGGAGAAAGCTGCGAGAAGGCTCATCCACCTCCCGATGGGCCGGTTCGCCGAGGCGACGGAGATCGCGGGCGCCGTCCTCTTCCTGGCCTCCGACGACTCGTCTTACGTAAACGCGTCGACCTTCCTGGTGGACGGCGGACTCTCGAGCGCGTACGTCACCCCTATGGAGTTCGAGAACGTAGAGCTCTCGGAGCGGGGCCTGCACCCGGCCGGGGACAGGTAGATATAATGGCCGGCTAAGATCCCGTCCCAGGGAGGCAAACTATGACCGAACGCGGGCTCTCAGGCAGCATCCTCGACGCTATAGGTAACACGCCGATGGTGGAGATCGAGGGCATCTACTGCAAGCTCGAGTACCTGAACCCTTCGGGGTCCATCAAGGCCCGTATAGCGAAGTACATGATCGAACGCGCCGAGGACGAGGGACTCTTGAGGCACGGCGACACCATCGTCGAGGCCACGAGTGGCAACACGGGCAACGCCCTCTCGATGGTCGCCGCGGTCAAGGGATATCGCATGCTCGTCGTGATGCCAGAGGGGATGAGCGGCGAGCGGGTCGCCATCAGCCGCGCGTTTGGCGCCGACGTGATGGAGGTCGGGCACTTCCACGTCAACGAGGCCCTGGCGAAAGCCAAGGAACTCGGGCAGGAGCCCGGATACTTCTGCCCGGCCCAGTTCGAGTCGGAGTGGAACGTGGAGGAGAACAGGATCTGGCTCGGGCCGGAGATACTCTCTCAGCTCCCCGATGGCGTCGTGCCCGATGCGATGGTGATGGGCGTCGGAACCGGTGGGACCTTGATCGGGGTGGGCCAGGCATTCCAGGAGGTGAACCCTGCGGTCAAGCTCTTCGCGATGGAGCCTTCAGAGTCATCGACCATCCTGTGCGGCGAGGTGGGGGACCACCTGATCGAAGGCATCTCCGACGGCTTCGTCCCTGGCATCTTCGAGCGCCACCAGGGCCTGGTCGACACCGCCCTGACCGTAGACTCCGAGGAGGCTGTAGAGGAGATGCGCCGCCTCGCCATGAAATACGGCCTCTTTGTCGGCCCATCGAGCGGCGCCAACCTCATTGCCACAAGGAAGGTACGGGAAGCTTACCCGGAGTTGAGAAACATTGTTACCTTGTTTTGCGACGAAGGGGAAAAGTATATCCAGGACCACTTCGCCGGCGAAGTGGAAGTAACTTCGGAGACCTTTAGTTGAAGTACATCAGCCGTGCTCTACAACCGCGACGAGATCGCCGCCTCCGACCGCTTGCTCGCCCGCAAACCCGGAGCGCGGGTGTGGTTCACTCGGGCTGGCTCCCGCTACGCGCGCCGGTTCGGAGGACCGCGTCACCGGCTACCGCCCGCGTGATAACCGGTTCGGTGAATGCTTATCGGGAAGCAATCCTCCGCCTGACAGTCCGTGGGCCGCAAGCACGAGAAGAGATAGAGGCGGTCGTAGACACTGGGTTTAGCGGCTTCTTGACCTTGCCTCCGCCGCTTGTCGCGATGCTCGATCTCCCATTCCGCAGGCAAGGGCGAGCTGTTCTGGCGGACGGGAGCGAAACCCTCTTCGACGTTTATGAGGCCGAGGTCGTCTGAGACGAACGTCCGCGTCGTGTCTTCGTGGACGCCGACACTGATCCGCTCATCGGGATGGCCATGCTCGACGGCCACGAGTTGACGGTCCAGGTCGTCAACGAAGGAGGCATCTTTATCAGGAAATTGCCATGAGCCCGGCCGATCACGACAGTTAGGCGGGCTAAGCAAAGACCTCGGGGACCCTTGAACCTCGGCCATCGCCCTCATCAAACGCCTCTACTTCGACGCCATCTATCCTCAGCGAACCGGCGCATCTACGCCCCGTATGTGCTAGCCTTACCCTGCCCGATGAGGGCCGCGGGAGAGAGTCGTCTGGGGGATGGGGGAGAGCTCGTGACGGCCGCCGAAGGTGAAAGGGTTGCCGGGGCAATCCGAATCTCTCAGGCAAAGGGACCGCGAGCCGGAGGGCGTCCTGGAGAGTCCGGACATGTACCGGCGCCGACGGGGTAACACTCTCAGGCTTGGGACAGGGCGGAAAGAGCAACGCTCACCCGAGACAGGGGGTATAGCCGCGTGGCGAGATTCACACCGCACACCGAGGCCGACGTACAGGAGATGCTGGGCGCCATCGGGGTCGAGACCCTGGACGACCTCTTCGCCGACGTAAGGCCGAAGTACGAAGGAGAGCTCGACCTTCCGCCTGCTCTCTCGGAGTATGAGGCGTTGAGAGAGGTCGACGCCCTGGCGAAGGAGAACGTCTGGGGGCTCCCGATTTTCCTCGGCGCGGGGGCCTACGACAGGATCGTACCCTCCGCCATAGGCGCGATCATCTCGCGCGGCGAGTTCCTGACCTCCTACACCCCCTACCAGCCGGAGATCAGCCAGGGCACCCTGCAGTCGATCTTCGAGTTCCAGTCCATGATCTCGGAGCTAACGGGACTCGGGATCTCCAACGCCTCCGTCTACGACGGCGCGAACGCCGTCGTGGAAGCTGCCCTCATGACGGCGAGGCTGACGAAGCGAGATCCCAAAGTCGCCGTCTCCTTAGGCCTCAACCCCCGCTACCGCGAGGTCATGGAGACCTACCGTGTGGTAGTGGTCGACCTCCCGTTCGAAGACGGCGCCACGGACTTCTCCAGTGTCCCCGACGACGTCTCTGGCGTCTTCGTGCAGAGCCCGAACTTCTTCGGGGTCGTCGAGGACGTGGAGGCCGCCGCAGAGGCGGCGCACGAGGTGGATGCACTCTGCGTTGCGGTGTGCGATCCGATCTCGCTCTCCCTACTCGAAGCTCCCGGGAACCTCGGGGCCGACGTGGCCGTGGGCGAGGCCCAGCCACTCGGGATGCCGCTGATGTTCGGCGGTCCTTACGCCGGCTACATGGCGACCAGGGAGGAGTTCGTCCGCCAGCTTCCCGGACGTATCACGGGAGAGACCATTGATAAAGACGGAAAGCTGGCCTACGTCCTTACTCTGCGGGGCCGCGAGCAGGACATCAGGCGCGCGAGGGCCAACTCCAACATCTGTACCAACCAGGCGCTGACGGCCCTGGCCGCGACCGTCTACACGGCCCTGATGGGACCGGAGGGGCTGCGCGAAGTGGCCGAGCTCTCCATCTCGAAGGCCCATTATCTGGCAGAGAGGCTGGGTGAAGCCGGCTTGAAGCTCCGTTACCCTGATGCGCCTTTCCTGTGGGAGTTCGCGGTCGAGTTGCCCGACGTGGCCCAAGCCTATGAGGCTTTGCTGGAGGCCGGTATAGTCGGAGGGCTGGATCTCGGGGACGGAGCGATGCTCGTCGCGGTGACGGAGAAAAGGACCAGAGACGAACTCGACGCCTTCGTGGAGGTGGTTGCCGATGCCCTTTAACCTGATCCGGGACAAAGGCCGCGAGGGCCGCAGAGGCTACACGCTCCC
>Ga0126309_10000860_pt1 | contig 10331 bp, 10 predicted proteins | sample Plot56_FD_92541 | JGI IMG/M metagenome (GOLD analysis project Ga0126309, IMG submission 92541) | Serpentine soil microbial communities from UC McLaughlin Reserve, CA, USA - Plot56 | ecosystem: Environmental > Terrestrial > Soil > Grasslands | place: USA: UC McLaughlin Reserve, Lake County...
CGGCCCGAGCCGTCCATCGGGGAGGCGCCCGAGGACTTCATGGAGCAGTCCGAGCCGAGCTGGGAACCGGAGCCCGAGCCCCAGCCGGAGCCGGAGCCCGAGCTCGAGCCGGAGCCGGAGCCCGACCTCGAGCCGGAGCCGGAGCCCGACCTCGAGCCGGTCGCCTTCGACGAGGAGGAGCCCGGCGTCGCGCCCCCGATGCCGGCGTCGCCGGAGCCGGAGCCCGAGCCGCGGGCTGAGCCGCCCGAAGCCGACCCAGAGGACGTGCTCGAGGACACTCCCGACTTCCTCCAGGACACGCCCGAGCACGACCGCCTCTGGTTCGAGCAGAAGCCGCCTCGCGACTTCGATTTCGACTAGCCGGACTCCTCATAACACCTGTCGAGGCGGCTGCCTCGGGTCTCAGGTAGGCGACCACCTGCGCCGAAGAAGCCTGCACGACGGCATGGAGGGTTCCGTCGATACAAGCGGCACGGGACGCCGCTGGGTTGCAGCAAGGCGGGGAGGTCGCCGGGGCGGGCGGCCCCCCGCCTGCAACTCCCGCCATTGACGGATCCGCTCAGTCGATGTAGCCGCGCGTCTTTGCGGCCTCGACCACGCGCTCAATGCCCTGCTCGTACGCCGCCACGCGGAGCGGGACGCCGCTCTCCTTGCCGCGCGCGTTCACCTCGCGGAAGGCCTTGCGCATCATGCGGCCGAGGCGGTCGTTGACCTCGCGCTCGTCCCAGCGGAAGTGCTGCAGGTTCTGTGCCCACTCGAAGTAGGAGACGACGACTCCGCCCGAGTTGGCCATCACGTCGGGCACCACCAGCACCCCCTTGTCCGCCAGGATGTCGTCGGCCGCCGGCGTGGTGGGGCTGTTGGCGCCCTCTACCACCATCCTCGCCTTGAGGCGATCGGCGTTCTGCTTGTGGATCATGCCGCCCAGCGCAGCGGGGATGAACACGTCGCAGTCGATCTCGATCAGGTCCTCGGACGGCAGCCGCTCGCCGCCGTCGTAGTCGCTCACGTCGCCGCCGTCGGCCACGATCTGGGCCAGCTTGTCGGCGTCGATGCCCTCGTCCGAGTGGATCGCGCCGTCGGCGTCGCCCACGCCCACCATCTTCGCTCCGAGCTGCTGCATGATGCGCGCGGCCCAGGAGCCCACGTTGCCGAAGCCCTGCACCACGAAGGTGGTCTCCGAAGGCTTCATGTCCAGCTGCGGCGCGGCCTCGCGGAACATGTAGACGACGCCGCGTCCGGTGGCGGCCTCGCGCCCGTATGAGCCCTCCAGGGCGATCGGCTTCCCGGTCACGCAGGCGGGCGTGTGGCCGTGCAGCTTGCCGTACTCGTCCATCAGCCAGGCCATCGTCTGCGCGTTGGTGCCCACGTCGGGCGCGGGCACGTCGCGCATCGGCCCGAGCACCTTCTCGACCTTGTCCATGAACGAGCGCGCAACCGCCTGCCGCTCGCTCGGCTCGAGGCGCTTCGGATCGACGTTAACGCCGCCCTTGGCGCCGCCGTAGGGCAGGCTGACGATCGCCGTCTTCCAGGTCATCAGCTCCGCCAGGGCCCGCACCTCGTCGAGGTCCACCTCCGGGTGGAAGCGGATGCCGCCCTTATAGGGCCCGCGTGCGCCGTTGTGCTGCACGCGATAGCCGGCGTACACATGGGTCTTTCCGTCGCTCTGCTTGATCGGGATCTGCACCTGCACCTCCCGATACGAGCTGCGCAGCACCGACGCCACGTCGTCCTCGAGCTCCAGGCGCTCGGCGGCCTTGCCGAAGTAGTGGCTGACGATCTCGTAGTTCGAGACCTCGGCCCGCTGCGGCGGCCGCCGCTCCTCGTCCTTTTGGGACTTCTGCGAGTCGTCGCCCTTCTGGCGGCCGTCCTGATCCGACCGCCGGGCCTCCTCCCTGCTGGCCTCCTTGGTCATGCCTGCATAGGAGTACCCGTTATCGCAGCCGCTTATCCTTGCACGGACAAAGGGGCCATAGCTCAGATGGAAGAGCGTCTGGTTTGCATCCAGAAGGGCGCCGGTTCGAGTCCGGCTGGCTCCACCTGACGACCGCCGGCCGGCTGCGGGCACGACCCGCTCGACCTGCTTCGCAGAGCTACCCCTCCGTCTCAGCGCGCCTGAAGCCCTCGTTCAACAGCCGGGTGGCGTGCTTCAGCGGGTTCGAGCTGCTCAGGAGGACGACGGCCAGTGTGCGGCCGCCTCGGCGGGCCACGCCGACGAAGCAGCGACCCGCCTTGACCGTGTAGCCGGTCTTCAGGCCGATCGCGCCTCGGTAGCCGGCGCGAATCAGCGGGTTGTGCCCGCTCAGGAACAGGCGGCGGCCCTTGATCGGGAAGCGGAAGGCGACCTGGCGGCGGCGCACGACGCGCTTGATGCGGCGGTTCGCCATCGCCAGGCGCGTCAGGACGGCGAGGTCGCGGGCGCAGGAGCGGTTGCCAGCGCCCAGGCCGTGCACGTCGACGAAGTGGGTGCACTTCAGCCCGATCGTGCGGGCGCGCTGGTTCATCAGCGCCACGAAGCGCCGCTGATCGCCCGCCACATGCACGGCCAATGCGATTGCGGCGTCGTTGCCCGAGACCAGCAGCAGTCCGTTCAGCAGCGTCTCCAGCCGCACGCGCCTGCCCTTGGGCAGGACGCCCACGCCCGAGCCCCGGTAGCGCAGCGCCGCGCGCGTGATGCGCACCCGCTGGTCCGGTCCGGCGCGCTCGGTCGCGATCAACGCGGTCATGATCTTCGTGAGGCTGGCAACCGGCATCCGGGCCAGCGGCCGGCGGCGCAGTAGCACCTCGCCGGTGTCGACGTCGAACAGCAGCGCCGCGCGCGGCGGCTTCTTCATGCGGATGTGGAACGAGTCCACGCCGTTCAGCGGCACGTCGGTGACCGGCGGCGTGTCCACGAGCGGCGACGGCTCGCGGCTCAGCCCGGGGGAGCCAGGCCCCGGCGGGGCGCCCGCGGCAAGCGGCACGCGCGTAGCGCCGCGCATGCCCGGGTCGTCATGGTCACGCGCCAGCCAGGCGGCGCTCGCCACGGCCGCCGGAGCGGCCAGCAGGGCGACCAGGGCCACAAGCCGGGAGCCGGCGCGCCTGCGCTTGCGCCCGCCGCGCAGCAGGCTACTCATCGGGCGCGTCCTCGGTCAACGCTCCGATCACCCCGACGGCGAGCATGGCCAGCAGGATGAACGACAGCACCACCAGTACGTCCACGCCGTGGCGAAAGGCGGTCAGCAGCGTGAGGAAGCCCAGCAAGCAGATGACGCCCAGGCTGAGGATCAGTACCAGAGTGCGGGTCATCAGTAGACGGGCAGGCGGCGGCTCCGGTCGTAGTCCTCCTGGGCTCTGTCCGCGAACAGCTTGATCGTCAACAGCCCGAAGATGAAGCCCCCGATATGGGCGAAGTAGGCCACTCCGCCCCCGCCTAGCGGCTGCGTCAGGTCGGACGCTCCATAGAGGACCTGCAGCACGAACCAGAGCCCCAGCACCACCAGCGCCGGCAGCTCGAGGATGGTGAAGAAGAACACGATGAACACGACGGTCACTACGCGGGCGCGTGGGTAGAGCAGCGCATACGCGCCGAGGACCGCGGCTATCGCGCCGCTTGCCCCAACGGTCGGCACCGCCGCGTTTGGCTCGATCAGCGTCTGGCCCGCCAGCGCCGCCACCCCGCCGAGGAGGTAGAAGATCACGAACTTAGGTCGGCCCATCGAGTCCTCGACGTTGTTGCCGAAGATCCACAGGAACAGCATGTTGCCGAGAAGGTGCAGCAGGCTGCCGTGCATGAACATCGAGGTGAAGACGGTCAGCCAGGTGGGAGCCTGCTCTTCCGCTTGGCCACGGACGCCGGGCTGGCCCTCGCAGACCACCTGCTCGCCCGCTGCCTCGCACTCCTTGCCGGGGTGGGTCACCTCGTAGGGGATCGCCCCGTACTCCACGACCCGCTCGTTGCCCGTCTGGCCGAGGCCCCAGGTGCCCTGCTCGAAGCCGAAGTACACCAACGTGCAGATCGCGATGATCGCCACGGTCAGGATCGGGAACCGCCGGGTGGGTATGTCGTCCTTCAGCGGAAACACGACTGCCGGGCATCATGCCTGACCGGCGGGGCGGGACGGCTAGCGCGCGCCCTGGTACTCGATGGCGTTGGAGAAGGCGAAGCCCGGTTGGGGCCACCGCCGCTGCGACCTCGGCGCCAGCCGCAGCTCAGTACCCCGCGGCCGCCTGCGCCAGCGTCTGCTCGGCGTGGTAGCTCGAGCGCACCAGCGGGCCGGCCGCCACCGAGTCGAAGCCGATCGCGTAGGCCGCGCGCTCGAGCTCCGCGAACTCGTCGGGATGCCAGTAGCGCACCACCGGCAGGTGGTCGCGCGTCGGCCGCAGGTACTGGCCCACGGTCAGGACCTGCACCCCGTGGTCGCGCAGCGCCTGGAAGGCCTCGAGCAGCTCGTCCTTGGTCTCGCCCAGGCCGGTCATGAGCCCGGACTTCGTCACCACCCGGTCGCCGCCCAGCTCCTTGGCCGTCGCCAGCACGCGGCAGGAACGCAGGAAGCGCGAGCCGCGCCGCGCAAGCGGGTAAAGCCGGGGCACGGTCTCGACGTTGTGGTTGAAGACATCGGGCCGCTCGGCGATAACGCGCGCCAGCGGCATCTCCTCGCCGCGGAAGTCGGGAGTCAGCACCTCGACCTTGCAGCCCGGCGCCAAGCGGCGGATCGAGCGGATCACGCCGACGAACGCGCCGGCGCCGAGGTCGGGCAGATCGTCTCGGTCGACGCTCGTGACGACCGCGTGGCGCAGGCCCATCTTCCTCACCGACTGAGCCACACGCAAAGGCTCGAGTGGGTCATCGTGCGTCGGCTTGCCCGTCTTCACGTTGCAGAAGCCGCAGCGGCGCGTGCAGGTGTCGCCGAGGATCATGAATGTGGCGGTGCCACGCTCCCAGCAGTCGCCGATGTTGGGGCAGGCCGCCTCCTTGCACACCGTATGCAGCCCCTGGTCCTCGATCATCGCGCTGAGCTCGCGGTACTTCGAGCTCCCGGGCGCGGGGCGCTTGAACCAGGCGGGCTTGCGCTCCCCGAACGGCAGCACCTCGCCCATGTGGAGCACACGGGCGCCGCCGGGATTCGCCCGCGAGCGCGTGCTCAAGCGGCCACCAGCTCGCGGTCGGTCAGCCGCCGTGGCGACACCAGCCTCTGCCTGAGCCCACAGGCCCCGGCGAAGCGGTGTGCCAGCCGCTTGCGGAAGCAGGGCAGCGAGCGCGGGCGGCCGGTCTCACGGCAGACGGAGGTCATGCGCACATGATCGATCCCGCAGGGCACGATCCACTCGAACGGCTGCAGGTCGTTGTCCACGTTCACGGCCAGGCCGTGTGTCGTCACCCCGCGCGAAACGTGCACCCCGATCGAGGCAATCTTCGCGTCGCCCGCCCATACGCCCGTGAGGCCATGGCGCCCGCCCGCCTCAATGCCCTCGTCGGCCAGCGCGGCGGCAATCGCGCGCTCGAGCGTGGCCACGTAGCCGGGCACGTCCTCGATCCTCATGATCGGGTAGGCCACGAGCTGGCCGGGCCCGTGGTATGTCACGCGTCCGCCGCGGTCCGACTGCTCGACCTCGATGCCCTGGGCGCGGTACCAGGCCTCGCCCATCGGCAGGTCCGCCGCCTCGCTGCGCCGCCCCTTCGTGTAGACGGGCGGGTGCTCGAGCACCAGCAGGGAGTCGGGAACCTCCCCCGTCTGGCGCCGCTCGCGGACGCGCTCCTGCAGCTCGACGGCCTCCCGGTAGGGAACCCGCCCGAGGTGCGCGACCCACAGCTCGCTCATCGATCCGAAGGCTACTCTCAGCCCGAGTGAAGCAGGAGCAGCGCTTCTGGCCGGCGCGGCTGCGCTGGCGCCTGCGCGCGGCCACGATGTGGCCCGCTTTCATCGCGATCACGCTCCTCGACGGCGTACTGCTGCACCTGTTGCCTCCGATCGGCACGAGCGTGCCGGTGATCGCGGGCATCCTGCTGGCCACCTTCGGAAACCTGGTGCTGATCGGCGCGGCGGCCCCGCTCCTGGCCCGCCGCATCGGCGCCCGGCGGCCCGGGCCGGCCGCTTCGCCGCAGGCGGCGCACGAGGTGCTCGTGGACCGGGTCGGCACCGCGCTGCTGCTGGCCACCGTGCTCGGCATCGTCGCGGCCGGGCTCGGCAACCGCGAGGTGGTGGTCTCGGAGACCGACGCCACCGCCGAGAACGCGCGCGCCGTACGCGACTACGTGCTGGCCGGGAGCGACCCTGAGCTGGTGCGCAACCTCGACAGCGCCAACACGATCCGGCTGGCCGACGGCTACTTCCGCACCTGCATCGCCCGCGACGACCGCCGACGCTATTTCTGCATGTACGTGGACACGAACAAGACGCCGACCGAGATCACGCCCGACCGCAGCGCCGAGCCCAACTCGGCCTTCAAGGCGCGCTAGCTGCCGGCCAGCCGGTAGAGGGCATCGCCTCGGCCGCCCTCCAGCAGCTGCACGCGGTTGCGCCCCGGGTGCAGCGACTCCTCGGGCAGCATCATGGAGAAGTACTCGGTGCTCTGCCCGCGGAGGTAGAAGCTGCGCCCAACCGCCACGATGCGGCCGTCCACGGCAGCAGCCAGGTCGCGCCGGCTGCCGGGAGCGCCGCCCCGTAGGCGGCCGGTGAGGCGCGTGGGGAGGAGTCGCGCTGACGGGTTGACCACGCGGAGCAGGCCGGCGTTGGCGATTCTGGCCGACCCGCTTGCGCGCCGGCGCACGCTGCGCGCCGGCCGGCCGATCAGCTCGGGGCGGGGCCCCAAGCGATAGAGCTGCGCCCACGGCGAGCCGAAGCGCACGCTGCTCTCGAAGCCCGTTCCGAACAGCCGCGTTCGCTCCTCACGCCGTTGCCGCCGCCGCCGCTCGAGCTCGCGCGCCCCGATGCGCACCACGCGGCTGAAGTCGCGCGCGACCATGGAGACAGTCCGGCGGCGCTGGGCCGCCCGACCGAAGGCCGACGTGCCGTCGTGGCGCCAGTCGAGCTTTGCCCCGAGCAGGCTGGCGACCGTCGGCAGGATGTCGATGGTGCGCACGTAGGCGGGGCTCACCCTGGCGCCGCGCTGGTGCGGGGCCTTGATGAACAGCGGTACTGGCGCGATCTCCTCCACGTTGCTCGGGGTCGCCCTCCGGCGGTCCTTCACGCCGACCTCGAAGGCGTAGCCGTGGTCGGCGGTGACCACCAACAGCGCGCGCTCCAGCAGCCCGGTCCGCCGCAGCCGTTCCATCAGCTTGCCGAGCTCGTGGTCGACGAAGCCGGTCTGCAGCAGGTGGCGCTGGTGGTTGTGCACCGTCAGCGCCTCGTCGTGGAACCCGATCGGCTCGTTGATGCCCTCGATCGGGTCGTCGCCCGGGGGCCGGCTCTGCCGGCCGGAAGGCAGGTAGAGCCACGGCTCGTGCGGCAGCAGCGCGTGCTGGAAGTAGAAGACGGGCCGCCGGCGCGGACGGATGGCATGGATCCAGCGCTCGAGCCGAGCCGGTCGCCCGCCGCGGTTGAGGCGCAGCAGCACCCCGGGCCGCCTGGCTCTCGCCCCTCGGCACACCCGCGGCGGGCAGACTGCAGTGCCCGACTCGACGTCCACGACACCCCAGCGGAGCCGCTCGAACAGCGTGTAGGCGCTGCGCTTGTGGGACCGGGTATCCGGCGCCGAGCCGCGCACGGGAAGCTTCGAGTCGAGGATCGCCGGCACTGCCTTGAAGGTCGAGTCGTACACCGAGGTGGCGTTCGGGAACCAGGTCGAGGTGGCGGCGAGCGCGCTGAAATTGGGGAAGCGCGCGGCGTCGACCTGGCCGTCCGGAGTCAAGAGCTCATCGAGCGGAAGCTCGTCGAGCACGAGCATCACCACGATCGGCTGCTGCGGCGGGCGGCGCTCGGCGGCGGCGCCTTCGTGCCTGTGGCCGGAAAGCGCCAGTCCCGTGGCGGCCGTCAGCACGGCCAGGGCCACTCCGGTGGCGACGCGCCCGCGCACCCGGCCAATCTAAAGGTGCGCGCTAGGTTCGCGCCAGCAGGCGCAGCATGCGGGCGCGGCCGACCTCGTACACCGCGACGCTGTTGCGGCCCTCGTGCAGCGTCTCCTCGGGCACCATCGCCGAGAAGTGCTCGCGCCGGTCCCCGCGCAGGTAGAAGCTGCGCGCCACCGCCTCGATGCGCCCGTTCACGGCCACGGCCAGGTCGCGCTTGGCGCCGCGGCGGCCGCCCTGGAGGCTGCCCGCCACCTGCGCCGGCACCACCAGCGAGCTGGCCCGCACCGAGGCGTACGCCCGGCGCCCCACCAGGCTGCCGCGCACCGAGCCCGGCCCCGCCGTGCGCAAGCCCGGGAGCGACCGGCCGAGCAGGTCGCGGTTGGGGCCGATGCCCCTGTAGAGGCCGGTCAGGCCGGAGCCGTAGTAGCGCAGCCGCCGCCGCATCACCGCGCGCCGCCGGCGCTCATAGGGGCGCGCCGAGATCCGGATCCTGCGGCTGAAGTCGCGGGTCGGAAGGCTGACCGTGCGGCGGCGACGCACCGCCCGGCTGAACGCGGAGCGGCCGTCGGCGCGATAGGGCAGCCGGAGGTTCAGGACGTCCGCGATGGTGGGCGTCACGTCGAGCGTGCTGGCGTAGGAGCCGTTCACCCGGCTCCGGCGCTGGCCGGGGGCCTTGACGAACAGCGGCACCGTCCCGATCTCCTGGATGTTGCGGGAGCTCACCCGCCGCCGGTCCTTCACGCCGATCTCGAAGTCCATGCCGTGATCGGCCACCAGCACGAGCAGCGTGTCGTCGTACATCCCGAGCCGCACCAGCCGGTCCAGCAGCCGCCCGAGCTCGCGGTCCGCGAAGCCGAGCTGGAGCAGGTAGCGCTGCTCGTTGTGGCGAGTGAGGAACGAATCGTGGAAGCCCTGCGGGCTGTTCATCCCGGGGATCGGGTCCTTCGCCCCCGCCCGCGTCTGCTTGCCCGAGGGCAGGAACATGTAGGGGCCGTGCGGCAGCAGCACGTGCTTCATCCAGAAGGTCGGCTTGCCCGGGCGGATCGACGCGATGAACTGTTCGAAGCGCTCGCGTCGGCCGCGGTTCAGGTTCCCGAGGATGCCGGGCCTGCGCGTGCGCGCGCCGGGGCACCAGCGGCGCGGGCAGATGGCGGTGGCCTCCTCGGAGGCCCGGATTCTGTAGCCGCGGCGGCCGAGCATGTCGAAGATCGTGCGTGGATGACCACGGTGATCCGGTGGCAGTCCCTTCGAGGGTCGCCTGCCGTCGAGGATCAGCGGCGTCGCCTTCGGCGTCGAGTCGTAGCTCGTGAACGCGTTAGGGAACCAGGTGGCGTTGCGCGCGAACGAGGCGAAGTGGGGCCAGCGCCGCGCGTCGATGCGCCCGTCCGGCCCCCGCAGCGAGTCGCCCGGCAGCTCGTCCATCACGATCAGGACCACGTAGGGCTTGCGCGCCGCCCGCACGGCCTTGCCGTCGGGGTCCACGAGCGGGCGGGCAAGCTGCGCGGCGGTGGCGGTGCGGCCCCCGTGCTGGCTCTCCGAGGCGGTCGAGACAAGCGCGAAGATGGCCGCGGCGGCCACCAGCACCGGCGCCAGGAAGCGGATCAGGAGGTTGCGCACGGTGGGCACTCTACGGTCTGCCCGGGCGTTTCACGGCCGGGTAACAAAGTGTGAGAGGCTGCGCGGTGGAGTGCGCAGTGAGGACGTGACCGACCGCGCTTTCACAGGGCTTCCGATCACCCGCGATGCGCTCGCGTTCGCGCGCGAGCGCCACGAGGGCCAGCGGCGCGACGCCGGCGGCGGGCCGTTCGTGACGCACCCGGTGGAAGTGGCGGGGCTGCTGCGCGACGCCGGCCACCCCGACCACGTCGTGGCCGCCGGCATGCTGCACGAGGTGCTCGAGGACACCGGCGTCGAGAAGGACGAGCTCCAGCGCCGCTTCGGAGCCGAGGTGGCCGAGCTGGTGGACTCCCTGAGCGACGACCCGGCGATCGGGGACCAGCAGGAGCGGCGCGCCGCACTGCGGCGCCAGGTCGCGCGTGCCGGCGCCCCCGCGGCGGCGGTGTTCGCCGCCGACAAGGTGTCCAAGGCCAGGGAGCTCAGGCTGAAGGCCGGCCGCGACCAGCTGGGCGAGGAGGAGCGCGCGAAGCTCGAGCACTACGACAAGAGCCTCGAGATGCTGGAGGCCGCCATGCCCGGGGATGAGCTGGTCGAGCGGTTGCGACTCGAGCTCGACTCGCTGCGGGCGCTCTAGCTCCTGCTGGAGGTCGGAGTCCGGTGCTCGCGCGATCAGCGATCGCGCTGCGCTCCTGCTGGAGGTCGGAGTCCGGTGCTCGCGCGATCA
>Ga0126309_10000861_pt1 | contig 10329 bp, 9 predicted proteins | sample Plot56_FD_92541 | JGI IMG/M metagenome (GOLD analysis project Ga0126309, IMG submission 92541) | Serpentine soil microbial communities from UC McLaughlin Reserve, CA, USA - Plot56 | ecosystem: Environmental > Terrestrial > Soil > Grasslands | place: USA: UC McLaughlin Reserve, Lake County...
CGTCGGCCGCCAGCTCGCGTGTTTCGACGACGGCCTTCGGCCCGCTGCCGTCGATCAGCGGCCGGACGTCCACGAGGGCGACGAACGCGCGACCCGATGCAACGGTCCAGTAATCGAGCTGGCGGCGGTGGTAGTGGAGGCCCCGCAGGACGCCGGGTGCGGACGTCGACAGGTTCGCCTGGACGAAGGTCGGCCGCTCGCCGGCGGCGGCCCCCGCATCGCGTGGCTCGATGGCCGCGAACGAGCTCGCCCGCCACAGCTCCCGAAAGGCGCCGCGCTCGTCCCCGTGCCGCGCGACCGCGCCGTATCGGACGCCGGGTAGGGAGGAGGCAGGGCGGGCGGGCGCGTCGCCCGTCATCGGCCCGCGCCGGATCGCTGCCGCAGGAGCGACGGAACGTGGTCAGCGAGCGCCTGCTGCCAGGGTCGCAGCGGTTCGCCGGACGGCAGCGACGTCGGCTCGAGGACGGCCCACGGCGGCGGCGTCGAGTCGCGCTTCCACGTCGATGCCGGCACGTCCTCCGTATCGACGCGAACGTTCGCCAGCCGGAACACCTCGCGCGCCCAGTCCGCACGCGACACCGTCCCGGCGTTGACGACGTGGTGAATGCCGGTGGGCGCCTCGGCGATGAGCTCGACGATCGCGTCGGCGAGATCGAGCGTGTACGTCGGCGACCCGATCTCATCGGCGACGAGCTTCATTCGCTCCCCCGCCGCGCTCGCCTTCTCGGCCGCGGCGAGGATCCGGCCCGGGAAGTCGGACCCGGGCGGCCCGAAGAGCCAGCTGGTGCGGACGATCGCGAGCGAGCTGCCTCGTCGCCCGCGCGGCGGCGCAGACGCTGTCATCGCGTCGGCGGCCAGGCGCTCGGCGGCGAGCTTCGACGTGCCGTACGCGTTGTTCGGCGCGGGCTCGTCGTCCGGCGAGTACCCCCGCCCGTCGGTCCGGCGGCCGTCGAACACCTCGTTCGTCGAGACGACGACAAGGTCGGCGCCGGAGGTCGCGCAGGCGTGAGCGAGGGCGCTCGTCGCGGTCGCGTTGCGCGCCATCGCGAGGTCGGGGTCCCGCGCGCAGCCGTCGACGTCCGTCCACGCGGCGCAGTGGACGACGACCTCGGGGCGATCGCGGGCGAGGAGCGGCGCGAAGCGGTCCGGATGGTCGAGGTCAAACTGCTCGCGGGTCCACGCGATTGGCCCGCCGATCCCGCTCAGCGGCGATTCGGCGAGCGCCGCGACGAGGGCCTGGCCCAGCCGACCGCCTGCGCCCGTCACGGCGACCCGCACCCTCAGCCCGCCTCGATCGAGCCGGCCAGTCGCGCCGCGTACTGGCGGTCGTAGTACGCGTCCCAGTCGCCGCTCTTGATCGCCCGCCACCACGACTCGTTGTCGCGGAACCAGTCGACGGTCCTCGCCAGCCCCTCGTCGAACGACGTGCGGTTACGCCACCCGAGCGCCCGCAGCTTCGAGCCGTCCATCGCGTAGCGCCGGTCGTGGCCCGGGCGGTCCTCGACCGTGCGCACGAGCGACCACGGCTTGCCGAGCCGTTCCAGCAGCTTGGCGATGACGTCGCGGTTCGGCAGCTCCGCCTCACCGGGCACGTTGTAGACCTCGCCGCTCGCGCCGTGCCGGAGCACGTGCTCAACTGCGCCGGCGTGGTCCGAGACGTACAGCCAGTCACGACGCTGCATCCCGTCGCCGTACATCGGCAGCGGCTTGTCGTCGAGCGCGTTGGTGATGAACAGCGGGATCAGCTTTTCCGGGTGGTGGAACGGGCCGTAAGTGTTCGACCCACGGGTGACCACCACATCGGTCCCGTACGTCACGAAGTACGAGTGCGCGAGGACCTCGCCGGCGGCCTTGGCCGCAGAGTACGGCGAGCGCGGGGCCAGCGGCGCGTCCTCCGTCGCGTAACCCTCCTCGACCGAGCCGTACACCTCGTCGGTCGAGACCTGGACAAGCCGGATCGGACGGTCCGCCGCGCGGATGGCCTCCAGGAGCACGTGGACCCCGATCACGCCCGTTCGGAGGAACGCCTCGGGATCGAGGATGGAACGATCGACGTGGGTCTCTGCCGCGAAGTTGACGACGGCGTCGACCGTCGCGATGAGATCGCGCGCGACGGCTGGATCGGCGATGTCACCCTCGACGAACCGGAGCCGCCCGGCCTGCTCCGGATCGGCCTCGACGGAGGCGAGGTTGGCGCGATTGCCGGCGTAGGTGAGCTTGTCGAGGACGGTGATGTGGGTGCCGTCACGACGGGCGAGAACGTCGCGAACGAACGCGGAGCCGATGAAGCCGGCGCCGCCGGTGACGAGGAGGCGGCGAGGCGCACCTGTCACTGCGCCGGCCGCTCGACTGGCGGGCTGAGCCGGCCCGCCTCGGCGTCGCCCGCGGCGAGCGCCGCCGCGCGCAGAAGGGACGGCACCGTGCCGGCATCGGTCCAGTGGCCGTCGTAGATCCGGGTGAACAGGCCGCCGTTCGGGATGTAGTGGTTGAGGACGTCGGTGATCTCGAACTCACCGCGCCCCGACGGCGCGAGATGGTCGATCACGTCGAACGCGTCGGGGCGGAGGAAGTAGACCCCGATCGGGATGAGGTCGCTCTTCGGCTTCTTCGGCTTCTCCTCGAACGCGACGACGTTGCCGTCGTTGTCGAGCTCCGCGACCCCGAACCGCTCTGGATCCGGAACCTTGTACAGGAGCGTGCCGCCGCCCCACGATCCAGCCTCGAACTCGCACGCGACGTCGGCGAGGCCCGGGCCGCGGAGGATGTTGTCGCCGAGGACGCAGCAGAACGCGTCGTTGCCGACGAAATCGCGCGCGAGCCCGATCGCGTGGGCGATGCCGAGGGCACCGTGCTGGTACCGATACGTCAGGTCGAGTCCGAAATGCGAACCGTCCGCGAGCAGCTCGACGACGTCGCCGACGCTCTTGCCGCCGACGATGACCATCACCTCCCGGATGCCCATCGCGGCCAGCGTCTCGATCGGGTAGTAGATCATCGGGCGGTCGTAGATCGGCAGCAGGTGCTTGTTCGTCACGATCGTGAGCGGGAACAGCCGGGTCGCCGTCCCGCCGGCCAGCACGATGCCTTTCATCGCGCGGAATGTAGCAGGGGGCGGCGCGCCGCCGTTTCGCGCGGGTGGTGGCCGTCGCGCCCGAGACGGACGCCACGCCGGACGGTCGCCGCGCCGGCGGATCAGCGGCGCGGGCTGCCCGACGGGCGAGGGGCGGCGGAGGCCTTGGGGACGGTCGATGGCTTGGCGGAGCGCGTGGGGCACGGCTGCTCGTTGTTTGGCAGCGTCCCCGCCGAACCCTGCGGCGCGCAGTCTCCTGCCTGTCCGTCGACCGGGCCCAGGCCGCCCGTGTAGTTCGTGATGACCAGGACGTACTCGAGCCGGTCGAGCGGCGCGGCCGGAAGCAGGTACGCCGTCTGGACGACGGCGTTCGCGTCGCGACGGACGTCGACGACCTGGCCGATGAGGAGACCCTTCGGAAATGGCGACCTGATGCCTCCGGCGAGCTCGATCCCGGCCGTCACCACCTCCTGGCCCGGATCGACCTGTTCCGTCGAGTCGATCTTGTCCATGATGACGACGCCGCCGAGCTGTCCCACGACCTCGCCCGTGGCAGCGGTCGGGAGCTGCCCGATGACCGTCGACGTCGTGTCGGTGATCAGCAGCACGTCCGACGACGTCGCAGCCACGCCGACGACGCGACCCGCCAGTGCGCCGCCCTGCGCGATGACGACGTCGCCGACGGCAATCCCGTCGTCGGTCCCCTTGTCGAGCGTCACGACGCGCCGGAACTCGGATGACTCGCGCCCGATGACCTGCGCGGCGACCGTGTCGTACTCGAACCCACTGCGGAGCTGGAGCAGCCCGGTCAGCTGCTCGTTCTCGCGCCGGATCTCCGTCAATCGGGCGTTCTCCGCGGACAGGCGGTCGTTGTCGCGGCGGAGCTGGGCATTGTCCGAGCGGAGCGAGTCGATCTCCCCGATCGCGGCAAGCACGGACGCGACGCTGCCAGCTGCGGCGTCGACCGCTGTCTGGACCGGCCGGAAGGCGAACTGCATGCCGTGCTGCAGCTCGACGACGAGCGGGTTCGACGAGAACGCCATCATCACGAGCGTCACGGCAAGCAGGACGACGTAGGTGATCCCGCGACGTCGGGCCGAGCGAGACGCGAGGAGGGCGGTCAAACTTCGCCGCGCATCAATCGGGCGCGGTCAATTCGCGACGCAGCCGTTCGGTCATGCGGTCGGAGGCTGAGCCGCGGCGCCATCCGGGCGACGTCTAGCGCGGCGGCCGGGCGTACGTGTCGGCGACGAGGACGCGCTCCATCGACGGCTTGCCCAGCTCCTCGAGGACGACGCCGGTGCCGCGCGCCACGCACGTCAGCGGGTCGTCGGCGACGTGGACCGGCATCTGCGTCGCCTCGGCGACGCGGCGGTCGAGTCCCACGAGCAGCGCTCCGCCGCCGGCGAGCACGATTCCCTGGTCCATGATGTCGGCTACGAGCTCCGGCGGCGTCTCCTCGATCGTGTCCTTGATCGTGTCGATGATCTGCGCGACGGACGGCTCGATCGCCTCCCGGATCTGCTCCGCGCCAACTTCGACCTGGCGCGGCAAACCCGTCAGCAGGTCGCGCCCGCGGAGCGTCACGCGCTGCGAATCCCACTCCCCGGGGTACGCGGATCCGATCGCGATCTTGATGTCCTCCGACGTCCGCTCGCCGAGGAACAGGTTGTACTCGCGCCTCGCGAACGCGACGATGTCCTGGTCCATCTCGTCGCCGCCGATCCGGATGCTGCGGCTGACGACGATGCCGCCGAGGCTGATGACGGCGACTTCCGTCGTGCCGCCGCCGATGTCGACGATCAGGCTGCCAGACGGCTCGCTGACGGGGAGTCCGGCCCCGATCGCCGCGGCCATCGGCTCCTCGATGAGCCGCGCCCATCGCGCACCTGCGTTCATCGCCGCGTCCTTGACGGCACGCTTCTCGACTTCGGTCACGCCGGAGGGGATGCCGAGGAGCATCCGCGGCCGCGGGATGAGCCCGACGCGGTCGTGAACGCGGTTCACGAAGTACTTGATCATCTGCTCCGTCACGTCGAAGTCGCTGATCACACCATCGCGGAGCGGACGCACGGCCGTGATCGACGCCGGCGTCCGGCCGACCATGCGCTTCGCTTCCGCGCCAACCGCCAGGACGCGCTTCGTCTTCGAGTCGATCGCGACGACAGACGGCTCGCTGATCACGATGCCGCGGTCACGGACGTGGACGAGGGTGTTGGCCGTCCCGAGGTCGATCCCGATGTCCCGGGAGAAGAGGCCGAGGAATCGGTCGAGCATGTGCCGGGCGGGTCCTCGTGCGGTGGCCGTCGTGGCGGACGCGGCGGGGCAGGCGGCGATCCGCGGCGACTCGCGCGGCGGACGGTTGGTGGCGGGGAGCGCGTGAAGTATAGCCGCGTTGAACCGCCCGGCCCGGTTCAAAACGGCGCGCGTCCCACCGGCGACCGCCGCGTCATCACTCTCCTTGTTCGGCCCCGCCACGCCCCGATGACCGGTCGAACGCGACGCCCCGATCGCGCAGCGACACGAACGCGTCGTGCCCCACGACGAGGTGGTCCAGCAGCTGGATGTCGAGCAACCGGCCGGCCGCGAGCGCCTCGGCGGTGAGATGCAGGTCGTCCGGTGACGGTGTCGGGTCGCCCGACGGGTGGTTGTGGACGAGAATCACGCCGCTCGCGTTGAGGCGCACGGCGTCGCGATACAGCTCACCAACCCGAACCAGCGACGACGCGACGTTCCCCTGGTACACCGTCGCGACGCGGAGGACGACGTTCTTCGTGTTGAGCAGGACCACCCGCAGCTCCTCCCGTTCGAGGCGGCCCATCTGGAGAACCAGCCGGTCCGCAACGTCGCGCGGCGAGCGAATCGTCCATCGACCTGTCGGCCAGTCCGCGAGCAGCCGCCGGCCGAGCTCGAACGATGCGGCCAGCTGCGCCGCGCGTGCACGGCCGACTCCAGGGATCGCCTCGAGCTCGACGTCCGTCGCACGCGCGAGTCCCGTCAGCCCGTCATGGCGCGACAGCGCGTCCTGCGCGAGGTCGACCGCCGATCGGCCGCCGGACCCGGAGCCCCACACGATGGCGATGAGCTCCGCCGCGGAAAGGCCAGCCGGCCCGCGCATCGCGAGGCGCTCCCGAGGGCGTTCCGTCGCCGGCACCTCGCGCATCGGTCGCCCTGGGGCGTGCGCGGCGACGAGGAGGTCCGGTGATGCCGCGTCCGCTTCGATCACCCGTTCCTCCTGCGTTTTCACGGCGGTGCGGCGTCTCCGGGCCCGAACGATGGGAGCCCGCCGATTCCTCCCGCCATCCGGACCCGAAGACGCAACGGAGACTACCGGGCGACCCTCATCCTCGGCTCACCTCGAGGTTCGTCGGCGCTCACCCACCACTCCAGCGTGCGGCGTCACGGGGAGGAGCCTAGGGCGACGGCGACGCCGCGACGCTCAGTTCCGCAATCGTGAGCAGGATCGCGTTGAACGTCGCGTGCAACCCCATCGAGGCGTAGATCGACCGTCGCCGGACGAACACCCAGCCGAGGACGAGCGCGATCGGGATGCGGCCGCCGAACCCGACGGCGGCCAGCGCCGCGCCCTCGCCGACCGTCGACGCGCTGATGAGGAGCACGTGCGCGACCGCGAAGAACAGCGCCCCGCGGACGATTCCGGATCGGACGCCGAACGACCGCACCCATGCCGTCGTGGCGACGCCGCGGAACAGGATCTCCTCGCCGATCGGTGCAACGACCGCGGCACTCAGGAGGTGGAGGATGAAGCCACCCGCCTGACCCGTCGGCGGCAGCGGGCTTTCCGGGACCACGCGGAAGATCGCGACGAGAACGCCCGTCACGACGAGCGTCACGGCGATGACCGGCGCCGCGAATACGGCGCCCCAGCCGATGTCCTCGACTGCCCTCCCCGCTCGCCGCGTGAAGCCGACGTCGCGCCAGGAGAGCGCGCCGGAGCCCACGACGAGCAGGGCGACCAGGCCAACGTAGACGCCGTCCTGGAGGACGAGGAGAACGAAGTCGCGGAGTGGCTGGGCGAGCTCGACGTGGAGCAGGTCGAGGACGATGCCGACGAGGACGACCGCGAGCGACGCGACCGGGATCGAGGCGGCAAGCAGAAGGACCGGCGACGGCCCGGTGTACGCATCGCGACCACGCGCGCGACGTTCGAGCGCCTGCGCGCCGGCCCCCGCGACGAGGCCGATGCCGAGGACGGCGAGCCCGATCGTCAGGAGGATGCCCGCGCTCCCCCCGGGCCCCGCCTGGAACGCGACGAGGACGATGACGAGGCCGACGATCGACGCGAGCCAGCCGAGGACGAAGAGGCCCGGCGCGGCGCGGCCCTCGATCGTGAAGATCGACGCGCCGGGACGGTTCGCGGGCGGCGGTGGCGGGGGTGCTTCGGTCGTCGTCTGCGGCGGGCGCGGCTCGTCCGGCGTGGAGGAGCTCATTTGCGGCGTGCGCGCGGTCGCGCCTCCGCGGAATCAATCCGTGACGGCGTCAACGCTCCGGCAGCGGGTCCTGCGTCGCGCGGGCGCCCGAGCCGCTTCGCGGCGTGACGGCCCGCGGCATCGTGCGGCTGGCGCGAACGCCGCGGCCGCCGCCCGCGCTGCTCGCGATCCGGCCGGCCTCGTCGACATCGGGGAGGACCTGGACCGCGGCCACGTCCCGCCGCTCGAAGTCCTTGCCGCACCACGCGCACAGCGACCAGTCGAGGCCGACGAGGCGGCTGCAGTTGGGGCAGACCCGATTCAGACGCGTCCGGCAGGTGGGGCAGATGATCCACTCGTCGTTGATCCGCCGCGCGCACGTCGGGCAGCTCCGGATCGCCTCGACCTCGGCGAGGAGCGCCTCCTCGGCGAGGTTCCGCTCGTACGTCTCGCCGATCTTCTCCTGCGGCCGGATGATCCGGTAGACGAAGATCGCGAGCGGAAAGAAGACGGGCGTAAAGACGATGATGAAGCTCGCCGCGAGGTACGGCAGGATCGGGTTGTCCGACCGCAGCTGCATGTCGCGGAACGCCCAGTAGGCGGCAGCGAGCCAGAGGATGACGAAGTAGATCGCGATCGCCTGGAGGCCAAGGCGGACGGGACCGCTGTCGAAGAAGCCGCCGATCGTCGCGCCGATCTGCTGAAAGATGTCGTCCATGCGGTCGGCTGGGTCCCTCCGTGCACTGCGGCCAGAGCCGCTGTGTGATGTAGCCCGAGCCTCGCAGGCGTAGCCGGCAGTGTAGCAGGGGCGGATGGCCGGACGGTCCGGCCACGCCCGCTCAGACGCCCGTCGGATCGCCTTCGTGACGGGGCGGACGCTGCGCCATCGTGCCGCCTGCGATGAGGAGGATTCCGGCGGCCAGCTCGCCGAGGACGCCGACCTGCGGCCCGTCGGCCCAGCCCCCGACGACATACGGCCAGATCAGCCCGACGAGCAGACCGCCGAGCAGGAGTCCGGCGAGACCAGTGCGCATCCATACGGGCACGTTGTTCGGAACAACGGCCAGCGCGAGGACGGCAAGTGTGATCGCGAAGACGATGAAGCTTGGCGGGCTGGCGAGACCCCACGAGTCGAGGTACGTCCCGATCCCCCGGGCGCCGATGACGTTGCTCGACCAGGGCAGGACGAAGCTGACGGCGGCGACGCCCGACCCGGCAGCGATGAGCCACCCGGCGATCGTCGTCGGGACGTCGAACGGGAGGTCGGCGAGGAGCGGCGCCGACCCGGCCGCGGGCGGCTCGGCGGCCGCGGCGCCCGGCTGCGGCGGCTCGCCTGGCCAGGCAACACCGTCGCGCCAACCGGCGGGCGGCCCCGGAGCCGCGACCTGACGCGCGCGGATGGCTTGTGCAGCCTGCGCCGCTGGCGACTTGGCGACAAACACCGCGGACGGCGGGAGGTACGCACCTGCCGGCTGGGACGGCCACGCTGGCGAGCCGCCGGAGTCGGCAATTGGTGTCCCGAGGGGCGTCGCGAGCGCCGCTGACAGGGTCGCCGCGCGCTCTCCGAGTGCGCGGGCCGCCATCTCCGCCCGCGGCACGAGCGATCCAGGCGTCGGCTGACGTGCCGGCGGGTCGGAGCGGTCGTGGCCGTTCGGAGAGACCGCATCCATGGAGGCGGCTACGGGCCAATCGGTCAGAACGGGCGGGGCAGCTGACCCGGGGCCCCGGGCCGTGCGGCGTCGCGGCGGCGTTCGGATCGCCGGCGTGTCGGCGTTGTCGTTCATCCGCCCGTCGCTGGCGACGGGCGCGCCTTCGGATGTGTTCGTGTCCGCGCCGGCCGCGGCGGAACGGACCGCGGCAGCGGCACCTCGCGCGCCGGCGGCCGCAGCACGAACCGCGGAAGCCCCGCCGGACGCGGCACGGCTGGCGGCGGCACTCGCACGTCGGGCGGCAGGCGGCAGCGGGACGTCCTCGACGATCGGGCTCGATTCGGCGGGCTCGACGGGCGCGGCGACGTGATCCTGAGCCGGTTCGAAGGCGGGAGCGGGACGGACGGCGCCGCCGGCGACCGAGGCGAGGAGCGCGCCGCACGTCGGACACGACAGCCGACCGTACGTCACCGGATCGCGGCACTCGGGACAGACGACGGTCTTCGTCGCCATGGGCATACCTCTCAACAGCGGTCGTCCCCGCGACCGGAGCGCATCAAAGCCTGCCAGACGGGTCCGAGGGGCTCCAACCACCCGGTCGGGCATGATCCGCGTCGCCGAAGGTCCCGCTCGCCGCCTGGGACCCGGGCCGTGGTGACGCGGCCGCCGCGCCGCGCCTCCGCATCTCCTCCGCCGTCCACGCGACGCTTCGCCAGGTCGTCGCCGCGGCCGTGACGACGATTCCGCCGAGCCACACGGCGACGAAGAGGACGAGCGCCGCGGCGATGTCGAGGGGTCGGCTCCGAGCGAGGATCACGTTCCGTACCCAGCCCCAGACGACGTTCGCGGCGAGGATCGACGGCACGACAGCCAGCGCGACCGCAAGGTTTGTCGCAGCGCCGACGGCGAGCGTGGAAACCGGCCGCCTGACGATGTCGAGCCAGCCGTCGCGAACGGCCGCCGGCCCGGTTGCGCCGTCGAGCACGACACGCCGAACCGCGAGCCCGCCCGCGATCTCGCCCAGCAGCCACGCAGCGAGAACGATGCCGATCGTCTCTGGGACGTCGCCCAGTACGCGGATAGCGAGCGGCGTGACGACCTCGAACGGTGTGACGAGCTCCGCGTACGTCGCCTGCCCGATGCGGACCGCTCCCCACGACAGCACGAGCCACAGCGGGAG
>Ga0126309_10000862_pt1 | contig 10326 bp, 9 predicted proteins | sample Plot56_FD_92541 | JGI IMG/M metagenome (GOLD analysis project Ga0126309, IMG submission 92541) | Serpentine soil microbial communities from UC McLaughlin Reserve, CA, USA - Plot56 | ecosystem: Environmental > Terrestrial > Soil > Grasslands | place: USA: UC McLaughlin Reserve, Lake County...
ACAGGTTCCGGGTGTGACGGCTGGACGGCATATCTCTTTCGGCCGCCTGCGGGGTTAGCTGTCGGGCTCGCGCTGAAAGAGCTCGCGCGCCTTCACGGGCTGTGAAGGTTCGCCCCAGTGACCTAGGTCACCTTTGGTTCCCCCGCTCCACAGATGCATGGCATCCGCGGATTCGGCGTGGCGGGCAAGTTAGCAGATCATCTCGATAGACAGTTCTCGGCATCTGGCAAGCTTCCTTTAGGTGAACTTCGCCCTGGAGGTGGTCGAGGCCGCCGACCCGCGCCGCAGGGCCCTGGTCGAGCTCTCCCGGGACGGGGGCAGGCGAGAGATCTCGTTCGGCGAGGTCGCCGAACGCTCGGCCCGCCTGGCAGGAGCGCTCACCGAGCGTGGGGTGGGCCGCGGCGACGTGGTCATGACCCTCGTGGGCAATCGCCCGGAGTGGGTCTATGCGATGGTCGCCTGCTTTCGCCTGGGCGCCGTGGCGCTGCCCTGCACCGAGCAGCTCCGCCCGTCCGACCTGAGCGCGCGGATCGAGCTGGTGGCGCCGCGCGCCGCGGTGGCCGACGAGCGCGATGCCGCCGCGCTCGAGCAGGCCGGCTTCGACGGCGAGCTCCTGCGCGTGCCCGACGAGCGGCTGTTCGAGGCCGCGTCGGCGCGCGCCCCCGACCTGGCCCCCGAGGACCCGGCGCTGGTGGTGTTCACCTCCGGCACGGCCGGCGAGCCCAAGCCGATCCGCCACGCCCAGCGCTATCTGGCGGGCCAGTGGATCCAGGCGCGGCACTGGTTCGGCGCCCGCGAGGGCGAGCTCTGCTGGTGCACGGCGGCCAGCGGCTGGTCGAAATCGGCGCGGAACAGCTTCATCGCACCGTGGCTGATGGGCGCCGCCGCCCTGCTGCACGATGCCCGCTTCGACCCCGACGAGCGGCTGCAACTGATCGAGCGCGAAGGCGTGGCGGTGCTGTGCATGGCGCCCACCGAGTACCGCGCTGTGGCAAAGCGTGCCGCGCTGCGCCCGCTGCCCGGACTGCGCCACGCGGTGTCGGCCGGCGAGCCGCTCAACCCCGAAATCGTAGGCGCCTGGTCGGAGCAGGTCGGCGTGGACGTCCACGACGGCTACGGGCAGACCGAGACGGGAGCCCTCACCGGCATGCCGATCGGACCGCCCGTGCGCCCGGGCTCGATGGGCCGCCCGCTGCCCGGCTTTCGTGTCTGGGTGGACCAGGGGGAGCTGTGCGTGGACCCGCAGACGGTGCCAACGTTCTTTCTCGACGGCCCGCGAGAACGCGCCTGGCACACCGGCGATCGCGTGACGGCGGACGAGGAGGGCTACCTCTGGTTCGAGGGGCGCACCGACGACGTGATCATCTCGGCGGGCTATCGCATCGGCCCCTTCGAGGTGGAGTCCGCACTGCTGTCCCATCCGGCGGTCGCCGAGGCCGCGGCTGTTGCCGCACCGGACGAGCTGCGCGGCCAGGTGGTGCGGGCGGTGGTGGTGCTGCGCGACGAGGAGGAGCCGAGTCGCGCGCTGGCCTCGCAGCTGCAGGAGCACGTGAAGCTCCAGACCGCGCCCTACAAGTACCCGCGGATCCTCCACTTCGCCGACGCGCTGCCGAAGACGGCCAGCGGCAAGATCAGGCGCGCCGCGCTGCGGGAGCTCCCAGGACGCCCGGAATAGAGCAAGGCGGGAGCCGACCTCGGTACGCGCCGACGCCTTGCGCGGATTAAAACGCAAGAACAGCGCAATTTCCAGCGTTGTTGCGTAGAGTGAAGGCCAGGCGGCTGGAGGCCGATAAGGGCAGAGGGTGAGACGGCTTTACGCATGGATGCTGGGTACGGCCGTGGCAGGCGGCCTGCTCACGGCTGCCGTGTCACTCGCGCCGTTCCTCAATCTCGCCTACCGCGTTCCTCCGCTCCATGTAGCCATCGAGACGGCGGCGACGCTGAGCGCGACGCTCGCTGCCTACCTGTTCCTCGGACGCTTCCGCGAGGACTGGCGGCTCGGGGACCTCCTTCTGGTGGCCGCACTCGGCGTGCTCGCCGCCTCCAACCTCTTCTTCTCGGTGCTGCCAACGCTCGGCGGAGGCCACGGCGAAAGCTTCTCGACGTGGGCTTCGATCGCCGGACGGCTCGGTGGCGCCGGCTTGTTCGCGGCGTCCGCGCTCTGGCCCAGCCGCCGCCTGCGCCGCCCCTCGCGAGCTGCGGCACTTACGCTGACCGCCTGCGGCGCGGGGCTGGCGGTGGTCGCCCTGCTGGCGGCATACCTCGGGCCCAGCCTGCCGAGAGCGGTCGATCCCTCGGCTTCACCGTCGAGCGTGGCGCTGATGAGCGGCAACCCTGCTGTCCTGCTGCTGCTGGGCGTGGCCACCGCCCTCTTCGCCGCAGCTGCCGTCGGATTCGCACGGCGGGCGCGGCGCAACGGCGACGCGCTCACCGGGTGGCTCGCCATCGGCGCCGTCCTGGCGGTGCTCTCCCGACTCGACTATCTGCTCTACCCCTCGCTCTACTCGAGCTGGGTGTCCCTCGGCGACGGCTTCCGCCTGGCCTTCTATGTGGCCTTGCTGATCGGTGCATTTCGGGAGATCGGCGGCTATCAGCAACGGCTGGCCGGGGCGGCCGTTCTCGAGGAGCGTCGCCGGGTTGCCCGGGAGCTTCACGACGGCCTCGCGCAGGAGCTCGCCTTCATCTCGGCCCACAGCCGGCGGCTCAGCCGTGGCTTCGATCCGCGGGTAGTCGACCAGCTGGCAGCGGCTGCCGACCGGGCCCTGGATGAGTCGCGTGGAGCCATTTCGAGCCTCGCGGCTCCCGTCGAGGAGCCCTTCGATTCCTCCCTTGCCGGCGCCGCCCAGGAGGTCGCCCACCGTCACGGCGTGCGCCTGACCCTGAACGTCGAGCCATCGGTCGACCTGCCGACGAAGGCGCGCGAGGCGATGCGCCGGATCGTCGGGGAGGCCCTCGCAAACGCCATCCGTCACGGCGAGGCGAGCACGGTGCGCATCGACGTCACAAACCACGAGGTGGCCTGCCGGCTGCGGATAGTCGACGACGGGTTGGGCTTTCAGCCAGGCGAGGGCCATCACACGCGCGGCTTCGGGCTGATAAGCATGCGCGAGCGCGCGGCTGCCATCGGCGGAGAGCTCCACGTCAGATCGCGCCTGGGAGTGGGGACCGAGGTCGAGGTGGTGCTCCCCTGAACCAGCGTATCCGGGTGCTGATCGCCGACGACCACGCAGCCACCCGGGCAGGCCTGAGCAGGGCCCTCGAGGGGAACGACTTCAGTGTCTGCGGCCAGGCCACGGACGCGGACGGGGCGGTTCGTGAAGCCGAGCGGCACAGCCCTGACCTGTGTGTCATCGACGTCCAGATGCCCGGCGGGGGGATCGCGGCGGCGGCCACGATCAAGGCGAGACATGCCGGCACGACGGTCGTCATGCTCACCGAGGCCGAGAACGACCTCGAGCTGCTCGACGCGGTGCGGGCCGGGGCTTCCGGCTATCTGCTCAAGGAGATGAGCCCCGAGCGCCTGCCCCACGCGCTCAGGGACGCCTGCCGGGGAGTGCCGGCGATCCCCCGCCGCCTCGTGGGCCACCTCGTCGAGGACATGCGCATGCGGCCAAACGGCGCCCATCCGCAACTTCCGGGCAAGGCGCACGTGCAGCTCAGCAGGCGGGAGTGGGAAGTCCTGGAGCTCCTGCACGACGGCGAGAGCACGAGCGAGATAGCCAGCCGGCTCTCGCTGTCACCGGTGACCGTGCGGAGACACGTCTCGTCCGTGGTGAGGAAGCTCGAGGTCACGGACCGGCAAGCAGCCGTAAGCCTGCTGAAGCAGGCCCCGGACGCGTAGCTTCGCTAGACCAGCTCGGCGCGAACCGCGTAGGCGGCCGCTTCGATCCTGTTCTCGACTCCGAGCTTGTTGAGCACCTCAGCCACGTGGTTCTTCACTGTCGCCGGGCTCAGGAAAAGCTCGTCCGCTATGTCGGCGTTCCCGCGGCCCATGGAGAGCAGCCGCAGGATCTGGAGCTCACGCTCGCTGAGTGTCGACTCGATCGCAGCCGCGAGCTTCGAGCGGTCGGCCGCGGCGCCGAGCACGCCCACCAGCGCGCGCGAGACCCTCGGCGACACCAGCAGCTGCCCGCTGGCAACCGCTTGAATCGCGCGGTAGATCTCCTCCACCGGCGCGTCCTTGAGCATGTAGCCCGAGGCTCCCGCCTTGATGGCATCGACGACAGTCGTGTCGTCGGCGGAGATCGTGAGCACTAGGACCCGCGCGTCCGCAGACGACGCGGTCAGGCGCTCGGTGGCCTCCACGCCGGACATGCGCGGCATGTTCAGGTCCATGACGACCACGTCGGGCCGGTGGCGATTCGCCAGCTCGATGCCTTCGCCGCCGTCGGCGGCCTCCGCGACGACGTCCACTCCGCCGTGCTCGGTGAGCAGCTCGCGGAGGCCGCCGCGAAAGAAGTCGTGGTCGTCCACCAGGAGCACGCGTATGTCAGTGCCCATGCGTAGCCGCCCCAATGCTCGTCGGCGAGCTAAGCGGTGCCGTCAGCTCCGAACGCCGGCAAGCGCGGTCCAGCACGGGCGGTGATGTCGAACTCCAACCAGATACGGGACTCGACCGAATCCAGGCCGTAGCGGTCTGCGAGCCGGCTGATGATGTGCAGGCCGAGCTCCTCCGCCACGCTGTTGCCGTCGGCACGCTCCACAGTCTGCCCGATCGGCGGTCGAGCGCGAACCGCGGCCGACAGCGTCTCATCTGACACGGAGAGCTCCAGCTCGAGCTCCTGCTCTCCATCCGCGACGTTCTCGCCGAGCGAGGTGGTCACCAGTTCGCTCACACACAGCGACGCGTCGAACAGCAGGCCGGCGTCAAGGTCCAAGTCGAGCTCCATGAACGCCTGCCTGGCAGCGGGCACCGCTCCCGGCTCCCGTCGGAGTTGGATCTTGCGGCTATTGACGGCTGATCCTCCCTTCCCTTCCATGCCACTGCCGCCGCCGGCGTCGGCATACGCCTGCTTGACAGCGCGTGATACCGACAAGCGTAGTTGCCCTCGGCCGTGCCGGCCAGCGCGGGGCTCACCGCCTGCGACCGGCGGCTACGGGCCTGCCGACCCGCTGTTGCCCCGCGGCCCCGCCGCGCCGACCCTCCCCCGCGGTCCGGCTTGGGCGCCTGAACCCTGCGGTCCGTCCGGAGCCGAGTCCCCTTCGGGGCCGGCGGGACCGCTCCCGCCGGGGGCGGCCGGCGACGGCGGCCGGGCATCTGGCGTTGGCTCGTCGGTCTTGCCGCAGCCGGCTAGGGCGAGCGCCAGCACCGCCAGCAGCGAAGCGGCGCACGTGAGTGACCGGAAAGTCCGCCTGTGCACGATTCCTCTCGGCAAGCTCCCCATGGTTCGCTAACAATGCCATCCGCCTCGTCGTCTCGCCGTCATCGGCCGGAATAGTTGCCTATCGCTGAACCCGAACCCTCCCAGGTACAGGGATGACCCTGGTCGCCTCATGGCTCGCCTTCCCGGCCCTGCTCGTGGTACTCGCGCTCGGCTGGGGCCTGCTGGTCGAGCGGGCGGCAGGAATGCCGCTCCCTGGAGCGCTCCTGCCTCCGCTCGGCTTGGCGTCGATCATGGTGGCGGTTCAGCTCACCACTTACTCGAGCTCGACGGCCAGCCTCTCGACCCCGTTGGTCGTCCTCGTCGCGGCGGTCGGCGTCGCGGTTGGCGCCCGGCGGCGGCGGCTCGACCCATTCGCCGCCGGGACGGCGGCTGCCGTCTTCTGCGTGTTCGCCGCCCCGGTGGTGCTCTCGGGGAAGGCCACCTTCGCCGGCTACATCAAGCTCGACGACACCGCCACCTGGCTGGCGCTGACCGAGCACGTCCTGACCCATGGGCGCGAGGTGTCCGGCCTGGCCCCATCCTCGCATCAGGCGACGCTCGCCTTCTACCTCAACCAGGGCTATCCGGTTGGGTCGCTGCTCCCGCTCGGAGCGAGCCGGCCACTCGTGGGACAGGATCTGGCCTGGCTATTTCAGCCCTATCTGGCCACGCTCGCCGCAATGCTCGCGCTCTCCCTCTACGCGCTCCTCAGGCCCCTTGTCAGGGCGCGCGGGATCCGCTCGCTGAGTGCCTTCATCGCCAGCCAACCGGCCCTCCTCTACGGCTACACACTCTGGGGGGGCGTGAAGGAGCTCGCCACCGCCTACCTCCTGGCCTTGCTGACAGCCATCGTGCCGGCCACGCTGCCGGTCCCGCGCGGCGCCCGCGGGCTTCTTCCGCTCGCGCTGTCGAGCGCGGCGATCCTGGCAACCCTGAACATCTCCGGCGCGGTATGGCTGCTGCCGGCTCTGCTCGGAGCCGCCGTAGCCGTGGTACGCCTGCAGCGCAGGAACGGCGAGCCGGGCTTCCGTCCGGCTCATGTCGCGGCCTTCTGCGCCCTGGCAGCGGTGCTGTCGCTGCCCTCGCTCGCCACGGCGAGCGCGTTCAGGAAGGCAAACAGCGTGCTGACGGACCCCTCGGACCTGCAGAACCTGTTGCGGCCCCTGCGCACGATCCAGCTCGGAGGGATCTGGCCCAGCGAGGACTTTCGCGATCCACCAGGCGCCCTGGGTCTGACCTATCTTCTGGTGCTGGCGGTGGTGACCGGCGCGGCACTGGGCCTCGTCTGGGCCTACCAACGCCGGTCCTGGGGACCTGTTCTGTACGTCGGGGCGGCCTTGACCGGCTGGGCTACGACCGCATATTTCGGCTCCCCGTGGGTTGACGCCAAGGCGCTGGCGACGGCTTCCCCGGCGCTGCTGCTGGCCGGCATGGTGGGCGCCTCCGGGCTGTGGGTAGCCGGGCGGCGTCTGGGGGTGTTGCTGGCCGCGGCGATCACGGCCGGGGTGCTTTGGTCGAATGCCCTCGCCTACCACGACGTGAGCCTCGCTCCGCGAGATCGCCTCTCCGAGCTTCAGCGGATCGGCGAGCGCATCGGCGGGCAAGGCCCGACGCTCATGACCGAGTACGAGCCTTACGGGGTCCGCTACTTCCTCCGCGACGCCGATCCGGAGGGAGCGTCCGACCTTCGCTTTCGGCCGGTCCAGCTCCGCACCGGCCGGCCGCTCACGAAGGGCGCCTTCGCCGATCTCGACCGCTTCGACCTGAGCGCAATCCTCGCTTACCGGACGCTGGTCCTGCGCAAGTCGCCCACGGAGAGCCGCCCGCCGGCGCCCTACCGGCTGGTCCAGCAGGGGAAGTACTACGAGGTCTGGCAGCGCCCCACCGCTGGCCGGTCGGTCGTCCTCTCCCACCTCCCCCTGGGCGACCGCGTCCAGCCGGGAGCCGTTCCGCCGTGCCCCGACGTCAGGCGACTGGCCCAGACGGCGGAGGCCGGTCAGGCCGTTCTCGCTGCGGTCCCGCGGGCCCGTCCGGTGGTAGCGCTGCCCGCGCGATCCCCGCACCCGCGCGGTTGGAGAGCCGATCCCGTCAACCCGCCGCTGCTCTATCCCAGGCAAGGCGGGAGCGTGCATCTCGAGTTCCAGGTGGGGACGCGCGGCCGGTACGCCGTATGGCTCGGCGGGTCATTCGGGCGGGGCTTCGACGTGTCGCTCGACGGCAAGCCGATGCAAGCGGCTCGCTTCGAGCTCAACAACGAGGGCCAGTATGTTCGGCTCGGGCAGGTCACGCTCGGAAGGGGGACGCACACGGCGGTGCTTCGCTACAAGCACGGCGATCTGCGACCAGGCACCAGCGATCGCCTGCGGCCGCTCGGCCCACTCGTCTTGGCCCCGCTGCGTTCAGCTGACACGGTCAGCCGCCTGGCGCCCCGGGAGGCCGGACGCCTGTGTGGCACGCGCCTGGACTGGATCGAGGTCGTACGGCGGTAGCCGCCACTGTGGCATTCTTCCGCCCGGGAGCAGGGATCGGCTCCCGGCGGGAGAACCCCCAAAGACTGCACCACCGCGAGGCTCCGGCTTGCCGTGGAGCGTGGCGGCCAGACCACTCGATCGATCGACCAGGAGGAAAATTGACCAGCGAAGGTATCCGTGGACCCCGTTCATCCGCCGGCCTTGCGGCGCTCGGCACAGCCGGCATCGTGGCGATCATCATCGGTGCTCTAGTTGTCATCGCGCTGCTCTGGACCGCTAGCGAGACGCACTACCGGGCCTGCGTCGAAAAGGCGGAGGCGAAGTTCCCGGCCATCCCGGTGTCCGCGTTCAGCGGCAAACAGACCGGGCCCCTGAAGGTCTCGTTCACCGCCCAGCGCGCGAAGGCGGTCGACGACTGCGGGCACTTCTAGCCGCTGGCGAGGCTGCGCGCCGCGCCGCCTCGCAGTGAAAAAGCTTGGCATGAAGGGCCGCCACAAACTGGCGGCCCTTCGTGTCGCTTATCCAGCAGGCTCGATCCGCTGCCCCCTGCCTTGCTGCTACGGACCGAGCGTGACAGCGAAGCTACCCGGCTGACCCGGGGTGCCCGTCGCCGGGGTAGCCACGTCAACCAGGTCTCCAGCGCTGAACGCCACGCTGCCCGTGCTCGAGCCCAACTTCTGGCCGGCCACACGGTGCAGCTCAGCGACGTGCTGGCGCCGTTGACTCGTAGCGCGTAGGTCAAGTTAGAGGCGGCGGTGGCGTTCTGGTAGCACCGCATGCCCCGTGAACGTGCCGCTGTTCGCTAAGACCTGCTGGGCGTCAGCTTCGGTGCCCAGGACGCTAGCGACCCCGACGAACTTGGCGTTGGCCAGGTTGGCTCCACCCGTGCTGAACAGCAGACCGCCGCTCGCGCCGGACGGCCCGGTCGCACCTTGTGGGCCGGTCGCACCTTGTGGGCCGGTCGCACCTTGTGGGCCGGTCGCACCCTGCGGGCCGGTCGCACCTTGTGCACCGGTCGCACCCCTGCGGGCCGGTTGCACCTTGTGCACCGGTTGCACCTTGTGGGCCGGTCGCACCCTGCGGGCCCGTCGCACCTTGGGGGCCGGCCGGGCCGGTCTGGCCCTCTGGTCCCTGCGAGCCGGTGTCGCCCTGCGGACCCTGAGCGCCGGTCGCAACGGTCTCGCCGGTGTCGCCCTTCTCGCCCTTGTCGCCCTGCTCGCCCTGCGGGTCAGCCGGAGCGGTCTCACCCTGCGGGCCGGTCGAGCCAGTGGCGCCGGTCGCACCGGTCTCACCGGTGTCGCCCTTCTCGCCCTGAATGCCCTGCTCGCCCTGCGGACCCTGCGGGCCGGTCGGGCCAGCGGCGCCTACTGCGGCAGCTTCGCCATCCAGGCCGGTCTCACCCTGGATGCCCTGCTCGCCCTGCGGACCCTGCGGACCCGTTGGGCCAGTCTCGCCCTGCGGACCAGCGGGGCCGGTCGCACCGATCGCGCCGGTCGCACCAGTCTCACCGGTGTCGCCCTTCGCGCCCTGGGGACCAGCCGGACGAGCCAAACCAGAGGGGCCGGCCGCACCAGCGGGACCAGCAGGACGTGCGGGGCCCTGAGGACCAGCTGGAAGCAGACCGGCCCCCTGAAGGTGTCGTTCGTAGCGATCGCTGCAAGGCAGTCGACGACTGCGGGATGCTTCTAGGCCCTAGGCCAGGCCGGCCCGCAGACAGGCTTCCAGCAAAGACGAAGGGCGGCCGGATGGCCGCCCTTCGTCGTGTCCCCCGATCACCCCTCAGCCGGTGCAGTCGAGGCGTTTCTCGGAGAAGCTTTAGGGGCAGCGGGCCCTTGGGCCCGCTGCCCCGTTGCCCCTACTGGCTGCAGAGGGCGTACGCCCTCACCGTCATGGTGTTGCCGCCGCCCAGGGAGCCGGTGGGTGTGCCCACCACAGTCCACGTCGTGGTGCTGCTCGGATACGAGGACACCACCCCCACCGTCTTGGTGGCGTTGGTCGTGGTGACTTCCGCGCCGCCACCCAGGAGCACCTTCCCTGTGGCGCACGACGCCGTCCCCGTCACCGGCGCACCGATCGGGGGATTTACGGCCGTCGTAACCGCCGTGCCCGTGACCAGCGTGCTGCCGGAGGGGCCGGTCGGGCCCGTCGGGCCCGTCGGACCCGTCGGACCCGTCGCGCCGTTCGTGCCATTCGTGCCGGCCGGGCCTGTCGGACCCGTCGGGCCCTGAGGTCCGGTGGCACCGGTCGCGCCAGTCGCGCCGGTGTCGCCAACCTCACCCTGCGGGCCCTGATCGCCCTGCGGACCCTGCGGGCCGGTGTTGCCCTGCGGGCCGGCGGGGCCGGCCGGGCCGGTCGCGCCGGTCGCACCGGTGTCGCCCTGCGGACCCTCGGAGCCGGTCAGGCCCTGGGGACCCTGCGGGCCGGTCTCGCCGGCCGGGCCGGCCGGACCGGCCGGGCCGGTGGCACCGGTCTCGCCGGTGTCGCCCTTCAGG
>Ga0126309_10000863_pt1 | contig 10322 bp, 17 predicted proteins | sample Plot56_FD_92541 | JGI IMG/M metagenome (GOLD analysis project Ga0126309, IMG submission 92541) | Serpentine soil microbial communities from UC McLaughlin Reserve, CA, USA - Plot56 | ecosystem: Environmental > Terrestrial > Soil > Grasslands | place: USA: UC McLaughlin Reserve, Lake County...
CGCTCGATCTTCATGCGCTGAGGCACCTGCGTCTGCAGCTCGCCGAGCGGGCCGTTGACCATCACGCGGCCGGGATCGACGGCGATGTTCACGCCGCTGGGGATCTCGATTGGCTTCTTTCCGATTCGGCTCATCGCAGGCTCACCAGATGAAGCAGACGACCTCGCCGCCGATTCCCTGCTCGGCGGCCGTGCGGCTCGTCACGACTCCCTTGGACGTGGACAGGATCGCCGTGCCCATGCCTCCGAGCACGCGCGGCAGGCGATCCTTGCGCGCGTAGACGCGGCGGCCCGGCTTGGAGACGCGCTTGAGGTTGGAGATGACGCGCTCGCGGTTCTTGCCGAACTTGAGCTCGACGACGAGCGAGTCGTAGCTTTCGCCCTTCTCGACCCTGTAGCCGGAGATGTAGCCCTCCTCCTTGAGAATGCGGGCGATCTCCTCCTTCAGGCGCGAGGTCGGCATCTCCGCGCGCTCGTGCATCGCCTTGTTGGCGTTGCGAATGCGCGTGAGCATGTCGGCGATCGGATCCGTCTGCATCGTTCCTCCTACCTACCAGCTCGACTTCGTCATACCGGGGATCGCGCCCTGGTGGGCGAGCTCGCGCAGGCAGATCCGGCAAAGCCCGAACTTGCGGAAGACCGCGCGCGGGCGCCCACAGCGGTTGCAGCGGGTGTACTTGCGAACCTTGAACCGCGGCTCGCGGGCTGCCTTGACGATCAGGGACTTCTTGGCCATTACTCAGTGCTCCTTCTGGTGATGCGCCCCCGCTTCCGGGGGTCGATGAGCAAGTCGGGCAAGGACGCAGGGAGCCTCGATGCTTCCAGCATCGGGGCGACTGAGGACGCGGCCCGGCGCCGGCTCAGCGGCCGCCGGAAGCGATGGGCTCATTGCCAGAGGGAGCACCTAATCGCTCCTTTGCTCGCCGGCGAACGGCAGGCCGAGCGCGCGTAGGAGCGCGAAACCCTGCTCGTCGTCCTCGGCGGTGGTCGTGATCGCGACGTCGAGGCCGCGGACCGCCGGAATTGCGTCGTAGTCGATCTCCGGGAAGATGATCTGCTCGCGGATGCCGAGCGAGTAGTTGCCCCGCCCGTCGAACGAGCGCGGATTCAGCCCGCGGAAGTCGCGGATGCGCGGCAGCGCGATCGAGACGAGGCGATCGAGGAACTCCCACATCCGGGCGCCGCGCAGGGTAACGCGCGCCCCGATCGGCATCCCTGTGCGGATCTTGAAGCCGGCGATCGAGGTCCGGGCGCGGCGCAGCTGCGCGCGCTGGCCGGCGATGATCGTCAGCTCCTCGATCGCGCTGTCGAGCGCCTTGGCATCGGTCTTGCCCTCGCCGACGCCCATGTTCAGCGTGATCTTCGTGATCCGCGGCACCTGCATGACCGTGTCGAGGCCGAGCTGATCCTTCAGCTCGCCGCGAAGCTCCTCGTCGTAGCGCTGCTTGAAGCGCGGCACGTACGTCGTCTTCGCTGCGGTCTTCGTCGCCATCAGCGATCGATCTCCTGGCGGCAGTCGTCCCGGCGGCAGACGCGGACGCTGGAGTGCTTGTCCTTGACGTCCTTGATCACCATGCCGACGCGGGTCGGCCGGTTGCAGACGGGGCAGACGACCATCACCCTGTCCACCGGCAGAGGCGCGGGCTTCTCGATCACGCCGCCGGGCTGGATCTGCGATTGGCCCATCCGGCTCGGGTTCTTGATCGGGCGCGGCTTCATGTGGCGCTTGACGATGTTGAGGTTCTCCACGAGCACCCGCCGCTCGCCCGGACGCGCCTCGATGACCCGTCCCTGCTTCCCGCGGTCCTTGCCGCTGAGGATCTGGACGAGATCGCCCTTCTTGATTTTCATCTTCGTCGCCATTTAGAGGACCTCCGGAGCGAGGCTCACGATCTTCATGAAGTTCTTGTCGCGCAGCTCGCGGGCGACGGGCCCGAAGATGCGCGTCCCACGAGGGTTGCGGGCGGCGTCGATGATCACCGCCGCGTTCTCGTCGAACGCGATCAGGGTACCGTCATCTCGGCCGTACGGCTTCTTCGTCCTCACGACGACTGCCCGCACGACCTCGCCCTTCTTGATCGCCCCCTGCGGCGTCGCCGTCTTGACGGTGCCGACGATCACGTCGCCGACCCGCGCGTAGCGTCGCTTCGAGCCGCCGAGCACGCGGATGCAGAGCAGCTCGCGCGCGCCCGTGTTGTCGGCGACCTTCAGTCTCGACTCTTGCTGGATCACTTAGCTTGCTCCACGACCTCGGCGAGGCGCCAGCTCTTCGTCTTGGAAAGCGGCCGCGTCTCGACGATGCGGACGATGTCGCCCTGCTTCGCCTGGTTCTGCTCGTCGTGCGCGTGGAACTTCTGCGTCCGGCGGACGACCTTCTTGTAGCGCGGATGCGCCTTGATGGTCTGCACCTGGACGACGATGGTCTTGTCCATCGCGCTCGAGACGACGACGCCGCGCCGCTCCTGGCGGCGACCGCGATCGGCCTCGGGCTTGGGCGTCCGCGTGATCGGCTTGCGCTCGGCCGGACGCTCGCGCGTCGCTTTCGTCCGCTGACGGCGCAGCGGGCGCGCGACGCGCTTCTTCTTGCGCTTCGGCTCCGCCGCAGTCGGGGCCTCGACGGCGGCGGCGGGCTCCTCGGCCGGCGCTTCCTCGGCCACGGGCTCCTCGGTCGGCGAGTCTTCGGCGACGCGCTCCTCGGCGACGGGCTCCTCGGCCGCCGGCTCTTCGGCGACAGGCTCCTCGGCCGGCGCCTCCGCAGCCGCAGGCTCCTCAGCGGGCGCCTCCTCGGCCACAGCCTCCTCGTCGGCAGCAGCCTCCGCCACCGGCTCGGCCGGTGCGGGCTCGTCCTCCTCGGCCGCGGGGGTCTCGGCGGCCGCCTCCTCGACGGCCGGTTCCTCCTTCGGCTTTGCCTTTGCGCGCGTGCGCTTCGGCTTCTCGGTCGCCTCGGCAGCCGGAGCCTCGGGCTGCGTCTCCTCCGCCTGAGTCTCCTGAATCTCGTCGTTCTTCTCGGTGTCTTTCTTCGCCATTACCTCGTTCCCAGCGTGCTTTCGCGTTCGTTGCGGACGGTCAGGATGCGCGCGATCTCGCGCTTTGCGAGCTTGAGGCGCGCGGGATTCTCGAGCGCGCCGGTCGCCGACTGGAAGCGCAGGTTGAACAGCTCCTGCCGCCTGTCGGCGAGCGCGTTCTCGAGCTCCTCGTCGGTCATGTCTCTCAGCTGCTTGGCCTTCATTCGAAGAGATCCGCCTCTCTTATCGCGGGGGAACCCATGGTTCCCCCACGGACCCCCTCCTTCTTCGCGGTGTCGCTAGAGCCGCAGTGAGCCTGCGCTCGGGCAAAGCCCGGCTCCGGCGGCGACTCGCCACGATCCAACAGCGTTTTCGTCCTACTCAAAGAGATCGGCCTCTCGCTTCACAAACTTCGTTTTTACTGGCAGCTTCTGGCCCGCGAGCCGGAGGGCTTCCTTCGCCAGCGGCTCCGGGACGCCGGAGAGCTCGAACATCACGCGCCCGGGCTTGACGACCGCGACCCAGTGCTCGGGAGCGCCCTTGCCGGAGCCCATCCGCGTCTCCGCGGGCTTCTGCGAGACCGGCTTGTCGGGGAAGACGTTGATCCAGACCTTGCCGCCGCGCTTGATCTTGCGGGTCATCGCGATCCGGGCGGCCTCGATCTGCCGGTTCGTCACCCAGCCGTTGTCGAGGGACTTGATCCCGTAGTCGCCGAACTGCACCGTCGTCTGGCCCTTGGCGTAACCCCGACGGCGGCCACGCTGCTGCTTGCGGAACTTCGTCTTGCGAGGCAGCAGCACTACGACTCACCGTCCCCGGCGTTCTCGAGCTTGGTCGGATCCTCCGTCTGCTTCTTGGTCGTGGTCGTGTCGGGCGCGTCGGCGACGGCCGGGGGCGTCGTCTCGACCTGCGGCTCGACGGGCGGCTGCTCGCGACCCTCGGCCGAGCGTGCCCGCTCGTCGGTGCGCGGCCGCTCGACGTTGTCCTGGCCGCGCGAGCGGCCCTGCTGGCCGGGGCGGCCGCCGCCGGGCCGGCGCGGGCGCCGCTGGCGCACCGGGCCGAGGCCTTCACGGTCGCCGCCGCGGCCGCGGCCGCTCTCGCGCGAGGCCGAGAGACCCTCGGTTACACCGCCGCGACGCCGCGCGGTGTCCTGGTCGCCCAGGCGCTGGTCGCGCTGGGTCATGCCCTCGTAGCCCTCGGGCATGATCTCGCCCTTGTTGATCCAGACCTTGACGCCGATGCGGCCTGTCTTGGTCTTGGCCTCCGTAAAGCCGTAGTCGATGTCGGCGCGGATCGTGTGCAGCGGGACGCGGCCTTCGGAGTAGCTCTCGGAGCGGCTCATCTCGGCGCCGCCGAGCCGGCCGCCGCACTGGATCTTCACGCCCTGCGCGCCCGACCGGATGGCCGAAGCGAGCGAGCGCTTCATCGCGCGACGGAAGCTGACCCGGTTCTCGAGCTGCTCCGCGATCGACTGGGCAACGAGCTTCGCGTCCAGCTCCGGACGCTTGATCTCGTTGATGTTGATGTGGACGTTTTTCTGCGTCAGGGCGTGCAGCTCCTTACGGAGCGCATCCACCTCAGCGCCCGACTTCCCGATCACGATCCCGGGGCGGGCGGTGAAGATGTCGACGGTGATCCGCTGCTTGTCCTTGCGGATCAGGATGTCGGACAGGCCCGCGTGGGACAGCTTGTTGTAGATGTGCTCGCGGATCTTGAGATCCTCGAGCAGCGCCTGCGGGAACTCCTTGCTCGACGCGTACCAGTTGGACTTCCAGTCGTGGATGACGCCGACGCGCATCCCACCGGGATGAATCTTCTGACCCATTAGCTGGCCGTCTCCTCCTTCTTCTTGCGCGGGGCGCGCTTCGGCTTGGGCTTCTCTTCGGTCTTCGCGGCCGTTTCGGCCTTCGGCTCGGTCTCCGCGGCAGCCTTGCGGCGGGGTGCGCGCTTCGGCTTCTCCTCGGCGCTACGCGCCCCAGTTACACTCGGCTCGGCGTCCTCCGGAACCGGAGCCAGCTTGATCGTGATGTGGCAGGTCCGCTTCTGGATGCGGGCGGCGCGGCCGCGCGCGCGTGCGCGCCAGCGCTTGATCGTCGGGCCTCCGTCGACGTAGGCGGCCGAGACCCGGAGGTCGTCGCCGAAGAGGCCGTGGTTGGCCTCCGCGTTCGCGACCGCCGACTTCAGCACCTTCTCGATCTCGCGCGCGGCGGCCCGTGTCGTGAACGCGAGCACGGTCCTGGCCTCGGGCACGCTGCGCCCGCGGATGTGGTCCGTGACGAGCCGTGCCTTGCGGGGCGAGATCCGCACCCACTTGGCGGTCGAGCGAACTTCCTGGGTCTCTGGAACGCTCAGCGTCGAACCTCGGTCTTGCGGTCGCCCGAATGCCCGCGGAAGGTCCGCGTGGGCGCGAATTCCCCGAGCTTGTGGCCGACCATCTGCTCGGTCACGAACACGGGCACGTGCCTCCGCCCGTCGTGGACGGCGATCGTGTGTCCGACCATCTCCGGGAAGATCGTCGAGGCACGGGACCAGGTGCGGATCATCCGCTTCTCGTTCAGGGCGTTCATCGCCTCGATGCGGCCCATCAGGCGCTCCTCGACGAACGGGCCCTTCTTGGAGCTTCTGCTCAACGCTTCTCCTTCCCGCGGCGGCGGCCGCGGATGATCAACTTGTCGGATTCCTTGTGCTTGCGCCGGGTGCGCTTGCCGAGCGTCGGCACGCCCCACGGCGTCACGGGGTGACGGCCGCCCTTCGACTTGCCCTCGCCGCCGCCGTGCGGGTGGTCGACCGGGTTCATGGCCGAGCCGCGGACGGAGGGGCGCTTGCCGAGCCAGCGGCTGCGGCCGGCTTTGCCGCCCGTGATGTTGCCGTGATCCACGTTACCGACCTGGCCGACCGTGGCGCGGCACGTGAGCAGCACGCGGCGCAGCTCGCCGGAGGGCATGCGCAAGGCGCCGTAGCCCTCGTCTTTCGCGACGAGCTGGATGCCCGCGCCGGCGCTGCGCGCGAGCTGGCCGCCCCTGCCGGGCTTGAGCTCGACGTTGTGGACGAGCGTGCCGGTCGGGATGTTCGCGAGCGGAAGCGCGTTCCCGGCGCGGATGTCGGCAGTGGGGCCGGACTCGAGGGTCGCGCCGACGCGCAGGCCGGCCGGCGCGAGGATGTACGCCTTCGCGCCGTCGGCGTAGTGGAGCAGCGCGATGCGCGCCGACCGGTTGGGGTCGTACTCGATTGCGGCGACCTTCGCCGGCACGCCGTCCTTCGTCCGCTTGAAGTCGACCTTCCGATAGCGGCGCTTGTGACCGCCGCCCTGGTGGCGCGTCGTCAGCCGGCCCTTGTTGTTGCGGCCGCCCTTCTTCGTCACCGGCTCGAGCAGGGACTTCTCAGGCTTCTTCTTGGTGACCTCGGCGAAGTCCGAGACCGTCATGAAGCGGCGGCCCGGGCTGGTGGGCTTGAATCGTCTGACAGGCATTAAACCTGGGCTCCTTCGAAGATCTCGATGGTCTCGCCCTCGCGCACCTGCACGACGGCCTTCTTCCAGCCGGGGCGGCGGCCGCGAATCATGCCGCGCCGCTTCGGCTTCGACTTCACGCGCGAGACGTTCACGCTCTCGACATGGACGTCGAAGAGCTGCTCGACGGCCTGGCGAATCTGGGTCTTGTGCGCGGTCGGATGCACCTTGAACGAGTACTTGCGGTCCTCGATCAGGCTGTAGCTCTTCTCGGAGACGACAGGCGCGAGCAGCACCTCGTTCGGATGCAAACTCATGAGGATGCCCTCCTCTCGACGAGCTCGCGCGCGGCCTCCGTGACCAGCAGCGAGCGCGCCCACACGACGTGCGCGACCTCGAGCTCGGACGGAACGGTCACGAGCACGCGCTCGAGGTTGCGGAACGACTTGATCAGTGCCTCCTCGCTCTCGTCGGCGACGACGACGAGCGGGAACTGCTGCGACCAGCCACCGAGGAGCTCGAGCGCCTGCTTCGTCGACGGTTCGTCGAAGCCGGCGTCGACGAACGCCAGCGTGCCTGCCGCGACGTGGGCCGAGAGCGCCGAGCGGAGAGCGGCCTTCTGGGCCTTCTTGTTCACCTTGACCGAGAAGTCGCGCGGCGTGGGCGGGAACGCGACCCCGCCGCCCGTGAACTGCGGGGCGCGGATCGTGCCGGCACGGGCGCGGCCGGTGCCCTTCTGGCGCCACGGCTTCGCGCGGCCGCCGGCCACGAGGCCGCGGCTCTTGGCGGCCCGCGTTCCGGCGCGTGCGGCGTTCATCTCCGCCCGGACGGCCTCGTGTACGAGGTGCGGTTTCACCTCGGCGCCGTAGACCGTAGCCTCGAGCGTCACCTGCTTGCCGGCCTTCCCGGCCTTGTCGAGAAGTGGCGCTTTAGGCGCGGCCACGGTTCGTGTCCTCCCTGATCTCGACGAAGCCGTTCTTCGGGCCCGGCACCGCGCCCTTGAGCACGAGCAGGTTCTGCTCGGGCTCGACGCTATGCACGGTGAGGCCGACCTGCGTGACGCGCTTGCCACCCATCCGGCCGGCCATGCGCATCCCCTTGAAGACGCGCGAGGGCGTGGCGGACGCACCCACCGAACCCCGCTGGCGGATGTTGTGCGAGCCGTGGCTCATCGGGCCGCGGCTGAAGTTGTGCCGCTTGATCGTGCCCGCGAAGCCCTTGCCGATCCCGGTGCCCGCGACCTTGACCCGGTCGCCCGGTGTGAACGCCTCGACCGTCACCGTCTCGCCGGGAGTGAGCTCGCTCCGCCCGCGCAGCTCGACGAGCCGGCGGTGCGGCTTGACCTGGTTCTTCTTCAGGTGGCCGAGCTCACCCTTGGAGAGCTTCCGCTCGGCGACCTCGTCGAACGCGAGCTGCACCGCGTCGTAGCCGTCCTCGGCCTCGGTCCGCACCGTGACGACCGGGCACGGGCCCGCCTGGACCACGGTCACAGGAGTCATCGAGCCCGTCTCCGGGTCGAAGACCTGCGTCATACCGAGCTTCTTGCCGAGGATGCCTTTCATCGGCCCGTCTAGAGCTTGATCTCGATGTCGACGCCGGCCGGGAGGTCGAGCCGCATCAGCGAGTCGACGGTCTTCGGCGTGGGGCTGTGGATGTCGATCAGCCGCTTGTGCGTCCGGATCTCGAAGTGCTCACGCGAGTCCTTGTCCTTGAACGGACTGCGGATCACGGTGTAGACGTTCTTCTCCGTCGGCAGCGGCACGGGACCGGTGATGGTCGCGCCGGTGCGCTGAGCAGTCTCGACGATCTGCGAGGCAGACCTGTCGAGCTGGGTGTGGTCGTATCCCTTGAGCCGGATACGAATCTTCTGCTGAGCCACCGGCGCTCCCTATTTGACGATGTCGGTGACGACGCCGGCGCCGACGGTGCGGCCGCCCTCGCGGATCGCGAAGCGCAGGCCTTCGTCCATGGCGATCGGCTGAATCAGCTCGATGTCCATGTTCGTGTTGTCGCCGGGCATGACCATCTCCTGGCCCTCGGGGAGCTTGATCGAGCCGGTCACGTCCGTCGTCCGGAAGTAGAACTGCGGCCGGTAGCCGTTGAAGAACGGCGTGTGGCGCCCGCCCTCGTCCTTGGAGAGCACGTACACCTCGGCCTTGAAGTGGGTGTGCGGGGTGATCGAGCCGGGCTTGGCGAGCACCTGGCCGCGCTCGACCTCCTCGCGCTTGACGCCGCGGAGCAGCGCGCCTGCGTTGTCGCCGGCCTGCGCGTAGTCGAGCGTCTTCTGGAACATCTCCAGGCCCGTGACGACCGTCTTCTCGGTCTTCTCGTGGATGCCGACGATCTCGACCTCGTTGCCGGACTGGATCTTGCCCTGCTCGATGCGGCCGGTCACGACGGTGCCGCGGCCGGTGATCGTGAACACGTCCTCGATCGGCATCAGGAACGGCTTGTCGACATCGCGCTCGGGCTCCGGGATGTACGAGTCCACGGCCTCCATGAGCTCGAGGATCTTGGGCGTCCACTCCTCGTCGCCCTCGAGCGCCTTCAGCGCCGAGACCTGCACGACCGGGACGTCGTCGCCCGGGAACTCGTACTTCGAGAGCAGCTCGCGGACCTCCAGCTCGACGAGCTCGAGCAGCTCCGGATCGTCGACCATGTCAGCCTTGTTGAGCGCGACGACGATCGCCGGCACCTCGACCTGGCGGGCGAGCAGGATGTGCTCGCGCGTCTGGGGCATCGGGCCGTCGGCCGCCGAGACCACGAGGATCGCGCCGTCCATCTGGGCTGCGCCCGTGATCATGTTCTTGATGTAGTCGGCGTGTCCGGGGCAGTCGACGTGCGCGTAGTGACGGTTCTCCGTCTCGTACTCGACGTGCGACGTGTTGATCGTGATGCCGCGCTGGCGCTCCTCGGGAGCGTTGTCGATCGACGCGAAGTCGCGCTCGGCGGTGTTCGTGCCCTGCTCGGCGAGGACCTTGGTGATCGCGGCCGTCAGGGTCGTCTTGCCGTGGTCGATGTGACCGATCGTGCCGACGTTGACGTGCGGCTTGCTGCGCTCGAACTTCTGCTTAGCCATCTCTCCTCCGGGTCTCCTTACGTTTTGTCGGGGTCGACGATCTCGCCCGCGATCGACTGAGGGACTTCCTCGTAGCGATCGAATTGCATGGTGAACGTGGCCCGCCCCTGCGTCGTCGAGCGCAGGTCGGTTGCGTAGCCGAACATGGTCGCGAGCGGCACACGCGCGCGAATCGTCTGGGCGTTGCCGCGCGGCTCGAGGTTCTCGATCCGGCCGCGACGCGAGTTGAGATCGCCCATGACGTCGCCGAGGTACTCCTCGGGCGTCACGACCTCGACCGCCATCACCGGCTCGAGCAGCTTCGGCTTGGCGCGCTTCATCGCTTCCTTCCACGCCATCGAGCCCGCGACCTTGAAGGCCATCTCGCTCGAGTCGACGTCGTGGTACGAACCGTCGACGAGCATGACGCGGACGTCGACGACGGGGTAGCCGGCGAGAATGCCGGACTCCATCGCCTCCTGGATGCCGAGGTCGACGGCCGGGATGTACTCGCGCGGGACCTTGCCGCCGACGATCTTGTCGATGAACTCGTAGCCCTCGCCCGGGTCCGCCGGCTCGACGTCGATCACGGCGTGGCCGTACTGGCCGCGGCCGCCGGTCTGGCGGACGAAGCGGCCCTGGATCTTCTCGACCGGCTTCGAGATCGTCTCGCGGTACGCGACCTGCGGGCGGCCGACGTTGGCGTCGACGTTGAACTCGCGCTTGAGACGGTCGACGATGATCTCGAGGTGCAGCTCGCCCATCCCCGAGATGAGCGTCTGCCCCGTCTCGTCGTCCGTACGGACGCGGAA
>Ga0126309_10000864_pt1 | contig 10321 bp, 10 predicted proteins | sample Plot56_FD_92541 | JGI IMG/M metagenome (GOLD analysis project Ga0126309, IMG submission 92541) | Serpentine soil microbial communities from UC McLaughlin Reserve, CA, USA - Plot56 | ecosystem: Environmental > Terrestrial > Soil > Grasslands | place: USA: UC McLaughlin Reserve, Lake County...
CGCGACCGTCGCGCGTTCGCTCGAGCGCTGAAAACACCCGTCGCCGTCGATCCGGACCTCTCCCGGCTCTACACTGCCGCTGATGGCTGACGCGAATCGTCCGAACCGGCCCATCCGGCCGCGCCAGGGAGCCCCGAGCGGGCGCCGTAAGCGGCGCGTCGTCATCGAGGGCGCCGGCGCTCCGGGCGGGCGTCCCGGCGACCGCCGCAAGGCGCCCGAGCGGCCCGAGGGCCGCACCAAAGGCCCGCCCGCGCCGCCCCCGACGGGGCCGATCAGCGTCGAGTCCGGCGTCTCCGTCCGCGACCTCTCGCAGGCGCTTGGCGTCTCGCTCCCGCAGATCATCAAGATCCTCATGGCGCTGGGCGAGATGAAGACGGCCACCCAGTCCTTGTCGGACGAAGAGGTCGCGCTCATCGGGACAGAGCTCGAACGTGAGATCACGATCAAGCACGCCGCCGACGAGGAGGAGATCTTCGAGGAGTCGGAGGACGAGGAGCGGGACCTCCAGGCGCGCCCTCCCGTCGTGACGATCATGGGCCACGTCGACCATGGCAAGACCACGCTGCTCGACGGCATCCGCGAGGCGAACGTCGTCGCGACCGAGGCCGGCGGGATCACGCAGCACATCGGCGCCTACCAAGTCGAGCACAACGGCCGCAGAATCACGTTCATCGACACGCCCGGCCACGAGGCGTTCACCGCCATGCGCGCCCGCGGCGCAAAGGTCACCGACATTGCCGTCCTCGTTGTGGCCGCGGACGACGGCGTCATGCCGCAGACGCGCGAGTCGATCTCGCACGCGCGCGCCGCCCAGGTGCCGATCGTCGTCGCCGTCAACAAGATCGACGTGCCGGATGCGAACCCGACGCGCGTGATGACGCAGCTGGCGGAGGACGGGCTGCAGCCAGAGGAGTGGGGCGGGGAGACCCAGTTCTCCCAGGTCTCCGCGCGCGAGCGGCAGAACCTCGACGACCTGCTCGAGCGGATCCTGCTCGTGGCCGACGCCGAGCTCGAGCTGACCGCGAATCCGCACGCACGCGCAGCCGGGCCGATCATCGAGTCGCGGCTCGACGTGGGCCGCGGCCCCGTCGCCACGATGCTCGTCCAGCGCGGGACGCTGAAGGTCGGCGACGCGATCGTCGCGGGCGACGCCTGGGGCAAGGTTCGGGCGCTCTACAACTACAAGGGCGAGAAGCTGACGGAGGCGAAGCCGGGCGACCCGGTGGAGATCCTCGGGTTCGAGCATCCGCCCACCGCGGGCGAGCAGGCCCGCGTCGTCGACCACGAGCGCGCAGCCCGCGACCTGGCGGAGAAGCGCGGCGAGCGCCTGCGCCGCGAGCAGCTCGCGCAGCGCTCGCGCCGCGGAGTGTCACTCGACCGGCTCTACGAGGAGATCCAGGAGGGCGGCATCCGGGAGCTCAACCTCGTCGTCAAGGCGGACGTCCAGGGGTCGCTCGAGGCGATCAGCGGCGAGCTCGCGAAGATCCAGCACCCCGAGGTGCGAGTCGACGTCATCCACCAGGGCGTCGGCGGCATCACGGAGGGCGACGTCATGCTCGCGGCCGCCTCGGACGCGCTCGTCGTCGGCTTCAACGTGCGGCCCAACGCAGATGCGCGCGCGACGGCCGAGCGCGAGGGCGTCGAGATCCGCAGCTACCGCGTCATCTACCAGCTCACGGACGAGATCCAGCAGGCCCTCGTGGGCATGCTCTCGCCGATCGAGCGCGAGGAGACGCTCGGCGAGGCCGAGGTGCGCGCGACGTTCAAGGTCTCGCGGCTGGGCACGATCGCCGGCTGCATGGTCACCAGCGGGACCGTCCGCCGTAGCGCGCAGGTGCGCATCGTTCGCGACGGCACCGTGATCTACGAGACGACGATCGACCAGCTCAAGCGCTTCAAGGAGGACGTCCGGGAGGTGGCGGAGGGCTTCGAGTGCGGCATCCTCCTCGACGGCTTCAACGACGTGAAGGAAGGCGACGTGCTCGAGGTCTACGAGACGCGCCAGGTCGAGCGCACCGACCTCGGCACGCCCGCCACTCCCGCGGCCTAGACGCAGTAGGACGCCAGTGGGGACACGGCGGGCCTGAGGGCAGCCGCGGTCTCAGGTCGGTTGAATAGCTCCCGTGGGCGCCGGCTTCGTCGGGATCCTCTCGGTCGAGCTGCACTTCCCCGATGCCGGGTCGCTGAAGGGCAAGCGCAAGCACCTGAAGTCGGCGAAGGCGCAGCTGCAGAACCGCTTCGGCGCGACGGTTGCGGAGGTGGACCACCACGACCTCTGGCAGCGGGCGAGGCTCACCGTCGCCTGCGCCGCGCGGGAGCCCGGTGAGGCGGTGCGGCTGCTTGCCGACGCGGAGCGTTTCCTCGGCGGGCAGGATTACGACGTGATCAGCGTCGACCGCCGTGTGGTGTCTTTGGATGACTGAGCGGGCACACCGCCTAGCGTGCTCCCGATGAGTTGTCAAGACTTGCGGCGATGACCCGGTCCTTTCACAATTCGCGAATGCAGGAGGCCCGCCAGGCGGCAGCCGAGCTTCCGCTCCGACCACAGGACGAGGTCGAGTGCCGCCGCTGCGACGTGCACTGCGACAAGGTCGTCTATCCGTCCGCCTGCCTCGCGCGCTCATGCCCGTTCGTGTACGCGCTCGAGGAGTTCGGGCACACCTACGTCGGCTGCATGCAGAAGGTGTTCTCCGCGGAGATCGACCTCGACCTGCTGCGGGCGGCGGAGCGGCGGCGCGACGGCTTCGGCGCGATCAAGGCGAACCGCGAGCCGCTACCGATGTGCAAGACCGAGGTCGAGCAGTGCTACGAGAGCCGGGGCGGCGAGCTCGGATGCGTCAACCCTGAGTTCCACGAGCTGCCCATGGGCAAGCCGACCTTCCGCGTCTTCGCCCGCATCGCCGGCTCCTAGAGCCGCGCGAAGCGTCGAAAGCGGACGCGTCCGGACCCCCGGGGTCAGACCCCCTTGAGGGTGGTTGAGAGTTGGCACGCTTCGGCAGGTTTCGATGCACTCGATCCCGTTCCGGACGAGGCTCGACGCGCCGGTCGAGCCGGCTCGACGCTCGAGTAGCCTCAACGGGGTCTGACCTGACCTGATCGCGTTAGCGACTCGATTTGGTGCGGCGTCTGGCCGCCTTTTTGCACAGCGCCTTCAGCTTCGCCACTTCGGCGGCGTCCGGGCCGTGGTCGTCCGGGCCTGGTACCTCCAGCACGGCCGGCAGGTGCCGCAGCGACGGGTGACCCAGGAAGGCAGCGAGCTTGTCGCCGAGGACGCCGTCGCCGATGTTCGCATGCCGGTCGCGGTTCGAGCCGAGGCCGTCGCGCGCATCGTTGACGTGCAGCGCGCGGAGCCGGTCGAGCCCGATCTTCGCATCCACCTCCTCCACGAGCCCGTCGACTGCGTCCCGGTCGGTCACGTCATAGCCGGACACCCACAGGTGACAGGTGTCGAGGCAGATGCCGAGACGCGGATGCCGACCCAGCCGCTCCAAGAGCGTCGCCAGCTCGTCGATCGACCGGCCGATGGTCCCGCCGGCGCCGGCGGAGTTCTCTAGGAGCAGCCAAGTGCGGTCGGAGCAGAGCTCGAGCACCTGCTCGAGCGCCGGGACGACCCGCTCCAGCCCGTGCTCGAAGCCTGCGCCGAGGTGCGAGCCGACGTGGAAGACGACGCCGTCCGCCCCGATCGCGCAAGAGGCCTCCATCGTCGATCGCATGACGGACGTGCTCTTGCCGTGGATCACGTCGTCCGGGCTCGCGAGGTTTACGAGGTACAGGGTGTGGACGAGCACGGATTCCATGCGCAGCTCCTCGCGCCGCTCGCGGAAGCGCGCGAGATCGGCCGGGTCGTGCTGCGGGAACCGCCAGGCTCGCGGGCTCTGTACGAAGAGCTGGACGGCGGCCGCGCCGATCTCGGCAGCCCGCTCGAGCGATCGCTTCACGCCGCCCGAGCAATGGGCCCCGACGATCACCGATCGAGGTCCGGCTTCGGCTCAGCCGAAGCCATGGCGACTACGATCGGCTCCGCCCGCTGACGGTCGGCCTCCGTGTGCCGCGCCGGCCATGTCGGTTGCGGCGGCGTGACGTGGCTGCTGCTGGGGGAGCCCACGACTGAGCTGGATACCCTATCCATGTGCCGGTGATCGTCCGCTTCGCGCCCAGCCCGACCGGTTTCCTGCACATCGGCGGCGTGCGGACGGCGCTCTTCAACTGGCTCTTCGCGCGACACGAGGCGGGCGAGTTCCGCCTCCGCATCGAGAACACGGACACGAGCCGCGAGATCGCCGAAGCGGCGGAGCAGATCCTCGAGTCGTTCCGCTGGCTGGGGCTGCACTGGGACGGAGAGGTCACCTTCCAGCTCGACCGGATGGGTCGTTGCCAGGAGGAGGCGCGCCGGCTCCTCGTCGAAGGGAAGGCCTACGAGGACGAGGGCGCGATCCGGATTCGAATGCCGGACGAGGGCGTCACGCGCTGGGACGACCTGATCCGCGGTCGCATCGAGTGGGCGAACGCGGACCTCGACGACCTGGTGGCGATCCGCTCAGACGGCCGGCCGACGTACAACTTCGCCTCACCCGTCGAGGACTGGCTCGACGGGATCACGCACGTCGTCCGCGGCGACGACCACATCTCGAACACGCCGAGGCAGATCCGGATCCTTGAGGCGCTCGGGGCGCCGGTCCCGCGCTACGGCCACGTCCCGAACATCCTCGGCGCCGACGGGAAGAAGCTCTCGAAGCGGCACGGCGCCGTCGGCGTCCAGGAGTTCCGCGCCGAGGGCTACATCCCCGAGGGGCTCGTCAACTACCTGGCGCTGCTCGGGTGGAGCTACGACGACAAGACCGAGATCATGACGCTCGAGGAGCTCGTCGAGCGCTTCACGCTCGAGCGCGTCGGCGCCGGCCCCGCCACGTTCGACTACCAGAAGCTCGAGCACTTCAACGGGATCCACCTGCGCGCGCTGCCGATCGGCGAGTACGCCGACCGGCTCGTCGCGTACCTCCGCGAGCAGGGCCTCGACTGGGACGAGCAGACCATTCGCGCCGCCGCGCCGCTCGTCCAGCAGAAGATCTCGCGGCTGAGCCAGTTTCCCGACTATGCGCGCTTCCTCTTCGAGGAGCCCGAGCCCGCCCCGGTCGACGGTGATGTCGTGGCGGCCGCATGGGAGGCGCTTTCGGACGTGGAGCCGTTCACCGCCGAAAGGATCGAGGAGGTGCTGCGCGGGGTGGCCGACCGGCTCGAGCTGTCGCCGCGCAAGGCATTCCATCCGATCCGGCTCGCCGTCACGGGCTCCACCGTCTCGCCCGGGCTCTTCGAGAGCCTCGAGCTCCTCGGCAAGGACGTCGCGATCAGTCGTCTTCGTGCCGCGGAAGGCGAAGCGGCCTAGGCCGGCCCAACGGATCTAGGGCACGCTGAAACGTGCGCCAAGCGCGTCGGCGGAACCTTCCCGTCGGGGAGGGAAGCGCGAAACGCGCCTGTTGCTCGTGATCCTGGAGCCTCAAGGGTCTTCTCACTTTGAAGCGGTAACGCCGCCCCGGCCGCGTTGGTTGCGGCCTGACCTCCAGCTAGACTCGCGCGCGGTGGGGGCGCGCGCCACTGTTCTCGTCGTCGACGACGATGCGGCCATCCGGCTGCTCTGCCGGGTGAACCTCGAGCTGGACGGACACGCGGTCACCGAGGCGGGCACGCTCGACGAGGCGCGCGAGGCCATGAGCACGGCGAGTTTCGACCTCGTCATCCTCGACGTGCACGTCGCGGGCGGGAACGGGCGCGAACTGCTGGCTGAGCTCCGGACTAGCGAGCCGGAGCTGCCCGTGGCGCTGCTCACGGGGACGGCCGACCGGAGCGAGCTGATCCGCGAGGGAGCCAGCGCGCTCATCCCGAAGCCGTTCACGCTCGAGCAGCTGCGCAGCACCGTCGAAGAGCTCGCACGCAGCCGCGGCCAGGCTTTCCCATCGATGAGCACGACGGCCGTGCGCACACCCACCGAATACGAGGACGTCCTCCAGCGGTACCTCTTCGAGCGCTCCGAGGAGGGCCGCGCCGTCCGCGTCGGAGAGAAGGAGATCTCCGAGCAGGCAGCGATCGTGGAGCGTTATGCCGACCTCTTCTCGCGCGAGCAGCTCGACGCGCTGCGAAGCGCCGAGGAGGAGGCGACCGCCCACAACCGCGAGCGCCTCAACCGGCTCAGGCTCACCTGTGAGGGCGGGATCGCAGCTGCCGAGCTCGCGGCGGAGGAGGACGCGCTCGAGAATGCGATCCTCGCGTCCCGGCTGACATGGCGCGGGGAAGAGCTGCCGCTGCGGGCGGCCCAGGCCCGGCTGGCCGTGCTGGACGACTACGCCGACCGCGACGAGCTCGGCGAGCTGCACGGCCGCACCAATGCCGCCTTCAATCCGCAGCGCGAGGCGCTCCTGTCGGCGGGCGAGGAGCTCGCGGCCGAGCTCTCCGGCGAGGCCGACCCAGTGCGACGGAACGAGGAGGAGAAGGGCGTCTCGCTGCGCGAGCTGGAGCGCGCGCTCAGCTCCGCGAGCGACGCTTTCGGCGATCGCTGGGAGGGGCTGCGCTCGAAGTGGTTCGAGCGGCTGCTCGGCCCTGACCGGGCCGAGATTCCCGCCGCGAGCCACGTGGCTTACATGCGCCGGCTCTCGCCGCTGGAGCCGGTGTACACCAAGGAGCGCGCGCTCGAGGTCTGCATCGCAACCCTGTCGGCGCTCGGGTTCGACATCGAGAACGACCGGAACATCCGCCTCGACCTCGACGACCGGCCGCAGAAGAACCCGCGCGCGTGCGTCATCGCCGCCGACCCCCCGAAGGTCGTCCACCTGATCACCCGCGCGCAAGGCGGCCTGCACGACTACCAGGCGTTCCTGCACGAAGCCGGCCACGCTCTGCACTACGCCGGCTGCGACCCGTCGCTGCCGTACACGTTCCGGCGCCTGGCGCGCGACCATGCGCTGACGGAGATCTACTCGTACATCCTCGAGGCGATCTCGCGGGAGCCGGGCTGGCACGCGGAGCACTTCGGACTCTCCGACGCCGAGGCCGCCGAGAACGCGGAGGCGACCACCTTCCTCGAGGCGCTCCTCTACCGCCGCTACGCGGCAAAGCTGAGGTTCGAGCTCGCGTTCTGGAGCCGGTTCGCCGAGGACGGCGCGAACCCGGACGGGTATGCGGAGGAGCTCACGCAGGCAACTGGAGTCGGCTACCGGCGCGACGCGTTCCTCTCGGACATGGATTCCGGGTTCTACTCCGCCGACTACCTGCGCGCGTGGATCCGCGCCGCGCAGCTGCGCCGGTATCTCATCGGCGAGGTGGGGGAGGACTGGTGGCGCCGGCCGGAGACGGGCGAGCGGCTGCGGGAGCTCTTCCGCGAGGGGACGCGCCCGACGAGCGAGGAGATTGCGGCTCGGCTCGGGTTCGAGCCGCTCGACACGGCCCCTCTGCTCGCCGAGCTACGCCGCTGATGCTCGCTCGGCTGAAGCGGCGGCGTGCCTGGAAGCTGCTCCTCGCAGCGGATCTGCTCGGCGGCGCGACGATTCTCGTGGGAGGCCTCGTATCGGACTTCTTCGAGTCGATGCTCGGGCTCGTGCTCGTCGGCGGCGGCGCGCTGCTGGTCGTCGGCGCGCTCGCGTACGCCTACCGCTAGCGCGCGGTCCAGCCCAGGTCCATCGTCACCGGCGCGCCGCTGAAGGCGCGCCCTTCCGCGCCGAGCAGGAAGGCGACGACCGCGGCAACCTCGGACGGCTCCAGTAGGCGCTTCACCGCCTGCGGCGCCAGGATCACTTCCTCGAGAACGCGTTCCTCCGAGACGCCGTGCACCGCCGCCTGCGCCGCGATCTGCCCTTCGACGAGGGGCGTGCGGGTGAAGGCGGGGCAGACGGCGCTCGCCGTGATGCCTGCATCGGCTCCCTCGAGCGCGAGCGACTTCACGAGGCCGATCAGCCCGTGCTTCGCCGCGACGTAGCCAGCCTTGAACGGCGACGCCACGAGCCCGTGCACCGATGCGACCGCGACGATTCGGCCGTCGCCGCTCGCCCGCAATGCCGGCCACGCGTACTTCGCCAGCAGGAACGGGCTCGTCAGCAGGACCGCGAGGAGCTGGTCCCAGCGCTCCTCCGGGAACTCCTCGACGGCGGCGACGTGCTGGAACCCCGCGTTCGGCACGAGCGCGTCGAGGCGGCCGAACCGCGCGAGGGCCGCGTCCACCACCGCCCGGTTGCCCTCGCGCGTCGCGAGGTCGGCGTCGGCGACATCGACGCCGTGCACCTGCCATCCGTCCGCCTCGAGCCGCTCGACGATCGCGGCGCCGATCCCTCCGCGCGCGCCGGTGACGAGCGCCGCCTTCAGCTCAGCAGCCTCATCAGCAGCTCGGCGACGCAGACGGGCTTTTCCACGCCATCGCACTCCATCGTCGCGGCGATCGTCGCCTGCACGCCGCCCGGCACCTCGTCGACCGCGTCCACCCGGAAGCGCGCGCGCACGCGACTGCCGGCCGGCACGGGTGCCGGAAAGCGAACCCGGTTCAGGCCGTAGTTGATGCCGATCCCGTCGTGCCGGTACGCGTCGTTCCACAGCGGAATCAGCAGCGAGAGCGTCAGGAAGCCATGGGCGACGGTCGTCCCGAACGGACCTCGCGCCGCGAGCTCCGGATCGACGTGGATCGACTGGTGATCTTCGGTGGCGTCGGCGAAAGCGTCGATGCGACCCTGCGCGACCTCGAGCCACTTGCTCGGGCCGAGCTCCTGCCCAGCCTCGATCACGCCTCGCCCCACCGAACGACCGTCGCGGCCCACGTGTAGCCCGTGCCGGCCGCTAGGAGGAGGACGAGGTCGCCGTCGCTCAACTCACCGGCCCGCACCGCGCGGTCGAGCGCGAGCAGCGAGTCGACGCCGCTCATGTGCCCCGTGTCGTCGAGGTATGCAGCGTGTCTGCGGTCGACCCCGAGCGCATCGAGGATCGTGTCGTGCATCGAGCGCTTCATGTGGATGCCGCAGACGTAGGCGACTTCCGCGAGGGTCGCGTCCGAGCGCGCGAGCGCGCCTTCGGCCGCGGCGACGAAGTTCGGGAGGCTGATCGCGTCCAGGCGCTCCTTCATGACGGCGGGCTCGGCGACGTCGAGGAACCGGTAGCCGCCGTTCCACTCGGCGCTGCCGGCCGATGGCACCTTCACCTGCAGCGACAGCGAGCCGTCGGTCACGCCGTGGGAGCCGAGGATCTCGTTGCGCGCGGAGTCGCGCACGAGCAGCCCGGCGACGGCGCCGTCGCCGAAGTTGAACATGAAGCGCGAGCGCTCGTTTTGGTAGTCGAGGAGGTAAGACTCCCGCGACGCGGCGACGGCGAGCACGTTCCTGAGATCCGGCTCCGCCACGAGGAAGTTCCGGCAGAGGCGGAGAGCGACGGGCGTGCCGCAGGAGACGTTCGCGTACTCGATCGCGTACGCGTTCTGGCAGCCGAGCCGGTGCGCGATCCAGGGAGCGGCCTGCCACACCGCGTAGTCCTTCCACGTCGACCCGTAGTAGACGACCGCATCGATCTCCGCGGGATCCACGTCGTGCTCCGCGAGCAGGCGCCGGCCCGCTTCGACGGCCAGGTCGCTGACGTGCTCGTCGGCGGCGGCGATGTGCTTGCCGCGCAGGCCGAACTTCTCCACGACGACTTGCTCGGGGATGCCGCTCGCGGCCGCGACCTCGGCGGCGGGCATCCAACGCTCGGGCAGGTACGAGGCGGTGGCCGCGAGGCCGACCCGCGTCACGCGTCGGCCTCGAGCACCGCGGCGACGATCCGCCGGAGCTCCGCGAGGATCTCCGGCGGCAGCTCGTCGTTCCCGCCCCAGAGGATCCAGCGCAATCCGATCATCTCGCCGACCGCCATCAGCGCCCACGCGGTCACCTCCGGCTCGACCTGCCCGATCTCGCCTCGCGCGGACGCCTCCCGCAGCGCCTCCACGTAGCCCTTGGAGAGCCGGTCGTAGTGGTAGCGCAGCATCTCCGGGGAGACGAACTCCGCCTGGCGGATGATCCGGTAGAGCGCAGCGTGCTCCGCGGTGAAGCGGAAATACGCCTGGAAGCCGAGTAGCTCGGCCTCGAGCCGCGTGGTGCCTTGCGATGAGGCCTCCTTCATCGCGTGCCGGACACGGCGATTCAGCTCCCGGATGAGCTCGTCGAAGATGTCCTTCTTCGTCGCGAAGTAGAGGTAGAAGGTGCCCTGCGCGACGCCCGCCGCTTCCGTGATCTTGACGACAGACGCGTCGTGGTAGCCGACGTCGGCGAAGCATTTCTCGGCGGCCTCGAGGAGACGGGCGCGGGTCGCCGCGCCGCGGCCC
>Ga0126309_10000865_pt1 | contig 10320 bp, 9 predicted proteins | sample Plot56_FD_92541 | JGI IMG/M metagenome (GOLD analysis project Ga0126309, IMG submission 92541) | Serpentine soil microbial communities from UC McLaughlin Reserve, CA, USA - Plot56 | ecosystem: Environmental > Terrestrial > Soil > Grasslands | place: USA: UC McLaughlin Reserve, Lake County...
ACATTGAACCAGACCCGAGATGCCTTGGGACTAACGCCATACACCAGCTTCGCTGATGTCAGCTCGGACCCGGCGACGGCAGCGGCGCTTGAGCAAGCCTATGGTTCGGTCGATGCCATCGACCTTTGGACGGGCGGATTGGCGGAAGATCATGTTGCAGGAAGCGTGATCGGATCCACCTTCGGCAAGATAATCGGCGATCAGTTCACCGCACTGCGCGACGGTGACCGGTACTATTTCGAGAACCAGAACTTTGACGAGCACACACTAAATGAGATCAAGAGCACCTCTCTGTCTGATTTGATCCTGCGCGCCACCGATACCACGGCGATGCAGAGCGACGCTTTCATCGCCACCGAGCGGCACAGCGGCACGTCGGGAAGAGTTGACCCGACCGGACAGGACGCGGTCGAGGGTATGGCGCAGCTTGTGGTGGGATCACGGGGCAGGGATGCGCTGATCGGCGGGGATCTGGACGACACATTGGTGGCAGCGCGGGGTCACATGACAATGACGGGCGGCGATGGCGCCGACACCTTTGTTTTCGACCTTCAGAGCCTCAAAGGTAAACACAACACCGCAACCATCACCGACTTCGATCCGAAAGTCGACAAGCTGCAATTTTCATACGACGTTCCCATCGAGAAATCATCTGACCATCACGGCGGAACACTGTTGCACGTTGGGACGGAGACCATCGATCTGCTTTGCGTAAAGCCAAGTGAGGTGCATCCTGACGACTGGATGATGTAAGCTTGAATGCTGCGTCGGTTTAGGGTCTCGGTTAGCGCTTAACCAACTGATTGCGGGCGCGCTGGCGGATTACACTGACGCTAATCCGCCCTTGTAATAACAAAAACGATTATGGTCGGTGCGTTCCGAGAGGAATGGCCTGCCGCGGACCGCAATCCGCGACAGGCCGCTGGCGATCGGATCGCATCCCGCCCTGAGCCGCTTTGGCTGCCCTGTAGCGAGATCGCGCCAGCACCTTCATCGGACCCGGATGGTTGCCGGAACACTTGGTTCGCTTCACAAGGCAGGGTCGAAGAAGATGACACAGACTAGCATAACGATAGCTGGAATCGATACGTCCAAAGCCAAACTCGACATCGCCGTTCACGGTCGAACCGAGCGCTGGCAGCTCGGCAATACTTTGTCCGGATGGCGCAGACTGGCGGCCAATCTGGCCGAGATCGGCGTAGCCAGGGTTGGCATCGAGGCGACCGGCGGCTACGAACGCGGCGTGGTGGAGGTCTTGCGCGCGGCGGGTTTCACCGTGCTGGTGCTGCAGCCCATTCAGGTCAAGGCTTTTGCGCGAGTGCATTTGCGCCGGGCCAAGAATGACGCGCTGGATGCAATTTTGATCGCCGCATGTGCTGCGGCCATGGATCCACCGAGGATCGCGCCTGATCCAAGAATGTCCGATCTGGCTGGATATCTGACTTTTCTTGAACAGACCGAGGAGGACATCGCACGCTTCAAGACCCGACTAGAGCACATCGACGAGCCTGGGCTGCGCCGCATCGTCGATGGCGACATTGCAAGGCTGAAAGCGCGACGCGTGGCGCAAATTCGTGACATTGCCAACCGTCTGCGCGACCACGACGATCTCGCGGTGCGGCTTGATCTCGTCTTGAGCATTCCCGGCATTGGCGAGCGCACCGCGTTGGCTTTGATCATTCGCATGCCGGAACTCGGACAAATCAGTCGTGAAGAGGCTTCAGCGCTCGCCGGTCTTGCGCCGTTCGATGATGACAGCGGCAAGCACAAAGGCCAGCGGCACATTGCCGGCGGGCGCGGACGGTTGCGACGCTCGCTTTACGCCGCCGCATTGCCAGCGGCCTTTCGCTGGAACAAGGCATTGATCTCGCTCTACGCCCGCCTGATAGCGTGCGGAAAAGCTCATAAAGCAGCCCTCGTCGCCTGTGCTAGAAAGCTCCTGATTTATGCCAACACCGTCGTCCAACGGGGGACACCCTGGATCGAAAGGGCCGCCGCGCTTTAATGGTTGCTACGCTGCTCAGCTTGCCGTCGGGTCCACGTCAGCAAGACATATCTCGGCTTCGTCATCCGAACGCTTTGCGCTAGCTCCGGCTTCGGCGCGTTCGAGATCGGCGGTCGAAGTTGCGCAGGCCAGAAACCGGTTCGGTCGCCTGCTTGCGTTCAGGCGGTGAACTTCCTTCGATGCACTCACACAACGCATTAAGCTCCTGCTGCGTGATGCCGTGGATTTTCGTGGTGATTTCCATCACGGCCATCGCGAGAAGCTGTGCGGCGAAATCCATTTGCAGTTCGTTCGCGACATCGATCTGCTGCTGCAGCGACCGCGCCATCGATTTCAACTGCGTCTGGGTAGGATAGCCCATCTAGCGCACTCGCAACGTAGCGCCGAAGGTGTGCCCGGACATCCATTGGCGGGCGGTCGTCACCTCCCCGAACAGGCCGATCAACTGAACCACGGTCTCATGCACCGAGTGCGGCGCTATCTGATCCAGCCCATGACTTGCGGATGCATCCGCCAAAAACGTCACCCGATGATCGCGATGAAAGGCTTCCATCACGGTGGAAAGACAGGCCGCTTCTCCTGAAAACCCCGCTAGCACGAAATGACCGCCCCCCTCGGTCATCGCGTTGGCAAATTCCCGGCTCGCATAGCAGGAAGGCTTGCTCCGCTCGAACACCATGTCCGAACTCACCGGTTCAAATCCGGCAATCCATTTCGAGTACGAGAGCGCCGGGTTGAAGAACGGCGATGGACCTGTCATCCGAAGAAACGCCACCGGCAATCCGACCTGCCGCGCATGACGCAGCACCGCCCGGCAGTTTTCCAGCGCCGCATCCGCTTCGGGAATCGCAAACAGCCGCGGAGGGGCAATGTATTCTTGCTGCAGATCCAGCAGCACCAGCGTCGGCACTACCGATTTATTGGCATAGGATCGCAGGTTGACGACGTTTCTCATGCCCGTTTGGTCTGATCTGCCGGCTGACGGGCGTTTCGGACAGCTGACTTGTCCAGAATTCCCGGGCAATCCCAGCGGCCCTCGGGCCGCATCAGGACATACGGATCAATTCCCAGCTTGATCGCCTTTGGGTTCGGCTCCGCGTCAAAAACAATCTCGATGTAGGCGTGATCGGAGAAGAAGAACTCGGAGCTTCCCTCGAGTGGCTTCCATCCCATATTGACGTAATAGTTGAGCAAGTCCTTCTGTGCCCTGCCGTAGACGCGGCGGTAACCCTTCATCCGACACAGCTCCACGCCGGCGCGCATCAGCTTGGTGCCCAGTTTGCGGTTGCGAAATTCGTGACGAACCGCCAGCCGTTCGAGCTTGGCAAAATCGGCGAAATAGCGGATGCGCAGGCAGCCGGCGGGTTCGTTGCCGACGTAGCACAGAAGATGGCCCGCGGAAAAATCGTTGCCGTCGAACTCTTCGTCGTAGGGACAATCCTGCTCAGCTACAAACGTTGCGCTGCGGATCGCGACGATGCGCATGAAATCTTCGATCGAACGCACCATCGTGATCGAGATATCGTCGTCCTCGCTCTCACCTGCAAGATGGGTGTCGTAGATAGCGCGGCGCTCTTTGGCCGACTTGCCGCGCGGATACATGTGCAGGTGGGCGGCAATCTTTCCTTCGAAGATGGCGCCGCGATCGAAGCCGAGACCATCGAGCAACCGATGACCGGCGGCGTTTACCGCGCGCGCCAGCAGCGGCGCCTTGCGGTAAAGCGGCGTCCAGACTTTTTCGAACGCGAGCGGGACCCCGCCGGCGAGCGCGCCAGGCGCATATATGCCCCAGATATAAATCGCTGCGGGTTTTTCGTGCTGACGCGTGAGCAGGTTCAGCGGCGGGTTTTTGGCGTCGAGCCGGCCGCTCATCAACTGATCGGCGCCCTCATCGTTGAGCATCAGGAACGCCACATATGCTTCGGCGGCGGTGTTCCCGGCTCCATACTTGTCGCGCCGCGCGATGCCCCAGATTGAATCCGGATTGTGGCGGGCGACGCCCTGCACTACCTCGTTCGATGCGCCACCACCCATGTCCCGGCGCGCGCGCGGAACCAAATTCTCGATGTCAGCCGCCGTGGCGCTAAATACGACCAGTCGCTGCGACAGATTGACGAGGCCGGGTGCGCCCAACGCATGTTTTGCAAGCTTTGGGGAACCAAATTTGCGCGCGTCGATCAGGGCGTTTGCGGTCCGCGTGGTATGTTGGTCATGAAGGGCCATTTCGCCTCCGGTTGCCAAACTTCCAGTTCTTTGCGAGGTTAAGTCGGCCGATAGGGGATCGTATGCATACGATTGCGAACAGGGGTGGTCCGCAAGACGCCCATCTACGCGCCAGCCCGTCCTCACCAGACTGGGAAACGGTTCGCACGTTCCTGGAACTGGTTCGCTATGGCAGCTTTCGATCGGCCGCCGAGGCTCTCGGACTTTCGCCCAACGCGCTGCGCCGCAAGGTCGACGATCTCGAGCGTGCGCTCGGTACCATTCTCGTGACCCGACATGTCGACGGCATACGAACTACCGCGGAAGGCGATGAAATTCTGCTGGCCGCCAAAAGGATGGAAGAGGCCGCGTTCGGACTGGTGCGCGCCCGCGATCGCGCAGTGCCTGAAATGTCCGGCGAAATCCGCCTCGGCGTCACCGAGGCATTCGGCACGTTCTGGCTAGGCCCGCGGCTGGTCGAATTCCAGCGTGCGTATCCGCAACTGGGCATCGATCTGGCCTGCGCGATGCGATCGGCCGATGTACTGCGGCTGGAGGCCGACGTCGCCATACAGTTGAGCCGCCCGACCAATCCCGACGTCAAGATCGTGCGGCTGGGGCGCATTCACTCCATGCTCGCCGCCGCGCCCTCATATCTCGCGATTTATGGAACGCCCAAGACCGTCGACGATCTGCGCAAGCACCGGTTGGCCATGCAGTTCGCAGACCAGACCAAAAGCCGCGAAGTCTTGAACGGATTGTTTCCGGGCGTTGCGCTCAATGATCTCGTCAAGTTCAGCACCAACAACTCGTCGGCGCTGTTATGGGCGATCATCAAAGGCGCTGGTATCGGCTGGTCGCCGACCTACATTCACGTCATGGGCCCGAAAATGGTGCCGCTCGATATCGATGCGATCTTTCCGTTCGATATCTGGCTGACCTACCATCCTGATGCAGCGCGGGTGCCACGCGTGCGGCGCTTGATCGACTGGATCATCGAGAATTTCGACCCGAAAACGTTTCCGTGGTTCCGGGACGAATTCATCCATCCTCGCGATCTGCCGAGCCATTATCATGGCCCGCCGCTCGTCAACCTGTTTGAAGGCCTGGCGTGGGACCACACTGCCAAGACTTGAACACCTTAGACCTGGGAAGATGTGGACCGATCGAGCTCGTGGCCATGTAGCGAATCAACCCACCGCTTTCCCAGGCTGCACCGTGTCGCGGCGGCTCGAAGGGTCGGGAGTACAGCGCAGGCAACGTACGGAGCGCGCGGGATCGATCAGGGCGAACCCGAGAATCCCGCCAACAATCATCAGCGCGCCGCATAAGGCAAAGCCGGCTTCGTATCCGCTGGCGCCGGGCAGGCCCTGAATGAAGGATGCGGTCGCGACCGGCGCGGCAATTCCCGCGATCGATGCAATCGAGTTGTTGATCGCCAGCATCGCCCCGCGCTGCGGCGGCGGCACGATTTCCGCGAGGATGGCCGGGCCGAGTGAGTAGATGATGGGCGTGAGTCCGATCGCGAACGCCAGGATCGCGATTTTGACCCAATCCTGCGCCTCGGCGACATCTACGGCCGCGAACAACATCCCCGCAAGCACCAGCAAGCACGAGAGATAGCGACCGCGCGCGGCTTTTGACGACATCCCGCTCTCAAGCAGGGCTTGCGACCACCAGGCCAGAGCGATTCCCAGAGGGATCATCACTGCGACCACAAGCGCATAGATCCGGCCCGATTCGATTCCGTCATATCCGAGGCCGAGCTGAAAATAGGCCGGGAGCCAGGTCAATCCCAACGCGAGACTCCAGTAGCCGACGAAATGGGTGATGATGCACCCGAGCACGCTGCGATCGCACAGCAACCTTAAATACGAAATTGGCGATTCTGTTCTGACCGCCGGAGCCGCGGATTGATCGGCTTCGATTTTTCCTTCCTCGGACTGATACGCCCACACCGCCGCCCAGACGAACCCGACGGCCGCCCACACCACGAAATTCGCGCGCCAACCCCATTGTGCGGTAATTGCTGGAACGAGGAAGCCGGCCAGGATCAAGCCCACGCTCGAGCCTTGGGCCAGCACGGCGATCGGCAGATTACGCTTGTTATCCGGAAACCACTTAAACAGCGCGTGGACTGCTACCGGCCACGCAGGTCCTTCGCCAAGCCCGAGCAGCAAACGGCAAAGGATGATCGTGGCGACTGACGATGAATAGGCAAGCGGCAACTGGCAGATCGACCAAATCAAAACCATGCCAAGGACCAGTAATCTGGTCTCGAAGCGGTTGGCAAGGAAACCGCCGGCCACGCCACCAATAGCAAACAGCCAAAAGAAGCTACTCGCGATGGCGCCGAATTCCTGTGGCGTGAGGGTCAGTTCCTCCATCATCGGCACAGCGACCAGGCCGAGCACGATCTTGTCGACAAAATTGATCATCATGAAAAGTGCGAGCGCCGTAACCACGGTCCAGGATTTTCCGGAGCTAGATGCCGCGCTCATGGCTCGTTTCCGAAGTGTCGGGACCGGCGGCCGCACAGGATTCGTAACAGCGGCTCAGGCTGCGAAATCTAAAGCTGTTAATCAAGATAATAGTCGGGTCGATTAAACCTGCCGCGTCGCGCTAGATTTGGGCGGCGACCTTTTCCAGGCCGATCAGGCGGGCGAGCGTGCGCACTTCTTGCTTTTGATCTTCGCGCAACTGAAACAACAGCGGCATTGCCGCCGACTTCAGCTGCTGGACTTCCGCGGCCTCGGGATCGATCGGAACACCGGCGGCCTGGGGATCGGCCTGGCGGGTTGAATGAATCTTCCGCGCCACCGCGCGCAGCGCGGTTTCCACCGCCGGCCAATAATATTCCTGAGCGGACGAGAGCTTGAGACGCTCCTTGATACCAGCGATCTGCACGTCGCTGAGCAGCGCGTAAGATTTTTGAGGCGCCGGTTTGTTGGGGAGCTTCGGCTTCGGGGCCGAGGGCGGAACGGCTGCCAGCTTTCGCGGTTCGATATCGACCGACGTGGTGGACGCGAAAGCCTGTCGCAGGGGTTCACTCAGGCTTGCTGTGTGCGCGGGTTCGAAAGACGCCAGCGCCAATTTAACCACCGCGAGCCGATCCTGCTTGTTTTCCCGGTTCGCAACCGGGCTCCTGACAACCGTCGAAGCGATGTCCGCCTTCACTGCGGGCACGCTGTCGCGCCCCAGAATGCTAGTCGCGGCCGCCCCGACAATGAGAAAGCAGCTCAGTGCAATGATGGTGATGACTCTCGTCAAGAGATCTCCGTCCAGCCCTTTAGGCCAAATTACTTTGCTAAAAACTGGGTGACAATTAAGGCTTAAGCGTGCCCCCGCCGCGGCCATACCCATTTTGACGGGTTGCCAAGGCGTGAGCCGCTAACACAGCCCGCGCGGGCCTGGTCCAAGCTTGTGAAGCCTTCGACTAAAAAGATCATGCGTAATACCAATGACTTAGAACGAAAAAGATTTAGCCTGCGATCGACAGGTCGTAGGCTTCTTGAATATCGGCGACGATGTCGGAGGCTTCCCACAACGCATCCGGCGCCACCGAACGCAGGTTCACGGTCCAGTTGCCGCCCTTGGTCGCGCGGGGCGTCCAGACGACGTCGAATTGTACGTCGCGGCACAGCGGATGCCGATCGAGCGCGTTACCGACGCGAACCCTGATCTCGTCCATGCTTGCGGGCGTTCTTGCAAACAGTGTGTCGAATTCCATGGCTCGGCCCTTTGAACTACGGTCTTCGGCGCGACTCGCGGCCATGGCGGCGGACGGCCTTCGGCCGGGATGTTGGGGCGCGATAGTTAATAGCTGGTTAAGAGCCGGGGGCGCGATACTCCGCCAACGTTCGCGCGACGAGATCGTCAACCGAGAGTACTTCGGTGACACCGGAGGTGGAATGTCCGGCGCTCCAGATATCGCGCCAGCGCTCGGTACGTTTTTCGCGAGCGCCGATGTCGATGTCCTTTCCGATATCGATCGCGCCGCGTTGCGGCAAGTTATCCGGGTCGAGGCCCGCGACAACAATGGAAGGCCGCAGCATGTTGGTTTGCAGGCCGGTAAAGGCGGTGGTCAGCAGAATATCGTCGGCGCTGCTCGCAACCAGCATCTGCTTGTACCTCACATCGGCCATGCTCTCTTTGGTTGCGATGAACTTGGTGCCCATATAGGCGAGGTCGCAGCCGAGCGCCTCCGCGGCGCGCAACGACCGGCCGTCGCTGATGCCTCCGGCCAGCACGATCGGGCCATTGAAGAAACCTCGCACCGCACGGACGAACACGAACGGATTGAGCCAGCCGGTCTGGCCGCCAGCGCCGGCCGTCAGCAGAACAAGCCCATCGGCGCCAGCCTCCACCGCGCGCTCGGCGTGGCGGATGGTGGCGACATCGGCAAACACCAGCGCACCGATGTCATGCAAGGATGCAAGCACGGGCGCGGGCGAGCCGACGCTGGTGATGACGATCTCGGGGCGATGGCGCAACAATACCTGCAGATCCTGCTCCAGCCGCGCGTTGGAGCGATGCACGATCAGGTTCGGACAGATCGGCGCGGAACGCTTTCCGCTTCGATCTGAATGCTTGCGCAATTGCTCTTCGATATCGCCGAGCCAGCTATCGAGCTGCTCGGGCGTTCTGCAGTTCACGGTCAGAAACGACCCGATGACGCCGTTGCGGCAGGCGGCAACCACCAGTTCGACGCCCGAGACCAGGAACATCGGCACCGCGATCAGCGGCAGGCTGAGGCGGTCGCGAAAGCGGCCGAGGCGGTCCTGCGAATTCGAACTCGTGCTTTCCGGTCCGGTCACGTTTGTCGTTCCACCCAGCAGATTCCTTGTGCTAGCGTTTGATAACATTGGCACGACCGAAGGCAGAGAACAAAGCAGCTGGAGGCAACATGTCCGACCTGCTCTACGCCTCTCCAACCGTCTGCGGACAAACCTTGCGGGCGCTGGCGCGCTACCCTTCCCGCGTCGCATTCAGCTGGCCGGGCGGATCGATCACCTACCAAGGCGCCGCCGAGCTGATCGGCCGCATGCAGAAGGTGTTCATGCGACTGGGTCTGGAGCCCGGCGATCGCGTGGCCTTTCTAACCGCCAACCGTGCCGATACGTGGTGCGCGGGCATTGCCGCGCTTCTGTCACGTCTCACGATCACCTGGCTGCACCCATTAGGGTCACTCGGGGACCAGCTGTTTCAAATCGCGGATTCGGAAGCCCGCATCCTGGTGATTGACGCCGATGCGTACCGCGACCGCGGTGGCGAGCTCGCCGCCAGGGCATCCAGCCTCACCACCGTGTTTACGCTCGGCCGCGCCGATTACGGCGTCGATCTGCTTGACGCGATCGAGCAGTCGGGCACGTCAACCGCGCGTTGTTTGGCCGGCCCGGAGGATCTTGCGACGCTGAATTACACCGGCGGCACCACCGGGAAATCCAAAGGCGCGTTGCGCTATCATCGGGAATTTAGCGGCTATGCCGGTGCCATCCTGTCCGACTTCGAAATTCCCGACACCCCGCGATACCTCACGGTGGCGCCAATCAGCCACGTCGCCGGCACCAAGGTGCTGCCGTCACTGATGCGCGGCGGCACCGTGCACATGCTCAAAGGTTTTGATCCGGAGGCGGTGCTCAAAACCATCTCGCGCGAGCGTATCAACTTCACGCTGTTCGTGCCGACCATGATCTACGTGCTGCTCGACCATCCGACGCTTGACCACACCGATCTCTCATCGCTCGAACTTCTGCTCTACGGCGCATCGGCGATGTCGCCGAGCCGGCTGGTCGAAGGGATCGAGCGTATCGGCCCGGTGTTCTCGCAGCTTTACGGGCAGACCGAATGCTACCCGGTCTCGGTGCTGCGCAAGTCCGACCACAATCCGAACACCCCGGAATTGTTCTTGTCCTGCGGCTTTCCGATCGCGTCCTGTGAGGTGAAAATTCTCGACGATGACGATAACGAGGTCGCCACCGGCGAGGCCGGCGAAATCTGCGTGCGTGCGCCGCATGTGATGGCCGAGTACTGGAAGCGGCCCGACGCCACGGCGGAGACGCTGAAGAACGGCTGGCTGCACACCGGCGACATCGCGCGGGCCGACGAACGCG
>Ga0126309_10000866_pt1 | contig 10317 bp, 10 predicted proteins | sample Plot56_FD_92541 | JGI IMG/M metagenome (GOLD analysis project Ga0126309, IMG submission 92541) | Serpentine soil microbial communities from UC McLaughlin Reserve, CA, USA - Plot56 | ecosystem: Environmental > Terrestrial > Soil > Grasslands | place: USA: UC McLaughlin Reserve, Lake County...
AGCTCGGGCAGGCTTTCGTAGTCCTCCTGAACTATTACGAGTGGACGGCCCATCGCCGTGCGCTGCGCCCGCATCTCCTCCAGTGTGGTCTGGCTTACCCGCCAGGTGAAGTAGTAGCCGGCGTCGAGCACGATAACAAATAGCAAGTTGGTCACCGAGGTGACGACCTGGGCGAGGGTTACGATGTCCACGGACCGTACATTATCCGAGGCGGGAACCGGACACAACCATCCTTCTAAAGAGGTTGCAGAAATGCTGATCTACTGCGCGTCCTCCCATCGGGCACGAGCGATCAGCCGAGATTGAAAACAACGAGTTGCCCAGGCTGACATGCTGACGAGCGACAGCCGAAGGCTGGAGCGTGCTGACAAGGCGCCAAAGGCGCCGTGCTGACAAGCGAAGCCTGGCGGAGCCGGGCGTAGCGTGCTAATACCCTGGCACCGGCACCTCGTCGAACATCTCTTTGTCGGCCCCGCAATCCGGGCACTTCTCGGGTAGCTCGCCCTCGACGCGGTAGCCGCAGTTCGTACAGGCCCAGTTGAGGGGCTCGGCCTCGCCCTTCACCTCGTTCGCATCGTCGGTCATTCGTGCTCCTTGTCTGTATCCTCAGGGGCTATTATGGCATCGGTGAAGACGGGCAACACGCCGGTGCTAGACTATCCGCGCCGTGACCGCGACAGGAAGGGTTTGAAAGCACGTTGCCGAACGGTCGCCCCCTCGCCTCACGCCTCTCGAACCATCCGCGGGCCGTGCCGCCGACGGCGCTCGTGCTGCTCTCCATAGTCTCCGCGCAGCTCGGGGCCGCCATAGCCAAGAGCCTCTTCGACGCCTTGGGTCCCGGCGGTACGGTCTTCTTGAGGATCACATTCGCCGCGCTCGTGCTGCTCTTCCTGGTGCGCCCGAAGTGGGGCGGATACGACAGGACCGAATACTTTGTCGCTGGACTCTTCGGGCTCGCGCTGGCGGGGATGAACTTTTCGATCTACCTGGCCATCGACCGCATACCCCTTGGCATCGCCGTTACGCTGGAGTTCGTGGGGCCTCTCGGCGTGGCCGTCGCCGGTTCCCGGCGGATGCTCGATCTGCTGTGGGTCGTGCTCGCCGCGGCCGGCATCCTCCTGCTTGCCCCCCTCGGCGTCCTCGGGGGGATGGACCTCGACCCCGTGGGCGTGGCCTTCGCGCTATTGGCCGGATGCCTCTGGGCTTCGTACATCCTCCTCAGCGCCCGCACGGGGAGCGTCTTCCCGGGTGGGACGGGGCTGGTGATCGCGCTCAGCGTAGGGACGCTCGTCCTCCTTCCTATCGGGATAGCGGGCGCCGGCTACGCCCTTCTGGACCCGAAGCTCCTCCTCGCCGGCTTCGGCGTGGCGATGCTCTCCTCGGCCATCCCTTTCTCGCTGGATCTCGAAGCGCTGCGCAAGATCCCCGCCCGCGTCTTCGGCGTCCTGATGAGCCTCGAACCGGCCGTGGCCGCGCTCGCCGGCCTCGTCGTACTCGGCGAACGGCTGGAGATGCGCGCCGTGGCGGCCATTCTCTTCGTGACCGTCGCCTCCTCCGGCGCCTCGCTGTTCGGAGGGCGCGACAAGAGCTTGTGAGAACGGGGTGGCGAGGTTCTTCACCGTCCGTAGAATAGGGGATCAGACAGTCTATCCGGGGAGCGAAAGGATGCATCTGTGACCGCCGAGGAGCGTAGCATGGCCCTCGTTACCGGCGGCTTCTTCCGCGACGGGGAACCCCTGCCCTGGTGAGTGCGCGCGTACTGACGCTCCGCGAGCTGAACCGGGCGACCCTGGCCCGGCAGATGCTGCTGGAGAGGCAGAATGTATCCGCCCTTCAGGCCGTGGGGCGCCTGGCCGGCCTTCAGGCCCAGGTCGCGAGTCCCCCCTACGTCGGCCTGTGGACCCGCCTCGGGGACTTCCGGCGCGAAGAGCTTACGCGGCTCTTGGAGGAGCGGCAGGTGGTCAGGGCGACGCTCATGCGCGCGACGTTGCACCTCATGACGGCGGAGGATTACCTGCTGTTGCGTCCCGCCCTGCAGCCGGCGCTCACCAGCTCTATGGGCTCCATCGCCGGAAAGCGGTTGGACGGGCTGGACGTCGACCGGCTCGTCGGGGCTGCGAGAGGATTCTTCGAGAGAGAGCCTCATCCCTTCGCCGACCTGCGTCCCCTGCTCTCGCAGCTCGAACCCGACAGCGACCAATCAGCCCTCGCGTATGCGGTGAGGACCCAGCTTCCGCTCGTGCAGGTACCCTCCGGCGTGTGGGGCTACTCGGGGAAGGCGCCCTTTACCACCCCCGAGCGGTGGCTCGGCCGCTCGCCCTCGGATTCCGAGGACCCGCGAGGACTCGTGCTCAAATACCTGGCCGCGTTCGGCCCGGCGACGGTGAGGGACGTCCAGACGTGGTCGGGCAGGATGCGACTAAAGCAGCCCATCGAAGAGATGAGAGCGGAGTTGCGCACGTTCCGCGACGAAGGGGGGAACGAGCTGTTCGACCTCCCCGACGCACCGTTGCCCCCCGGGGACACCCCGGCCCCGCCCCGCTTCGTACCCGAGTACGACAACCTGGTGCTCTCCCACGCCGACAGGGGGCGGGTGATCTCCGAGGAGCACCGCAAGAAGGTCTTCCTCTCGGCGGCCAGGGTCAGGGCCACGTTCCTGATCGACGGCTTCGTGCGCGGCGCGTGGAAGGTCGAGAAGGCCAGGAAAACCGCGACCCTCCAGGTCGAACCGTTCGAGCCCCTGTCCAGGAGGGATCGCGATGTCCTCAGCGACGAGGGCGAGCGTCTCGTCCGCTTTTTGGCCGAACCGCAGGGCGCCGAGACGTTCGAAGTCCGGTTCGCGTAGCCGACCTCCAGAGGACCCGTGTAAGATCCTGGCACGGATCAGAGACCGAACTAGACGGAGAGATCTGCGATGGGCGACGCGGTGATACGACGCGGCAGACCGGAGGACGTCGAACCCGCGGTCGCCGTGTGGCTCGCGGCCAACACGGCGAGGCGGGGAGGTCCACGAACCCGACCCGGGCAGGAGGAGCGGGCGCGCGGCCACGTCGGCGATCCCGAAGCGTTCCTGTTCGTCGCCGACGACGCCGGTTGCGTGGTGGGCATGGCACTGGGTACGCAGGGGCTAGCTGATGATGGGGCCGGGCCGCCTGTGGAGGGGCTCTGCCACGTCTCGATGGTCTTCGTCGCGCCCGATTACTGGGGCAGGGGCATCGGCGGACGGCTCGTCGACGCCTTGCTCCCCGAGGCGCGGTCGCGGGGCTACGACCGGGCGCAGTTATGGACCCAATCAAACAACGTGCGTGCCAGGCGGCTCTATGAGGGCCGTGGCTTTTTGCCTAGCGGAAGGGAGAAAGACGAGTTCGGAGAACGCATCGTGCACTATCAACGCGCTCTGCCCCAGACGTCCTGACCGCTGAAGCCTTAAAGCTATTTCCTCCACTCGCGAGAGACGACCGTCTCGACCTCGACGGGGACCTTATCGAGGATTGCCTCCCCGGCCCGTATCATCGCCGCCTGCATCTTTTCGGAGACCTCCTCCGCCGACTCTTCGGCACATTCGACGACGAACTCGTCGTGTATGGAGTTTATGAGCCGGGCATCGAGACCCTCGAGCTCCTCGCGGACGTAGACGAGGGCCAGCTTGGCGATGTCGCTTGCGGCCCCCTGGATCGGGTAGTTCATAGCCTCGCGGCGCATCGCGCCCCGGTCGTCGGCCACTGGGTCGTTGCCGAACTTACGCACCCTTCCGGCGAGCGTGCGTAGCGTCCGGTCTCGCATGGCGCGGTTGGCCGTCCGCTGCAGGAAGCGTTGCACCTTGGGATAGTTCGCGAAGTACTCGTCTATGAGCTGGCGTCCCCGCTCCTCGTCCGTGCCGAGCTGGGCGGAGAGGCTTCTCGCGCCGCGGCCGTACATCAGGCCGAAGTTAATGCGCTTGGCCGCCGAGCGCTGGTCTTTGGTGACCTCATCCAGGGACACGTTGTACATCGTTGCCGCCGTAAGGCGGTGGAGGTCCAGGCCCCTCTGGAAAGCCCCGACGAAGGCGGGGTCTTCCGAGACCTCGGCGAGGATCCTGAGCTCTATCTGCGAGTAGTCCGCTATGACGAGCGTGTTGCCCTCCTCGGCGACGAAGCAGCGGCGGAACTCGTCCTCGTGCGGTATCTGCTGGATATTGGGAGCTGTGCAGGCGAGACGCCCGGTCGGTACCCGGCACTGGAGGAAGTTCGCGTGGATGCGGCCGGTCTTCGGGCTTATGAAACCGGGATATGTTTCGAGGTAGGTGCCGAGTTTCTTCTGCAGCTCCCGGTACTCCAGCAGCGCCTTCGCCGCCGGGTGGTCGACCTTGAGGAGGGTCCAGACCTTCGTGTCGGGGAGCTCTATGCCTAAAGTTCGGAAGGCGTCGGTGATCTGCTTGGGGCTGTTCAGGTTCAAGCGCGGCCCCAGACCCTCGAGCGGCAATACCCCTTCGGGCGCCGGGAAGAAGGATTCCAGGTACTCGGCGGCCCGGTCGCGCCGCTCGCGCACCGCGACCTCGAGCTCCTTCCAGCGGGCCACGTCGAGCTTCACGCCCGCGAGCTCCATCTCCGCTATCGTCGCGACGGCCTCGAACTCTATGCGCGAGATCCGGTCGAGCTCCTCCTCTTCGAGCGAAGCCGCGAGCCGCTCGCGCAGGGGCAGCAAGACCCTGGCGTCCTGCGCGGCGTACTGCAGCTGGGCCTCGCTCAACTCCCCCGACCAGTCGCTCCTCTGCTGGGACTTATCCAGCGACTCGTCCAGGTAACGCTCCGCCACGGCTTCCAGGGAGTAGGAGGCGACGTAGTTGCCGCCGTCGAGGACCTGTGCGGCGAGCATCGTGTCGAAGAGGGGCGAGGGCGAGATGCCGTAGATGGCGTTCAGGAACTGGTAATCGAATTTCAGGTTGTGCCCCACCTTGACCGGACCGTCCTCCAGCACCCCACTGAGCGCCGAGAGGTCATCGGCCTCGAAGACGTCCACGACGAACGTCTCTTCGGGGGTGGCGAGCTGGAGCAGGCGTATTCCTCCGTCGCGGGGAGAGAGGGCGGTGGTCTCGAGGTCCACGCCGATGGCTTCTGCGCCTTGCAGGGTCTTCGCGACGGAGGCAAGGTCTTCTGCGGTCGTGAGTAGACGGTAGCTCTCGGTGCGTTCCTCCACCCCTCGATTCTAGCAGGAAGAGGGGGTCTCGGATCACATCTCCTGCCCGAGGGTGGGGTAAACTCATCATCATGGGTGGATCTTTCAAGATAGGAAGTGTGTTCGGCATAGACGTGAAGGTCCACTGGAGCTTCTTCTTGCTCCTGGCCTTCTTCGGCTACCTTGCGTTCAGGGATTCCGGCAGCTTCGTTGACGCGTTCGTCACCGTCGGTGTAGTGGTCGCGCTGTTCTTCTGCGTCCTGCTTCACGAGTACGGCCACTCGCTGGTGGCCATTCGTCTCGGGAGCGAGGTTCAGGACATCACGCTCCTGCCCATCGGCGGGCTCGCCAGGATGAAATCTCTTCCCGAGCGACCGATCGACGAGGTGAAGGTCGCCGTGGCAGGGCCACTCGTCAACATCGTGCTCGCTCCCTTATTCTTCGGGCTTGCCCTGCTCATCGGGGGCGGCTTCTCGGTCCCGACGGACATACTCTCGGGGGTGGGGTCCTGGAGCGAGGTCTTCGTCGCTCTGGGGACGATCAACGTCGCCCTCGTGATCTTCAACCTGATCCCGGCCTTCCCGATGGACGGCGGCCGTGTGCTGCGCGGTCTGCTGGCCACGCGCCTCGGACCCGTGCGCGCCACGAATATCTCCTCGACCATAGGGCAGGGCTTCGCCGTCCTCTTCATCCTCCTCGGCTTGTTTTCCAACAACTTCCTGCTCGCCATCGTCGGCTTCTTCGTCTTCCTCGGCGCGAGCGGCGAGGCCCAGTTGGTCCGCCAGCGGGAGCAGATGCGCGGGCTGACCGTCTCCGACGTGATGGGTACCAAGGGCCGGACCGAGACCGTAACGCCCTACCACAACTTCGGCCAGATCCTCGACTCCGTCATCCATGGCTACCAGGAGGACTTCCCCGTGCTCGACGAGGATGGAGATCTGGTCGGCATCATCACCCGCAACGAGATCATGGCCGCCGCCCACTCTCCAGGCCGCTATGACACCGTGCGCGACCTGATGAAGACGGAGTTCCCCACCATCTCGCCCGACGCCGACCTCTTTGCAGAAGGCAACCGCGTCCTACAGGAGAGCGGCCTCAGGGCCTTGCCCGTCGTGAAGGATGGCAACCTCGTAGGCATGCTGACGGTGGATGACGTGGGCCAGGCCGCCCTGCTCCGCGACTTCCGCAAACTGCGGTAAGGGCGCTTCGCGAAGCGCCCCTACTCGCACCGGCGGCACCTATTCGCTAGACTCCCTGCCATGAAACCGGTGGTGGAGGAGATAGAGGCGCTCGTCGCCAGGGTGGGGACGCATCCGGTCTACGGGTACTCCCACTGCCTGCGGGTCTTCGCCCTGGCCGAGGAGCTCGCGGCCTCGGAAGGGGTCTCCTACGACGTGGAGATACTGCGCGCGGCCGCCCTGCTGCACGACGTCGGGCTCTACAAAGCCTACGCTTTGCGGGATACCCCTGACCACGCGAAGCGCTCGGCGGAGGTGGCCAGCCGAATCCTCCAGGACTGGGACTTCCCCCCGCAAGCGAGCCAGGCGGTCGTAGAGGCGATCGAGCGCCACCCGCCCGGCGCTCCCTCAAGCACCTCTTCGGAGACCATCCTCCTCAAGGACGCGGTCGGCCTCGACTACCTCGGCGCCATAGGCATCTCCCGCATGCTGGCCATGGTCGGCGCGGAAGACGACGTGCCCGATATACCGACGGCGATCTGGAACGCGGAGAGCCTGCGCCAGAAGATCCCCGACCTCCTCGTGCTACAGAGCAGCAAGGAACTGGCCAGCCAGCGTATCCGCGAGATGGAGTCTTTTCTCGAAGATTTGAGGGAAGCCACAGAGAAGCTAAAGCTTCTCTAGCCAGTCAGCACGGCGCTTCGCGCTTTGTCAGCACGGCGGCTTTGCCGCCTTGTCAGCTTCTCCGCAAGGGCTTGGGCATGCGATAGCTGAAATGCTGACAAGCGACAGCCTTACAGGCTGGAGCGTGCTGACTTGCTGAAATGCTATCCTTGTCCGTTGCTCCTGTCGTTCACCATGCGGGAGAGGAGGGTGCGGAAGCGGGGGTCTGCGTGCAGGGGTGCGAACTCCAGCGCGCTCCTGAAGTGCTCGACGTCGCTCTCCCCGGCGTCGACGGCCTTCTCGATGTAGTCCAGCGCGTCGCCGTATTTCCCACGGCGGGCCTGGATGCTGGCGAGCGCGGAGAGGGCGGGGGAGTATCTAGCGTCGGCGGCTATGGCCCGCTCCAGGATCTCCTCCGCGACCTCCAGGTCGTCGGCCGTGTAGTAGAGGCTCGCGTACGAGTAGAGGGCGCGGGGGTTTGCGGGATCCGCCTTGAGCGACTCCACGAAGTGCTCCTCTGCCTTCTCCATCTCCCCTCTGCGCTCGCTCAAGATGCCGAGTTCCAGGTGGGCCTCCGGGTTCTCCGGGTCGAGGGCCAGTACCGCATCGTAGGCTTCGGCTCCCCCGGCTTCGTCTTCTAATGCGAGCCTGGCCTCCCCGAGAGTTATGAGGTGCCGGATCTCGTCCCTCCCCAGCGCCACGGCCTCCTCGGAGAGCCGGAGCGCCTCCGGCAGGTTCTTTCCCAGGGCCAGAAGATGGGCGGCCAGTTCGTCCCTGATCTCGGGCGATCCAGGACAGTCCGCAAGACCCCGCCGGAAAGCGGCCTCGGCCTGCTTTAGATCGCCGTTGCGAGCGTGGCAGATCCCGAGGTTCGCGTGGGCCTCCCACCAATCGGGCGCCCCTTCTATGACCTCTTCGTAGGCGGCCACACCCTCAGCGTAGCGGCCGAGCATGTCCAGTGCGTTGGCCCTGAAGGTCCTGGCCCCGCTCTTCTGCACCTCCTCAGCGGCAGCCTCTATAGCCTTCTCGAAGAACTCGAGAGCCTCGGCGTAGTCGGCGGCGTCGAAGAGGGTCAGGCCCGCGTTTATGAGCATGTCGGCGTCTTCGGGCATGCGGTTCGTCCAGCGCTCGAAGGTGGCCTTCGCCAGCGCGGGCTCCCCCATAAAGCCGTAGTAGCGTCCCAGCTCTACGTAGGCATCCGGGTAGCCCGGGTCCGCCTCTATGGCCCGCTCGAGGTGGTGCACGATCTTGAACGGCTCGTCGCGCGAGAGGGCGACCATCGCGAGCCCCATCCGCGGCGCGACCCACTCGGCATCCAACTCCAAGGCGTCGAGGAAGCTGGCCTCGGCCTCCTCGAGCCGTCCCAGGTTCAAGAGAGCGCGTCCTACGGCCTCGATGACCTCGGGGTTCTTGGGGGCGCTCTCGAGGGCCTGCTCGAAGCGCGAGAGGGCCTCCTCTACCAGACCCTCACTCGCCAGAATCTCGCCCTGCTCCAGATACTCCTCGTAGTCCATCGCCATCATTAAATCAGATGGGGCGCGAAGTGAATGTGTACAATCGTCCGCGGAAAGCAACGTGAAGGGGAGCCTCCTTGAAGAACCCGCCCGCTCTCACGCACCTCGAGATCCGCTACGGGGACCTCGACCCCTACGGCCACGTCAACAACGCCGTCTACCTGGAGTTCTTCGAGAAGATCCGCATCTGCTACTGGCGCGTCCTCGCGGATATGGCCGGCATCGAGAAGCTCGAAGCGGGCGATGTCCCCGGCGCCAGATACGTGATCGCCGAGACCACCGTACGCTACAAGGCACCCATCTTCTTCGAGGACACACTCCACGGCGCCGCACGAATGAGCACGGTCGGCAACCGCTCCTACGCGATGGACTTCGAGCTGCGCACCGGCGAGACCTTCGAGGACGGTACCCTCGTCGCCGAAGGCTCCGCGGCCCACGTCTTCTTCGACCCTCTAAAGAACGCGGTCCGACCGCGCCCTGACTGGTTTCTTCCCACCGTAGCCAAGCTGGAAGGTCGCCCCGAAACGTCATTCTCCCCGGAGAACCGCTAGAACGTGTCAAACACCGCCTGACACTTGAGGAGGTCGTAATAGAGTATCAGACGATAAAGAGCGAGAAGGTTCCTTCGCTGGGACTCGGCACTTACAGGCTCACCGGAGAAGCCTGCGCACGGGCCGTCGGGCGTGCCCTCTCGATGGGCTACCGGCACCTGGATACGGCCCAGATGTACGGCAACGAGGCTGAGGTAGGGCGGGGCATCGAGGATTCGGGCGTAGACAGGGAGGAGATCTTCCTTACTACGAAGGTCTGGCCGAGCGACTTCGCCCACGACCGCGTTCTCCGGAAGACCGGGGAGAGCTTGAAGAAGCTCCGCACGCAATACATCGACCTCTTGCTGATGCACTGGCCCGGTGACGGCGTGCCTCTCGGGGAGACCCTGGGAGCCATGCGGGAACTGCAGGAAGAGGGTAGCCTGCTGCACATCGGGGTGAGCAATTTCTCCCCTTCGCTGGTCGAGGAGGCCGCGATACACGCAGAGATATTCTGCAACCAGGTCCAGTACCATCCCTACAGGAGCCAGGGCGCGCTGCTCGAGCAGGCGCAGGAGATGGACTACCTGCTTACCGCTTACACGCCCCTCTCCCGCGGCGGCGTCGGGCGGGACGCGACCCTAGGGGAGATCGGCGAGACCCACGACAAGACGGCGACGCAGGCGGCCCTGCGCTGGCTCCTGCAGCAGGATAAAGTCTGCGCCATTCCCAAGGCGACCGGCGAGGATCACCTCAGGGAGAACCTCGACGTCTTCGACTTCGAGCTCTCCGAGGAGGAGATGGACCGCATCTTCTCCCTGAGTCGCTGAGGCCGCGTGCGCGCCTGCGAGCTGGGGATAAGGGTCGGTGAGTTATCGTCGGGGCCCCACGATGCGATCACCGACGTCGAGGGTGTCAGGGTAGGGCATTCGACCATCGTGCGCAGGGAAGGAGCGCTCGTCGTCGGAGAAGGGCCGGTGAGGACCGGCGTTACGGTGGTTTGTCCTCGCGAAGGGTTGGCGCGGGATGAGCCCGTCTTCGCCGGCTCCCACAACTTCAACGGCAACGGGGAGATGACGGGGCTCGAGTGGATCAGGGAGGCCGGAGTCCTGGCGACGCCCGTCGCGATCACCAATACGCACAGCGTCGGTATCGTACGCGACGCCCTGGTAAGGGCCGAGATCGAAGCCCGCGCCGACGAGGAGGATTACTGGTGCCTTCCCGTGGTCGGCGAGACCTACGACGGCACCCTGAACGATATCAACGGCCAGCACGTTG
>Ga0126309_10000867_pt1 | contig 10309 bp, 9 predicted proteins | sample Plot56_FD_92541 | JGI IMG/M metagenome (GOLD analysis project Ga0126309, IMG submission 92541) | Serpentine soil microbial communities from UC McLaughlin Reserve, CA, USA - Plot56 | ecosystem: Environmental > Terrestrial > Soil > Grasslands | place: USA: UC McLaughlin Reserve, Lake County...
CCGAGTCGATCGCCGCCATCAATTCCGCCCCCCGGCCGCAACGGGTAGCCTGAGCGGAGGCCCCGATCATGAAGAGCGTCGATGACCGCAACCTCGGCCTCGGCCGCCTCTACGCGCAGGCTCTCCTGGACCTGGCGGATGAGCAGGGGAATGCCGACGAGCTGTTGGAAGAGCTGACGGAGCTGGCGCGTTATCTGGAGAGCCACCCCGATCTCGTGGAGCTCTTCGGGAGCCCCCTGGTCGAGGCGGACACGCGCGCCGCGACGATCGAGAAGCTCTTCCGCGGCCGCGCCAGCGACCTGCTGGTCGATGCCTTGCAGGTCATCAACCGCAAGGGCCGTCTCGGCTCCCTGCGGGCGATCGCCGAGGCATACCGGCAGGAGCTCCGCGACCGGCGCGGCCAGGTGGACGTTCTCATCCGCACCGCCGTGCCTCTGACCGGGGGCCTGCGTGCCCGGCTGAGCGATTCCCTGGCCCAGTTCACCGGCCGGACGCCGACGCTGATCGAGAAGGTCGATCCGTCGGTCATCGGCGGCCTGGTCGTGGAGGTCGCCGGCACCAAGATCGATACCAGCGTGGCCTCGCGCTTGAAGAGTCTGGGCGCCGCCCTGGAGCGGCGCGCTTCAGAAGAGATCCACCGCGGGACCGCTGCATATACCTCCGAGTAGTTCTTGTGGAGCAGTAAGGAGCGTTCATGAAATTCAAAGTCGACGAGATCGCGTCGGTCATCACGGAGGAAATCCGCCGATACCGCACCGACATCGACCTGTCCGAGGTGGGCAAGGTCCTGGAGGTCGGCGACGGCATCGCGCGGATCTATGGGCTCACCGGTGCCATGGCCGGCGAGCGTTTGGAGTTCCAGAACGGCGCTTTCGGCCAGGTGTTCAACCTGGAGGAGGACTCGGTGGGCGCGGTCGTCCTCGGCGACTACCTGGGGATCCGCGAGGGCGACGAGGTCCGCCGCACCGGCGAGCTGCTGTCCGTCCCCTGCGGTCCGGCCCTGATCGGCCGCGTGGTCGATCCCCTCGGCCGTCCGCTCGACGGCAAGGGCGTGATCGAGACGCCGCACCGCCGCCCGCTGGAGTTCAAGGCCCCGGGCATCGCCGAGCGGCAGCCGGTGAACGAGCCGCTGCAGACCGGAGTCAAGGCGGTCGACGCCATGATCCCGATCGGCCGCGGCCAGCGCGAGCTGATCATCGGCGACCGGAAGACCGGCAAGACCGCCGTGGCCCTCGACGCGATTCTGAACCAGAAGGGTGGCGACGTGATCTGCGTCTACGTCGCGATCGGCCAGAAGGAGTCGACGGTGGTCGGCCTGGTCGACAAGCTCCGTGAGAACGGCGCCCTCGACTACACGATCGTCATCTCGGCCTCGGCCGCCGACCCGTCGCCGCTCCAGTACATTGCCCCCTACGCGGGCGCCGCGATGGCCGAGTACTTCATGTATGCCCAGGGCCGCGCGACGCTGGTGGTCTATGACGACCTGTCGAAGCAGGCGCAGTCGTACCGCCAGCTCTCGCTCCTGCTGCGCCGGCCGCCGGGCCGCGAGGCGTACCCGGGCGACGTGTTCTACCTCCACTCCCGCCTGCTGGAGCGCAGCGTGAAGCTGCGCGAAGAGTTCGGCATCGTCCCCAAGGACACGCCGGCCGACAGCATCGACCGCTCGCTGGCCGTCAAGCACCCGCAGGGTCTGGAGGCGCCGGCCGAGCAACGGCCGGACGACGTCTACGGCCTGTTCCACCGGCCGCACGGCAAGGAGAAGGCGGAGGCCTGGCTCGCGACCCTGTCCGACAAGGACAAGTACCGGGTGCACCGCTTCCCGGACACCGGCGGCTCGATGACCGCGCTGCCGATCATCGAGACGCTGGAGGGCGAGGTCTCGGCCTACATCCCGACCAACGTGATCTCGATCACCGACGGCCAGATCTATCTGGAGCAGGACCTGTTCTTCGCCGGCGTGCGTCCCGCCATCAACGTGGGCATCAGCGTGTCGCGCGTGGGCGGCAACGCGCAGCGGAAGTCGATGAAGCGGGTGGCCGGCACGCTCCGTCTCGACCTCGCGGCCTTCCGCGACCTCGAGGCGTTCGCGCAGCTCGGCACCGAGCTCGACCCCGCGACGCAGCGCCAGCTCGACCGCGGCCAGCGCATGGTGGAGCTGCTCAAGCAGCCGCAGTACCGGCCCTACAACGTCAACGAGCAGGTGATCTCGATCTTCGCCGGAGCCAACGGCTTCCTCGACGACCTGCCGGTCGGCGAGGTGTTGAAGTTCGAGGGCGCCCTGCTCCAGCACGTCGCCAACGAGCATCCCGAGATCTACGAAGAGCTCGACCGCACCCGCGACCTGTCGAAGGAGCTGGCGGAGAAGATCCGCACGGTCATCCGCGACTTCAAAACGCACGCGCGGGCGCAGGCCGCCTGACGAACGGAGACGGTGGACGATGGCCAATCGCAGAGTACTGGTCAAGCGGCGCAAGGCGGTGCGCAACATCCGCAAGATCACGCGGACGATGCAGCTCATCGCCACCGCCCGGTTCCAGGCGGCGTTCAACCGCGCCATGGCGACCAAGCCGTACACCGAGAAGCTGGCGGAGCTGGTGGCTGATCTGTCGCGGGCGGCGGGGAGCGTGAGCCATCCGCTGCTAGAGACCAATGACGCCCCCCGCTCCGCCCTCGTGGTCCTCACCAGCAACCGGGGTCTCGCCGGCGGCTACAACGCCAACGTGCTGCGCTCCGCGATCGAGCACCTGGACCGTCAGCAGGCGGCGGGGGTTGCGACGGACGTCCACATGGTGGGCAAGAAGGGCGTCTCCTTCTTCAAGTTTCTCCGCCGGCCGATGACCGAGCAGACCACGACGATCAGCGACAAGCCCCGGTTCGACCAGGTCGAGCCGATCGCCAACAATCTGATGGACCGCTTCGTGCGCGGCGAGATCTCCTCCGTGCACGTGGCTTACATGCGCTTCGTGTCGGCCGGTGTGCAGCGGCCGGCGGTGGTGCAGCTCCTGCCGCTCTCGACCCAGACCGATGCGGCGGGTGGTGTGGAACCGCGGGCGGTGGAATATGAATTCTCCCCGGACCCGAAGCAGCTCCTCGACGAGCTGCTGCCGGCGATCGTGCGCGTGCGGCTGTTCCAGGCGTTCAACGACGCGACGGTCTCCGAGCAGGTGGCGCGCATGGTGGCCATGAAGGCCGCCACCGACGCCGCCGCCGACATGATCAAAGCCCTGACCCGGGAGTACAACCGCGCCCGGCAGACCCAGATCACCATGGAGCTCCTGGACATCGTGGGCGGCGCCAACGCCCTGTCCTGATCGATCCTGATCGATCGTCCTGAGAGGAAATACGATGGAAAACGGCAATTACGGAAAGATCACGCAGGTCATCGGCTCCACCCTCGACGCGCATTTCTCCGAGGACAAGCTGCCGGGGATCTACAACGCTCTCCGGGTCGAGCTCACCCGTACAGTGCTGGGCGAGACGTTCCAGGAGACCCTCTGGTGCGAGGTCGCGCAGCACTTGGGCGGCGGCCGCGTCCGCGCCGTCGCTCTCGGCTCGACCGACGGCCTCCAGCGCGGCGCGGCCATCCTCGACACGGGCGCCCCGATCAGCGTCCCGGTCGGTATCGAGACGCTCGGCCGCGTGTTCAACCTGGTCGGCGAGCCGATCGACGCCCGCGGTCCGGTGACCACCGCGGAGCGCCGGCCGATCCACAGCCCGCCGCCCGAGTTTGACACCCTCTCCTCGAAGACCGAGTTCTTCGAGACCGGCATCAAGGTCATCGACCTGCTCTGTCCGCTGGTGCGCGGCGGCAAGGCCGGCCTGTTCGGCGGCGCCGGCGTCGGCAAGACCGTCATCATCCAGGAGCTGATCGCCCGTCTGGCCCGCTTCCACAGCGGCTACTCCTGCTTCGCCGGCGTGGGCGAGCGCACCCGCGAGGGGAACGACCTCTGGCTGGAGATGCAGGAGGCGAAGATCGGCGACACCGGCAAGAGCGTCATCGACCAGACCGTGATGGTCTTCGGCCAGATGAACGAGCCCCCAGGCGCCCGGCTCCGCGTGGCCCTCTCGGCGCTGACCATGGCCGAGTACTTCCGCGACCAGACCGGCGTCGACACGCTGCTGTTCATCGACAACATCTTCCGCTTCTCCCAGGCAGGCTCCGAGGTGTCGGCTCTCCTCGGCCGCATGCCGTCCGCCGTGGGCTACCAGCCGACGCTGGGCACCGAGATGGGCGAGCTCCAGGAGCGCATCACCTCGACGAACCGCGGCGCGGTCACCAGCATCCAGGCCATCTACGTGCCCGCGGACGACTACACCGACCCGGCGCCGGCCACGGCGTTCACCCACCTGGACAGCACGGTGAACCTGGAGCGGAGCATCTCCGAGAAGGGCATCTACCCCGCGGTGGACCCCCTCGCCTCCAGCAGCCGCATCATCGCGCCCGAGTACATCGGCGAGCAGCACTACCGGGTGGCGCGCCGCGTCCAGCAGATCCTCCAGCGGTACAAGGACCTGCAGGACATCATCGCGATCCTCGGCGTCGACGAGCTGTCCGAGGAGGACAAGGTCATCGTCCGCCGCGCCCGCAAGATCGAGCGCTTCCTGTCGCAGCCGTTCTTCGTCGCGGAGCAGTTCACCGGCCTCCCCGGCATCTACTGCTCGCGCGCGGACACGATCCGCTCCTTCGAAGAGCTCTGCGACGGCAAGTGGGACCACCTGCCCGACCAGGCCTTCATGTACGTCGGTGCGATCGAGGATGCGGCGGCCCAGGCGGAGCGCCTGGCGGCGTAATTTTTGAGCGACGGGAGAGCCATGGCCAGGAACGACACGTTCCACTGCAGCGTCATCACTCCGGAGCGCGCGGTTCTGGAAGCCGACGCCACCTTCGTCGCCTTCCCGGCGCACGACGGTGAGGTCGGCATCCTCCGCAACCACGCGCCGCTCCTCTACAAGCTGGGGGTCGGCCTCCTGCGGGTCGAGACCCCCGAGGAGAAGCACGCGTTCTTCGTGGACGGCGGCTTCGCCCAGATGGTCGAGAACCGGCTGACCCTGCTCACCGAGCAGGCGCGGCCGGTCTCCGAGATCGACCGGGCGACCGCCGACCGCGCCCGCGAGGAGGCCCGGTCCCTGCCGTCCGCCTCCGGGGACACCGAGATCGCGGCACGGCAGCGGGCAGAGCAGCGCGCCCGGGTGCTGGACCGCATCGCGAGCGGTCATCGGTGATCTGAAGTCTCCGGAGGACCGCGTGGCCTCCGAATACGATCCTCTCTTCACTCCCACCCGCACCGGCGAGGACGACCTCGAGCCGGTGCAGGATCATTTCCGCGCCGCCAGTCAGCCGTTTCTCCGCTCCCCCTGGTCCTGGGTCGCCTGGGCGCTCGTGCTGCCCGCGGCGGCTCTGGCGACGCCGGTGGCGCTCAAGGCCGGCGGGTTCGCCTTCGGGCTCTTTCTCTGGTCGGGAGCGATCCTGCTCGGAGGAGCGGTGGAGATGGTGGCCCTCTTTCGCTCCGGCGGGGCGACCCGCAGCACGCCGCTGGCCTCCTGGGTGTTGCGGCTCCAGGGGAACCTCTCCCTGGTCGCGGTGGCGCTGTCGATCTTCCTCCTCTGGCAGGATCAGGCCTGGGCCCTCCCCGGGCTCTGGCTCCTCCTCCTCGGGCACTCCTTCTACATGCTCGGCGGGCTCGCCTTCGAGCCGTTCCGCGCCTGCGGCATCCTCTTCCAGCTCGGCGGGGCCGCGGCCCTCTGGCCGGACGGCCAGCCGCTGCTGGCGTTCGCCGCGGCGACGTTCGTGGGAAATCTTTGGATGGCGCTGGGAGTGTGGCGGAGCCGCCCCCACCCCTGACAACGCCTATGCGGCTTCCGGCTCCGCCACCTCGCCGCCCCGCTCCGACCAGGTCACGGAGCCGCTGAGCAGGTCAGCCAGGGAGCGGCCGCTCAAGGCAACCAGGAGCGGCAGGCCGGCGGCGGCCAGGGTCAGCAGGGCGCCGAGCCAGCGGCGGGCGGTCTGATCGAAGGTGAGCGGCTCGCCGTCCCGGTTCTGGGCGACCAGGCCGGCCCAGGCCATGCCCAGCGTGTGCCCCCAGAAGGCCAGGGGGACGATCGTGTACAGGAACGAGAACGCGAGCAGGAAGAGACCCAGTGCGGGCGCATCCGAGAGGGTCGGACGCACTCCCAGCATGCGGGTCCCGATCAGCAGGATCATGAGCGTCGCGGCATGGACCAGCAGGTCCGCCGCTCCGGCCGCCAGCCGGCTGACGAGACCGGCGCGCCCTGCGGCCGAAGCCTCCTCTTCCGTCAGCTCGAACTCCTCCTCGTCCTCCTCCTCCTCGCGGGCTACCAGGGGGCGCCGGGGCGCCGGGGCTGGGGCGCTCTCCGGCCGCGGACGGGCCACCGGCCGCCGCGGCTCGGCGCGGCGGGGGACCTCGGCCGCGGGATCGAGCGGCAGATCGAAAAGGAGCTGGTCGTCGCTGTCTTCGTCCGGGCGTCGCATGTCGAAGTGACCGCAGGTCGTTGCAATTGGAGCAGATTATCGCAGGGCCAGATACTTGACGTAGATCCTGTAGAGGAGATCCTTCGGGCGGTCCTGGTACGTCTGCGCGAACTTGTGGTGCCTCTGAAGGAGCTCGTCGTTGGGGGCGAGGCGCATGGCTTCCTTGAACTTGTCCGCGGCCTTGATCGCATCCGAGCGCTGCAGGTCGCGGATGCCGAGATTGTAATAGGAATCCACGATCAGGCGCGTCACGTCCCGATCCCCGGGGTTCTCCTCGTGCAACCGCCAGAGGTCGTTCAGGATGTAGTCCCACTCATGCTGGTGGAAGAGGTCGATCTGCTTCGAGATGGGCTGGAGCTGCTCCTTGGCGCTCGCCAGGAGAGCCGTCTCCTCCGGTCCGAGCTTGCCGATTTGCGCGGCCTCCTCGAAGTACTCCACTGCCCGCAGACGGCTCCCCTCGGCGAGAGCCTCGTGCGCCGCGTTCAGCAGGGCGGCTTGCGGTGCGGGAATGGCGGGAGCCGGGGCCGTGGCGGGGACCGCCGGCGGCGTGCCGGGCGCGGGCTCCGCCGCGGCCTCCCACTGCGCGATCAGGGCCTGGGCCTGCTGATACTGGGGATCGGTCGGCGGCAGGCGCCGGAGCTGCGAGATGGCGTTCGCCGTCTTGCCGGAATCATGGAGGGCCTGGGCCCGGGCGATCGGGTCGGCATTGGGGACGTCCGGCCCCCCCTCGGTCTGCGAGTTGGGGAAGAACTGGTCCCGGTTCTGGAACACGTACCAGCCGCCGCCCGCGACGAGCAGCAGGACAACGGTCCCGACCAGCAGAAACATCTGGCGGGGACGGCCCTCGCGGACCTTGCCCCCTTTCTTGGGAGCGGCCTTCCGGTCGGCCGCCGCGAGCTCGCCCGGATCGGGCGGGACGAGGATCTCTTCCTTGAGATCGTCGAGCGGGGCGAGGGCTTCCATCGGCAGCAGGGTGTCCGCCGCCGATGCGGCCGACGCCGCCACGGACGCGGGCGCGGCCGATCCAGCCGGCCGGACGGGGGGCAGCGTGCCGGATTCGATCTGCTGCAGGTACTCGCGCGCCGCGGCATAACCGGGCTGAATCTCGAGGACCTGCTGGAACGTCTTGCGTGCCGCGTCCACGTCCCCGGCTTCCAGACGCGCCACGCCGTCATGGAAGATCTCCTCCACCTGGCGCTCGGACTCCGCCTTGAGCCGGCGGGCGAGATCGATCCGGCGCGCGGCCTCCTGGTGATCGATGTCGATGAGGAAGATCCGCGACCAGGAGTCGATGGCGCCCTGCGGATCGCCCTGGTCGAAGGCCCGCTGCCCCTCGTCGAGGAGCTGCTGGATCCGGGGATCGCTGTCGACGCTCGCGCCGCCGAAGAGATCGGCGGAGCCGAACGCCGGCTGGGTGCCCCTCTCGGGCTCGTCATCCAGGGACAGGTCCAACGAAGGCGAGTCGAAGCTCAGATCGAAGCCAGCCGACTCCGCCGGGATTGCGCCGAGGTCGAGCGGCGACTCCTGCGGCGGCGCCGCGGCCTGGCCGCGGGCGGCGGCGGCGAGCTCCGCCAAGGCCGGATGGGACGCATCGAGCGCCCGGGCCTTGTCGAGCAGACGGGTGACCTCGCCGGTCTGGCCGGCCTGGAGAGCCGCCCGCGCCTGGCCGAGGAACTTCTGGACGTACGGCTCGGCCTCCATCCGCTCCTGCGCCTCCTGGAACAGGGCCTGCAGCTCCGGGTCGGCGGCGATGGCGGCGCCGTGCTGCGGGCCCAGGGCCATCACCTCCTGCAACCGGCGCTGGTCGAGCAGGCTCCGGACCTCGGAGCGCAGGTCGGGCGCGAAGCTGTCGGGCGGCAGATCGGGGAGCTCCAGGCCAAGCCCGTCGAGGCCGGCGAAGAGGTCCGGAGGGGCGGTGACCGGGGGAGCCGAAGGGCGCAGGTCGTCCAGGTCCACGATGGCTCCGGCGGACGCCCGCAGGCGGTCCTGGAGCCGGCGGGCCGGCTCGAACTGAGGGTCCATGCGCAGCACGAAGTCGCAGCCCAGGAGCGCCTCCTGGCGGCTCCCTTCGGCGGCGAGGTTCAGCGTCTGCTCGAAAGTGTCGAGGACCCTCTGCTGGACGTCACGCGAGAGGGACGAATTGCCAGAGTAACTCATCTCGGAAAAAGACTTTCGGACCTGATGAAATCGACAGGTATCCTATCAGGGATCTGACAGCTCCTCAACAGAGAGAGACAGAACAGGACCCCATGTACCCACTGGAGTGCGTTCCCAACCTGAGCGAAGGGCGGCGTCCCGAGGTGATCGCCCGGCTCGCCGCCGCAGCGAGCTCGGATGCCGAAACCCGTCTCCTCGACGTCTCGTCCGATCCCGACCACAACCGCACGGTGCTGACCCTGGCGGGCACGCCCGAGGGGCTCCACCGGTCTCTCCTCGCCCTCTATGAGACCGCGCTTGCCGAGATCGACCTGACGCGGCACGACGGGGTCCATCCCAGAGTCGGAGCCGTCGACGTGACCCCGTTCGTCCCGCTGGGCGACACGCCCATGGAGGTGGCCGTGGCCGCCGCCGAGCGCCTCGGCCAGGCCGTGGCCGAGCGCTTCGGCCTGCCGGTCTACCTCTACGAGCGAGCCGCCCGGGTGCCGGAGCGCCGCCGCCTGGCCGTCATCCGGCGCGGCCAGCTCGAAGGCTTCCCGGCCAAGCTGGCCGATCCCGCCTGGGCGCCCGACTTCGGTCCGGCGCGCGTCCACCCAACCGCCGGGGTGACGGTCATCGGCGCACGCTTCTTCCTGATCGCCTTCAACGCGGTGCTCGACACAGCCGACCCGGAGATCGCCCGGACCATCGCGCGGCAGGTCCGCGAGTCGAGCGGCGGCCTGCCCGCCGTGCGCGCCCTGGGGTTCTTCCTCGCCCGCCGCGGCCGGGCCCAGGTCAGCATGAACCTGGTGGACTACCGCCAGACGTCCATCCTGAAGGCGTTGGACCGGGTCCGGCGCGAGGCCGAAGCCCTCGGTGCCCGCGTCGTCGAGACCGAGCTGATCGGCCTGGTCCCCGAGGAGGCGATGCTCGGCGTGGCGCGCGAGGCCCTGCAGCTCCCGGAGCTGTCGTGGGGGCGGGTGCTGGAGAGGACGTTGGGGGCAGCCCGCCAGGGGTTCAAACCCCTGGCTATAGAGGAAAAAACCGACCCCTGAAGGGGGCGGAGCGGGGGAGTCGTCCCCTCGGGGACGATCTTTTCACGATAGCCAGGGGTTTTGAACCCCTGGCGGGCTGCTTGCACTCGCCTCCGGCATGGCGACACGCAGCAAAAAAGAGCCCGCCTCGAAACCAGTGACCGCCGGGGCGGTGCCGGCCGAGGCCCTCGAAGGAGACTTTCCACCGATCGCCCTGCCGGTCCATCCACCGTTCCCTCCGATGGAGGCGCGGTCGGCCGAGAGCATCCCGGGTGGTGGCGGGTGGCTGTACGAGCCGAAGTGGGACGGATTCCGCTGCCTGGCCTTCCGCAAAGGCAAGGAGGTCCTCCTCCAGTCCAAGGCCTGCCAGCCCCTCGGGCGCTACTTCCCCGAACTCGTCGAAGCCCTCGCCGCTCTCCCCCTCACCACCTTCGCCTTCGACGGCGAGATCGTGATCTCGCACAACGGGGTCCTCGCCTTCGACGAGCTGCTGCAGCGCATCCACCCCGCCGAGAGCCGGATCCGCAAGCTCGCCCGCGAGACGCCCGCGAGCCTCTACGTCTTCGACCTGCTGGTCGATCCCAAAGGAAAGTCCTTGATCGACCAGCCTCTGGAGGAGCGGCGCCGGCGCCTCGAGGCGCTCTTCGAA
>Ga0126309_10000868_pt1 | contig 10300 bp, 11 predicted proteins | sample Plot56_FD_92541 | JGI IMG/M metagenome (GOLD analysis project Ga0126309, IMG submission 92541) | Serpentine soil microbial communities from UC McLaughlin Reserve, CA, USA - Plot56 | ecosystem: Environmental > Terrestrial > Soil > Grasslands | place: USA: UC McLaughlin Reserve, Lake County...
CGACGACTACCTGCCGCGCCCGTTCACCCGCACGGAGCTGCTGGCACGGACCCGGGCCGGGGTGCACGCGGCGCAGCAGCGCTCCGACGACACGCTCCTGCGAGCGCTGATGGTCAACGTGCCGGGCGCGATCTACCGCTCGGCATGGCACGCCCACCACACGCTCGCCCTCATCAGCGACGAGATCGAGCGGATCTCGGGCTACCCGCCGGAGAACTTCATCGCGAGCGCGAAGCGGACGATAATGAGCATCGTCCACCCCGATGACCGCGAGCAGGTGCTCGAGGCCGTCGCGCGCGCCGACGAGGGGGACGGCGCCTTCGTCGTCGAGTACCGGATCGTCCGCGCGGACGGGGGGGTGCGCTGGGTGCTGGACCGGGGCCAGCTCGTGCGCGGCCCGGGCGGGCGGCGCTGGATGGACGGCGCGATCTTCGACATCACCGACCGCCGCGAGGCCGAGGAGGCGCTGCGCCGCCGCGAGGTCGAGGCGGCTCGCGCGGCCGAGCTGCACGCCTCGCGGGCGCGCATCGTCGAGGCGGCGGACGCCGCGCGGCGCAAGATCGAGCGCGATCTCCACGACGGCGCGCAGCAGCGCCTGGTGACGCTCGCGCTCGACGTGCGCGTCGCGCGGAGACGCGTCGAGCGCGAGCCGGAGTCGGCGGGACCGTTCCTGGAGCGCCTCGGCGAGGAGCTCTCGCAGGCCTCCGCGGAGCTGCGCGAGCTCGCGCGCGGCATCCATCCCGCGGTGCTGACCGACCGCGGCCTCGCGCCCGCGATCGAGACGCTGGCGGCGCGCGCGCCCGTGCCGGTCGAGGTCGTGGCGCTCCCGGCCGGGCGGCTGCCCGCGGTGGCCGAGGCGACCGCCTACTTCACGGTCTCGGAGGCGCTGACGAACGTGGCCAAGTACGCGCACGCGACGCACGCGACGGTCCGGCTCGCGAACGAGTCCGACACACTCGTGGTCGAGGTGCAGGACGACGGCATCGGCGGCGCGCACGCCAGCACGGGCTCCGGCCTCAGCGGCCTCGCCGACCGGGTCGGGGCGTGCGACGGCTCGCTCAGCGTCTCGAGCCCGCCCGGCAGGGGCACCCTGGTCCGCGCGGTCCTGCCGCTCCAGCCCGCCTGAGCTCAGCGGACGACGCAGGCGTCGTGCGCGGCGCGGGCGACGCGCGGGCTCGCGGTCACGCGCCCGTGCCGATCGAGGAAGGTCAGCGTCCCCATGTTCAGCGACGGGGAGAGGACGAGGCCGGCTCCGCGCTGGACGTTGTAGGAGCCGATCGGGATCCGGGCCGCGCGCAGGAGGCGGCCGTCTTTGAGGGAGTGGACGTGGAGCGAGCGGCCCTCCCCGCTCGCGACGTAGGCGTGCGCGGGGCCGAAGGTGAGGTGCTGCGGCGCGCGGTCGCCGCTCAGGAGCCGGACGGGGCCGTGGCCGTCGGCACGGTAGATCGCCAGCCTCGGCTCGTGGCCGGCGGTGACCCAGACGCGGCGGCCGGAGGGCGAGAAGCCGACGTCGTGCACGAGGAAGGGCGGCTGGACGGTGCGCAGGACCCGCGGGCGGAGCGGGTCGTCGATGCCGACGATCACGATCGCCGGCGCCGACGAGCCGAGCGAGATCCACAGGCGGCGGCCGGTGGGGTCGATGGTCACGTGGCGGGCCAGCGCGCCGACCGTGACGCGCCGCACGACCCGGCCGCGCCGGAGGTCGATGACGGCGAGCTCGCCGCTGCCCGAGTCGGTCACATAGGCGTGCTCGCCGCCGAATACGGTGTAGCGGGGCTGCTCGAAGCCGCGCAGGACCCGCCGCACGCGCGGCGGGCGGCCCTCGAGCAGCGTGACCGCGCCGGCCGCGCTGTGCCCCGCGATCGCGACCCCGCCCGGGCCGGCCTGGATGCTGCGCGGCCCCTCGATCGTGTGCACCCGCCGCACCACCCGGCGGCTCGCCAGCGAGACGACGGCGACATGCGCCTCGGTGTCCGCGGTCGCGAGCGCGAGCGGCTCCCGCGCGGCCACGACCGGCCGGCGGCCACACTGCATGAACGGCGCGGCGGCGAGCCCGGCGGCGAGGAACTGGCGGCGGTTCATCGACGGTCCTACGCGCCGCGGGCGGCGAGAGGTCCGCCGGGAGCCGGCTCAGCCGCGGAACGCCGCGATCGCCTCCGCGACTCCCTCGTCGAGCGGCCGCGACACCGGGCCGCCGACGAGCTCGATGAACGACGTCGCGTCGACCGAGGACGGGAACGGCAGCGGCTCCTCGCGCGCGGTGATCAGGCCGGCGGCCTCGGGCGCCACGCGCTCGATCGCCGCGATGATCTCGTCCACCGCGGCGACGGGCCCGTCGAGGTTGTGGACCGACGCGCCCTCCCGGCGGACCTCGCTCGCCCGCACGAACGCCTCGCCCGCGTCGGCCGTGTACTGGAGCTGCAGCGCGCCTCCGAACGGGATCTCGTACTCGCGGCCCTCGGCGGCGGCGACCATGGCGGTCGTGGGCGCCGAGGTGAGCCCCTGGTCGCGCCCCGGCCCGTAGAGGGTGTGCGGGCGCAGGCCGATCGACGACACGCCGAAGTCGGCGAAGTAGCCCGCCGCCGTCCCCTCGTTGGCGAGCTTGAAGACGCCGTAGAGCGTGCTCGGGTACGCCTCGTCCCCGGCCAGCGCGGCGATCGACGACGCGTACACGACCGGCCCCATGCCGTCGCCGCGGCGGCGCACCGCCTCGAGCACGTTGACCGTGCCGGTGACGTTCACCCGGGCGCCGGCCACCGGGTCCTCCTTGACGAACGGCACCTGCAACGCGGCGAGGTGGATGACGTCGGTGACGCCGTGCTCCTCCATGACGCGCTCGAGCTGGGCGAGATCGGTGACGTCGCCGTCCACCCGCGTGAGCGCCTCGAGCTCGTCGTCCGTGAGCGCGAGGCGGAGCCTGTGGTCGCTGCCGCCGAGGTCATAGGTGACCACGTCCACCCCGCGGTCGAGCAGCGAGCGGACCGCCCACGCCCCGAGCGCGCCCAGCGCGCCGGTGACCAGATAGCTCATACCCGCCTCCCACTGCAGCGTCCCCGACGCCGCGGTCGATTCGCGAGGGCGCATCATGACGCCCGCCCGTCCCTCAGCGCACCAGCCGGACCTCGAGCCCGCCGCCCGCGCCGGCGCCCGCGCCGCCCATCAGCCCGAGGATGCGCGCGACGTAGCCCGGAGTCTCGCCGTTGGCGGGGACGCACGCGCACGCGGCGACCGCGGCCGGGCCGGCGTTGTAGGCAGCGAGCGCGAGCGGGACGGCGGGGAAGCGGCGGAGGAGGTCGCGCATCAGGCGCGCCTGCGCGTCGATCGCCCGCTCGGCGTCGAACGGGTCGCGCAGCCCTATCGCTGCTGCGGTGCCGGGCATGAACTGCGCGATGCCCTGGGCGCCGGCGGGGCTGACCGCGAACGGGTTGAAGTTGCTCTCCGCGTAGAGCTGGGCCGCGAGCAGGGTCGCCGAGACGTTCCAGCGCTGGGCCGCGTGGGCGAGTGCGGGCGCGTAGGCGGCGGGGACGAAGCTCGGGAGCGTGCTCCCGCCGGCGCCGTCGGCGTGCGCGGGCGGCGAGGAGTGGGCGTTGAGCGTGTAGCCGAAGTGCCACGGCTCCCACGCGTAGCGCTTGACGAAGCGGAAACGCTCGGCGTGCGCCGCGAGCCAGCCGTAGGCGGCGGGCGGCCCGAGGTCGAGCTCGGTGGCGAGGCGGTGCAGCGAGCGGCCCGGCCGGGCAACCCAGCGCGGGTCGGGATGGCGGGCGAAGAGGACGGCCTGCTCCGCGTCGGAGCGAAATCCGCTCACGACGACGAGCGCGAGCCCGTCGGCGCGCGCTGCGCGCTCCATGCGGTCGAAGGCGCGTGCGACATCCGGACGCATCCGCTCCCCCTGGCGCTGTTCCAGCGGCCCGTCATAGCCGCCGCCGGCCGCCGCGAGCTCATCGGGCGGCGCGAGCTCCGCCTCGGCGCGCGCCTCGACCGGCGCGCTCCGCCGAGCCTCGCCGGTGCGGACCTCGAAGCGGTCGCGCACGGTCACGCGGACGCGGACCGGGGCGAACGAGCCGCCGTCCGGGAACGCGACGCGCGCGTCGCGAGCGCCGTTCGCCGCCGCGACGCGCCGCGCGGCGGCTCGCCCGAGCGCGAGGTACGCCCCCTTCGACACATGAGGCCGGCGCGAGGGCGCCCGGTCGGCGAAGACCGGCTCGAACAGTTGCCCGTAGGCGTCGTGCATCGCCCGCGCCGCCGCGAGCGCGGCGAGGTCGGCCGCCCGCTGGGCCCGCGCCTCCCGGCCGCCGCCACGCGCCACGAGCCCGAGCACGAGCGCGCCGAGGACCAGCGCGACCAACCCGCCCACGACGAGGATCGACGCCTGCCCGGCCTCAGCACGAATCAGGTGGCGCCCGGCGCCACGCCCGGGCGAACGGAGCAAGGCGGGCCGGATGGACGGACCGGACCCGGCCCACGCCGGCGAGCTGTGGTCGCCGGCTGCGGATGCCCCGTCCCTCTGGCGGCTCGTGCTCACTGACCCGGGACCTCCAGGCGGAGTCGTCCCCATCCGGCCATGGCCGCCGGGCGGGCGGCCGGGGACTCGAGGGGGCGGTGGGTCACGACCGGCGCGGAGCCCCTCTCGAGCCCGGCGAGGGCGACCGCCTCGAGCGCCGGCTCCGCGTCGGGGCCGACCACCAGCACGATGAGGTCCTGCTCGTCGAGCAGGGTGTCCGTGGCGGCCGTCCGCGGGCCCGTGATCGCGATCACGGCCGGGACGTCGACTGCCGCGATCGCCCGCGAGGCGAGGGCGAGCTCGCCGGCCGCGAGCGCGAGCCAGGCCAGCCGGCCGCGCGGAACCGCGTCGAGCCCTCGGACCTGGAGCCGGGCGGCCAGCCGTGACGCCGACGGCGTCCCGAGCGCGGCGCGGGGCGGTGCGGCGAAGGGCCAGGTGACCAGCAGCGCGCCCGCCGCGCGATGCTCCTCGCGCAGGCCGCCGGCCAGTGCGGCGGCGACCGGTACGGCGTCGTCGGGGCGGCCGAGGACGAGCGCGCGGGGAGCGAACCGCGGCGGCGCCCCGGACGCCGTCCGTTCGAGCAGCGCGCTCATGGCCGCGGCCCCGCGTCCGCCGTGGCGCTCGCCCGCAGCCGCGCGCCGAACGGGCCCGCCGGCGTCACCCGCACGGTCACCCGGCGGCCCGACACGCGGATCCGCGCGCGCTTCGGCGGCCATCCGGCGAGCGCCGCGCGGGCGGCTGCAGCCGGCTCGCGACCCTGCAGGAGCGCCACCGCGCCCGCCTCCGCGGCGCCGCCGGCCACCTCCTCCGCCCGCCCTGCGCTCAACAACGAGAACACCGCGAGGCCGACCGCGAGCAGCAGCGGAACGAGACCCACCACCTCGACGGTCGACTGGCCACGCGCGGAGCCGAGCCGGCGACCCGTCGCCGTGCCGCGACGGACTCGCGCGGGCGGGCGGAGATACGCGCGGAGCGCCGCGCTGGCGAGCCGCAACGACACCCAGCAGACCGCGGCGGCTCTCGAGCGCGCGGCACGCATCACCGCTGCGGCGCGAACGCGGCGCGAGCCGACGCCCGGCCCATCCGCCCTGGGCCGATCACGGAGGGGACGCGGACCGTGACGGTCACGGCACCGCCCGAGTCGCGGACCCGGAGTCCCCGCTCGAGCCGGGCGGGGAGGTGCGCGCGGGCGGCCGCTCCCGGGTCCGACCCGACGGCCGAGGCACGCGCCGCCGCTCGCGCCGCCGCGGCCGCCGACCATGAGGCGTGGCCGAGCAGCGCGGCCTGCCACAACCCCGCGAGCAGCGCCGCGACGACCGGCAGCACCGCCACGAGCTCGACCGCCGCCTGCCCGCTCTGACCACTTCGCATCGTCACGGGCGAAGCGTCGCCCGCGCGGCGTTACGGAACTACGGGCGATCGATGCAGAAGTGAGACGTGATCACGCCGAGGCACGAGAGACGGCGCCCGCGGCCCACCGCGTCAGTACTCCTGGTACGCGCGCCACACGGAGTAGATCCCGTATCCCGAGAGCGCGAGGAGGCCGATCCAGAGCAGCGCGCCGAGGCCGCCCTCGTCCCACAGCTTCGCCGTGGCGATGATCGCGAACGCGGCGAGCGCGACGGCGGCGTAGAGGATGCCGCGCTGGCGGTCCCCGAGGCCGAAGATCGTCGCGCGGTGCTCCATGTAGAGGCGGTAGCCGAAGAACAGCAGCCCGGCCGTGAGAAGCACGGTGAGAAGGTTGTAGACCGTGTTCGAGCCGGTCTCGCCGCCCGGGAGCAGCCACACCGCCAGCGCCAGGCCGACGATGATGAGCACGTTGCGGAGGTGCCGGTTGCGGTCGGGCTCCACGGCTACACCAGGACGGGCACGGCCCGCGCAGGCTCGGTCAGCGGTTCGACCGCCGGCGCCGGCGCGGGCTCAGGGGGGTCCAGCGGCTCGGCCGCGAAGCGGTAGCCCACCCCGAAGTGCGTGTGGATGTAGCGCCAGCGGGGCGAGGCGCGCTCGAGCTTCTGCCGCAGCTTGCGCACGAACACGTCGACCGAGCGGTCTCCGTGGACCATCGCATAGCCCCATACGCGCTGATAGATCTCCTCGCGCGGCAGCACCTGGCCGGCCGCATCGGCGAGCAGCGCGATCAACTCGAACTCGCGGCGTGTGAGATCCACGCCCGCATCGCCCACGAAGGCCTGGAACCGATCCGCGCGGATCTCGAGCTCACCGGCCACGACCGGGCCCGTCTCGACCCGTGCCGCCTCCGCGCGGCGACGGCGGCGCGCCACGGCCTCGGCGCGCGCGATCAGCTCCTCCGGATGACACGGCTTCGTGACCCAGTCATCCGCCCCGAGCCGCAGCCCGCGCACGCGCTGGGAGACCGACGAGCGGCCCGTGCAGACGACGACGCCCAGCGACGGCAGCCGCTCGCAGACCTTCTCGAGATAGCTCCAGCCCGCCGGGCCGAGCACCGCGAGGTCGATGACGAGCACGTTGAGGCGCATCGACACCAGCGTGTCGATCGGCACCGGGCTCGCCAGCACGCGGTGCTGCCAGCCCGCCGTATCGAGGCGGTTGGCCAGCACCTGCAGGAAGCCCGTGTCGGAATCGAGCACCGCGAGGCGCACGGGTGGCTGGGCGGTCATGGACCCCATCGCTCAGAGGAGGATAGTCCTGCGCACCGACGTGGTTCCGCCGGTAACAGGTTAGTCACAAGTCGGTCCGCAAAGTGCGGGAGGCGTCCGAGAACTCCCGGAACAGCCCGGTGACCACGAACGCGACCTGCTCGCCGATGTCGACCGCGTTGTCGCCGATGCGCTCGAGCGCCCGCGAGACGAGCATCATGCTCATGGCCCACTCGCGGGTGTCGGAGTCCGTGCCGATCTCGACGGCGCGCCGGAAGCACTCGCGGTTGAGGCAGTTGACCCGCTCGTCCTGGCGCACGAGGTCCTCCGCGAGGCCGACGTCGCGCAGGGAGAACGCCTGCTTGGCCTGCTCGACCTCGGAGCGGACGAGCCGGCCCATCTGCTCGATGCGCTCGAGGATCTCGTCGTCCACCGGCGGCTCGTGCCCGGTCAGCGGCAGCATCTTCGCGATGTTCACGCACTGGTCGCCCATCCGCTCGGCGTGCTTGATCACGTGCAGCAGCGCGGCCACCGTGCGCAGGTCGGACGCCACCGGGGCCTGCAACGCCAGCAGTGAGAGGATGCCCTGGTGGACCTCGAGGTAGCGGCCGTCGAGCCGGTCGTCGTCCAGGATCACCATCGAGGCGAGCTCGATGTCCTGGTGGTGCAGCGCCTCCATCGTCCGGTCGAGCGCACCCAGGACGAGGTCGAGCGCGCCGAGGGCCTGGCCCTCGAGCGCCTGCAGCTCGCCGCGGAAGTGGACCCGCGCGGGGGAGTCGGCCACTAGCCGACCTTGCCGGTCACGTAGTCCTCCGTGCGCTTGTCCTCGGGGTTCGTGAAGATCTTGCCGGTCGCGTCGTACTCCACGACCGCGCCGGTGCGGTCCGAGCCGTCGTCGTCGAGCTCGACGGTGAAAAACGCCGTCATGTCCGACACACGCGCGGCCTGCTGCATGTTGTGGGTGACGATGACGATCGAGTAGTCCCGCTTGAGCTCCATCATCAGGTCCTCGATCCGGCCCGTGGAGATCGGGTCGAGCGCAGAGCACGGCTCGTCCATGAGCAGCACGTCCGGGGCGGTGGCGAGCGCGCGGGCGATGCAGAGGCGCTGCTGCTGGCCGCCCGACATCCCGAACGCGTTCGTCTTCAGGCGGTCCTTGACCTCGTCCCACAGCGCGCCACGCCGCAGCGCCCCCTCGACGATCTCGTCCATGTCGCCCTTCATGCCCATGACCCTCGGGCCGAATGCGATGTTGTCGTAGATCGACTTCGGGAACGGATTGGGCTTTTGGAACACCATCCCGATGCGCTTGCGCACCTGCACGGGGTCGATCGAGGCGTCGTAGAGGTTCTCCCCGTGGTAGCCGATCGTGCCCTCGACGCGCGCGGACGGGATCAGGTCGTTCATGCGGTTCAGGCAGCGGATGAACGTGCTCTTCCCGCAGCCCGAGGGCCCGATCAGCGCGGTGATCTCGTGCCGGTGGAGGTCGAGCGTGACGTTGCGGATCGCGCGCTTGTCCCCGTAGAAGACGCTCACGTCGTCAACCTCGAAGATCGCCTCGCGCGGCGTCGGGGACTCGGCGACGCGGGCGGGCTCCGTCGCCTCGCGTGCTGTTGCTTCGCGGTCGGCCACGGTCAGTTCCTCACCACTTCTGCTCATATCGGTTCCTCAGGAAGATCGCGATCGAGTTCATCAGCAGCAGCACGACCATCAGCACGACGATGGCCGCCGCCGCCAGGGAGACGAACTCGCGGTTGGGGTCCTGGACCCAGACGAAGATCTGGATCGGCAGGGCCGTGAAGTCGCTCAGCAGCCCGTCGGGGTTGAAGCGAGGCGAGGCCGCCGCGCCGATGACCAGCAGCGGCGCGGTCTCGCCGATCGCCCGCGACAGGGCGAGGATGACACCGGTGGCGATGCCGGCGATCGAGCCCGGCAGCACCTGCTTCCAGATCGTCTGCCACTGGGTCGCGCCCAGCGCCAGCGAGCCCTCGCGGATCGAGGGCGGCACGGCGCGGATCGCCTCCCGGGCGACGATGATGACGACCGGGAGGACGAGCAGGCCGAGCGTGAGGCCGCCCGCCAGGAGCACGTTGCCGATCGACAGCGGCCCGCGCACGATGAAGGCGAGGCCGAGGATGCCGTAGACGACCGAGGGGACCGCGGCGAGGTTCTGGATGTTGACCTCGATCATGCGGTTCCACCAGCGGTTGCGGTCCGCGTACTCCTCGAGGTAGACCGCGGTGGCGACCCCGAGCGGCACCACGAACACCGTCGTGATGACCATCAGGTAGAGCGTCCCCACGAGCGCCGACTGCACCCCCGAGTTGGCCGGGATGATGCGCGAGGGGAACTTCGTCAGGAAGTCCGTGGAGAGCTTGGGCAACCCGTCGGCGGCGACGTCGTAGAGCAGCACGCCGAGCGCGAGCACGCCGACGCCGACGGCGCCGAGGAGCAGCGCGCGGAACGCGAGCTCCGCGAAGCGCTGGCGGCCCGAGGCGCGCGGGATGACGCTGGTGCCGCCGGCCGCTCTGGCGGCGATCTGCGCGCCGGTCACTCGTACACCTGCCGGTACTTCCGCACGAACCGGATCGACACCGCGTTGAGCGCGAGCGTCATCACGAAGAGCGTGAAGCCGACGACGAAGATCGTCTCGAACTCGATCGAGCCCGTCGGGATGTCGCCGCGCGACGTCGCGGCGATGAAGGCCGCCATCGACTGGTAGGACTCGGTCGGGTCGATCCCGAGCCGCGCGCGCTGGCCGCCGGCGATGAGGATGATCACGGTCTCCCCCACCGCCCGCGACGCGCCGAGCACGAGCGCGGCGACGATGCCCGAGAGGGCGGCCGGGAAGACGACCCGGAGCGAGACCTGCAGCTTGTTCGCGCCGAGCCCGAAGGCGCCCTCCCGGAGCGAGGCCGGCACCGCCGACATCGCGTCCTCCGCCACCGAGGCGATCGTGGGCAGGACGAGCAGCCCGAGGATGATCCCCGCCGACAGCGCATTGAAGGTGTTGACCTCGATGTGGAGCAGGTCGCGCAGGACCTGCGGGGTGAAGAAGGTGAGCGCGAAGTAGCCGAAGACGATCGTCGGGACGCCGGCGAGCAGCTCGAGCACCGGCTTGACGAGCCTGCGCACCCGTGGGCTCGCGTACTCAGCGAGGTAGATCGCGCACAGCAGCCCG
>Ga0126309_10000869_pt1 | contig 10282 bp, 9 predicted proteins | sample Plot56_FD_92541 | JGI IMG/M metagenome (GOLD analysis project Ga0126309, IMG submission 92541) | Serpentine soil microbial communities from UC McLaughlin Reserve, CA, USA - Plot56 | ecosystem: Environmental > Terrestrial > Soil > Grasslands | place: USA: UC McLaughlin Reserve, Lake County...
GCGCACCGGCTGAACGGCAACGGCGAGCTGACGGGGCTCGAATGGATCCGCGAGTCCGGGCTGCTGACTACGCCGATCGGCCTGACGAACACGCACAGCGTCGGCGTCGTGCGGGACGCAATCGTCGCCGCCATGACCGGCCAGGCGGACTGGAGCCTGCCGGTCGTCGGCGAGACGTGGGACGGCGTCCTCAACGACATCGACGGCTTCCACGTGCGGCCGGAGCACGTGCACGACGCGCTGGCCGCGGCTGCGGAGGACTTCGCCCAGGGCAACGTCGGCAGCGGAACCGGGATGATCTGCCACGGCTTCAAGGGCGGCATCGGGAGTGCCTCGCGGCGCGCCGGCGAGCACCTGGTCGGCGTCCTCGTGCAAGCCAACCACGGGCGCCGCGCCCGGTTGCGGGTCGACGGAGCGCCGGTCGGCCGGGAGCTCGGCCTCGACCGGATTCCGGGCCCTACTCCGAGCCGTAGGCTCGACGGAGGCGAGCAAAGAGCGGAGGCACCGGCTTCGCCGGCGCCGGAGCAGGAAACGCCCGGCGGCTCGATCATCGTGCTGGTGGCGACCGACGCGCCGCTCCTTCCGCACCAGTGCGAGCGGGTCGCGCAGCGCGCCGCGCTCGGGATCGCCCGCACCGGCGGCGCCGGCGAGAACTCGAGCGGCGACCTGCTGCTCTGCATCTCGATGCAGACCGTGGCTGAGACCGTACGGATGACGCCGAACGAGTCGATCGACGCGCTGTTCTATGCGGCGATCGAGGCGACGGAGGCGGCGATCGTGAACGCTCTCCTGGCAGCCGAGACGATGACTGGGCGCGGCACGACGGTGCACGCAATCGATCCGCACGCGCTCGACGAGATCCTGGCCCGGTACGGATGACGCTCGAGCTCGGCGGCGTCACCGACCGGAAGCCGCCCTTCCGATACTCGGCGTTCACGCGCGTGTGGTTCTCGGACACCGACGCGCAGGGAGTCGTCTACTACGGCCGGTACCTCCCGTATTTCGACCACGCCCGCACGGAGTACCACCGGCACCTCGGGCGCCTCGACGTGGGCGACCTCGAGTTCGTGATGCGCGCATCGACGATCGAGTACCACGCCCCGGCGCGCTTCGACGACCTGCTCGAGATCTTCGTCCGCGTCGAGCGGATCGGCCGCACCAGCGTCACCTACGACCATGCCGCGTACCGGCTCGAGGACGACCTGCTGATGGTGACCGCGAAGCAGACGCTCGTGCTGATCGACGTCGAGCAGCGGCGGCCGGTCGAGATCCCCGAAGCGTTCCGCGCGCTCGTCCGCGCCTTCGAGGGATGACCGTCGCCGATTTCGAGTCGCTCCTCGGCGAGGCGGAGGCCGACCCGGACGTCGTCGGCGTCGTGCTCGGCGGCTCGCGCGGCAAGGGCGAGCCGGTCACGGAGCGCTCGGACCACGACGTCTACGTGATCCTCCGCGATGAGGCTGCCTGCGAACGCTGGTCGACGGCGCACCCGCTCCGCCACGGAGATCCGGTCGAGGTGATCGCGATGAGCCTCGACCGCTTTCGCGCGCACGCACTGCCGGGGTCAGCGTCGGCGTGGAATGCGTACACCTTCGCGCACGTGACGCCGCTCGTCGACCGCGGCGGCATCGCGGAGCTGGTCGCCGCCAAGGGTCGCGTCGACCCGGCGACCGGCGCCGAACCGCTCGACGACTACGTCAACTTCTACTACCGCTCCGCGAAGAGCCTCCGCGACGGCCGGCCGCTCGCGGCGCGCTTCGACGCCGGCGAGTCCGTCCCGTCCTTCCTCGAGTTCCTCTTCGCGGTCTTCGGCCGCGTGCGCCCGTACAACAAGTGGCTCCGGTGGGAGCTCGAGCACCACCCGCTGGAGCCTCCGTGGACGGCGGACGAGCTGCTGCCGCGGCTCGAGCGCATCCTCGACGGCCGGCTCGAGGAGCAGCCGGCGCTGTTCCGCGACGCGGAGCGGCTCGCGCGGGAGCGCGGGCTCGGCGAGGTGATCGACGGCTGGGAGCCCGACGTCCCGTGGCTGAGGGGCGATTCCTCGAACGAGGGACGTCCTGGCGAAAAGGCGCTGCACGTCGCTCCCCCATCCGGGGGATAGGTCACTCGATCGAGGGATCGGCTCAGGGTTGGTCCAGGGTCATTCCGGATAGCCGTCCGAGCTCGCAGGGGCGATCCTGAGCCCATGAGCGAACACACAGTCGAGCAGTCCACCGTCAGGCGCCTCGAGCGCAGCCGGTCCGACCGCATGCTCGCAGGGGTCAGCGGGGGCCTCGCGCGCTATTTCGACATGCACCCCGCGTTCTACCGGGTCGGCTTCGTCGTGCTCACGTTGATCGGCGGCGCCGGCATCATCATCTACCTGGCGGCGGCCCTCGTCATCCCGGACGAAGGTCACAAGGACTCGATCGCGGATTCCGTGCTCCGGGAGCGGCGCGACCGCCCTTGGCCGCTGGTCGGGCTGGGCCTCGTCGCCGTTGCCGGCCTCGTCCTCCTCGCACGGGCGAGCTTCTGGCCGCACGGGGACGCGGCCTGGGTGCTGCTCCTGCTCGCGGGCGCGACGATCCTCTGGCTGACGCGCCGCGAGCCGTCCCGACCCGCGCCGGGGCAGCCCGACACCCTCGCCGACGCAAGCGCGCCGCGCGCCGTCGCGGCCCGGGACTCACGGCGGATGCGGCGCGTCGGCGCGGCTATCGCTATCACGATCGCGGCCGTCGTCGCCGCGCTCCTCGTCGCCGCCGCGGTCTTCGCCGCCGTTCTGCCGCTCCACCTCAGCCGCGGCGTCGGCGACCGCACCTATGCCGTCGCCGACGCCGCCAACCTCCAGGAGAGCTACTCGCTCGGCATCGGCGAGCTCCGCCTCGACCTCAGCGGGCTGGAGCTGCCGGTCGGTGAGACGCATGTGCGCGCGAGTGTCGACATCGGCCGTCTAGAGGTGACCGTGCCTTCTGACGCCGCCCTTCAGGCGCGTGGCGAGGCACGATTCGGCGAGGTCGAGCTCCTCGGCGGCCTGAGGGAGGGCCGCGACGTGGAGAGCACGGTTCACGAGGACGGGGAGCGGATCCTCGTCGTGGACGGCCATGTCGGCGCCGGAGAGCTCGTCGTCGCGCGCGCCGTACGATGACGCCGGATGCCGCTGTCGATCCCAGCTTCCCGGTCTGAGGAAAGCGTCATCGCGGGGGTCTGCGCGGGCATCGCGCGGGCCCTCGCGGTCGACGTGACGCTTGTCCGCCTCGTCTTCGCGCTGCTGGCTCTCGCAGGCGGGGCCGGGATCCTGATCTACCTCGCGCTGTGGGCGCGCAGCCGGAACCGGAGCATCTGGTGGACGGCGCTACTCGTCCTCGTCGCCGGCTCGCTGCTCCTCCACTCGGTCGGGCTCTCCGACCGCGCCGTGACGGGAATCGCCCTCGTCGCACTCGGACTGGCGATCGTCTGGCGGCGCGGCGGCAGCCTCCGGCCCGATGCGCCCCTGTCGTACGGCGGGCTCGCGGTCGCGGCAGCCGGCGCCGTCGTGCTGCTCCAGGGCGGGGCGCCGGACGCGCCACTGCTCGCGCCGGGAGCAATCGCGGGGGCGCTGCTGCTGATCGCCGGTCCGTGGCTGTGGCGCCTCGCCCTGGAGCGCGACGCCGAGCGGGCAGCGCGAATTCGCAGCGAAGAGCGCTCCGAGGTCGCGGCGCGCGTCCACGATTCCGTCCTCCAGACGCTCGCGCTGATCCAGCGCCAGGCCGGCGATCCGCGAAGGGTTGCGGCGATCGCCCGCCGGCAGGAGCGCGAACTGCGCGGCTGGCTCTACGGCGACCGGCCGCTCGGCGACGACGAGGCCTCGCTCATCGCGGCGCTGTCGGCGGCTGCGGCTGACGTGGAGGAGCTCCACGGCGTATGCGTCGAGCTTGCGAGTGCCGGCGACTGCCCCATCGAGGACCGGACGCGCGCGCTCGTGCTCGCCGCGCGGGAGGCGATGGCGAACGCGGCCAAGTTCGCGGGCGTCGGCGTGATCGACGTCTACCTCGAAACGAGCGACGACGCCGTTTCCGTATTCGTCCGCGACCGGGGCGCCGGCTTCGACCGCACCGCTGTCCCCGCCGACCGCCGCGGCATCAAGGACTCCATCGAGGCGCGCCTCGAGCGCGTCGGCGGGCGCGCGACGATCGCCACGACGCCCGGCGCCGGCACCGAGGTCGAGCTGCGGCTGCCGAGGAGCGCGCCGTGAAGCGCCGCGTCGTGCTCGTCGACGACCACTCGCTCTTCCTGGCGGGTGTGCAAGCGGAGCTGGGCGACGCGGTCGACGTCGTCGGGACCGCGGCCAGCGTCGCCGAGGCGGTGCCCCTGATCAAGGAGCTCGATCCCGACGTCGTGCTGGTGGACGTGCATCTGCCCGACGGCAGCGGCGACGCGATCATCACGGCCGTCTCATCCGAGCGGCCCGCTGTCCGGTTCCTGGCGCTCTCGGTCTCCGACGCGGCCGAGGACGTTATCGCCGTGATCCGCGCCGGCGCGCGCGGCTACGTCACCAAGACGATCTCCGGCAGCGAGCTCACCGCGGCGATCGCGCGCGTCGCAGCGGGGGACGCCGTCTTCTCGCCGCGGCTCGCCGGGTTCGTCCTCGACTCGTTCCGGGCGGGCGCCGAGGTCGGCGGCGACGCCGAGCTCGACCAGCTGACGCCGCGCGAGCGCGAGGTGCTCCAGCTGATCGCGCGCGGCTACATGTACAAGGAGATCGCTGCGCGCCTGCACCTTTCGGTCAAGACGGTCGAGAGCCACGTCTCGAACGTGCTCCGCAAGCTGCAGCTCTCGTCGCGCCACGAGCTGACGCGTTGGGCGACGCAGCACCGCCTCGTCTGAATCCGCCTAAGACGGCGTAACGCGGTACGCGTCGAAGACGGACTCGATGTTGCGGAGCGCGACCAGGAGGCCGCGCAGGTCCTTCACGTCCCCGACCTCGGCCGTGTACCAGTTCTTGGCGAGCTGGTCCTCGACGTGGCCGCCGTACTCGACGATGTTCGCGCCGTGCTCGGCGAACGTCCGCGCGACGTCCTCGAGCAGCCGCGGCCGGTCCCACGAGTCGACGCGGATCTGGACGAGGAAGCTCGACGTCGTGGCGCCGTCCCACCCGACCTTCGTGAAGCGCTCGGGATTCCGCCGCAACGCCTTCACGTTGGGGCAATCCTCGCGATGGATCGTGATGCCGCGCCCGAGCGAGATGTAGCCGCAGATCGGGTCGCCCGGGACCGGCGTGCAGCACTTCGCGAGCCGCACGAGCACGTCGTCGACTCCCTCGACGCGGATCCCGTACGTGTCGCTGCCGACGGCCGTACGCGCCTTCGGCGCCTTCCGCGGGATCGTCTCTTCCTCGGCGACCTCGTCCGTCTTGAGGCGCTGCAGCACCTTCTTCACGATCTGGCTCGGCGGGAGCCGGCCGGAGCCGAGCGCGAGGTAGAAGTCCTCCGCCTTCCGGAAGCCGAGCTCGCGGATCACCTGCGCCATCAGCGCCGACCCCGCGAGCTTGCGGTACGGCAGGTTCTGCGCCTTCAGCGCCTGCTCGAGCGTCTCGCGGCCGCGCTGCTCGGTGTCCTCGCGCGTCTCGCGGGAGAACCACTGGCGGATCTTGTTGCGGGCGCGGGTGGATGCGACGAGCGAGAGCCAGTCGCGGGACGGGCCCTTCATCTCGGACTTCGCAGCGAGGATCTCCACGAAGTCTCCGGAAGCCAGCTTGTAGTGGAGGGGCACGATCCGCCCGTTCACCTTGGCGCCGACTGTGCGGTGCCCGACGTCCGTGTGGATCGCGTAGGCGAAGTCGATCGGCGTGGCGCCGGCGGGAAGCGTCTTGACCTCGCCCTTCGGCGTGAAGACGTACACCTCGTCGGACGGCAGGGCCGTGCGGAACGAGCGGATGAACTCGCCGGGGTCGTCCTCGTCCCGGTGCTCGTCCATGAGCGCCTCGATCCACGAGCGCCACTCCTTGTCCGTCTTCGAGTCGCCCTTCTTGTAGGCCCAGTGCGCCGCGACCCCGAGCTCAGCCTCGGTGTGCATCGCCCGCGTCCGGATCTGGATCTCGAGCGGCTTCCCCTCGGGCCCGATCACGGTCGTGTGCAGCGACCGGTAGCGGTTGAACTTCGGCATCGCGATGTAGTCCTTGAAGCGACCAGGCATCGGCTTCCAGAGCGAGTGGATCAGACCCAGCGCGCCGTAGCAGTCGCGCGTTCCCTCCTCGGCCTCGCGCTCGGCGATCACGCGCATCGCATTCAGGTCGTAAATCTCGTTGAACTCGCGGCCGCGCTTGGCCATCTTCTCGTAGATCGAGTAGAAGTGCTTCGCGCGCCCCGAGATCTCGGCGGGGATGTCGACCTTGTCGAGCTCGGCGTGGAGGATGTCGGCCGCCTTGTGCACGTGATCCTCGCGGTCGGCCCGGCGCTCGGCCACCATCCGCTTGATCTCCTCGTACTTGCGCGGATGCAGCGTGGCGAACGAGAGGTCCTCGAGCTCCCACTTGAGGGCATGAATGCCGAGGCGGTGCGCGAGCGGCGCGTAGACCTCGAGCGCCTCCTTCGCCTTCTGGACCTGCTTCTGCTTGCCCAGGTACTCGATCGTGCGCAGGTTGTGGAGGCGGTCCGCAAGCTTGATCAGGATGACGCGCACGTCCTCGGCCATCGCCACGATCATCTTCCGGTAGTTCTCGGCCTCGGCGTGCTCGCGGGTCTGGAACTGGACGCGCGTCAGCTTCGTGACGCCGTCGACCAGGCGCGCGACCTCGTCGCCGAACTCGCCGCGCACCTCGTCGAGCGTCACCTCCGTGTCCTCGACCACGTCATGGAGGAGCGCGGCGACGATCGTGGCGTCGTCCAAGCGCAGCTCCGCACAGATCTTCGCGACCGAGAACGGGTGGTGGATGAACTGCTGCCCGGAGCGGCGCGTCTGCCCCTCGTGCGCCCGCTCGGCGAACGCGAACGCGCGCGCGATGAGCTCGGTGTCGGCCCCTTTGTTGTACGCCGCCACGTCGGCGAGGAGCTCTTCGACGAGCTCCTGATGCTTGCCTGACGTGACGGCTACGGCCATGAACCTAGTGTACTCCCGGGTTTCTGCGATCCCTTTTCGCGTAACGGCTTGGAAGGAACCGGCGTTCTGCCGATGAACTGTTGCGACCCATGCTCAGGTTCTGGCGAAAACGAGAGCGCACCGCGGACGTGATCCGGCTGCTGCTGGCGCTCGATTCGGCCTCCGGCTCGCGCCGCTAGCGCTCGAAGCGCAGCAGCTCCTCGCGGTCCGAGCCGCCCTTCACGGTGAGGCCGAGCACAGGCCCCAACTCGCGCGCGTAGAGCTTGCGCTCGACGAGGCCTGGGTCGAGCGGCGTCGTCTCCTCCGTCATCAGCAGCTCGTCGAAGGAGCCGTACGGCACCGACGCGCGCTCGTCCAGGCTTAGCACCCTCGCGCGGTCCTCCGCGTGGCCGATGTAGTGCTCCTGGCGGTAGGCCAGCCCCACCTTCGGCTCCCCCGGGAGCAGGATCCCGGCCTGAGCGCCGTCTACCCCGGCCTGCCAGGAGCCCTCGCTGGAGACCGCGCCAGCCTCGTACTCCTTCGTGTCCTCCCCGAGGTACCAGACGTTCCCCTCGTCGTCCTGCGCATACCAGTCGTATGTGTCCTCGACCACGTCGCCCTGCTCGGTGACGACGTCATGGACGATGCGCGCATCGATGCCGAGGATCCTCTTCGTCAGAGGCGTCACCGTCACCTCGACGCGCTGCTCGCCCTCGCGGTAGACCCAGCGGCTGCCGGGTGCCATCGGCCACCACGGATTGTCGATCACCGTCGTAAAGTCGCCGGCGTCGAGCTCGACCGTCTCCGTGCCCTGCGGGAGCTGCTCCGACTCGCCTCCGCAGCCGGCGAGGACGAGGACGGCGAGAAGCGCGACGAGAGGACGCACGCTGCTGTCGAGCGTACCGCCGTCAGGCGGCGCGCGCGAGCCGCGGTTCCGCCAGCAGCCGGCGGAACGCCTCCGACTCGAGCGGATGCCGCTTCAGCGCGCCGGCCTCCTCGAACTGGAGCTCGTCGAAGATCGCCTGCGCCTCCGGCGACCGCGCCGTTGCACGCCATTCCGCCTTGAGCCAGTCGTACAGCTCGTCGAAACGATCGTCGGCGTCGAAGACGCGCCGGATCGTCCACTGCGGCGCGACCGTGCCGTTCCAGCGGTTCTCCTCGAGCCGGAAGGCGACGTCGTAGCGGCCCGGCCGCCGGAGCCGGTCCAGTTGCCCGCCGAGGCGGAAAGCGATGGCGCCGCCGGCGTCCATGCCGTGCTGCCGGACGCGGAAGCGAAGGTGCTTACCGTCTCCGACGGTCTGCAGGTCGGCCAGCTCGCAGTCCGGCGCGAGCAGCGTGACCTCCGGGTTCCCGAGCCCGAACGGCGCCAGCCGTGCCAGCTCGGCGCAAAGGTCGAGCGTGAGCTTCGTCCCGCGCGGCAGGATCGCGTCGACGGCCGTGACCGACACGAGCTCCTCGTCGGAGACCGTGGCGTCGGCCTCGCCCGCGAACGCGTCGGCGAACGCGTCGATCTGGTCCGGGCGGATCGAGAGCCCGGCTGCCGCTCGGTGCCCGCCGTAGCGCTCGAGGTGCGCCGAGGAGGCGCCGAGCGCGGCATGGAGGTCGAAGCTAGGGATGGAGCGCCCGGAGCCCTTCCAGGCGTCCTCGCCGCCCGCGATCAGCACGACCGGCCGATGAAAGCGCTCGACGAGCCGCGACGCGACGATGCCGATCACGCCTTCGTGCCAGCCCTCGTCCGCGAGCACGTAGCCGCGGCGGCGCTGCTTCGCCTCCGGCCACTCCTGCACTCGCGCCAGCGCCTCGCGGACGATTCGCTCCTCCACGGCCTGTCGGTCGCGGTTCAGCCGCTCGAGCTCGCCCGCGAGCCGCTTCGCCTCGTCGCGGTCCTCGGTGAGCAGGAGGTCGAGCGCGATCCTGGGATGCCCGAGCCGCCCGGCGGCGTTGATCCTCGGCGCCAGGCGGAAGCCCACGGCGCCGGCGTCGACGGCGGCGGGATCGACGCCCGCCGCCGCCATGAGCGCCTGGAGACCGGGGCTCTGCGTACGCGCGAGCGCGAGCAGCCCCGCGGACGCGAGCGCGCGGTTCTCGTCCACCAACGGCACGACGTCGGCGATCGTGGCCAGCGCAACGAGGTCGAGGCGGCGCGTCGAGTCGACGCCGAGCGCCTCCGCGAGCTTCAACATGACACCCGTGCCGCAGAGCTCGGGAAACGGGTAATTGGACGGCCGCGTGGCGACGATCGGGCAGGCCGGAAGGGTCTCCCCGGGCCGATGGTGGTCGGTGACGATCACGTCGAGCCCCAGCGCCTTCGCCTCGGCGACCTCGTGCACGGCGGTGATGCCGCAGTCGACCGTGAGCACCAGCCCCACGTCGTCGCCCGCGAGGCGCCCGATCGTCGCGGCGCTCACGCCATAGCCCTCGTCGAAGCGGCTCGGCAGGTGCCACGACACGTCGGCGGCGAGCTCGCGGAGCGTCAGGACCGCGAGGGCGGTGGCGCAGATCCCGTCGACGTCGTAGTCGCCGTGGACGCAGATCCGCGTGCCGGCGGCGACGGCTGTGCGAATTCGCTCGCAAGCCGCGTGCATGTCGCCGAGCAGGAAGGGGTCGTGCCCCGGCGGCTCGGCGGCCAGGAACGCGCGCGCCGCCTCCGGCGAGTCGGACCCGCGCCGGACGAGGACCGCCGCCGTGATCTCGCTGATCCCGAGCTCACGGACGAGACGAAGGACCTCGCTGGACGGGCACGGACGGATCGTCCAGCTGCCCTGCATCGCAGGGCAACGCTACGAGCCGCGTCGGACGGAGCCCGACCGACGACTACCGGGCTACGCGGCGACGCGAAGCCGGTCGCGCTCGGCGTAGAACGTCTCGAACCGCCCGCGGGGCGACGCGAGGAACGCGGCCAGCTGCACCTCGAACGAGGCGAGCTCGGCGCGCAGCTGGAACAGCTGGTAGTCGAGCCGTCGCTGTTCCGAGCACTCGTGCGTGTCCATCTCCGCGGTAGGGACCGAGGCGCCGCACTCCGGGCACGGCATGAACTGTGGCTGGAGGAAGGAGCCGAACATGGCGCAGGTTCAACGGGCGCGCCGCGTGCCGGGGTACGGTCGGCCGGCTACTGGCTTCGCCTCGCGCGCTCGAGCTCGGCCGCCGCCGCCTCCGTAGCGCTCGCCGCCTCGGCGGACTCCGCGCGGGCCTCTTCGAGCGCCGCCTCCGCCGACTCGAGCGTGCGGAGGGCGGCGTTCACCTCGCGCTGAGC
>Ga0126309_10000870_pt1 | contig 10282 bp, 8 predicted proteins | sample Plot56_FD_92541 | JGI IMG/M metagenome (GOLD analysis project Ga0126309, IMG submission 92541) | Serpentine soil microbial communities from UC McLaughlin Reserve, CA, USA - Plot56 | ecosystem: Environmental > Terrestrial > Soil > Grasslands | place: USA: UC McLaughlin Reserve, Lake County...
CGCGAACGGACGCGCGGGGAACGCCCGCTCGAGCTCCCTGCGCAGCGGCGCTGTGGTGGCGAACGGCATACCGCCGACACTATTAGGGTGCCGGCCATGGCCACGGTCCGCGAGGCGGTGTACGACCTGCTCCGCCGACGCGGGATGACCACGGTGTTCGGCAACCCCGGGTCGACCGAGCTGCCATTCCTCGCCCAGTTCCCCGGCGACTTCCGCTATGTGCTGGGTCTTCAGGAAGCGGCGGTGGTGGGAATGGCCGACGGCTTCGCGCAGGCCAGCGGGCAGGCGACGCTGGTGAACCTGCACACCGCGCCGGGCGTGGGCCACGCGATGGGCGCGATCTTCAACGCCCAGGCCAACAAGTCGCCGCTCGTGATCACGGCCGGGCAGCAATCGCGGTCGCTGATGACGTTGCAGGCAAATCTCACGAACCGCGACGCCGCGCGCATGCCCCACCCGCTCGTGAAGTGGAGCTACGAGCCCCCGCGCGCGGAGGACGTGCCCCACGCGCTGGCCCGCGCGGTGCACATGGCCGAGCTGCCGCCGCGCGGGCCGGTGTTCCTGTCGATCCCCATGGACGACTGGGAGCAGGAGGCCGACGCCGAGGCCCTGGCCCACCAGACCGGTCGCTCCGTGGGCGGGCGGGCGGCCGCGGATCCCGCGTCGGTGCGCGAGCTGGCCGCCGCCCTTGCCGCCGCCGCCAGCCCGGTTTTCGTGGCCGGCCCGGACATCGACGCCGGCGGCGGCTGGGAGAAGGCCGTCGCGCTGGCCGAGCGCGCCCGCCTGCCGGTGTGGGCCACGCCGGCCACGGGCGGGGGACGGATCGGCTTCCCCGAGAATCACCCTGCCTTCCAGGGCATCCTGCCCCCGGCGGTGGGCCCGCTGTCGGAGACGCTGGCCGGGCACGACCTGATCCTCGTGGTGGGCTCGTCGGTGTTCCCGTACTACCCGAACATCCCCGGCCCGCTGCTGCCCGATGGCGCGCGCCTCGTGGCTGTCACGAGTGATCCCGACGAGGCGGCCCGGGCGCCGATGGGCGATGCGATCGTGGCCGATGTCGCGCTGACGCTCGAGGCGCTGCTGGAAGAGCTCGAGCAAGCCGCGCGCGACCATCCCGAGCGCGACCGGCCCGAGCGCCGCGCCGATCCCGAGCCGCCGCCCGAGTCCGACCCGATGAGCCCGTCGGCGGCGCTCGCCGTGCTCGCGGACGTCTTCCCCGACGACGGCATCGTGGTGCTCGAGTCGCCCTCGAGCACGCCCGCGCTGCGCAATCGCGTCCGTGCCTCGCAGCCCGGCAGCTACTACTTCGCCGCCGGGGGCGGGCTGGGCTTCGGGCTGGCCGCGGCGGTGGGCGTGCAGCTCGCCCAGCCGGAGCGGCGGGTGGTGTGCGTGATCGGCGAAGGCTCGGTGCAGTACTCGGTCCAGGGCCTCTGGACGGCCGCGGCCTACGGCGTGCCGGTCACGTTCCTCGTGCTCAGGAACGACGAGTACGCGATCCTCAAGTGGTTCGCAGAGCTCGAGTCGGTCACGGGCGCGCCGGGCCTGGACCTGCCGGCACTCGACTGCGCGGCCCTGGCCGAGGCCTATGGCGTCCGCTCGCGGCGCGCCGGCGAGCCGGCCGACCTGCGCGAGGCCCTCGCGGCCGCGATCGACTCCGACGCGCCCGAGCTCGTCGAGGTCAGCGTCGCGCCGGGGATGGCCCTGGCCTGACGCCCTCCCAGCGCTCGCCCCGCACGAGGTCGCCGAAGCCCATCCAGGCAAAGTTCATGAGCAGCCGCGCGACCGTTTCGCGCGGCACCGTGGGGTTCTCGGCCCACCAGCTGGCCAGCGACTCGCCCGCCCCTATCAACGCGCGGGCCAGCGGCTCGGTGGCCTCGAGCGCGTCCGTGTCCGCGCCCTCCGCGGCCGCCGCGGCTCCCAGCAGCGTGCCGACGCCGCGGGCCAGCTGACGGCGCACCTTCGCGCCCTCGCGAGCGAACGGCTCCGCGCCCGCGGCCGCCTCGCCCAGCAGCACCGTCCAGGAGTCGCGCCGGTCCTCTACGAACCACAGGAACGCGCAGGTGCCCAGCCACAGCTGCTCGTCGGGCGCGGCGCCGGCGTCGGCGCCCTCGTTGATGGCCTCGAACAGCTGCGCGCGGGCCCGCTGCATGCACGCGAGAAACAGCCCCTCCTTCGAGTCGAAGTAGGCGTAGAGCATCGGCTTCGAAATTCCGGCGCCATCCGCTATCTCGTCCATCGAAGCGCCGTGATAGCCGCGCCTGGCGAACACCCGGGTGCCCACCTCGAGCATCTCGCGCTCGCGCACGGCACGTGGCAGGCGTCGGCCTCGCTCCATGTTTCGTTATGCTACCCACCGGTAAGTTACTCGTCAGTAAGGTGATGATGCACACCCTCCTCCAGATCGCCGCCAAGTCGGCGCCCTCCGGGGGCGCCGAGACCGGCCAGGCTTTGATCGCCACGGCCGGCGCCATCGTGATCACGGGCGCCATGCTGGCCGTCGTCATCGGCCACCGCAGCGGCCGCCTGCCGCAGGTCGGCAGGATCGCCGCCTTCGCCGAGCGCTCGTCGGGTATCCCCGGCTGGTCCTCACTCCCGCTCGCCTTCGTCGCCGGCGCCCTGTCGGTGGCGGTGTTCGGGATGTACTGGGACATCTCGATTCACCTGGACGAGGGCCGCGATCCGGGGCCGCTCGCCAACCCCGCCCACTACTTCATCCTGATGGGGCTGTTCGGCATCTTCTTCGCGGGCTTGCTGTCGATCAGCCTTCCAAAGGGCTCGCGGCCCAGCCGCTCCGCGGTGAGGTTGATGAACGGTTGGTACGCCCCTCTCGGGGGCCTGCTGATGCTGGTGTCCTCGTCGTTCGCGCTCGCCGCCTTCCCGATGGACGACGTCTGGCACCGCATCTTCGGCCAGGACGTCACGCTCTGGGGCCCGACTCATCTGGTGCTGATCGGGGGGGCGGGGCTGGCCACCGTCGGCGCCCTGATCCTGCTGGCCGAGGGGGTGCAGTCGCGTGGCCCGCAGACGCCGCGACGGGGGCCACGGGCCCTCCTGTTCCGCCAGGTCAGCGTGGCCGGCGCCTTCCTCGTGGCGCTCTCGACCTTCCAGGCGGAGTTCGACTTCTCCGTGCCGCAGTTCCGCCTGGTGTGGCACCCGATCCTGCTCATGCTCGCTGCCGGCATCGGCCTGGTCAGCGCCCGGCTCACGATCGGCAAGGGCGGGGCGCTCTGGACGGTACTGGTGTACCTCGTCATCCGCGGGCTGCTCTCGCTGTACGTGGGCCCGATCACCGGGCACACGCCACTCCACTTCCCGCTCTACATCGCCGAGGCGATCGTGGTGGAGCTCGTAGCGCTGCGCATCGCCGCCGACCGGCCGGTCAGGTTCGGCGCGCTGGCGGGCCTTGGCATCGGCACGATCGGCCTGGCGGCGGAGTGGGCCTGGTCGCACATCTGGTGGACCATGTCGTGGGGAAGCGCGCTGCTCCCCGAGGGCATCATCGCCGGCCTGCTGGCGGGCGTGGCGGGCGGCGTGATCGGCGGCTTCGTGGGCGGCTGCCTGCGCACTGCGGAGGCGGAGCGCCGGCAGGAGGCCCGCTGGGCGCCCGCGGCGGCCGCACTGGTGGTGATCGGCCTGTTCGCCTGGGCGCTGCCCCAGAACGCCGGCGACCCGGTGCGCGCCAGCGTGACGCTGCGCGACCTGAAGCCGCCCCCGAGCCGGGAGGTGGCAGCCACGGTCAAGCTCGATCCGCCGAACGCCGCCGACGACGCCGAGTGGATCAACATCACCGGCTGGCAGGGCGGCGGGAGCGTGGTCGACCAGCTTCGCCAGACCGGCCCCGGCGAGTTCCGCACGACAATGCCGATACCGGTGAACGGCAACTGGAAGGTCACCCTGCGCCTGCACAAGGACCGCCAGGTGGCCTCGGTCCCTGTCTTCATGCCGAAGGACACGGCGATCCCGGTTGAGGAGATCCCCGCGAAGCCGAGCTTCACCCGCAATTTCCAGCTCGACAAGAAGAGCCTCCAGCGCGAGCAGAAGAAGGGCGTGTCGCCCTTCCTCACGACCGCGGCCTACCTGATCGTGCTGGGCATCGGTCTGGGGCTCGCGGCGGCGCTGGCCTGGGGGCTCGCCCGCTTCGCGCGACGTGAGAGGACGACCGCCTGATGGAAGCCCGGACCGCGACCGGCGACCAGGTCGAGGCCGCCCTCCAGCCCGGCGAGGACGTCCCGTTCTCGCTCGAGCTGTCCGACGACCAGAAGGACATTCGCGAGTGGGTGCACGGCTTCGCCGAGGGCACGGTGCGGCCGGCGGCCGCCGAGTGGGACGAGCGCGAGGAGACGCCCTGGCCGGTGATCGGCGAGGCCGCCAAGATCGGACTCTACGGCTTCGAGGCGATCGCCCAGTTCTGGGCGGACCCGAGCGGCCTGACGCTGCCGATAGTCAATGAGGAGCTGTTCTGGGGCGATGCCGGCATCGGCATGTCGATCATGGGCACCACCCTGGCGGTCGCGGGCATCTTCTCGGCGGGCACGCCGGAGCAGCTCGGCGAATGGGTGCCCCAGTGCTACGGCACGCCCGACGACCCGAAGGTGGGCGCCTTCTGCGTATCCGAGCCCGACGCCGGCTCCGACGTGTCGGCGTTGCGCACGCGCGCGAAGTACGACGAGGCCAAGGACGAGTGGGTGCTCAACGGCCAGAAGGCGTGGGCCACGAACGGTGGCATCGCCAATGTGCACGTGGTTGTCGCGTCGGTCGACGCGGAGCTCGGGTCACGCGGCCAGGCCGCGTTCGTGATTCCGCCCGGGAGTCGGGGTCTCGAGCAGGGGACCAAATTGAAGAAGCACGGCCTGCGCGCCTCACACACCGCCGACGTATTTCTCGACGACTGCCGCATCCCCGGCTCCTGCCTGCTCGGCGGGAAGGAGAAGCTCGACCAGCGGCTGGCGCACGCGCGCGAGGGCACGCGTGGCAAGAGCCAGGCCGCCATGCAGACGTTCGAGGTCAGCCGTCCCACCGTCGGCGCCCAGGCAATCGGCATCGCCCGCGCGGCCTACGAGTACGCGCTGGAGTACGCCAAGCAGCGCGAGCAGTTCGGCAAGGCGATCATCGAGAATCAGGCCATCGGCTTCACACTGGCCGACATGAAGATGGAGATCGACGCCGCGCGCCTGCTGATCTGGCGCGCCTCCTGGATGGGCCGCACGGGCCAGCGGTTCGAGAACGCCGAGGGCTCGATGTCCAAGCTCAAGGCCGGCGAGGTGGCCGTCTGGGCGACCGAGCGGGCGATCCAGATCCTGGGCGGGAACGGCTACACGCGGGAGTACCCGGTCGAGCGCATGCACCGCGACGCGAAGATCTACACGATCTTCGAGGGCACGTCCGAGATCCAGCGGCTCGTGATCGCGCGGGCCATCTCAGGGCTGCAGGTCGGCTGACCGCCGGGCACGACCCCACCGGGTCGTCATCCGGGCCGGCTTGGGGGAAGGGTCAGCGGCCGAGCGCCAAGCCACTCGCGCAGCTTGGCGTAGACCGCCGGGTGGTTGAGCAGCGCCATGTGGTCGGCGCCGCCCACGTGCGAGCCGTACTCCGCCTCGAACGGGATCCTGCGGCTGCGGCTGCGGCCGGACGCGCTGGGCTGAAGCACCAGCAGGTCACCGACCAGGCGGCTGAGCGGGTCCGTGCCGCCGCGGGTGATCGTCGCGGACACGAAGCAGTGCGTGGCGCCTTCGAGCAGGGGCACCTCGTCGCATGCCACCGCCCTGAGCGCGTCCGGGTCGCGATCAAGCCAGTCGGCGTCGACCAGCGAGCCTTGACGGAGGTCGCGGATGCCGGCGCTGCGGCGGCGAAAGAAGGCGGCGACGGGCCTCGTCTCCGGGAGCGCGTGCAAAGCCGCGCTCAGGTAGTGGACGCCCTGGGCAAGCGGCGCTCCCATGTGCGGCGTGCCGAGCGAGACCACGTGGCGCACGCGGCCGGCCCAGGCGGCGCCCTCGAGCGCTCCGTGGTGGCAGGCGCTGCGCGACACCAGGCCGCCCATCGAGTGCCCGACGAGCGCGATCTCCTCCACCCCGCCCGGCCAGGCAGCGCAGAGCTGCTCGAGCAACTCGGAGAGCGAGCGGCCGTTCTCGGACACGTGGCGGCCGGTGTTGTAGCGCACGTAGACCGGCGTGCAGCCGAGCTCGCGCTCGAGCCGCGCGCCGTAGGTCTCGCGACCGGCGCGCGCGCCCCAGTGCCAGGTGACCTCGGTGCCCATCAGGCCGTGCACGAAGACCACCAGCCGCGGCGTGGCGCGCGGGAAGGCCGCCCGCAGCGCCGACTGGTCGAGCGCCACCGCGCGCCCTCCCACCCGCACCGCCATCGGCTCCTGGAGCGGGCTGCGCTCACGCTCGAGCGCATCGCCGATCAGGCCGTCGATCGCCCCGATCAGCAGGCCGCCGCGCGGGTCGATCGAGATCGAGCGCCCGCCGTCCGCCCGGCGGTCGCTGACGGCCACGCCGGCCACGCGCCCGAATGCCCGGGTGCTTCCCCGCAGGGCCCCATAGACCTTGCCGGAGATCGCGTCGTGCGCCACCCGCGTCGGCAACCCGAGCGGGCCCAGCGCCCGGAAGGCGCGGTGCGCGACCGCGTGGTGGGTGCCCCAGATACCGCCGGGGATGCGGGCGAGCTCGTCGAAGGCCAGCTGCGCCAGCGCACGCCGCTCGTCGACCCGGCGTTGGATGGCCATGGCTCGATGTACCGCCGCCGCCGGCCGTGGTTACGCATGTGAGCGAGCGCGCCGGACCGGGTACGGCTTCCACAACGACTACGGGAGGGTCAAGTTGCGTTCAGCCCTGGGAATCGCGTTGGTGACGCTCGCCATGGCGGCATTCGCCGTGGCCGGCTGCGGCAAGAAGTCCGGCGGCGGAGGTGAGCAGAGCTCGACCGAGGGCGGCAAGCTCAAGATCGGCGCGGCGCTCTCGCTGACAGGTTCGCTCGCGAAGGAGGGCGCGCTGACCAAGCAGGGCTACCAGCTCTGCCAGGAGAAGGTGAACAAGGCCGGCGGCGTCAAGGTGGGCGACAAGAAGCTGAAGCTCGCGATCACCTACAGCGACGACAAGTCTGAGCCCGACACCGCGGCGCGGCTGATCGACAAGTTCAACGACGATGGCGTGAAGCTCGTGCTGGGGCCCTACGGCTCCCCGTCCACAGAGGCCGCCGCCGCCGCGATCGAGCGCAACGGCCAGGTGATGCTCGACTCGAGCGGCGCCGACGACAACATCTTCAGCAAGGGCTACAAGAACACCTTCGCGGTGCTCTCACCGGCCACCGACTACGTGGCCGTGATCGTGAAGGCGATCATGGACGGCGCCGAGCCCAAGCCAAAGACCGTCGCCGTGCTCTCCGCGGACGACGGCTTCTCCCAGACCGCCGCCAAGGGCGGCGTGGCGGAGGTGAAGAAGCAGGGCCTGAGGATCGTGGCGCAGGAGTCGTTCCCGGAGCACACCACCGACGTGTCGTCGGCGCTCACGAAGATCCGCTCCAAGAAGCCCGACCTGGTGCTCGGGTCGGTTCACATCGAGGAGGGCATCGCGATCGTCAAGCAGAGCAAGGAGCTCGGCGTGAAGCCTGCCGGCGGCTTCGGCGAGACCGTGGCGCCCCCCACGCCCGACTTCCAGAAGGCGCTGGGCGACTCGGCCGACGGCGTCGTTGGCTCGACACAGTGGACGCCCCAGGTGAAGGGCAAGGACGCCGTATTCGGCTCGGCCGCCGACTACGCGAAGGACTTCGAGTCGCGCTTCGGGGCAAAGGCGGAGTACCACAGCGCAGAGGCCGCGGCCGCCTGCCTCGGGCTGGTCCTGGGGCTCGAGAAGGCCGGCGCCGCCGACCCGAAGAAGGTGCGCGACGCCGTCGCGGGCCTCGACGAGCAGTCGTTCTTCGGGCCGATCAAGTTCAACGAGCGGGGCCAGAACGTGACCAAGCCGATGTCCGCGATCCAGGTGCAGAACGGCGAAGTCGTGACCGTCTACCCGAAGGACCAGCGACAGCAGAAGCTGCAGTGGCCAGCAAAGTAGCGTGACGCAGTTCCTCCAGGCGACGGTCTACGGCCTGCTGGAGGGTGGCCTGCTGGCACTCGTCGCGATCGGCTTCTCGCTGGTCTGGGGCGTGATGAACATCGTGAATCTGGCGCACGGCGCCTTCGTGGTGGTGGGCGCGTACATCGCCTGGAAGTTGAACGAAGCGGCCGGGCTCGACCCCTACCTCGGCATGCTGGCGGCCGCCGCGGGGCTGTTCGCCGCCGGCTACGTCGTGCAGCGCTGCCTGATCAACCTGGTGGTCAACGCGCCGATCTGGATGACGCTGCTGTTGACCTTCGGGCTGAACCTGCTGATCGTGAACGGCCTGATACTCGCGTTCACCGCCGACTTCCGCGCGATCCACACCGGCTGGGCGTCGGACTCCCTGGCCTTCGGCGAGGTGCGCGTGCCCTACGGCAGGCTCGCGGGCTTCGCCCTGGCGACGGCGGTCACCGTCGGGCTGGTGCTGTTCATGGCGCGCACGCGGATCGGACTGGCCATCCGCTCGACCGGGATGGACCGCGCGGCCGCGCGCCTGATGGGCATGAACGTGCGTCATGTCTACGCCTTCACGTTCGGGCTGGCGGCGGCTCTGGCGGGCACGGCGGGGGCCATGCTGGGCACCATCAACACGTTCAGCCCGGCGTCGGCCGCCGGGTACACGCTGCAGAGCTTCGTGATCGCGGTGCTGGGCGGCCTCGGCAACATGTGGGGGGCGCTCGCCGGCGGCGTGCTGCTCGGGCTGGTGCAGTCCTGGGGCGGCCAGTATCTCTCCGGGACGCTCGTGAACGCGATCGCGTTCGGCGTGCTCGTGCTGGTGCTGATCGTGCGGCCGTCCGGGCTGATCGGCCGGCCCTACTACGAGGCCAGGGCGGAGGCGTGAGCGCAGGAATGCGGGCGTGGCTGCCGTGGGCGGCGGCCGCGCTCGGCCTCGTGCTGCTCGCGCTGGGCCCGACCTACGTGCTCTACGACGCCGAGCAGCGCACCCTCGGAAGCGTCTTCATGTTCGTGGTGCTCGCGCAGGGCTGGAACCTGATCGGCGGCTTCGCGGGCTACCCGAGCTTCGGCAACGTCGTGTTCTTCGGGCTGGGCGGGTACACGACCGCGGTCTTGATGGTGAAGACGGGCGCGAGCTTCTTCGTGACCGTGCCGGCGGCCGCCGCGGTGGGCCTTGGCTTCGCGGTGCTGATGGGCATCCCGATCCTGCGGCTGCGCGGCCACTACTTCGCGATCGCCACGCTGGGAGTCGCCGAGGGCATGCGCGAGGGCGTGATCAACCTACCTGGCCTGACCGGAGGCAACAAGGGCACCACTATCCCCGCGGTCGGCGAGAAGGCGACAGCCTCCTACCCCGGCAACACCGGCTTCTACTTCTACTTCCTGATCCTCGCGGTGATCGCGATGCTGGTTGTGTGGGGCGTGGCGCGCAGCCGCTTCGGCTATGCGCTGCGCGCGATCTCACAGGACGAGGACGCCGCGGCCGCGGCCGGCATCAACACCACGCGCGCGAAGATCGCTGCCTTCGCGCTCGCGGGGCTACTGACGTCGGTGGCCGGAGCCATCTACGCATATCAGCAGGTCACGATCTACCCGGACCGCCTGTTCTCCGTGGACATCACCGTCCTGATGGTCGTCATGGCCGTGCTCGGCGGGGCCGGCACGGTGATCGGCCCGATGATCGGCGCGGTGTCGCTGCAGTACCTGTCCGAATGGCTGCGCGACAACCTCACCGACTACCACACGTTCGTGTTCGGGGCGATCATCGTCGCGGCCGTCCTGATCCTCCCGATGGGCGTGGTCAACTTCGCGCTCGACGCCTGGAAGAGACGCCGAATCGCGCTGTTCCAGGCGGTCCGCGCCTACCGGCTGTGAGCCCCGTGCTGGAGACCAGGGGGCTGACCCGGCGCTTCGGGGGCGTGGCGGCCGTGTCGGATCTCTCCTTCTCGCTCGAGGAGGGGAGCGTGCTCGGCGTGATCGGCCCGAACGGCGCGGGCAAGAGCACCCTGATCAACCTCATCACCGGCCATGTGAAGCCCAGCGAGGGCAGCGTCCTGGTGGACGGCGAGGACGTGACGGGCGAGCGGCCCTGGACGATCGCCAGGTCGCGCGTGGCACGCACATTCCAGGTCGTCAAGCCGTTCCGCGACCTGAGCGTACGCGAGAACGTGGCCATCGGGGGCATGTTCGGGCCGGAGCGCGCGTCCTCGGCGCGCAAGGCGATCGCGCAC
>Ga0126309_10000871_pt1 | contig 10279 bp, 10 predicted proteins | sample Plot56_FD_92541 | JGI IMG/M metagenome (GOLD analysis project Ga0126309, IMG submission 92541) | Serpentine soil microbial communities from UC McLaughlin Reserve, CA, USA - Plot56 | ecosystem: Environmental > Terrestrial > Soil > Grasslands | place: USA: UC McLaughlin Reserve, Lake County...
GGCCATCAGCTCGTCGGCCTCGCCCGCGAGCTCGTAGGCGCGCGCGAGGCGCAGCAGCCGCCGTATCTCCTCGACCGGGTCCGCGTGGTCCTCGACGCGCAGGTCGAAGCGCGCCTGCCACGGCTCGCCCTGCGGCGGCACCACCACGAGCGCCGCGGACTGGCGGCCGCGGACGTCGCCGCCCTCGTCCTCGGCGGCCTCGAGCGCGGCGATCAGGCGATCGGCGAGGTCGCCCTCCGCCGCCTGGAAGCCCGCGACCATCGCCGCGGGAACGGTCTCGCGGGCCATCATGTTGGCCTGGGCCGACACGTGCTCGCCCGTGGCGTGGCCGGCGCACGGGATGCAGTCGGCGCCCGTGTGGACCGCGACCTGGCCCGCGGCGTCGACGATCCCGACCTGGCGCACGGCGGCGAGCGCGTCGGCGGCGAGCAGCCCCTCCAGCGCGTCCGCGGCCCCGGCACCGGCCGCCAGACGGTCGAGCCCGTGCGGCCCGTGGGCCGGCTCGACGACGGACTGCGTCGCGACCGCCCCGACGCCGGGACGGGCCCAGATGCAGAGCGAGCCGACGGAGAACCAGTGCGAGTGCACGGCGGCGCCGTGCTCGCCGGTCGCCGGGTCGAAGGCGACGATCGAGTAGGTCCCGTGGCGCACGACGCGCGACGATACCCGGGTGACCCGCACCGAGCGAGTCCTCGCCCGCATCCGTGACACGCCGCCGGGCTTCGTCCGCGCCTATGGCGACGTCTCGCCCGGCGCGCCGCGGTTCGCGGGCTCGGTGCTCGCCGCCTGCGACGACCCGGACGTGCCCTGGCACCGGATCGTGCGCGCCGACGGGTCGCTCGCGAAGGGCGAGCGTCAGCGCCGCCTGCTCGACGCCGAGGGCGTCCCCTTCCGCGGCGACCGGGTGGACATGCGTATGGCTCGGCTGCCCTGAGTTCAAGGAGGTCTCAACCCGCGGAGCACGGCTGCCGATGGGAAGTCAATGGCCCGCGCGCGCGTGAGCAACCCCCTCGCCGATCCCGTGCGCCTCACCGCGCTGCGCGCGACCGGCCTGCTCGGGGCGCCCCAGGAGGAGGCGTTCGACCGCCTCGCCGGCCTCGCCCGCAAGGTCCTGAAGGCGCCGGTCGCGATGGTCGCGCTGCTCGACGACCGCCACCTCCACGTCAAGGCCTGCGTCGGCCAGCCCGAGCTGGCGAAGGCGCGGCGCGTGCCCGTCTCCCAGACCTTCTGCCAGCACGTCGTGACCACGGAGACCTCGCTCGTCGTCGACGACGCCCGCGAGCACGAGCTCACCCGCGACCTCGCGATCGTGAACGCGGGCAAGGTCCTCGCCTACGCGGGCGTGCCGCTCAAGCTCCCGGGCGGCCTGGTCCTCGGCACGCTGTCCGTCGCCGACTCCAAGCCGCGCGCCTGGAAGCCGGGCGACATCGAGATCCTCAACGACCTGGCGGCCTCGGTGCTGACCGAGATCGAGATGCGCGCCGACATCGAGGCGCGCAAGCAGGCCGAGGCGGACCTGCAGCGCTCGACCGACCGCCTGCGCGGGCTGATGGACAACAGCCCGACCGTGATCTACGCCAAGGACCTCGAGGGCCGCTACCTCTTCCTCAACCGCGCCGGCGAGCAGCAGCTCGGGCTGCCGGAGGCGGACGCGATCGGCAGGCGCGACGGCGAGCTGCACCCGCCGGAGCTCGCGGCCGCGCTGTGCGAGCACGACGAGTCCGTCGTCGCGGGCGGCGAGCCGGTCGAGATCGAGGAGACGATCGCGGTCGCCGGGCGCACCACGATCTACCGCTCGGTCAAGTTCCCGCTCACCGACGAGGCCGGCGAGCCCTACGGCGTCTGCGGGATCTCGACCGACATCACCGAGCGCAAGCACACCGAGCACGCGCTGCGCGCCGCGCAGCAGCGGCTCGTCAGCGCCTTCGACCATGCCCCGACCGGCATGGCCATGGTCGGCCCCGACGGCCGCTTCCGCCAGGTCAATGACGCCCTCTGCGAGCTGACGGGGCGCAGCGAGGCGGAGCTGCTCGAGCTGACGCTGGCCGACACGATCCATCCGGAGGAGTGGGCGGCCCGCAAGCGGCTGTTCGAGCGCATGCTCACCGGCGAGATCCGCACGCACCAGACGCAGGGCCGCTTCCTCACCGGCGACGGCGAACCGCGCTGGGTGCTGGTCAACGCGACCGCACTGAGCGACTCGGAGGGCTGGCCGACGGAGTTCTTCGTCCAGGTCCAGGACATCACGGAGCAGACGCGCGGCCAGCAGCTGCTGGCCGCCCGCCACGACGTGACCCGCGTCCTGGCGCAGTCCGCGACCGTCGAGCAGGCCGCGCCGCTGCTGCTGGAGGCGCTCGGCGCCAACCTCGGCTGGCAGGTCGGCACGGTGTGGCTCACCGACGACGCGGGCGAGCTGCGGCCGGCGGCGAGCTGGCGCCATCGCTCCTTCGAGACGGCGCTCCCGGCCGACGACGCTCCCCTCGACGCCGAGGACCTGCCGCTCCGGGTGACCCGCTCCGGCGCGTCGGTGTGGACCGAGGCGCTGATGGCCGGTGCCGCCTCCGCGCGCGCGACCGCGATCGCGGAGGCGGGGCTCTCGGGCGCGGTCTGCCTGCCGATCGTCACCGGCGAGGGCTGCCTCGGGGCGATGGAGTTCTACTGCCGCGAGCTGTCCGAGCCCGATGAGCAGCTGCGCGAGCTGCTCGACACCATCGGAACCCCGATCGGTCTCTTCATCCAGCGCCGGCGCGCCGTCGTCGAGCTCGCCGCGGCGCGCGACGAGGCGCTCGAGGCGGCGCGGCTGAAGTCCCAGTTCCTGGCCAACATGAGCCACGAGATCCGGACGCCGATGAACGGCGTGATCGGGATGGCCGAGCTGCTGCTGGACACGGAGCTCTCGGAGGAGCAGCGGAGCTACGCCTCGATGGTGCGCAGCTCGGGCGACGCGCTGCTGCAGATCATCAACGACATCCTCGACCTCTCGAAGATCGAGGCCGGCAAGCTCGAGCTCGAGCACGCCGAGTTCCCGCTCTCCGAGGCGGTCGACACCGCCGTCGACATGCTCGCCGAGCACGCCCGCGGCAAGGGCCTCGAGCTGCGCGCCTTCATCGAGCGGCGCGCGCCGCTGACCGTCGTCGGGGACCGCTTCCGCCTCCAGCAGATCCTCACCAACCTCGTCTCCAACGCCGTCAAGTTCACCGCCGAGGGCGAGATCACGGTCCGCGTGACCGAGGGCGAGCCGACCGCGAACGGCCAGCGCGTGCGCTTCGAGGTCACGGACACCGGCATCGGGATCGAGTCCGGCGCTGCGGGACGCCTGTTCGAGCCCTTCAGCCAGGCCGACTCCTCGACCACGCGCACCTACGGCGGCACGGGTCTGGGGCTCAGCATCTGCCGCGAGCTGGTCGAGCTGATGGGCGGGGAGATCGGCGCGACCGGCGCGCTCGGACGCGGCAGCACGTTCTGGTTCACGGCCGACCTCGGGCTGGTGACCACGCCGGCGGCGCACGCGAGCCCCGCCGCCGCGCACGCCGCGCCCGGCGCGGGTGGCGACGCGCTGGCCCTCCTCGTCGTCGACGACAACGCCGTCAACCGCACGGTCGCGGCCGAGATGCTGCGCAAGCGCGGCTACCGCGTCGACGTCGCCCGCAACGGCGCCGAAGCCGTGGCCGCGACGGCGCGCGAGCGCTTCGCGGTCGTGCTGATGGACCTCCACATGCCGATCATGGACGGCTACGAGGCGACGCGGGCGATCCGCGCGGCCGAGCTGGAGGGGCCGCGCGCGGCGATCGTCGCGATGACCTCGGACACGCTCGACAGCGTGCGCGAGGCCTGCTTCACCGCCGGCATGGACGACCACCTCGCCAAGCCCGTCACCGGCGAGGCGCTCGCCGCCGCGATCGAGCGCTGGCGCGGCGGCTCCCGCCTCGCCCCGGCCACGGTGACCCCGAGCGCGGCGCCGGAGACCGACCTCGACCTCGGCGTCCTGCGCCAGCTCACCGCGGAGACCGGCGGCGAGCACGACTCCCAGCTCATACGCGACCTCGCCGGGCTGTTCCGGGAGGACTCCAAGCGCGGCCTCAAGCAGGTCGCCGACGCGCTGCGCGAGAAGGACGCCCAGGGCGTCGCGCGCGCCGCGCACGCGCTCAAGGGCTCGAGCGGCCAGCTCGGCGCCGCCCGCACGGAGGCGATCTCCGCGGAGCTCCAGGCGATGGCCGAGACGGGCGAGCTCGGCTCGGCCAAGGCGCTGCTGCGCCGCCTCGAGACCGCCGTCGACGCCGCCCAGTCCGCCCTCACCACGGCGCTCCCGGAGACCTCGGCGAAGTAGCGTGTGGGGCCGTGTGGCTCCAGCGCGAGATCTCGCTGCGCCCGCCGGGGCGCGGCTTCCACCTCGTCACCCGCGACGTGCTGGGGGAGCTGCCCGAGCTGGGCGACCTGCGCGTCGGCCTCCTGCACCTCTTCATGCTCCACACCTCGGCGTCGCTGACGCTGAATGAGAACGCCTCGCCGGACGTGCGGCGCGACTTCGAGTCGTTCTTCAACGCCGCGGTGCCCGAGGACGCGCCGTACTGGACCCACACCGACGAAGGGCCCGACGACATGCCCGCGCACATCAAGGCCTCCGTCCTGGGCCCCTCGTTGTCCCTGCCGATCGCCGGCGGGCGCCTCGCCCTCGGGACGTGGCAGGGGATCTACCTCTGCGAGCACCGCGACCGGCCGTCCGGCCGCCGCGTGCTCGCGACGGTCTGGGGCGAGGAGAGCTAGCGGCCCTTCCAGGCCGGGGCGCGCTTCTCGGCGAACGCGGTCGCGCCCTCGCGGGCGTCCTCCGACCCGAACACGGGGCCGGCGATCTCGCCCTGGCGCTGCCACGCCTCCTCCTCGCTCCAGTCGCCCTGGGCCTGCAGGATGCGCTTGCTCGCGTCGAGCGCCAGCGGGCCGTTGGCCGCGATGGCGGCGGCCAGCTCACGCGCCGCGGCGACCGCCTCGCCCGGCTCGGCCAGGCGGTTGACGAGACCGACCTCGTAGCCGCGCTCGGCGCTGATCGGGTCGCCGGTCAGCGCCATCTCCATCGCCACGTGGTAGGGGATCCGCTGCGGCAGGCGCAGCAGCGCACCGCCGGCCGCGACCAGCGAGCGCTTGGCCTCGGGGATGCCGAGCTTGGCCCCGCGGGCGGCGACGATCAGATCGCAGGCGAGCGCGACCTCGAGCCCGCCGGCGACGGCGAAGCCCTCGATCGCGGCGATGATCGGCTTGCGCGGCGGGTCCTGGGCGATGCCCGCGAAGCCGCGGCCCTCGACGTGCGGGCTCTCGCCCTGCACGAACGCCTTCAGGTCCATGCCCGCGCAGAACCCGCGGCCCGCGCCCGTGAGGATCCCGACCTGCAGCTCGTCCTCGCCGTCGAGCCGGTCGAGCGCGGCGGCGACGCCGGCCGCGATGGCGGCGTTGACCGCGTTGCGCGCGTCGGGACGGTTGAGCGTGATCAGGAGCACGCCGCCGCCGGCTTCGGTGAGGACCGCCTCCTCTGCCATCGGGGCGGCAGCCTACTCCGGAGCGATCGGCGGACGGCCGCACGCCGGGGCGACGATGACGCCGCCGAGCACCTGCACCGGGAAGCGCGCCTCCAGCTCCTGCGCGGAGGGATGGCCGCCCGTGTCGACCGACAGGATCCGCGCGACGCCCTTCGCGCGCGCCACGCGCAGGATCTCGTCCAGGGTCGGATCCTCGCCCCGGATCCCCTTCCGGATCGCCGGGAAGTCGAACGACTCGGGCGCGTCGGGCCGGAGGTAGCCGCCGGCCATGCGGAACCGGAAGCCGCTCTCGGCCTGCCACAGCATCGAGTGCCCGCGCGGCCCGAACGGGAAGATCAGGACGTTCTCGCCGCGCGGGAGGCAGGCGTCGAGCAGCGCCGGGTCCCCGAACAGCGCGGGGCGGTTCGGGTGGAGCCTCCAGTTCCCCTGGCCCGGCGCGGGCACGAGGAAGAGCACCGCCGCGAGCGAGACGCCGATCGCCGCCCGGCGCGGCGAGTCGCGCGCCCACAGCGCCAGGATCACCGCGGCCGCGAGCGAGGTGAACAGGGAGAGCCGCACCGGCAGGACGTTGTTGAAGAGCGGCAGCTCGCTCACGACCCGCCACGGCAGCGTCACGATCCGGTGGCCGCCGATCCAGAGCGCGTTGCCGAGGGAGAGCGCGAACGCGAGGGCCAGCGCGGCGAGCAGGAAGCGCGCGGCGCCGTCGCGGCGGCGCCACGCGAACCAGCCGATCACGACGAGCAGCGGCAGCCCGAGGTAGGCGCCGCGCTCGGCGTCGTTGCCCGGGAAGGAGTCGGCGACGCCCGGGGCGATCGCGCTCCCGAGCGCCACGAGCCGCGTGGGCAGCACGAGGTTCGCGACGTCGGCGCTGAACGGGCCGGGGTCGTTGACGGTGCCGGTCTCGAAGTCCGTCAGCGCGTACCAGACGAGCGGCGAGACGAGTACCGCCGCGAGGCCGTAGCCGCCGAGCAGGGGCAGCGGCAGCGCGCGCAGCCGCGGGCGGACGGGCGGGACGAGCGCGTACGCGAGCGCCACGGCGACGACGAGCGCGACCGTGACGGTGAACGTCAGCTCGGTCGAGAACGTGAGCTGCAGCGCGAGCAGCACGCCCAGTCGCCACGCGAGCGCGCGGCCGCCGAGCTCGCCCTCGGCGAAGCGGAGCACGACCAGCGCGAACAGCGGCACGAGGAAGACCGAGCTCATGTGCAGGTGCCCGAGCAGCTGCCCGAGCATGTAGCTCGAGAAGCCGAAGACATAGCCCCCGGCGAGCGACGGCCAGAAGCTGCGGGTGACGTGCCGGCACAGCGCGAACGCCGTCCACGCGGCGAGCGCGGGCATCAGAAGCGCGCAGGCGTTGTAGCCGGCGACGGGTCCGAAGAGCAGGGTGACCGGGCTGAACGCCAGCGCCAGCCCCGGCACCGACGTCACCCACGCGAGGTCGATCCCGTCCGGCGCCCAGACCGCGTGGGACACGATCGGGTTCTCGCCGTGGAGGATCGCGTGCGGCCACCAGGCGAAGTTCCAGACGAAGATGTCGGGGTCGGCACCGACGCCGAGCAGGAAGCGGCCGGGGTGCGGCAGCAGCGGCACGCCGAAGGACAGCAGCGAGACCACCAGGTACGCCGCGAACGCGGCCGCTCCGCGGGCGCGGTCGGACACGGGCCCAACCTAGTCGAGCCGGCAGCGGTTCAGCCCGGCGGGACTACACGCCGAACAGCGTGAGCGCGGGCTCGCGCTCGCCGCGCAGCACCGCGAGATCGACCTCGACCCAGGCGATGCCGCGGGCCTCCGCGAGGACGCGGGCCTGGGGCTTCACCGTCTGCGCGGCGAGCACCCCGCGGCACTCGCCGAGCGCGGGGTCGAGCCGGATGCGCTCGAGGTAGCGCGTCAGCTGCTCGACGGCGTCGATCGTCCCGATCCGCTTGATCTCGACCGCGATCCAGCCGTCGTCGTCGTCGCGGCACATGAGGTCGACGGGGCCGATGTCGGTCGGCCACTCCCGTCGCACGAGCCGGAAGCCCTCGCCGCACCACCCGGGCGCGGCGGCCAGCGCCTCCTGCAGGTGGGCCTCGACCCCGTCCTTCTCCAGGCCGGCGTCGGCCTGGTGGTCCATCGCGTGCGTCGAGTCCGAGACCACCTCGGCGATCCGGATCTCCAGCCGGTCGTCGCCCTTGAGCTTGCGCACGACCATGAGGCCGGGCTCCTCCTCGATGACCGTCGGCGGGGTCATCCAGTTGAGCGGCTTGTAGCCCCCGGCGTCGGCGTGGACGAGCACCGACCCGTCGGCCTTGATCATCAGCAGCCGCAGCGCCTCGGGGAGCCGGGCGGTCAGGCGGCCGGTGTAGCTGACCTCGCAGCGGGCGACGATGAGGCGCACGCGCGGCAGCCTACGGAACGGGTCGGCGGGCGTCATCACGCCGACACGGGACGTCGGCCGGCGCGTCCGCCGGGGTAGGCCCCATGCCCCCACCCAAGGAGGCTTCCATGTCCGTCACCGCTCGAACGCAGCGCACGTCCACCGCGCAGTCCGGCCGCTTCGGCCGCTCCGGCGCAGGTCGTTCCGCCACCTCGCGCCCCACCGGGCGCCGCAGCTCCACGCCGCAGCGCCGCGCGGGCACCAGGGGCGTGATCCGCCGGCGGCCGCCCCAGCAGTCGAGCATGCAGAAGGCGTTCGGCGCCTTCAGCGGTCTCGGCGGCAGGACGAGCTCGCGCTCGAGCTCCCGCGGGAAGGGCGGCAAGGCCGGCGGGGTCGCACTGCTGACCGCGGCGGCCGGCTTCGCGTTCCAGAACCGCGACAAGCTCACCGCGATGCTGCGCCGGAACCGCTCGGAGCAGCCCTCGCCCCAGCCGTCGGCGGAGCCGTCGGTGCCGCCGACGCCGACCGGCGCGCCCACGGTCCAGCCGTAGCCATGAGCCGGACGCTGATCGCCGCGGCGCTCGTCGCCGCGGCGCTCGCGGCGGCCTTCTTCGCCCGCCGCCGCACCCGCGAGGAGCCCACCTCCGCGCCGGATACGACCACGGCGGATGCGAGAACGGCGGACGCATCTGCAGAGCCGGACGAGCGGCCGGCCCAGCGCGAATGGCGGTGCGCGTGCGGCCAGGAGTACGTCGTCTCGGGCGTCGACCGCCACCGCGTGTACTGGCTCGCCGGCGCGTCGCCCGATGACCCGGTGCTCGACCTGCGCTGCGTCGGGTGCGGCGCGTCGCTCCCCGCGGGCCACGAGGTGACGGCGGCGTAGCCCCGGACGGCCGCGCTGGCCTAGGCCTGGCGCACGAGCCGGCGCAGCCACCGCCGGAGCCGCTCGCCCGGCGCGACGACGACGCCGCGGAGGACGATCGTGCCGTCCGGCCGGCGGACGGGGATGAGCTCGACGTGGGCCATGCGCATATGGTGGTCGCCCCACCTCAAGAGGGGATCAAGCTTACGATTGGTACGCGCCACGTGCGATGAGTTCCGGCTCGCGGCCGGGTCTACCCCGGAAGAACCCGATTCCTCGGAGAGGAGCCCCTATGAGCCTGCCGGACGTCGTGTCGCGGGACGAGTGGCTGGCCGCGCGGACCGCGCTGCTGGCCAAGGAGAAGGAGCTGACCCGGCAGCGGGACGCGCTCAACGCCGAGCGCCGCCGGATGCCGATGGTCAGGGTCGAGAAGCCCTATGTCTTCACGGGCCCCGGCGGCGAGGCGAGCCTCCTCGACCTCTTCGAGGGCCGGCTGCAGTTGATCCTCGGGCACTTCATGTTCGACCCGGAGTGGGAGGACGGCTGTCCGAGCTGCTCCGCCGGCGCCGACGAGGTCGCCGACGGCCTGCTCGAGCACCTGGCCGCCCGCGACACCACGCTGGCCTACGTCTCACTCGCGCCGATCGAGAAGATCGAGCGCTACAAGGCCAAGCGGGGCTGGACCTTCCCCTGGTACTCGTCGTACGGCACCGACTTCAACTCCGACTTCGACGTCACGATGGACCCGTCGGTCAAGCCGCCGGTCTACAACTTCCGGCCCTACGAGGGCGAGCCGGGCGAGATGCCCGGAACCAGCTTCTTCCTCCGCAGGGGGGACGAGGTGTTCCACACCAACTCCACCTACGCGCGCGGCGCCGAGATGACCGGCGGCTCGTACTACTTCCTCGACCTCACCGCGCTCGGCCGGCAGGAGGACTGGGAGGAGCCGAAGGGCCGCTCCGACAGCGCCCACGGCGCGCAGCCGGACTTCATCGACCGGCGCTAGGCGGCGGCTTCGATCGCGCGCGGCTCCGAGGCCACGACCTGCGCGCGCAGGTTGCGGACCTCGGGGTCGTCGAGCAGCGCGAGCGCGCGGTCGCACGCGGCGAGGCACTCCGTCGTGCGGTCCGTGCGCGCGAGCGCGTGCGCGAGCCGCGACCAGGCGGCGGCCGAGTCGGGTGCGAGCAGCGTCGCCTGCTCGCACGCCGAGACCTCGGCGCCGGTGTCCCCGAGCAGGTTCGCGACGAGCGCGAGGTCGAGCAGGCCCTGCTCCGTCGGCTCGATCGAGCGCGCGTGCTCGAGCGCGGCGCGGGCGCCGGCGCGGTCGAACGTGCGCAGGCGCAGGCGGCCGAGGCGCTCGAAGGCGGGCGCGTCGCGTGGGGAGAGCTCGGTCTCGCGCAGCGTGGCGTCGAGCGCCTGGCTCAGCGCGCCCATGTCCTCGTAGATGCGCGCTGCGGTCCGGAACGGCGCGGGGCGGTCGGGCTCGGCACGCGCCCAGTCGCGGGCGCTGCGCGCGGCAGCGGCGTAGTCGCC
>Ga0126309_10000872_pt1 | contig 10275 bp, 11 predicted proteins | sample Plot56_FD_92541 | JGI IMG/M metagenome (GOLD analysis project Ga0126309, IMG submission 92541) | Serpentine soil microbial communities from UC McLaughlin Reserve, CA, USA - Plot56 | ecosystem: Environmental > Terrestrial > Soil > Grasslands | place: USA: UC McLaughlin Reserve, Lake County...
CTCGGTCACGGTCGCCTCGCCGCTCGCCAGGCGGGCGAGGATCGCTCGCCTGGTCGGGTCGGCAAGGGCCGCGAACGTCGTGCTCAAGTGGTCGGTCGGTGTCGTCATTTCGCCTTCTGGTTAATTAACCTGTCGGCATAATACACGCGCCGCCGCCGCTGTCAACACCCGTCGAGGCAAGAAAAAAGAGGGCCGGCGACGCGCCGGCCCTCTCGTCGTTTTCGGGGTCAGCGCCCCGACATGCGAAGAATCCCGAACATCGCACCGAGCGGATCGTTGACGATCGCGAACCTGCCGCCAGGAAAGTCCTGCGGCGGGAGCATCTCCCGCGCCCCGGCATCGAGCGCCTTGCGATACGCCCCGTCGACATCGTCGACGCCGAAATACACCATCCAGTAGCTCGGCATTGCGGTCGGCACGTCGGCGTTCATCTCCCATGCGCCGGCGATGCTCTCGCCGTCGAGCTGGAACTCGTTGTACGGCGGCTGCCCTTCGCCCATCTCGCTCGACTTGGCCGTCCAGCCGAACACCTTGCGGTAGAACGGAAGCGCGTTCTGGACGCCACGCGCGTTGAGCTCGGCCCAGCCGTAGGTGTTGGAGCCCTCCGCCTGGAAGCCGCCCATTGCCGAGGTCTCCCAGACCGCGATGTACGCGCCGGCGGAATCCTGGAACACCGCCATCCGGCCCTGGTCCCCGACCGCGAACGGTGGCGCGACGACCTTGCCGCCCGCGGCCTCGACCTTCCGCGCGGTTTCCTCCGCGTCCGCGGTTCCGATGTAGAGCGTCCACGCGTCGGCCATGTCAGGCGACATCTTGCCGCCGATGCCGGCGGCGTCCTTGCCGTCAACCTTCGCCAGTCCGTATCCACCGTATTGGGGATCGTCGCTGACCTCGACCTGCCAGCCGAACACCTTCGAGTAGAAGTCGCGCGACTTCGCCGGGTCGGAGCTCGCGAGATCGACCCAGACGGGCTTGTTGGCGATTGCCGTTGCTGCCTGTGCCATGTTGTTCCTCCTGGCTCGGGCGCCTCGATCGTGTCGGGACGTCGCGTCGGCTCTGAACCACCGATTCTGCACCGGCGGTGAAATCGGCGCCGTCAGGACTTCGTCAGCTTCAGCTGGAGCTCGAGCGTCGCGTGGTCTGCGATCGACAGCACCATCATCGACTGCGGGCTACGCATCCCGTAGTCGGCGAACGTGATGTCGATCGAGCCGACGACGGTGACGACACCGTCGGTGAGCTGGGCCTCGAGTGGGATCGCTACCCGCTTGGTAACGCCATGGACCGTCAGGTCCCCGGTCGCCGTGACCGTCATCTCCTTGCCTTCGGCGACGCTCCCCAGGTCGATCGGCTCGGCGAGCACGAACGTCGCCGTCGGGTACGTGTCCGTCTCGAGGGCCTGGCGGTGGAGCTGGCCGTCGCGCATCGAGCTGTCGCTCTCGAGCGTGCTCAGATCGGCCTCGATGTCGACGGCGGTGATCGTCGCTCCGTCGAGGACGACGCTGCCCGTGACACGCGGCGTTCGACCGACCGCGGTCGCCGCACCGACGCTCGCGAGCTCCTCCTGAACCCGATAGCCGACAAAGGAGCCCGTGAACTCGGAGAACGAGCCGAGGCTCGGATCGATGGTCCACGTCCCGGTCGTAGCGCTCGCGCCGCGCGAAGTCGCGATCGGATCGGCTGAGGTGGTCGCATCAGCGGCCGCGATCGCCGCCGATGACGAGCCCGGGTCGACCGAGGACGAGCCCAGGCTCACCGCCGCTGGCGTCGAGCGTGCAAACAGGTAGAGCAGGCCGGCGGCGGCCAGGCCGGCGGCGAGAACGCCGGCGAGCGCGAGGACGAGTCGGAGGCGCGGCACGCGTCGGGCGGCGGTGGCGCTGCGGAAGGTGGTCATATCGGGTCCTCAGGGCGGTGTCGTCGAGGGCGACGATCGCGTGGCGTTCCTTTCGGTCGCGTTACCCGAGTCGTAATCGCGCCGAAAGGGAACGTCGTCGATGCTCGCTGTGAGCCGTCCTGCCGCGGCGCCATGCACCCCTCGAGATCGGAGCGTTCTTCATGCCCACGTCACTGACCAGCCGACTCACGCTCGGCGCGGCGTCCCTCTCGATCGCAGTCGCACTCGCCGCGTGCACGGGAAGCACCGGATCGACGACGAATCCCGTTGCCGCAACGGCCTCCCCGGCCGTAGCAGGCTCGGCGGCCGCATCCCCTTCCAGGGCGGCCGCGTCCGCGTCCAGTTCGACCGCGAAGGTATCGGCCAACACGGCGACGCACGACGAGCTCGTCGCGGCACTCACCGCGGCCGGCGTCCCGAATGCCGAACGATGGGCGCGCGAGGTCGAGGAATACCGCCCATACGACACCTCCGACCCGACACTCCAGCATCTCCAGGACCAGCTCGCCAAGTACAACCCCGACGCGGCGACGCTCGCCGGCATCCTGAGCGCACTGGAGCCGTGATCGAGCGAGCGCGAAGCCTCGCGCCGGTAGAGCTGCTCCGGCTGGGGATCGTCTCGCTCGTCGGTCTCGGGATCATCGGCACGTCCGTCGAGCTGCTGTTCATCGGCCACTGGGGCTCGGCGGGGCAGGCGATCGTCTGGCCGGCGCTCGCGGCACTTGCGATCGGGACGCTCGCCGTTGCCCGCTTCGCATCGCCGCGTGCGATCTCGGTGGCGCGCGTGATCGCCGTCGTCGTGGTGGGCGTGGCGTTGGTCGGGATCTGGATGCACGTGCAGGAGAACCTGACGGCGGGGCCGCTCGACCGGAAGTACGCAGCAACCTGGGACTCGCTGCCGGCGCTGCAGCAGTGGTGGCTCGCGGCGACAGGCGGCGTCGGCCCAGCTCCGATTCTCGCGCCCGGTGTGCTGCTCCAGCTGGGGCTCGGACTCCTCCTTGCGACGGCTCGACATCCCGTGACGGCAGCGCGCCCGCGCGGCGCCGACGATTCGATGACGGCGGTGGCCGCCGAGGTGCGACGATGACCCGGCGAGACTCGCCGATGGGAGCAGCGCGATGCGTGTCCTCGTAGCCGAGGATGATCCGGGCCTCCGGGACGTCATCGTCCTCGGCCTCCAGGACAGGGGGTACCAGGTCGACGCCGTCGACCGGGGCGACGACGCCATCGACCAGCTCAAGTGGTACGAGTACGACGTGGCCATCCTCGACTGGCGGATGCCGGGCGCGGAGGGCATCGACGTCGTGACCTGGGCGCGGAAGCACGACCGGCCGACGGCGATCCTCATGCTGACGGCACGCGATACGCCTGCCGACCGGATCCAGGGCCTGGACCGGGGCGCCGACGACTACCTCGTCAAGCCGTTCGACTTCGGGGAGCTGCTCGCCCGCGTGCGAGCGCTGCAGCGGCGGCCGCGCGGCGTTGACGCACCCGTGCTCGAGATCGGGCGGCTCGCACTCGACCCCGTGAAGCGCGCCGTCACGGTCGCCGGCCGCGACGCAAACCTGACGCCGACGGAATACCTCATCCTCGAGCTCCTCATGCGCCGCGCGCCGGCGGTCGTCGACCGCAAGGCGATCGCCGAGCATGCCTGGGCCGACGAGACCGATCCGCTGGGATCCAACGCGATCGACGTCCAGATGAGCCGGCTCCGCGCGAAGCTGCCGTCAGCGGGCATCCGAATCGTGACCGTGCGCGGCGCGGGCTATCGCGTCGAGGCGGCCTGACTTGGCGATCGCCCGACCAGAGCTGCGGCGGATCTCGACGCGCGTCGCGATCAACGCGACGCTGCTCGTCGCGGCCGTCTACCTGCTCGTCTCGATCGCCGTCGTCGCGTACGTCACGGGGAGCCTCACCGCGCAGGTCGACCATCGCCTGACGGACACGGCACAGCGGTTCGCCGGTGGACACCTCCCCGACAACGACGAGATCCCGCCGCGACCCGGCGACCGCCTTCTGGGGCGCGCGTTCTGGGGAATCGGCCCCGACGGCTCCGTCGTCGCGACGGACCAGCCGACGCTGGCCCTCCCCGAGCGGTACCGGTCCGTGACGACGCCGACGACGATTACGATCGGGGGCTCGGAGCTCCGGATTGCCGGCGCGGCGGTCGGTGACTCTCACGTCGTCGTCGGCGAGCTGATGGACCCGGTCAACGACGCGCGCTCGACGATCGTCCTGGGTGAGCTGCTGATCGCGCCGATCCTGCTGCTCGTCGTGTTCTTCGGCGCGATAGCCATCGGCCGTCGCGTCGCGACGCCGATCGAACTCGCCCGTCAACGTCAGCTCGACTTCACCGCTGACGCGTCGCACGAGCTCCGGACGCCCCTCTCGGTCATCGAGGCGAACGCAAGCCTCGCGCTCGCGCAGCCGCGCGACGAGGCGTGGTATCGCCGCGGGTTCGAGAAGGTCGACGCCGAATCGAAGCGGATGCGGGCGCTGCTCGAGGACCTCCTCTGGCTCGCGCGGTTCGACGCGACACAGCGCCCGGTCAACTCCGAGCCGGTCGATCTCGGCGTCCTTGCGGCACAGACGGCCGACCGTTTCGAACCCGTCGCCGAGGCGAAGCGACTGTCGCTCACCGTCCGTGCCGACGGCGACGGCGCCGTGATCTCCGCACCGCCCGAGTGGCTCGACCGATTGCTCGGCGTCCTGCTCGACAACGCCTGCAAGTATTCGCCGGAGGGCGGCACCGTCGCCGTCGCAGTGGCGGCCGATTCCAATCGGGTCGCCCTGACGGTCGATGACACGGGCCCGGGCATTCCGGAAGCCGAGCGCGAGCGGATCTTCGACCGATTCCATCGCGCCACGAGCGGCCCCGCCGGCGCAGGCCTTGGCCTCGCGATCGCGGATGCGATCGTCCGCGCGACGGATGGCCGCTGGAACGTGGCTGCCGCGCCGGCGGGGGGCGCGCGGATGTCCGTGACGTGGCCGCGCGTGAGCCCCGGCGGCGGGCGAGTGCCGGTCTCAGCCACGCGCCACGCACAGGGCTGAAGGCAGTGACACGTAACGGCTTCGACAGGCTCGCGGCGGCATCCTCGGCGGGTTACCCAACCGAGGAGAGATCGATGACGACCGACACGCGCATCCCGGGAGCGGACCCGCAGCTGTTCGAGGGCCGCCCGCTGGCGGACCCCACCGAGTCGCTCTACGACCAGGGCCTCAAGTTCGACGTCGAGACGCTGCTCGACCGCCGTGGCGTGCTCAAGCTCATCGGCCTTTCCGGGTTGGGTGGCGGGCTCATGCTCGCGGGGTGCGCGCCGGGGACGGGTAGCTCGGCATCGGGTACCGCGGCATCGACGGGGGCGGCCAGCGCGAGCGCCACCGCAGGCGCCAGCTGCGACGTCATCCCCGAGGAGACCGCCGGCCCGTTCCCGGGCGACGGTTCCAACGGCCCCGACGTCCTGAGCGAGAGCGGCGTCGTCCGGAAGGACATCCGCTCGAGCTTCGGCAGCTCGTCGGGAACAGCCGAAGGCGTCCCGCTGACGATCCACCTGGCGATCCTCGACGCGTCGAACGGTTGCGCGCCGATCAACGGTGCCGCGGTCTACATCTGGCACTGCGACCGGGAGGGCCGGTATTCGCTCTACTCGAATGGCGTGACGGACCAGAACTACCTGCGCGGCGTGCAGGAGGCGGGATCCGACGGCGTCGTGAAGTTCACGAGCATCTTCCCGGCCTGCTACCAGGGCCGCTGGCCGCACATCCACTTCGAGGTCTACAAGAGCCTCGCGGCGGCCAGCGGAAACGCGAACCGGATCGCGACGTCGCAGGTTGCGCTGCCCGAGGACGCCTGCAAGACCGTCTATGCGACCAGCGGCTACGAACAGAGCGTCCAGAACCTGTCGCAGGTGAGCCTCGAGCGCGACATGGTCTTCGGCGACGACGGTGCGGTCCACGAGCTGGGCACGGTTTCGGGGACCGTATCGGGCGGTCTCACCGTCGAGCTCGCCGTACCGGTGAAGACCGCCTGACGGCGTCGGCATCGTCACTCGTCCATGCCCGCTGACGACGGCCGTCAGGTTCCGCAAGACGCACTGAACGGCAGAGTGTGGACACACCAGCTCGTCAGCCCGTCAGTCGAAAGGCAACTCACATGCTCCCCTTCGGTGACCTTCTCGTCCTGCTCATCATCCTCATGCCGTTCATCGCGACGGTCGTCATGTTCCGGAGCGACCCGGTCCGCCTCGGCGGCCTCGCAGGCCCGGCAGTCCGCTAGTCGGCACCTGACCTCGACCCCTCGGCGGCTCGCACCTCCTCGAGCCGCCGATCCAGAAACGCCTGCTCGGCCGCGTTCGCCGTGAGCTCCCTCGCTCGGCGATACGCGGCCTCGGCGTCTGCCCACCGGTCCAGGCGCCGCAGGAGATCCGCCCGGGCCGCGTGGAGATACGGGTAGTCGTCCAGGTCCCCGCGCGCCGCGATCGCGTCGATGAGCGCCAGCCCGGGTTCGGCTCCCTCCGCCATCGCGACCGCGACGGCGCGATTCAGCTCGACGACCGGCGACCCGGTCCGCGCCGCCAGCTCTCCGTAAAGCGCCGCAATCTGCGCCCAGTCCGTCTCCGCGGCCGTCTCCGCGTCGTCGTGGAGTGCGGCGATCGCGGCCTCCAGCTGGTACTCGCCCGGCCGCCGCATCCGCATCGCCCGATCGAGCAGCTCGCGTCCCTCGTCGATCCTTCGGCGGTCCCAGCGGCTGCGATCCTGATCGTCGAGCAGCACGAGCTCGCCGGCCGGTCCCACCCGCGCTTCGCGCCGGGCGTCGTGGAGGAGCATCAGCGCGAGGAGTCCAAGGACCTCGGGCTCATCGGGCATGAGGGCGAGTAGCACGCGGCCGAGCCGAATCGCCTCGGTAGACAGCTCGCGCCTCACGAGCGAATCCCCGGACGTCGCGCCGTAGCCCTCATTGAAGATCAGGTAGACGACCCGCAGGACGCCGTCGAGCCGCTCCGGGAGGAGGTGGTCGTCCGGGACGCGGTACGGGATGCCCGCGGCGCGGATCTTGCGCTTGGCGCGGACGAGCCGCTGCGCGAGCGTCGACTCGGGGACGAGGAACGCGCGCGCGATCTCCGGCGTCGCCAGCCCGCCGAGCGTGCGGAGCGTCAGCGCGATCCGCGCGTCGGGCGCGAGCGCCGGGTGACAGCAGGTGAAGATGAGCCGCAGCCGGTCGTCCGCGATCGGGCTCATGTCCTCCCCTTCGGTCTCCGGTCTGAACGCGACGAGATCCGCCTCGACCTGGGCCTCGCGACGCAGGATCTGTGACTTCTCCGCGAGTCGCTGCCGGCGACGAACGCGGTCGATCGCGCGGTTGCGCGCCGTCGTGACGATCCACGCACCCGGGTTGTCCGGAAGGCCGCGCTGCGGCCACACCTCGAGCGCCACGACGAACGCGTCCTGGACCGCCTCCTCGGCGAGGTCGAAGTCACCGAGGACGCGGATGAGCGTCGCGACGGCCCGCCCCGATTCCTCGCGGAACAGGCGGTCGACGACCTCGTGCGCGACGCCGGTGGTCCGCGACGCGGAGTCGGGATGCGTCAGTGCTGCGCCGCGCCGGCAGAAGCCGCCGTGGTTGCCGCCATCGCGCCGTCCGGCCGCTCCCAGATGGGGCGGACCTCGATCGAGCCGTGCGCGGCGCCCGGGATCCGGGCCGCGACCTCGATCGCGTCGTCGAGATCGCGCGCCTCGATCAGGTAGAAGCCGCCGAGCGCTTCCTTCGTCTCGGCGAACGGTCCGTCGGTCGTGATCGTGCGGCCATCGCGTACGCGCACCGTCGTCGCGGTCGTCGTCGGTTCGAGTGCTTCTCCGGCCTGCATGACGCCGCGCGCGCGAATGTCGGCGGTGAACTCGGCGTACGCCTTCGACTGCGCCTGCATCGTCTCGGCGGCGGGCGGCGTCGTGGGCTCGGCGGTGTAGATCAGGAGCAGGTAGCGCATGGCATGTCCTCGTCGCGTGCGGCCGTGGCTCGGCCTCGTACTGGAACGACGAACGACCGCTGGCGGAATCGACAGCAGCCTGGGTCGGGGGCAGCGAAGCATAGCCCCGCGCCTCCGTTGGATCCCGCGGTATCGTGGCCGACATGCCGCCGCGCAAGGAGACGCTGCTCGTCGCCGGGCACGAGGTCACGATCTCGAACCCCGACAAGGTCTACTTCCCCACGGCCGGACACACGAAGCTCGACCTCGTCAGCTACTACCTCTCGATTGCCGACGGCGCGCTCCGCGGTGCCGGCGGGCGGCCGATGGCGCTCAAGCGGTTCGTCGACGGCGCGGAGGGCCAGCCGTTCTTCCAGAAGCGCGCGCCCGACAACAAGCCCGAATGGATTCGGACCGCCGAGCTGACCTTCCCGTCCGGCCGAACCGCCGACGAGATCGTCGTCGACGACGCGGCGGGCCTCGCCTGGATCGTCAACCTCGGCTGCATCGACCTCAACCCGCATCCCGTCCGGGCCGAGGATCTCGACCATCCCGACGAGCTGCGCGTGGACCTGGATCCCGTGCCCGGCATCGAGTGGTCGCAGATCCGCGACGTGGCGCTCGTCGCCCGGGAATCGTTGGAGGCCGTCGGGCTCAGCGGCTGGCCGAAGACGTCGGGGTCGCGCGGGATCCACATCAACGTCCGGATCGAGCCTCGCTGGACGTACCCCGAGGTTCGGCGGGCAGCGCTCGCGCTGGCTCGTGATGTCGAGCGACGCGCGCCATCGATCGCGACGTCGAAGTGGTGGAAGGAGGAGCGCCACGGCGTCTTCCTCGACTACAACCAGAACGCCAAGGACCGGACGGTCGCATCGGCCTACTCGGTCAGACCGACGAAGGACGCGCGGGTATCGATGCCGCTGCGCTGGGAGGAGGTCCCGGACGTCGTGGCCGAGGACTTCACGCTGCTGACGGTCCCGAAGCTGTACGCCGAGCGCGGCGACGCTGGCGCCGGGATCGACGTGGCGGTCGGGTCGCTCGAGGCGCTGCTCGAGCTGTCGCAGCGGCACGAGGCGGAGGGGATGGGCGACGCGCCGTGGCCGCCGAACTACGCCAAGCAGGCCGGCGAGCCGCCGCGTGTCCAGCCGTCGCGGAAGCGGCGTGCGGATTCGGACTACGAGGGTCGCGGCGTCGCCGGCGGGCCACCGCCAGAGGTGGCCGCCGAGCGGGCCGCCGCGGTCAAGGCGGGCGACCGGAACGCCGGACTACCGACCGAATGGGAGGGCACGCGGCCCACGCCGACCGGTCGCCGGAAGTCGTCGATCCCCGTGATCGAGATCTCGCGTGCGGCGACGAAGGACGAGGCGATGGGCGGGCTCGAGCGCTGGATGGCGCGCCACCCGGAGGCGGCGAGGCACCTCGAGCCGGCCGACACCCTCGTCGACGGGATGCGCGGCCGCGCGACGCTGTGGTACCGCGTGCGCGTGAACCTCATCCACGTCCCCGAGGACCTGCGGCCGCCGCAGGAGCCGCTCGACCCCGACTACGACCCATGGGCCGGCTACGAGTGGCCGGACCGCGCGGGGCAGCTCGAACGAGCGCCGCGAAAGAAGGCGAAGCCGGACGCTCCAGACGCATGAGGTCGCTCACGCGGGACGAGTTTCTGGCCGAATCCGGGGCGACGGCGGACATCGTGAACCGGCTCGCGGCGATCGGCGCGATCGCCACGTTGCCGGACGGACGATTCGAAGCCCGCGACGAGATCGTCGCCTCGACGGTGCGCGCCATGCTCGACGCGGGGATCCCGCTAGACGTCCTGGCGTCGACCCTCGAGTCCGGCCGCTTCGGGATCCGGTCGGTTGGCCAGCTCTTCCCGGAGCCCGTGCCGCGGACCGCCGAGTCGTACGCGGACATCGCGGCGACCCTGGGTCCACAAGGCGCGCACCTACCGGCCGTCTACGCCGCGCTCGGCGTCCCGGAGCCCGAGCCGGGCGATCACCCCCGCACGGACGAAGCACAGGTCGTGATCGGCTTCGTTCGGTTGTGGAGCCTCGTCGATCCCACCGGACGCGCACAGGTACGAGTCGCCCGCATCATCGGCGACGCGACGCGACGGATCGCCGATTCGTGGCTCGACGTCTGGGACGAGGTCGCGAAGCCGGATCCGACGACGCAGGGCGCCCCGACCGTCGGTCCGCAGGCCAACCCTGCTGATCCGACAGACCCTGAGCAGAACCCGTCGATCGGCATGTCCGAGCTCGGACGCCGGCTCGTGGCGCTAGTGCACGAGCGCCACGTCGAAGCCTCGCTCAATGGGCGGATCATCGGACTGATCGAGGGCGTTCTCGCCGCCTCGGGGCAGCTCCCGGCGCGCGTGCAGCGCCCGCCCGCCATCGCGTTCGTCGACCTCGCGGGCTA
>Ga0126309_10000873_pt1 | contig 10274 bp, 9 predicted proteins | sample Plot56_FD_92541 | JGI IMG/M metagenome (GOLD analysis project Ga0126309, IMG submission 92541) | Serpentine soil microbial communities from UC McLaughlin Reserve, CA, USA - Plot56 | ecosystem: Environmental > Terrestrial > Soil > Grasslands | place: USA: UC McLaughlin Reserve, Lake County...
GATCGCCTTGTTCGCGGTGACCCGTGAGATCTTCCGGACCTGTGCCTTCTCCGATTAGCTGAGCACGCTCACCGTCGCCGCGATGCCAGTGCCCGCCAGGGAGATCGACAATGCGGCCACCGCAACGGTCATCGCCGGCGAGGCAGCCTGGGGCGCCTGCTCATACGCGCCTCCTTCGATCGCGGTCCTCCCGCTGGGATGGGAGGTCCTGGCGACCGACCCCAAGGGCGGCTTCTCGCCGCCGCAAGGGGTCTTGAGCGGTCCGTCCTCAGTCGAGGCGCTGCTTCAGTGCTTCGAGCTGGCCTCTGATCTCGTCCGGGAGCCGGTCACCGAACCTCCCCAGGAACTCCTCGACCTGCGGGAGCTGCTGGACGACGCCCTCGGCGTCGACGCTCAGCAGGTCGCCCAGCGCGTCCTCTGAGATGTCCAGGCCCTCGGTATTGAGGTCGGACGGAGGCGGGACCAGCCCGATCGGGGTCTCCTGGGCCTCCCCCTCGCCGTTGCAGCGGCGGAAGACCCATTCCAGGACGCGGCTGTTCTCGCCGAACCCCGGCCAGAGGAAGCGCCCCTCCTCGTCCTTGCGGAACCAGTTGACGAGGAAGATCCGCGGCAGCCTCGCGCCTTCCCGGCGGCCGACCTCGAGCCAATGGGCGAAGTAGTCGGCCATGTTGTAGCCGCCGAACGGCAGCATCGCCATCGGATCGAAGCGGAGCTGGCCCACCTCACCCGAGGCCGCGGCGGTGGTCTCGACGGACATCGTCGCCCCGAGGAACGTGCCATGCTCCCAGTCGAACGCCTCCGTCACCAGCGGCACCACCGTCGCCCGGCGCCCGCCGAACAGGAAGGCGTCGATCGGCACCCCCGCCGGGTCCTCCCACTCCGGCGCGATCGTCGGGCACTGCGCCGCCGGGGCGGTGAAACGAGCATTGGGGTGAGCGGCCGGATCGGCGGACTCCGGCGTCCAGTCGCGGCCCTTCCAGTCGATCAGGTGCTCCGGCGGCTCGGTGGTCATGCCCTCCCACCAGACGTCGCCGTCATCGGTCCGGGCGCAGTTGGTGAAGATCGAGTTCTTCTCGACCGTGCGCATCGCATTGGGGTTCGTGCGCTCACCGGTGCCGGGCGCGACGCCGAAGAAGCCGGCCTCGGGGTTGACCGCGTACAGGCGGCCGTCGGTGCCGAACTTCATCCAGGCGATGTCGTCACCGATTGTCTCGGCCTTCCAGCCGGGGATCGTCGGGATCAGCATCGCCAGGTTGGTCTTGCCCGAGGCCGACGGGAAGGCGCCCGTCACGTACTTGACCTCTCCCTCGGGCGAGGTCAGCTTGAGGATCAGCATGTGCTCGGCGAGCCAGCCCTCGTCGCGGGCCATGACCGAGGCGATCCGCAGGGCCAGGCACTTCTTGCCGAGCAGCGCGTTGCCGCCGTAGCCCGAGCCGAAGGACCAGATCTCACGCGACTCCGGGTAGTGGACGATGTACTTGTTGTCGGCGTTGCATGGCCAGGGAACGTCCTCAACCCCGTCGGCGAGCGGCATGCCAACCGAGTGGACGCAGGGAACGAACTCGCCGTCATCGCCCAGCACCTCGAGCGCGCCCGCGCCCATGCGGGTCATGATCCGCATCGATGCGGCCACGTACGCCGAATCGGTGACCTGGACGCCGATTTCGGCGATCGGCGAGCCCAGCGGCCCCATCGAGAACGGGACCACGTACATCGTCCGGCCTCTCATCGCGCCGCCGAACAGGCCGTCCAGCTCCTCGCGCATCTGCGCGGGGTCGCGCCAGTTGTTGGTCGGCCCGGCGTCCTCCTCGCGCTCCGAGCAGATGAATGTCCGGTCCTCGACCCTGGCGACGTCGTCCGGGTCCGAGAGGGCCAGGTAGGAGTTCGGCCGCTTGGCGTCGGAGAGGCGCTCGAAGGTGCCGGCGTCGACCAGCTCCTCGGCCAGCCGGTCGTACTCCTCGGCCGAGCCGTCGCACCAGTGAATCGAGGCCGGCTGGGTCAGCTCTGCGATCTCCTCGACCCAGTTACGAAGTTTGGCGTTCTTGGTCGGCGCGGCGGCCTCGATCGTGCTCACGACTTCTGTCTCAGCTCCTTCGTGGTCGGGCAGGTGTCTAGACGTATGCCGGGTACCCCGTGCGGGGCCATTTCCATGCCCCGGATCCCGGCATTCTGCCGTAACCGGCCCCGCCGGGGTGGCAATGCCCCCCCGCTACGGAGTCCCTCCGAGGCGCTCCAGCCGCGGCCCGCTGACGCCTCCCTCGTCGTCGATCTGGGTGTAGATCACCCGAAAGGCGCCGCGTGAGGTACGCGCCCGGCAGCGGTATTCCACGTCCCGCTCCGCATCGACGCCGGCTGGGCAATCGACCTCGATCGCCCTCGCGCCGAGCTCCTTGAACCCCTCGCGCACGTCGATCTCGGCCGCCGCGGAGTCGATCACCTTGCCGCCCCCGCAGCCGGATATGGCGAGGACGGGGACGGTGGCGACCGCGGCCAGGCTGAGGGCGCGCTTTGGCCTACGGGGGCCCACGGGCGGCGCAGTATCCCCGAATCGGCTCCCCACACCCTTCTGTAGGGTTCCGCCGCCGATGCGCTTCTTCGAGTACGAATCTCGCCGCATCGTCGAGCGGGCGGGCATCCCGGTGACGAAATACGGCTTCTGCCGGACCGCCGAGGAGGCCCGCCAGGCCGCCGAGGACATCGGCGCCCCGGTCGTCATCAAGTCCCAGGTCCTGACGGGGGGGCGGATGAAGGCCGGTGGCGTGAAGTTCGCCGACGGGCCGGAGGAGGCGGAGGCCCACGCGGCCCAGATCCTCCAGCTCGAGATCAACGGTCACGCGCCGCGCGGAGTGCTCGTCGACCCGAAGGCCGAGGTCGCCAAGGAGTATTACGCGGGCGTCGTCTGGGACGGGACCGCTAAGCGCCCCCTCATGCTGTTCAGCGACATGGGCGGCATCGACATTGAGGAGGTCGCCGAGGCCCACCCCGACCACGTCGGGCGCGGGCATGTCTCGAACCTGCTGCCGGTGGCCGACTTCGAGGCCAAGCAGGTGGTCGCCGCGACGGGAGTGACCGGCCGTCAGCTCACCCGCGCCACGCCGATTCTGGCCCGCCTCACACGGCTCTTCCGCGACAACGACATGACCCTGGCCGAGATCAATCCGCTTGCCGAGCTGTCCGACGGCAGCTTCGTCGCGCTCGACGCCCACATGGAGATGGAGGACGAGGCGAAACCACGCCAGCGAGTCCTGCTCGAGGAGCTGGAGATCGCGCCGGATGACACGCGCGAGCCCTACGAGCCGAGCGAGTTCGAGCGCCACGTCGCGGCGATCGACGGCGCCGACCACCGCGGCGTGATCCAGGGGAAGGACCACGGCTTCAGCGGCGACCTGGGCCTGGTGATCGGCGCCGGCGGCGGTTCCTTGACCCTGACCGACGCGGTCCGCAGTCAGGGTGGGCGCCCGGCCAACTACTCGGAGATCGGCGGCAACCCATCCGTCGCCAAGGCCGCCGGCCTCGCCAAGGAGGTGCTCCAGAAGGACGGCGTCGAGAAGATCGCGGTGATGATGTCGATCGTGTCCAACACCCGGGTCGACATCGTCGCTCGCGGGGTGATCAAGGCCTGCCTCGACCTCGGCAAGGACCCCGGTGAGACGATCGCGATCTTCCGGATCCCGGGCGCCTGGGAGGAAGAGGGTTTCAAGATCCTCGAGCGCTACGGCATCGAGTACTGCGACCGCTCGGTCTCGATGTGGGAGGCGGCGGGAAGGGCGGTCACGAAGGTTCAGGGGGAGGGGGCGGCCGCATGAGTGTCCTCCTCACCGAAGAGACGACCTTCATCGTCCAGGGAATCACGGGGCGCGAGGCCGTGAACCTGACCAGGGAGTGCCTCGACTACGGCTCGCGCGTGGTCGGCGGCGTGACACCCGGGCGCCGGGGGCGCGAGGTCCACGGCGTGCCTGTCTTCGACACGGTCGGGCAGGCGGTCGAGCATCACGGCGGACCGATCGACGGCTCGGTCGTGACCGTTCCCCCCGCCTTCACCAAGGACGCCGTCCTCGAGGCGATCGAGAACGGCATCAAGCTGATCGTCGTCGTCACCGAGCGGATCCCCCGCGGGGACGTCGCCCAGATGGTCGAGCTGGCGAACCTCCGCGGCGCCCGGGTCATCGGCCCGAACTGCCTCGGTCTGATCGTCCCCGAGGTCTGCAAGATGGGCGGCATCGGGGGTCCGGCGAAGGACGCCGCCAAGGCCTACGCGCCGGGGCCGGTCGGCGTCATGAGCCGGTCGGGCGGGATGACGACCGAGATCTCCTCCTCGCTGACCCAGGCCGGCCTCGGCGTGTCGACCGCCGTCTCGATCGGCGGCGACGCGATCATCGGCTCCACCTACGCCGAGCTGATGCCGCTGTTCGAGGCCGACGAGGAAACGAAGGCGATCGTGATCTACACCGAACCGGGCGGGCGGATGGAGGCCCAGCTCGCCGAATGGGTGGCCGAGAACGACTCGCGGCTGCCGATCGTCGCGTTCATGGCCGGCAAGTTCATGGACGACGAGGAGATGAAGGGCATGAGCTTCGGCCATGCGGGGACGATCGTCGAAGGCGTCGAGGACACCGCGACCGAGAAGATCGCGCGCCTGGAGTCTGCCGGCATCTCGGTGGTGGAGCGGATCGATCAGATCCCGGACACGGTCAAGGGGAAGCTCGAAGGAGTCGCCGCGTGAGCGCCTGCGCGAGCGACGTGTTCATCGAGATCGAGGTCGATGACCCGGTCGCATCCGACCCGGCGCTCGCCGCCAAGCTCGAGGAGGTCTGCCCGGTCGACATCTACCGTCAAGCCGGAGACCGGCTCGAGGTCGTCAAGGAGAACGTCGACGAGTGCGTCCTCTGCCGGCTCTGCATCGAGGCGGCGCCTCCGGGCACCGTTCACGTCCGCAAGCTCTACGACGGCGGCGCTGAGCTGAGCTAGCCCGGCCCGGAGTCGAGCGTCCGGCAGACTCTCGCGCCGTGAACATCGTCACCGACCTGCTCGAGGGCTTCCCGGCCTCGAAGCTCGCCCTCGTCGCGATCGACCGGCAGGGGCGGCGGCGCGACTGGCACTTCGGAGAGCTGATCGCCCGCAGCGCCGGCCTCTCGGGCGCCCTCGCCTCTCGCGGCGTCAGCCGGGGCGACGTCGTCATGACGCTGATGGGCAACCGGGTCGAGTGGGTGCTGACGCTTCTCGCCTGCTGGCGGATGGGCGCGGTCGCCCTGCCGGGCAACGTCCAGCTCCGCCGACGCGACCTCGAGCTGCGGGCAAGCGCGGCGCGGCCAGCGCTGTGCGTCGGGGAGGAGGACCTTCTGGCCGAACTGCCCGAGGACGTCGCCACGATGACCATGGACGACGTCGCCGCCGTGCTCGACGAGGACCGCCCGCAGGAGACCCCCGCCGACGTGGCCGGGATGGACGCCGAGGATCCGGCACTGATCGTGTTCACCTCCGGCACCACCGGGGAGGCGCGCGGCGCGATCCATGCCTATCGCTACCTGGCCGGGCAGCGCGCCCAGGCCGAACACTGGCTCGGCGTCCGCCGCGACGACCTCGTCTGGTGCACCACCGCCACCGGCTGGTCGAAATCGGCCCGCAACGTCTTCCTCGCACCCTGGGTGATGGGCGCCGGCGCGGTCCTGCACGACGCCCGCTTCGACCCGGACGAGCGGCTGCGGCTGGCAGGGGATCTCGGCGTCGACGTCCTCTGTCAGTCGCCGACCGAGTACCGGATCATCGCCAAGCGCGGCACGCTTGCGCCCGTGCCCGGCCTGCGGCGGATGGTCTCGGCCGGCGAGCCGCTGAACCCGGAGATCGTCGCCGCCTTCCGGGAGGCCGCGGGCATCGACATCGCCGACGGCTACGGGCAGACCGAGACCGGACAGGTGACCGGAAACCTGGTCGGGGATGCGGTCCGCCCCGGGTCGATGGGCAAGCCCCTGCCCGGCTTCAGGATCCGGGTAGAGGAGGGGGAGCTGCAGCTTCACGCCCCCTCCTGTCCGACCTTCTTCTCGGGATATCTGTCACCGGACGGCGCCGAGCCCCCGGAGCTGGTCGGTGGCGAGTGGTGGGGGACGGGGGACCTCGTGGCCGAGGACGCGGACGGGTACCTCTTCTTCGAGGGCCGCGACGACGACATCATCCTCTCCGCGGGCTACAGGATCGGGCCGTTCGAGGTCGAATCCGCCCTGCTCGGCCACCCCGCGGTCGCCGAGGCGGCTGCCGTCGCCGCCCCCGATCCGGAGCGGGGCGCCGTCGTCCGGGCGGTCGTGGTGCTCCGTGAGGGCTCGCCGTCGGAGGAGCTCGTGCGCGAGCTCCAGGAGCACTGCAAGGAGGCGACGGCCCCCTACAAGTTCCCGCGGATAGTCGAGTTCGCGGACGAGCTGCCGAAGACCTCGAGCGGGAAGATCAAGCGGGCGGAGCTCAGGCGCACCCGGGCCGATACCGTTGTCGCACCCGGCAAGGAAGCGGAATGACCGAGCAGCGCGCGATGCAAGGAGCAGTCCTCGATCCCAAGCGGGTTGCGTCCCTGACCGAGCGGCAGCAGGAGGCGTTCCGCAACCGAAACGCGAGGTCGGCTCAGACCTACCGGCGGGCGGTGAAGGTAATGCCCAACGGGGTCCCGTCTTCGTTCCAGTCGAACGACCCCTGGCCGGTCTACATCGACCGGGGTCATGGCTCCCGCGTCTGGGACGTCGACGGCAACGAGTACGTGGACTTCCACAACGGCTTCGGGGTGATGTGCATCGGCCACGCCAACCCGGTCGTCGGCGACGCCGTCAAGGCGCGGATCGACAAGGGCACGCACTTCGCCGCGCCCACCGACGGCTCGATCGCCGTGGCCGAGGAGCTGACCCGCCGCTTCGGTCTCCCGCAATGGCGCTTCACCAACTCCGGCACGGAGTCAACGATGGACGCGGTCCACCTGGCCCGCGGCGCGACCGGGCGCGACACGATCCTCAAGATCGAAGGCTCCTACCACGGGCACCACGACGCGGTGATGGTCTCGGTCTACCCGCCGCTCGAAGCCCTGGGCGACCGCGAGGACCCCGTGAGCGTGCCCTACGGGGCCGGCTACCCGCGCGGGATCACGGACCTGACCAGGTCGGTCCCGTTTAACGACGCGGATGCACTCGAGGCCGTGTTGGACAAGATCGGCGACCAGGTGGCCGGCCTGATCATGGAGCCGGCGATGATGAACATCAACATCATCCCGCCGCGAGCGGGCTATCTCGAGCGCGTCCGCGAGCTCACCCGGGCCCACGGCGTGATGCTGATCTTCGACGAGGTCAAGACCGGCGCGACGATCTCGGCCGGCGGCGCCACGCGCCGGTTCGGGGTCACCCCGGACATGGTCACCCTCGCCAAGGCGAGCTGCGGCGGCTACCCCGGCGGCTCGATCGGGATGACCGACGAGCTCGCGGCGATCGTCGCCGACGGCACCGTCCACCAGTACGGGACGTTCAACGGAAACCCGCTCGTGATGGCCGCCGCGGAGGCAACCCTCACGCGGGTGCTCACGGACGACGCCTACGAGAAGCTCGAGAGCACGAACGACCGCCTCCTCGAGGGCTGCCAGGGGATCATCGACGAGCACGGGCTTCCGGCGTACACGCAGGGTCTCGGCGCGAAGGGCTGCGTGATCTTCTCGCCGGAACCGCTTCACGAGTACCGCGACTACCTGACGAAGGTCGACGACGAGCTCGCGACCCTCGCGTGGCTCTACCACATGAACCACGGCATCTTCATGACGCCTGGGGTCGAGGAGGAGTGGACGCTCTCGATCGCCCACGAGGACGAGGACGTCGCGCTCTATCTGGAGGCGTTCGAGGCCTTTGCCCGGGACGTCACCGGGTCCTGACGCTCAGACGGAACCGCCTCGACCGCGGTCGGCCGGCCCAGGTGAAAGCCCTGGGCCATGTCGACGCCGAACTCGCGCAGCATCCCGGCGGTGCGGTCGTCCTGGACGAACTCGGCGATCGTCTTCTTGCCGAGCCCCCGGGCGATGCCGACGATCGCCTGGACGGTGAGCTGGTCGGCGTCGTTGCGGGACATATTGCGGACGAAGTCGCCGTCGATCTTGATGAGGTCGAAGGGCAGGTGCCGGAGGTAATAGAACGGGCCGTAGCCGGCCCCGTAGTCGTCGATAGCCACCTGACAGCCGAACTCGGTCAGGCGATCGGCGAAGGCGGCCGCGGTGTCGAAGTTGCGGATCGCCGCGGTCTCGGTGATCTCGAAGGTCAGGCAGGACGGGTCCGCCTCGCCCTCGTCGAGGTGGCGCTCGATGAACTCGAGCACCGACAGGTCGGTGAACGAGGCGCCGGAGAGGTTGACGTGGAGGGCGGGGACGCCGCCGGACCGCTGGCGCTCAGCCGCAAGCTCGAGCGCCCGGGCGACGACCCACCGGTCGAGCTCCTGGACCATCCCCACCTTCTCCGCGGTCTCGATGAACGCCGCGGCGGGGAGCTTGTCGCCGTTCGAGCCCATCCGAAGGAGCAGCTCGTGGCGGATCGGCTCTCCGGAGGTGAGGTCGAGGATCGGCTGGCTCTCGAGCGAGAGGTGGTCGTGGGTCAGCGCGTCGCGGATCCGTGAGGCGGTGGTGACGCCGCGACGGTCGCGTGTCCGGCCGTTGGGCTCGTGGTGAAGGGCGACCCGGTCTCCCCCCTCGACCTTCGCCCGGTACATCGCCTGGTCGGCGGCGACCAGCACTGCCTCGGGGGCGCCGCCGCTCCCACCACCGAACATCGCAATGCCGATGCTCGCGCTGACCGCGCCCTCGGCGTCGGCTCCGGCTCGCTCGGCGATCGCCAGCCGGAGGTCCTCGCCCAGCTGCATCGCCCCCGGACCGTCGACCTGCGGCATCAGGACCGCGAACTCGTCACCGGCGAGGCGGGCGACTACGTCGGTCGTACGCACCCGCTCCCGCAGGAGGCCTGCTACCCGCCGCAGGAGATTGTCGCCGGCGTGGTGGCCAAGGGCGTCGTTGACCGACTTGAAGCCGTCCACGTCGGCGATCAGAACCGCCCCCTGGCCGCCGTAGCGGCCGTTGAACGCAACCTGCTGCTCGAGCTCGGAGCGGAAGCGCCGCCGGTTGATCAGCCCCGTCAACGAGTCGTGGTCGGCCAGGTAGCGCAGCCTCTGCTCGAACCGGCGCCGATCGCCGATGTCCTGGATCTGGACGATCGCGAGAGGCTCGTCGCCTTCCTTCTCGGCCGCCGACAGGGAGATGCTGATCTGGCACCACACCTGGTGCCCGTCCTTGTGCCGCAGCCGCTTCTCGACGACGTAGGAATCGATCTCCCCGGCGCGCAGGCGCTCGCGCTGGGCACTGTCGATGTCGCGGTCCTCGGGCGCGGTGAAGTCGGCGAGGCTCGAGCCGAGCAGCTCGTCTCCGGGGAAGCCCGTGATCGCGCTCAGCGCCCGGTTCGCCTCGGTGATCGACGGTGATCTGCCGCTCAGGGACACCAGGGCGACGCCGATCGGGGCGTCCTCGAACGCCTTGCGGAACCGCATCTCCGCCCTGAGCGCGTCCCGCAGGGTGCCGCGGGCACGGGGCGGCACGCCCTCCAGCAGGACTTCCAGGGACGGGTACCGGGAGTCCGCTTCCACCGGCCGAAGCTAACCGCCGCCCCCGCCTGCCGCCACCGAACAAACGGCTTTCCAGGGCGATTACTGCGAGTTTCGGCGACCGCGCGCAGCGAATAGTGCGAGGGGGCGAGGGTACCGTGCGTCCATGGCCAACCGGCTGGCCGGTGAGACGAGCCCCTACCTCCTCCAGCACAAGGACAACCCGGTCGATTGGTGGCCGTGGGGACCTGAGGCGCTCGAGCGCGCGCGGGCGGAGGATCGTCCGATCCTGCTCTCGGTCGGCTACTCGGCCTGCCATTGGTGCCACGTGATGGAGCGCGAGTCCTTCGAGGACGAGGAGACGGCCCGCTACATGAACGAGCACTTCGTCAACGTCAAGGTCGACCGCGAGGAGCGGCCGGACGTCGATGCCCTCTACATGGAGGCGGTCCAGGGGATGACCGGGCGCGGCGGGTGGCCGATGACCGTCTTCCTCGATCCCGAGGGAGTGCCGTTCTACGGCGGCACGTACTTCCCGCCCGAGCCCGCGCACGGCATGCCGAGCTTCCGCATGGTGATGGAAGCGGTGGTCCAGGCATTTCAGACCCAGCGCGACGAGATCCGCGCGCGGGCCGGCCGCACCCGCGAGCAGCTCGGGGCGATCGGACAGATCGCCCCGC